>Ga0065711_1008423_pt1 | contig 12837 bp, 9 predicted proteins | sample Hoacrofraction12_FD_59098 | JGI IMG/M metagenome (GOLD analysis project Ga0065711, IMG submission 59098) | Hoatzin crop microbial communities from Cojedes, Venezuela - Epithelial fraction 12 v2 (version 2) | ecosystem: Host-associated > Birds > Digestive system > Esophagus > Crop | place...
CCAGGCACAGAGGTGAGGCTGACAGGTCGGTAGTTCCCAGGGTCTTCCTTTCTACCCTTTTTGAAAAGGGGCACAATGTTTCCCTTTTTCCAGTCACTGGGAACTTCCCCTGACTGCCATGACTTTTCAAGTATCATGGAGAGTGGCATGTTTGCCCTTTTCGCAGAACTGCTGATGACAAACACTGTGGTTTAGCTCTCCCATACTCAGATCTAAAGCGTAAGTCTCTCAGACCCTGACAATCGGGTGGGCCTTTGTGGACTGAGCAGGAGGGGAGCCACACACCCTTCAAGCAGGGTCCACGGAAGGCAGTTGGACAGTGCGGGAGAGGGCAGGAGACTTGGACAAATCCAGCTACTGATGCTGTAACTAGAGAATTAGCAGCTGCTGGCATCCAGCTAAGCCCCTGCAAGGGACAGAGACAGAGATCACAGCAACATCAGCTCTAATGAAGCACTAGCAGCTGCAGGAATCGCTGCCCACCTGAGCTGAGGGGGGAATTTCTTTCCACAGAAAGCCAGCAGAGTAGGAGCTCTGCTGTTCGAGGGATGTCTTATTTTAAACTCTGACTCTATGCGCTTGAACACGGTTATATGGAAATGCAGACCGTTATGTGAGCTGCTTTTGTAGAAGTGCAAATAATAATATTGCAGAGGAGTTGCATCGCTGAAAATGGCCCAAGCCCAAAGCAGGATTTGGTTGTGTGCTTCGGGGGGGTAGCATTATGTGCTTGTACCAGATGGAGACTTTAAATTTTCATCAGCAGGTTTATAAACACAAAGAATATCCTTTTATCAGCCCCCAGGTCTTTTACTAATAAGCTGACAATGTTGATCTTCAATTAGCTTGGAGTGGAGGCACAGACAAAATAATGCATATTCTTGCTGATGATTATCCATCATGTGAGGATGAAACCAAGACATGAATAATGACCTGTTTCAGGTTTTGGGGCTTGTTTTGGTTTTGTTTTCTTTTTTCCCCCTTTAACACATGATTGGTAGAATAAATGAGTGAAAATTGCTAAAAATAATTTGGGCCAGATTCTCTGGTGATAAAAATCCATTGCAGGTGAATGGAGTGTGAGTTTTCAGCCCTGCTCATCTTTGCATTGACTTCTGTAGGTGTTAGGTCAAGCCAACACAAGGGGGTATGACAGCTGTGTTGTTAAGTTTGCCATGGAAGGATAAAGAGTTTACAAAACTACATTTTTCCTGGTGCTGAGAGCTGGCCAGAAAGGCCTAAGCTTTGAAGCAACACTGCTGTGTGCTATCAGGGAATCCCGGCTTTCTTGAGGGTTGCAAGTGAATGGAGAGGTAAATGGATTGGTTGGTTTAATGCTGCCTTTGCCTTTAACAGCGTGTTTTCTGGCCTATGTGGCATGTTTGTTTGCTGTACATGTGCCCCAGCTGAGAAGCTCTTTCTGGACCCTGCAGGCATGCAGCTGCTGGGCTTGTGCCCTGTGGTTTATAAATCATTCAGGAGATTTGTGCCTTACAACAACAGTATCAGCTCTTTAGAGAGTGTCGAAGAGGGACCTTTACCTTGACTGATATCTTTCAGGCAGGAAAAGGGTTGAGTGTGTTTGCAAAGATCAGTCCCGGCACAGTTCGAGAAGGTATTGGGAAATTGTCAGGAAAGCTGAGGAAAGGTGCAGCTTCATGGGATATAGATCGATTCTGGGAATTCTGCATCTAATTTTTCATATCTTGCCTTAAGAAGGCTTTGCTGGAAAAGTAATTTGCTAAGAGGATAGGGCCTACTTTTGAAAAATAGAGATACATAAATTTCAATCAGTAACTGAAAGATAACTGTTCTCCCAGTAATATAGTTGAGTACTTTCTGACTAATAAAGCCCCAAAATATACCCCTGAAATACTCACTGGTCAGTTCTTCGGTGGATTGTGCTTCAACAGAGGATGGCTGCTTTATAGGGCATACTTGCTTAGAATAGAATAGAATAATTTAAGTTGGAAAAGACTTTTAACATCATCGAATCCAACCATAAACCTGACACTGCCAAGTCCACCACTAAACCATGTCCATAAGTGCCACATCTACACATCCTTTAATACCTCCAGGGATGGTGTCTCAACCACTTCCCTGGGCAGCCTGTTCCAATTCTTGATAACCCTTTCAGTGAAGAAATTTTTCCTAATATCCAGTCTAAGACTGCGGTAGAAAGGCAGAAAAGCATTGCAAAGGTCTCCCCTGACACCATGAAACCAATAGGATGTTGCTCTTCCCAGGTCATGTAGGGTTGAGATTTGTAGCTGGAGGCAGCTGCTTGCTCTTTTACAAAATATGGCTGTGAGCTGCGCGTACGAAGTAGCAAGATGACAGCATGGCACAGGAGTTTGCAATTGCCACAGGAGTCTGAGCGCAAGTGCCACTTGATTGAATTATCAGAGATGCATGAGGCTTCAGTTCTAACTTAACATAGGCACCAAGGCTGAGAGATGATTGATGCAAAATGGACCTATACTCTTTGATTAGCTTTGATTTGTTACAAGAAGGCCACTAAGCTTTTCTTTGTGCTGCACTGGAAATGACACATTGCAAGAGGAAGAGAAGTTCTATTTAAAATTGCAGAATTGGAGGTGAATTGAAATTGAAAAGAAAGATCAAAGGTAGAAAGTAGGGGGACGAAGAAAAAGGCAATGTATGGTATGGCTGCACAGACATCTTAATTTCATTTTAATAAATCTCTGACCACTCAGGAAGGGGAGGGTAACTCTTTGTGTACTGGGAGGAAAAGAACAGTCTTCTGCCACCGCACTGAGATTTCCTTTGAACATAGTCTCTTACAGAAATGAAGGACTGCACTCTGCTTCATATTTCACAGAATTGGAAAAGACCAAGCTATTTTCTGAATCCCTGCATCCTGCTTATGTAATTTGCAGATGACGGCTGTGCAACCTCTGGCTGAGCCCTGGAAAATTTTCTTGTCGGTGACTCAGGTGCTTGGCAAACAGGCTGGCGCGGCGGGCGTGGAGATGAGATTGCAGTTAGATGCACTCCCTGGGTACCAGAGCCCAATTCAGGGTCTCTTTATGGAGACTCTTCATACCAGAAGCTGTGTGTGGTTTGCTGATCGTCCTGGTCATGTCATTGCCAAGTGCCTCTGTGCTGATGCTATATTAATTATGTGCAAGTACAAAGCATGCCCCTTGATTGCATTGGAGCAGAAGAGAACTACAGCCCTGACTGTCCAGATATGTGGGTCAGCAAGGAAGGAGAAGAAGAGCCAGCCAATAATGAGTCCTTGGCCTTTATGTAAATTTTATCTGTAGAAGTTCCTGCGGGATGTGGGGAGAGCGTTTAGTACAGCTGGGCTGCAGAAATGGGACTTTTCTTTTTCTTTTTCTGTGATTCTGTGATTCTGTGACTTCACGGGGAAGCGCAAGGTCCACTTCTGCAGGCCTAATTCCCAAACTCTATGCAGTCACCATAACAGTGTTGGTTTGGAGGCTCAGATCTGACTGAAAGCTGGAGGACAGGACTGCACATTGTGCTGTAGGAGTAAAACTGAGAAATATGAAAAGGGAAGGAGTAGAGCTGGGGATGAAGGGAAAAAACTGAAACAGAGGCAGAACTGCTTCAGCTGCAAACTAGACTTCCCTGTGGGTCAGCTGTCATCTCCAGCAGCAGATCGCAATTTCCACCTCTCTGGAAGTATGACTGAGAGGAGCCAGGAGGTCTGTACCATGGAGTAGGTTCAGTCACTGCAGAGAGTCGAGGCTGGGACAACTGTGAAATCCCCCAATAAAGCTCATCTTATATGAATCTATGCAGCAAGCCCCTCTGGCAGTCCAGCCAAGTTTAAAGCAGTATTTAGCTCACTCTTGCACAGAGCCTGTTTGCCAGACTGCAGTGAGGGGGGACAAAAAAAGATTTTGCCACAGGGATGACCTGGTGACTAATGAGTTTCATTGATTTTGTGTTTGCAGGTCAGAGCAATCTACCCTGTGCAGTCCCTGTGAGTTTTTCTGCTGGAAGCACTGAGAAAAGAAATGTGAGATGTTATCCAGAAGCAGGGCTGTGTGAGCCCACTGAACCTAATGATGCTGCACTCTCGTGGATGTCTGAATATGATAGTGCAAAAGATACCAGCATCAGGAAATCTCTTGATAGCTTCTACAAAATGTATTGCAAAAAACGGCCAGACAGAACGGATCCCACCTACAAGGCTGCATCACAATGTCTGTCGCAGAAGATCTCAGAGCTAGCAAACCAGGATGGAACAAAATATCTGTCACGTTGCCTGCAAATGGCCCAAGTGATCTTGAACAGAGATGGGTGTAAGATCTTTCCAAACCACCCCACTACTGCTTGTTTTTCAAAGCCAGCTGAAGGAGAAGTCGTCTTGGAAGATCGAAAGAGAATACCTGGACTCTCAGATGATGTCTTGCAATTCCTCTTGAAACAAACACGAACAGCACATTGCCCTGACGTGTCACATGAGAAGTGAGCAAAGATGCTGGTTTGTTTCTGTCATTGGAGCTTTACTTTCACTCTGAAAAGAGTTGACTTTCTTGGAAAGACACTGTTCCTCTTAGCACCACCTTCAACACCACGTATTCCATGGAAGGGTTCATCTGGAGCAGACCTTGCCACCTTGGTCTCTGCAGGGCAGCACCGCATAAGGAGCATCTGTGGTCTCCATGGAGCTGCTTGGGATGTGTTGACTAGTAGGGTTGGGTGACGAGTGATACAGTGTCTGTTGCTGGGACATCAAAAGTGATGATTTGTACCTACCAGGCGTTTAAACTGACCTGCATCCCTACCCCAGCTGAACAGTGGCCTAGCCCCAGTTCAGCCTCTGTGTAGGCATGGATTTCCAAGTCCCAATGACTGTAACAGACTGACTGAATGAGCTTGGCACGGTATGGCCTGGGCCTAGGGAGGAAACTTCAGATTTTGTTCTGTACCTGACTGATACTGTAATGCCTGTGCCTCCATGGGGATGCCTCTTAGCTGTGTGCGTTTACCTGCAGACGATCCCACAGATCACAATTGCAATGCGCGTGAGGTTTTTTGACAGAAAAAGTGTGTGTATGTGAGAGAGAGGAAATACAGCTTCTGAGCAGGTTATTTTTTTAACAGGAGGGATAAACAAAAGAGAAAGAAAAGCTTTATCGCCTTAGTGATGTTTCTAACACTTCAAATGCACCAGCTGAGCAGACTGGGGATTTTTTCCTGTCTATATGAGGTGGTTTAAGAGCAACCTCCTGAAATAGATTCATGAGTGAGGGCTCTACAGAGGTGTCCACAGGGAAGCTGCAGAGTTGGTGGCAGCTGCCCTGGTAGCTGCCTGCTGTAAGATGCAGAGCACCTAGGAAGAGCAGAGCTCACATATCAGCATACCCAAGACTGTGGGGCACTGTTGATTCTGTAGGGTCAATGCTGCTTTCTCCAGCTCTCTCCCTACCCATTAGCCCCTGCTGATTTCTTCTACCATAGGGTCTGAGCCCAGAGCTTTCACAGGGAGGAAGACAGTGCTCATTGCTTGAGTACACTCTGTTATCTTTGTTGTCACAGCACAAGACCTTGTGATTACTTTCCTGGTGTGTTGATGGATGAGGGAAAATGTTCTGTGAGATGCTTGATCCATGGAGATGGTTGCTTTCCAGTAGAGATCATCTGATGTTGGTTGATTACAGCAAAGGTTTGCTGCTTCTAACTAGCTCTGCTGATGTTTATACCCAGAACTTCCTTGCGCTGGTTTTAGTTGGCAAGAGCACCACTGGCTGCAGTGGGAACTGGCCCAATGCACTGGTTGTGCAGCTTGAGTTTTGGTGACTATCGCTTGCCCTATGACATTAAGAGGTGACATGAAGGGCTAATCTCCAGCAGCTGGTTTTGGTCACTGCCGCCTGGGGAATTTAAAGTGCTAGGGGTCTGATGCAACGCTATGAATTTGGCAGGCCTGATTCTCCTTTGCTTTGTGCTTTTGGAAACAAGGAGTGAATCCCAAGGGAAATAGCTGCATGAGGCATGTGGGACTGGGCTCCCACTGTCGAAGCCTTGGTGGGAGGGGCGCTGCTGTCACACAGGGCTGCAGTTCAGACACACCTGCTCAGCATGTGGGAGCCCTTTGAAATGATCCCTCTCTGGACAGGTTGTCAGTCATTAAAGCTATGCTGTACTGTCTGTAATTATAGATGTTCTTTTCTTGAATGATGCATCAGGCTCTAAAAGAGACACTTGGGTTGGAGAAGATAGTTACATGCTAGTCCCTACCAGGTTTGCCAAGCCCACTGCTTTGATGTTGTTTTTGCTTTGTTTCACAGCTTGCTTGGGGGAGCTTGCAAGTCAAAGAAACCTTTTGGAAAAATTTGGAGTTTTGTCTTCTCCAAACTTTTATTGTTAGATTTTCATTAAAATTTAGAATAAACGTAATTATTTTATGGCAGATTTTCATATTTTAGGTGCTTGCAGAAGCAGAGCAGAGCTCAGCTGGATAAATTAGGCTCCAAAATCCCATTGATTTTTAATACCAAAACAAGCTAAATGTTTGGGGGAGTCTGACAATCTTGTCAGATATCTGATGTTAGGAGCTGAAACATGAGAAGAGTTTAGAATACCTGATCATTCCTACTGTGAAACAAACAGCCCCATTTCTGGAGAAACACTTAATTTTAGGAGGTGTTTCACTGGGATCTTACAGTTCAATCACTTTTATTAAGTTAAATAAGACTGCAGCAAAGAGAATAACACTCATCAGTCCTTTTCCCACTCAGTGCTAATTAATTTTTTACAAACCTGTGCTGGAACCTGCTTTATGTATTTCCAAGTCTGCTGAAAGCCAAACCGTTTGTATTACTCATTTCCTTGATAAACATCTCTCATAGATTTTTTTCAAGATACAGAAAGATGAATGCATCTCTCTCCTTTGCCAGGTGTTCCAAGCAAGACTCACCAATTACTTTGAACAGGCTGTACTTGAAAGAAGCACAGTCCTATTTGACATTTTATGATGCTACTTAGAAGAAATTGTAATAATGAATATTACCTCTGGTGAGCAATAGCATGGGGGGCCTAATTTAATGTCTGTTTGAATTTCTTAAGCTGATTTGCAGTTATAACTGTGTTGCTTTGAATTAACTAAGTTGGATTTTTTTTTCCTCCTAATTTTGCGGGTTCTTTGCTTTTTTTGTGTGTTGCTTTTGTGAGTTTTCTCAACCAAATGGAGGGGAATCTATCTGTGTTCTGGACCCACTAAACTACTCTTTCACAGACTGCTTCACCCCCTTCTTGCAATGGAGTCTTCAGGAAGGTGGAAGCAGCTTTCAAGGAGCAATCGGCTTAAAATGTGTAGGGCTGCCAGGGTCCTGTGTCAAACCAGTCCTCAGCGTTGCAGAGTGGGATGGCTGTGTAACAACACCAACTTGCCGCCACCACTGCAAACACAGCCATGGGTGCCTTGTCTTCTGCTGCCACCTGTAAAGGCACAAACTTGGCCAGAGTTGCTGCCCCCAGCAAACAACAGTGTCCAGCCAGTGATGGTGCAGGAGGGGAGGAGGACAGACCCCAGGAAGGGTGAGAGCTTCCTGGAGGAGGAGGAGGAGGGATTTAGCAGGGGGAAACTGCCCCAGGAGTGCAGGTGGGTGAGTAAGTGCCTTGGGTTGAGCTTTTGGGCAGTGTCTCTCCTGGATGTTGCCCCGCCACCCCAGCCACTCACCATGCAGATGGAAAGGAGGCAGCCCTTCCCCAGGGCAGTGAGGCTGTCCCAACAGGGCAGAGTGCTCCCAGGCTCCTTCCCCTGCCAGTCTAAATGCAGCGTGACAGCGCTTCTGTCCTGTTTTCCTGCCCACCATCACCCCTCTGCCAACCTCCAGTTCCTTTCTGTCTTTCATGATGGTGCTAATGAGATCCCTGGAGGAGTTTTCCCTTTAAAATGAGACAGATCTCTCTGAGCCCAAAGAGTCTGATGTCAGCCAGCAACAGAGCAATGAACCCACACAGAACCATTTAAGGTCTCTCTCTTAGAGGCCTCCTGTCTCCTCAGTAGCTCAGTAGCTTCTTTGCTGCTTTACTCCCTCGGCCAGGAAGACGTGTGCATGTTTTCCACCCACTGGTTTGTCCACTGAAGAGGTGGTTTGCTGGGAAAGCCATTTGTTCTCCAGTGTGGACATGTTCAAGGAAGCACAGAGAGCAAGAGGAAGAGATGTACAGAACATGACAGCATATGGGCAAAGAAGAAAGGACAGTTGAGATCTCAAAGGTCAACATCGAGGTTCCCAGCTAATGCGGTTACTCCAGTACAGCCACACTGCTTGCACTGGTTTTACCATTTGATCTTCAGCATTTCAGTTTGGAGATAGCTCTTACTCTGCCAGCCCAGCTGCTGAGACCTCTCATCTGCTCTCTTTCCGTGCTGGCCAGATCTCAGCACCAGTGTTTGTTTCATGCAGGTCAGATTCCCTGCTGCAGTTTCACATGGGGCTGCTATTGCTGCCTTGCTGCCCCCGGCAGATTGGCACAGCTGCTGTGCTCTGCAGGTGTTTCCAGCAAGAGCAATGGAAATTTGGCTGCTGACTTCAGCCAGAGCAGGAAGAGGCCCTGCTGGCCCAGCTGGCTCCAAATTATGCCCAAGATCTTTGAACTTGGTGCAGTCTCTCTTTGCAAAGAACATTTATACGGGGACTGTATGGGTTTAGGTTGCTGTCCTTGAGTCATCATGAAATTGATACATCAGGCTTCTTGGTGGTTCTCCTTGATGTATTGCTTGCTTTTATGGCAGGGGTGTTGTACATGTGCTGGAGGGGACACAAAATATTGGAGCAGACCCTCAGCCTTTCCCCCATCTACTCAAGTTAGTGGTGCTAGGGGAAAAGTTGAGATGAGGATCCAGCATCTTTTCTGTAGTAGTAAATATATCAACAGGTGCTGGTGTGTCAGAATCCAGAGAAAAGCATCCTGCAGGCAAAAATTATGGAGAAAGGTAATAACAACTGCTTCAGCAATAGATACAGCTGGGAAAAACAAAGATGCTCTTGAGTGTGTTATCAATAATTACAGTAACAGTACTAGCCTCTCCCTGCCAGCTCGCATTGCTTAACCATCACAGATCTGTCATGGCTACAAGGGCATTAATACTGACGGATGTAGGGAGCTATTGCTAAGGATGTACAGGGAGAAAGGAAGGTCTTCAGTGGGAATCGGATGTTGTTGCTTATAATTCTTCACTAGCATTTATGCTGTTCCACACAGTTAAATAGGAGTTTCTGTGCAAAACCTTTTAACTGCCATTTTGAGAGAAATAACCTCCCAGAAGGAGAGAGCTGGAGAAGTCAAAGGACTGCATCTTGAATCCCTTCAGTTGCTGTGTTGGGTTTGGTGATGAATTGGTCTGTGTTTAGGGTTAGCTCTAAAACCACCTGGTGTCCTATTCAGATTTTTAAAAAAAGGGAAGAAAAAAAAAAGCACCAAACCCATACAATTTCCACAAAGAAAGCTCAGAGCAAAATATGAGGTTCTTGTTCTTTAGGAGAGTCCTGCTGCTACTGGTATTTGAAAGATACCTGCTGGGTTTTGATGGAAGAGAAAGGAAGCCCTAATGGACTCTATTCTGACCCTAGATCAGCCCCAGAGCCAGACGTGCCTTTCCCCACTCATGACAAATGTGAGGTATCTGCCTGGAGCCCCTCTTCAGGGCTGTGAGGAGAAAGGGTGCGTGCAGGGTGCTCCTCCTGAGGCCTGGGAAAGACTGAGCTGCCATCTTTTTACCCACTTCCTGAATGAGATTTAGAACACATTCAAGGGAATAGCTGTTTGTTTGTTGTTAAGGGTTTTAAATGGTGGCAAAATGAAGCAATCTTACTTTGGAACATGCGTGTCTATGAAGGAAGTTAATCTAGGGTTCCACTGTGGGGGGATTGTGCTGCTTCTCTGCACACTGGGAGCCAGAGGAGAGGCAAGGTGCCTCCGGAGAGGTCATGCTTCTGCTTCAGCTCCTCCGGGCTCTTGGGGCTGCAGAGCCACCGCCTTTAACATCCCAGTTTTGTTACTAGAAATTTCTGATGCAGCAAGAAAAGGGATAAAAGGACTCATTACTCTTCAGCCCTTTAGGAAATGAGATGCAAGCAATGACAAAACAGGGAATAGGCGGCTGCTGAAAGAGCATGAAGATAGATACCAGCAGAGGAAAGCATGAAAGTGTTCGATTTTAAAGAGCAACGTAGGCAGAACAGACTGGATGCAGCTGAAAAATTTGGGTTATGACTCACAATCTACAAATCTTGGCTGGCATCTTGCAGAGGACGTGGTAAGTTCTGTGCTACTGAGACATGCAGTCTTTCAAAAAGTTTGCATCCGTCATGGTCAGGAGCGCCTGCTGCACTTCTTCTGTGCACTGCTCACTTCCAGGTACAATATTCAGCTCATGCCAATAAGCGTACCAAAAATAGATGTGTGTCTCATGCTGAGACAGAAGGAAGGGCAAAGACAGAGCCCCTTGGAATAAACATCTCTGGAGCAGGTGGTAAATTTGATGCAGGTCTTGTCTAGAGGAGAGGGTTTTTCTTCTTAACTGTATTTGTTTTCTTTGGAGTATGAGTCTGATTCCTGTGTCCATGCTGATTTGCACAGTAGGTGACTGAGAGGCTAAGTTTTGAAGAAGGGTAAATCACCTATGAGGAAAGTGGATACGAGATAACTCTCAGTTCAGCACTTGTTCAGGTGGGTGATAATCTGGCATCCTGGGATGTGGTTTGGAAATAGCTGGCCAAAGTGATTCTCTTTGCATGGCTGGAGATGCTACTGCAAAGCACTTCTAGGGTCAGTGCCTTCATAGACAGAGCCCCTACACCTGTTGCAAAATGAAGGAGAGGAAACTTGTGGCCTTTGTGAATAAAACCAGAAATTACGTGCTTGGGGCACCTTCCTAGAAAACAAATGAAAGTTCATGAAGCCTGAAATTCCCTGCTGGGATGGGAAGGAGTCTATATCTAGGATATAAAAGTGCAGGTAGTTGTAGCAGTTACATATAGAAAAGCCTTGTACTGTGGTTATTTTTCACCCCTTCTGAAGTCAAAGGCATGAATCAACCTGTGCTCTTACTCCAAAGCCGCAATGCTTTTGAGGTGACCTAACTCTCCCTCTGCCCTACTCCTACGTATAGAAAGGATGAACAGTCCCGTGCAAAGGTTCCTGCCCTTAGACATGTCTGGTCCAAATGTTCATGTCCCAGCTTTGCTGCTGCCATACACTGCCGAGTTTATGCTATCTGGGTGTCTGTTACTATGTGAATTACCTGACTTCTCCTGTCGTGTTTCTATGCCCTGAATTTCAACTATTTCAAGAATGTTCATCCCTGTTGCCTTTTTGGTGGGTTTTTCTTGCGTTCCGTGTCTGGAAGAAGCCACAGAAGCACAGTCACAGGCTCATTAGTTTTGATCTAACTGCTTAGGTGCCCTCGGAAGGACTGAAGTAGTGGCCTGGAATTATGGCCATCCATGGGTGGATAGATGATGGCTCCTTCCAGGTAAAGAACAGTGTTTTCTGGATGTTGAACTACCAGGAGTGGTACGAAGCCCTCACGGAAATGTCCCACGTTCTGCACATTTCTGCCCAGACTGTGCAATAACCTCTGGGAAACTGCATTTCCTTTTGAGGGGTGAAGTGCTTTCCCCTCTGCCTGGCTTGCACTTGACTTAGCTTTGACACTTCTGTGGTTTCAGCACTTGGTGAAGCACAAATCATCATCTTCTCAGAGGCCCTTTGCTGTTGGTTTCTCTCCATTCGCTTTGTTTACTTCTGTGACCCACCCCATAATTTTCTTTTTTCTCCACTGCATTATTTAAGACAGGAAATAACCTGTTTCCCTGGAGGCAAGGAACCAGGCAATGCTGGACTGCTTTGTACCTGAACACGCTCTGCCACCGTGAGCTCATTAGGCAGCTGGACTGCTTTGGTTCAGCTTTTTGAGGCAGACTTAGCTGTAACCACTGAGCATTTAGCCACTGGGCAAAAAAAATGCCCAAATTACGTAGTCTCCTTGAAACTCTCCTGCCAGTTGTTGACCATGCTGCGTGCACGCTCTGGGCAGGATGGCTTGCAAGTGGCACCTTTGTGCAGTAGGAAACATCTCTGAGTTGTTTTTCCCTTGCTCTAGCCCAAGTGCGACTTGCCACTCAGTGAGGCCAGCTGTGTGACCCCAGGGCAGAGCTGCGTGGCAGGGTGATCGAAAGGGCTCTGAGCACCCTCCTGCCCTCCGCTCCTGCGCGCTTCGAGAGCTGTAGGAGGGAATTCTCCCAGCTTTCCCTAAATCATGCTGCTGCAACTCTGGCAATTTGGACAGAAGGGAGAGCAGGGACTCTTGATTCCTATTACGAAGGTTGCACACACGCAAGTCACGTTTGTTTCCTCCCTTGTTGTGATGGCCCTGCCTGAACTGGCGGCTGTATCCCCTCCGCAGCCAGTGTTCCCTCCAGCCACCTCCCCTCCCTCTCCCAGCACGAGCCCCTGCAGCTGTGTGCCCTGCACCATCCCAGGGCTATTCCTGGGAAGCTGTGCCTGAGCTTAGGGCTGCCCATGAGCCCACTGACACCTCTGTTTGTACCCCTGTGTGCTCTGGTAGTGTTACCAGAAAGCGGCAAAATAATGAACTCTCGTCGGGGCTCTTCAGGTGAAGGCTCGTACTCTGCTTCACAGTGTCTGCCAGCTGACCTTTGCTTCTGCGCAGACTCAGTTCTGGGATCACATATACCGTGTCCTTCAAGGTTAGTTCTGGTCTTGTGGTCATCTTACAACTTTCTTTTCTTTACAGTTCTGTGCATCTGCTCTCCCAAGGCCAAGCTGGTTAAAGTGGGATTATTCAGGATCTTCTTATCTTAC
>Ga0065711_1046537_pt1 | contig 12837 bp, 8 predicted proteins | sample Hoacrofraction12_FD_59098 | JGI IMG/M metagenome (GOLD analysis project Ga0065711, IMG submission 59098) | Hoatzin crop microbial communities from Cojedes, Venezuela - Epithelial fraction 12 v2 (version 2) | ecosystem: Host-associated > Birds > Digestive system > Esophagus > Crop | place...
ATTTAAAAGCTGTGGAGTTGTGGCACTTAGGGACGTGGTTTAGTGGTGGACTGGGTGGTGTGAGGTTAGCGGTTGGACCTGATGATCTTATGGGTCTTTTCCAACCTAAATGATTCTATGAATCTATGAAAATACATATAGTATGTATATGTACATATGGCTTAAGTCGTGTCAGCTTGAGTGCAGCCATGGGCTTTATCCTGGGCTCATGCTGTCACCACATTTGAGAATAAGGATTTTGGGGTACGTGGCAGTAATTATCTTTTACGAACCAGGGCTGACACCACTTCTATCTCGGGGCGGCAGGGCTCAGTGCTGCTTGGGGTTGCCCTAAACACACCCGACAAATCTGCTTGCCTAATTTTCCCCTGAAAATCCGACATACCCCATTGAAAGGCAAGAATTACCTTGATCCTTCAGCCGACGCTGCTGCAGGAAGGTTACTTGGCGTGCGAAGGAAAAGGTAAAACATCGCCGTGTGCTGTGTTTTGCCCATCGCTGCAGACTCGGTGGGAGCTCATGGCTTGGGCTCCCCCGTGTGGGACGGGATTTTCCCTTTAGGATAAATGCAGTTTTCCGTAGACAGGCAGCCAAATAATCCCTGAGACGTTGTACCGAGTGGAGGTACAAGATATGTCAATACCCATCTGCTGCTGGAGAAAATCTGCGGCTCCCTCGACCACTCGGAGCCTCAGTGCAGTAGCAGTAATGTCTATTTGCAAAGCCGACGAGGGGCAAGGCAACATGTGTTTCATTTAGTTAATTAATACAAATGGCAAGTCAGCCTACGCCTCCAGAGCAGGAATCTCTGCAGGTAGCTTTGCCCTCAAACCGCCTTAGGAAAGGCTTTTCCCAGTTTTGGGTTTTTTAACTCCGGTGCCTCTCACCGCTCCAGAGCTTTGCTGCGAAATGTGCCTGACTGGCTCGTTTTTGTGACTTCTCTGCAGGGGAAATCAAGTATTCTCTTTCAATCTGCAAAGATTTCAGCTTTTTTTTAAAAAAAAGTGTGCACACAGAAAGGGATTTCAAGGTGCCACAGTTTTATTAAATGCATTTGCTAGTGTGATAGCATAGCTGGATGAAGCAAATAATTTACAGTGAATTATGGAGTCAATTAATTTGGCTTCACTTTTTTTTGCCTTGCAATCTTTCCAACCAACTAATTATAATTATTGTTTTATTTACCTGCAATTTTAAGCACCAAATAACTTCAATGAATAATCTTCACCTATAACTATTTTAAAGCTATTTTATGGGCACTGAAGACACGTTAATTAATCTTAGCGGACACCCATGTTTCACAGTATCACATCTTGTTTCTGAGTGGGTTCACCTGGGGTTTGGAGTCAGCTCTCCACAGCAAGTAGTTGTGGATCCTTGTCTGAAAACGTAATTCTTACTGGCTTCTCTCTAATAATTGTCTCCTACAATTACCTGCTGTAAATATGCTCAGCAACAAATCCACTTCCTAAAAATACTCATAGAAAGCAAAAAAAAAAGGGATAAATATGTGGCTGAAGCAAATTCTGTAGGATCTTTGCTGATGCTTTCCCCTGGCGTAAAAGACCCTAGGTGGCCCCATCTCATGGGTTTCTCTCTGTGGGTCCATGCTTCTTCCTTATGGCCCCATGTTGGGCTGGGGAGTTATCTGATGTGATGTGCAGCCTTCAGGTTTGCATTGACAGATGAGGGCAAAGGGATATCCCCTGGGACATGCAGTGGGTCATCTTAAAACACCCAGTGGGAGTTACCTTAAAACGGAGATACCTGCTGATGTGCAGCTGGTAGGGCTGATGCGCTCGAGTTGTCCAGCCTTCCCCTGCTTGGTCTGACCCTGAAATTGGGATTTCTTGGAGCAAGTATACATCGGTTGCAAATATACAAATATACATCCGTTCCCAAGAAGGTACTGGACCTCTCTGAAATAACTGCTCTCCTTACTTCTCCTTCTGTTGTGGGTTCAACGTGCCTTCCAGGACAGCCCAGGAAAACCCTGATGAACTAGTACAGCTTTTCAAGGTGTAGTGTAATAACTTCAATAACCAAAGAAAGGCCGCAATGTATACTTTCAGCATTCAAAATCAGCATCAAAAATCCTGAGTCATATGCCAGAAGAACTTGACATTTCTGATTAAGTGTTCTTGAGTTGTTTCTGGTTTGGGAGCTTTTGGGTAACATTTTCTGGTTTCCCCTTTGAGTCACAAAAGCATAAAAACTTGTACTTGTTCTAGAGTTTGTAATTCTTATGATTTCGTTATGAATCTGCTGTGATCTGTCTCTTTTCCGAAGCTTCACCTCTGGGAATCTGGGGATACTGGAGAATGTTAGAAAAAACAGCGAGTGAACCACAAGTCAATGAAAGACTGCTGACCGTGATGTCCTGGGAGCTGCACCCATGTGCTTTGGTTCCCCTGGGGAGGGGCACAGCTGGGGATGGCTGGGGACAGCATGAGGATGAGCCTGGCATGCAGCAGGGCTTCGGCTGCGGCTCCTGATATTTGGGGTCCTGCCTGCTCTCACCCCAGACCTGTCCCTGTGCTCATGCCGTCCCTTCTCAAGTCCCTTAATTGAGGAGTGCACATGTTATTTAAATTCTGAAAGAAGACATGAGAAGCCTGAACCCTCCCTCTTGGGTCAACAGAAATGCAGCTCAGCTTTTAACGATGTCCTTTAATGAAGTACATTCCTTCAGCCTTGATGGGGGTAAGAGTCAAGCAATAAGGGAAGGCAGAGGGTTAAAATTACTTAGCTGGTGTGAAGTGAGCTGTCAGGAACAGGTCCCAGCAGGCCCCCACGTAAGTAATTCTTTCTTCAGACTTAATCTTCCATCTCAGTTTACAATTAAGCGTATAATCCTTCTTGCTTTAATATTTCCACCTCACTCTGCGGCTTCTCTTTGTTCCACCAAAGCAGCAAAAAAAGGGTAAGACTGGAACAGGAGATTCGGGACGGTGTTGACCTTGTTGGATCCCTCTTCTCTTCTGGGAAGAGGTCCACTTCTGGTGTCACGGCGGAGCTTGGGGTGGGATTAATTAGGTCCAGGTCCAGAATTTACCTCCCTGACCCCACATGACAATCCATCTGAACAAACAAATCCCAAGAATTTTTGGTGAGTCATCATTTTGGAGAACACTAAGGAAACTGGAAGTTCCCTTTACCTGCATATGTTAGAAATATGGTCCTCCTGAGAGGTTTAAATGACTTTCAATGGACTGGAGTTGAACAGGAGAGTGCTGGAAACCAGACACCCTTAATCCACTATCCAAAAATGAGCCGGTCGTTTATGGGCGAGCAGCAGGATTCATCTCCCTGAGACTCCCCGAAGTCGCCATGTAGGCTTTACAAGGAACATTTGTTATGCGTGAAGTCATGTTGCTGCCATGGTGAGGATGGCCCTGAAGCTGTGAGCTCATCTGGCCGTTCAGAAGAGCGAAGTGAAGTAAACCAAGAGGCAGAACTTCAGCTACGTCAACTGGCCTGTGCCTGCATGTACATTTGATATACCCCATGCTCCTTCCGTACTGCCTATACCTGCCGACAATAGATTTATGTAACTCTTTTACAACCAATATGGACAGAAGTTTAGAGAATTACACATTTTTTTATCGACTGTAAAGTCATTATAGAAATCTATCACCTAAAATATGAGCGCCGTGGAAAGAACTTGATACTCCTAAAGCAGCCTTTATAAAAGCTTTATTGGATTTTAATTTGTAGCACGGGCTATAAATTGTGCAAGCTGCAGTGCTCGTGCCGTGCCCCTGACGTGGTGTACATTGGGCTGCCCTTGAACCAATGACAGTGACGAAGATGCTCTTCGTAATAAAGTAACGAACTCCGTGAGAGGTCTCCTTCAAACCCTGTATTATGGTTTTATTAAGCTGTCTGGAGACACCTGCCACAGCCGATTGCTTTCGCTTTTAGTCTGGAGAGGGTAGATTAGCTCTATTAGGGACAGTCAGATTGCAGATCTTGCAAAATATTTTCTGAGGGTTGACATCTTTTCTGCCTGTAGTTAAAAATGTCCTGTCTCTAGAGCTAATATAGGGCTCCCAACTCCTGCCTTAGGGTTGTCCTTAAATGCTTGCACTTTAACTGGCCCAGAGATATGACATCACTGAAAATATTCCTGCATGTGTTGGCTACTTCTTATGTGCTACGTTCATTGTAGCAAAGCGTTTAAGCTGGGGCTTAATTCTGCCCCTGTTTATCAGCGTAGCGGTGGCCAGAGGATTGTCTTTAATGTTAGCAACAACAGGCACAAAGCATGCAATTGCAATAGGCTCAGTTAGAAATCCATCTAGATGTATGTCAGGTGTCGAAATGCTTTTAAAATATCTGTCTCAGAGCACTATTTAAATGCCATGGATGGTCTGTGAAGGTGTAAGGACGTTGTAAAGGGCTCTGCTAAACACACCGGAGGATGGTGCGCAAGGGTGCTTCATGGAGGCTCTACCCTTGAGGCGTGGAGAACATGTTTTGCCAAAGTATTATCACTGGCTGCCCTGGGCTGGACTCAGTGGAGTCAAATTAGTACATGGGTGTTTGCAGGACTAGGTCTCTTGAAGACAAACACATATTTTAAAATCAGACGAAAATGCTAAATTTCCACGTGGAGAATTCCGCATGATCGTTTCCCGTAACACCTTGCCATGCTTCATGAACCACTTGTGTCCGCTGCCGGTGATCTGGTGAGTCAACAGAACACATCCAAATGCATCTTTCTTTTCCTGTGTACAGGCTATCTTTTCCTATCATTACTGGTGCTCCAGTGCTTTTGTGTGCAGTATGCCCTTTATAATGTCATTTAGGGGGACAAGAACTGTTGCCCTGCAGCAGATAGCGTACAAAAAATCAATTTGCCCAGGTGGGTTTTTTCTTCCTTAAAACATTGCTTAAGACAAAAAACTTCAGAGCTTAAAGTGTAAATGTACCCCTTGTTGAAAAATGTACAGTAATATGCCCATGGGAAGTGTCTTCTTGACTCCAGTTATGTAGTAGTTGAAGCCATAAAGACTTCAATCTATTTGAAGACGGTGTCAATCTCTATACCCAGAACAAGAAGCAGCTGTAGGTCTTACTGAGGCAACTCAACTGTAGAACTTGTTCAGGTCTGAGTAGATCCAGGAGTAGGTGCCCCTTGAGCTGCATCACTTGGGGGTGCATGAAGCTGATGTGGATCCCAGGAAAGGCCAGCACCAGGTTTTTAAAATACGTGACTCCTGAAGGCAGTGAATAAAACACCGTGAGAATTTCTGATCCTGATAGATGACCATCTCTAACGGCAAAAGCCCCTGCTCCACCCAGCTGTCCTGCTCTGAGGACTGTGATGGAGGAAGGTGGAGTAACTCTCTTTCCTGAGTCTGCAAGTCATCACAGCCTAATTACAGTCACTAGGAGCAAAGTAAAGCTTTAGAGGGAGCGTGCCATTCCCAGGGATGTTGTTCCATGGCTCACAGCTGACGCACGGTAGTTGGCCTTGTGCATCCCCCAGCACCAGTCGGTCACCAGGTAATGGCGATAAAATGAGGAGGATTGGAGCTGTGTTTGAAATTTAGATCTTTCTCAGAGTTTTCTTAATAGGACTCATTTGATGGTTACGAGAATGGATCTTTGTGACCACCCAAACTCAGGCTTAAAGAGTTGTGAGATATAGATATTACTCAGAGAACACGAGCAGTAAATCTGGCAACATGACAGGAGGTGTAACACATCTGGATACTTTAAGAAGTAAGTTGAAAATAAGCTGGGAAGACATTCATCAGCCTCAAACTCGTAGCAATTTCAGTTTGCCCTGTGATGAATGATTTTGGTTGGACTTGATGATCTTAGAGGTCTTTTCCAACCTTAATGATTCTATGATTCTATTTTGCAATAGATGGTTTGATTTTGGAACGGCTCCAGCCAGTGCTGGTCCTGGTGTGGATGCTGGCACGCAACGCTGTGAGGTATACACCCCATGCTTCAAAGATCCTGATGTCCCGAAGCAGGGGAAAGTGATAAATGACTTTCCTTGGGAAGAAAGCATGAACAAAAAGAGTAAATAAATCCCGGCTGTTCTTCAAGAGGAATATACAGGCTTGCCAAAAAGTGCCTCTAGAATGAGGGGAGGACACTGTATTGTCTACTTGCGAAGCAGAGGCCATAATTAGAAATTGAAAAACGCCATTCAAAGCATGAAAAGGAATTGGGAATAGAACCTGTATTAATGAGAAGATATTAGCTGTAGAGACGGATGAGGAAAGTTTTCATCCAGGGGAAAAAAACCCCTTTCGGATGGCAAAATAAGGAGCTTCTATCGAGTGTCCTGGGAAGATATCCCAGAGCCAGCAAAGGCGGGGGGTAGGGATTATTAATGTGGTGATGAAAGTGAGGACCTTCCAGTAATTGCTTTTGTGCTGCATTTTGAAAGAACCGGAGTGATTTCTTGCGTCGTGTGAGGATGACGGGGAAATTTCCAAGCCGCTAGCAACCGTGGAGGGTATTAAACACCCGCGAGCGGGGGTGAACGTGTCTAAATCTGCAAGGCTGGGCTATCTGACCTGGGCAGGAGCGCTGGTTTGGTGACCATCCGCTGGTGCCCCTTGCCTGAACATCCCCGGAGGAGACGGGGAGCTTTGCCATGCCGGAGCGGCAGGTGAAGGCAGGGCAGGCAGCAGGCTCCTGGTGAGCAGCGCTTGGGCTGCCTGACGATTTCTGGGTGAAAGGATGGAAAAGGTGACATCGGATGTGAGAGATAAAGAATGAAAGCACAGGGGTGTAATTAATGCCAGTCAAAATGGTTTTATGGAAAATAGATCTTGTCAAAGAAATGTGATTTCATTCTTTGATGAGATAGAACACATTTGGTTGATAAAAGTGACTGTGTTGAGGTAATAGACTCCTCTAAAGCCGTTAGTGCAGCGCGGGCTGACACTCTGATTAACATTTATCGTGGTGAGCTATCAATAACGAGCGCGTTAAATGGATGGAGGGCTGGCTAACTGACAGGTCTCCGAGAGGGGCTGTCAGGAGGAAATCAGCAGCAAATGGGGATATTTCCAGGGGGATTCCTCCGCCAAAATCGGTGCTGCGGGCACCCACGCGTGGTGTAAGGGATGGCACGGTGGTGGTTAACCGCATCCCCATCGCTGCCCTGCGAGCACCGGTTTCTGTAGTTGTGTATTATTTATGCACTGTAATTACCCAGGGGCTGAAGGGAGGGAGAGCATCCCCATTTCACCGGCTTCTTCAACACCTGGAAGATCACCAGTGGGGGATTTTTATTCAGGTTTTGCACTTAAGGTGCAAAAATAAGAGCAGAGCTAACGGAAGGGATGTTTAATTGGTAACTTTTTTTAAGGACCTACTTCTTGGCATCCTTCGTGGGCGATGTTCTGTAACTCTCCCAAAGACTGAAATGATGAAAGAAACTGGAGCAAGAGCGTATCAAGGACAAAGCCAAAACCCAGATTTTAATGAAGCAAACATAACCTTTTACTGAGGCAAGCTCACCCGGAGTTCGTCACAAACCTGATTAAAGCCTATACAGCTATTCAGTGCGGTGTTTAATTATAGCCGAGCCTGCGAGCCCCCTCGGCGTTAAGGATTTTCAGCATTTCTAATAAAATTTCCTTTTCCTTCCTAGATTTTTGGAGGCTTACAACTTATTTATAATGAAATACACTTCAGGCTGAAGCTTGCTGATGCAAAACAAGAAGACGGTTGGTGCCCACCTGAGAGTGAATTTTTCTGGGGGGTTTCTGAACAAAATCCCTGCAGGTCTTTTTATTTTCCTTGATTTTTTTTTTTTTTTTAGTGTAGGAGACACACAGGATAATTTTCTTCTTTGTAAAACTTTTCCAGCCACCTTTCCACTACCTGACCCCAAAGCACAGTGAACATCAGAGCAGTTTAGAGGTTCACACCTGGAAAGTCGCGTTGAGGGCAAAAGCTCTTTTTGTTGTGAGAAATGGGGTAGGGTTATAAATTTCTTGGTTTTTCAGATGTGAATGTGAACATCTGAAGAAAATCAGGGAAACCCTCTTGATCTTAAAAGGGAAACTTTTGAAGTCTTTTCCTGGCTCGCACTTGGGCTGCGATGGGGGACATGGGCAGGCAGAAGGCAGCGGTTTTGGGAGGACGCAGGAGGAACCATAACAAAATTATTTTTCAGACTGCTTCTATGACTTTTCCCATTTCTCCTGAGCCTGTGTTGCAGAATCGGGACCTTAGTTTGACCTGCTTCAAATTTATTGGAAGAAGGTCAAGACAGCAGCCACTTTTTAATTAAAAAGGGCTTGTGCATTTTCGCTTTAGCATTATTTATTTGTTAAATGAGTCTTGCTGTGATTAACATGCACATGGGGAGAGGGGCAAAGCGCTCTCTTTACTCTCAGATCCAATAAATCTTATGTGAAAATACATTGATTACCTCTGCCGCCAAATTGCAGACCCTGGTTATTGCAGTGAGAATGGGTGTAATTGTGCACGTTAAGCATCACCTCCTTGCTCACTCAGCAGAATTAGCCACAATATAGCTGCTCCAGGACCTTCCTCCCTTAATACACTGATTTCATTATATGGGTGTGAAGTTATAAGCATTTCCCCCCCTGAACGGCTGCGAGAGTATCAATGCAAACCATTAAAACCCCAGCAGTTTGATTTTTCTGTTGTTGCTGTGCTCAATTCATGACAGGATGTAGTAATGATGATAATAATAGTAGTAGTAATAACAATAATGATAATAATAATAATAATAACAACAACAACAACATCTCTGAGGGAAAAAGGCGAATCTTTCCAACCTAGTAAGGAGGTGAAAGGACCAAATGCCCCAGTCCTATGCCAGGAGCAAGACCTGGGAGGCTGCAGCTGGGAAGGGCTGGAACAACAGACAAATCATACCCTGAATTAATATGGGAAGGAATTTCTCCCGTAGAGGTACAAAAGGCTGAAAAAGAGTTGGTGAGAATCTGAAGAGGTGTTCAGGGTAATTTGCTACTGCAAGGAAGCAGTGAAATAAATCCTAGCAGTCCTGCTAAGGGCTGAGCAGTGCTCCGATGCCTCCTTTTATCCAAAACGTTTTGCTTTGTGCTGTTGGATTTTTCACTCGCTGATAGATTCAGAGGAGGGGGGGAAAGAAGCAGCCTGTAGCATATTTTTTACAGCTGTAAGCACAGAAGTGAAAAGGATCAAAAGAAATAATTTATCATCTTCTTGCATGCTTACAAAAATAAATGCGCTTTCGAGTGGCAGAGACTTTTCCCAAGTTTCCCTGCATCACAGACTATTTATAAAGGCTCAGCTCTACTGACTTTCTGTGGAGGTTTGAATTTTTCACTTCAACAGCAGCTTCTTCCTGTGGATCTCTAAAAGCTTATGTAAATAGCAATGGGTGATGGTTCCCACTGCTGCCGCAGAGTATTAGCTCCCTTTTAGATAGCATGAGACGGGTATAGAAATATGATGTAGCTTATTGCAAGTCATGTCTTGATACTATAAATAGCCTTATGAGATGCTGTCTGCTGGCTATGATGTGATTGGGGCCTAAAAATACCTGTTCTGGACTGATTTTGCATCCTGGAAATTTGCTGATGGGAACTAGGTCTTGGGCAATTGGCCACCGAGGGACACCCGCATGGTAGACCTCGCGTGCGTTTGTTCACGGATTGCTTTTAAAAGCCATTCCAGCCTCTTTCTCCAACTGCAAAGAGGTCAGATGTGGCAAAACGCGTGACACAACCTGCTTACAAAGAGCCGTGTGTCTCCGGCATGGTGGGTACCGCAGTCTGGCACCGCGCCTTGCACCGGAGCATCCCTGCTCCACGGGCCAGACAGACGGCGGTGTGAGAGCGAGCCTCCTAATTATCATCAGATTACCTAATTAAATGGTGCTAAACGCATCCACAGTGTTAGTTTCCGGGTGGCGGTCACATTTAACCGCACAGAGGAATTGATTTGGCTTCATTAGGGAGAACTAAGAGAACACATCTCCGTCTCTTGTGATGGTGGGGGGTTGCAGTTGAGGGGATCTGTGTGTAACACAGTGCAAACCGTGTTCAGCTTCCACGAGCCCACCTTGCGACTGGAGAGGCAAGCTTCAAGGAGACAGGCTGCAGAAATATGTGTTCCTTAGCAATTAAATGGTGGTGTGGTTTAACCCGGCAGCTGGCAACTAGGACCACGGAGCCACTCACTTGGTCCTCCCCCCCCAATGGGGTGGGGAGGAGAATGGGAAAAAGTAGAACTTATGGGCTGATATAAAGACAGTTTAATAAGACAACAAAGGAAATCATAATAAAAATATTATTGTTATTAATGGAATGTGCAAAACAACTAATGCACAGTACAGTTTTTCTCACTGCCCTATGAAGGATTCGCAGCCGGTGCCCAAGCAGCGATCGCAGAACTCATGGATTTTGTGGATTTCGTGGATTTTTGATGAACTCACAGAAGTTCGAGCTCATGCGAAAGATCAAACCCATGGAAAAAGGGATTCCTCTCCCCTGGCCAACCCCATTTATATACTGAGCATATGATGTCTATGGCATAGAATATTTCCTTTGGCCAGCTTGGGCTAGCAGCCTGGCTGTGCTCCCTCCCAGCTCCTGCATGCCTGCACATCTGCTGAGCATGGGAAACTGGAAAAAGCCCTGGATTTCATAGCAATAACTAAGCACATCAGTGTTATCAACATTCTTCTGGTACTAAATCCAGAACACAGCAGCTACTGGGAGGGAAACTACCTCTATCCCAGCCGAAACCAGGAGAAATGGGTGTTTAGCATTTCTGCGGCGGTTAATTTTTTTAATCTTGCCAGGATGAGGACACCTAAACCACAGGTCTGAAGTCCTGGCTATAAGCTGAAGAAGTGTTACTCCTGCGTGCAAGGCGCTGGGGACAGGTACCACGAGGCTGCCGATAGCCCGAGGGAGGTTTGCACCTGCGACGTTATTTAGGCAGCCGTTGGCTAAGGGCCTTTATTGGAGTGGATCGCTGGGGAAAGGCAGAAAACAATGCCCACATCACCTCATGGACCTTTACTCCTGTGCAATCGTCATAACACAGAATTAAACCCAGCAAAGATGTCACCTCCTTTGTGTGGAAAAGGAAAATTGCTTTGTGGAGTTTCCCGTTGAAATGCTCTTCTTGGGCACTCCCACCCGCCGCGAATCTGGTTTTGAAAGACAAACCGCAAAGCTTTTTTCAGCTTTCAGCAGACAAGAATCTGAGGAATCACATGTTTGTGGAAGAGCGTTCTCCAGCTGAAATGCTTCCTATTTTTTTTTATTTTTTCTAATTCAAAGCCTTGGAAATTTCTAAGGTGATGCTGTTAAAATTTCCATTTTCTTTCCAAGGCCATCTTTTACCTAAAAAGATGACACGAAATATTAGTTTTCTTGACTGTAACTGTCAGCACAGAGTTTTTTGTTCCTTTGGACAGCACCCAGGGCCTTATTACATACAATATTGGGAAAAATGAACAAAGCCCAGTGAATCTTACTGAGAAATCAGTAGCCCAGACAAGTGTTGTCTTCCAGCACCGTGATTCTCCCTCCATCTCTTGGGTGCTCAAGCCCAGACAAGGTCTCCTTGGGAGATGGCCCTTCTCCACACTGGCCCCGCTGTTTCTCCAAGTCCCTGCGCTGAGGATCCTCACCCATGGCCCTGGTCCCTAGTGTCCTCAACATATATTCCATCAAATATCTTCTCCGATGGTGAACTAAGTGGGAAATCGGAGCTTGCTGAGCTGCGCATCTCACAGCTACTCCAGAAGTTGAAGGGTGATGAAGATCAGCTCTGAAACCCATAGGAAATGAGGAAGCCTCTCCTGATGGGACCCTGCTATGGGGCTGATACAACATCCAGCCCCTTCATGTCCAGAATAACAAGCCTTGTCTCTCTTTTCAAAGCAACCCAAGTGCTACGAGCCAGCAGTGGGCTGGAATACCACCCTGACCGGCTCCTGAGCACACAGCCTGAGGTCCCACACAGCCTGGGATGACTCCTGTGCTGTCAGAATGGACAAATCAGTCTAAAATAACACAGCTAGCCGTGTTTATACCCAGTGAGAGCTCTTTGCGTTTACTGGAGGCTGGGTGGGGGTTGATGGGCAGCCATACTCTGGCTTTTCATGCTCTACCCGAGGCAGCCCGTGGTCTCAGACCACCTTGGGCAGGCAGCAGCAGGTCCCTGCCCCACTCCTGGGGACCGCCGCAAGAGCCGGGACTCATCACCCAACGTGCCATGCAATCAGACTCATTGGCAAGTGCTATCAAATGGCAATTATCCTGATTTGCATAAATATAGGTGAGCTCATCAGCAGCAGCTGCTCTCTCCGAGCCTGGGTGCAGTGTGCATGCATCTGTGCTGAATGGCAATTCTGGGGGAAGAAGGGGGAAACGGGGGTAAAGGAGGAAGCTGCAGGGTTGTGTATCATCGCCTTTCGCTCACCCAGGGAGGTGCCGTGCTCCTTGGCCCTCCAAGACGCCCCTTTGGGGCTGAATTGCTGAACGATGGAAAAGGATGCTCACAGCCTCTGCACTCCCCCCTCGAACCTATTCAGGCACATTTTGGGCTTCTTCGCCTCTGCCCTCTCGCAGGGTTCCTCACCTGCACCCAGATGTGTTGTGCAAAACAGCTGGTGAAATTCGTATAGTGTCAGGATGGGATTTTAATCAACCAGAAGCATTTCTGGGCTCCCCAGTTCAAGAAAGATGAGGAGCTACTGGAGAGAGTCTAGCGCAGGGCTACGAGGATGAGGAGGGGACTGGAGCATCTGTCCTATGAGGAGAGGCTGAGGGAGCTGGGCTTGTTCAGCCTGGAGAAGAGAAGGCTGAGAGGGGACCTTAGAAA
>Ga0065711_1046538_pt1 | contig 12837 bp, 18 predicted proteins | sample Hoacrofraction12_FD_59098 | JGI IMG/M metagenome (GOLD analysis project Ga0065711, IMG submission 59098) | Hoatzin crop microbial communities from Cojedes, Venezuela - Epithelial fraction 12 v2 (version 2) | ecosystem: Host-associated > Birds > Digestive system > Esophagus > Crop | place...
CCCCCCCCGCTGTCTCATTAGCGCTGATGAACAGTTCTAAGTAGTCGCCGAGCGTCGCGACCCGCTGGAGCATGAATAGCGCAGGCAGGGGCCGGCGGGCAGCCCGACCGGGGCCGGGAGCCGGTGGTCCCACAGGGGCCCTTGGGGGTCTCCAAGCCCCCCCACGCAAGGGGAGGGCTGCAGGGATGGGCAGGGGACCCGACCCGGAGGTCCCAGCCCCTCGTCTGTCTCATCGTTCCTTTAGTGATGCCCTGCGACGTTGTCCCCTCCGGTGTCACCCTGAGAGGGTCCCTGCCCCTCTGCGCGCCGGTGGCTGTGGCCGATGCGGAGGGGCCGGGATTGGCGGCAGGACCCCCCCACCGCACACAGCCCACCGTGAAATTTCCAATTAGACTGCAAACACGTGAGATGCCCCCGGCCCCACGGCTGCCACACCGGCCGTGATCGATTACCTTGGGGTTCTCCAGGATCCCGGCTTCGTAGCTGTGGCGAGCAGGGAAGGAGAGAGAAGTCACTGTAGCACCTGCAACCCCAAAAACCCGCTGGGATGAACCCCCCCCCCCAACTCCCACCACCCCATGAGAATGGTGTCAATACGTGTCATGGATCTCCAGAGGCTTTTAGCAGCAACCGGAGCCTGGGAGAGCCCAGGAGATGGATACTGCCATGTGGGACGTGGACAACTGGGCAAACAGGGAGGCTGGAGGTTTTGGGGTCACCCTTGGCCAGCACGTGGTGGGGCAGGCTGAGATCCTGGAGGTGGGAAGGGCTGTCCTGAGCACGCAGGACGGGGGGATTGGGGGGCCCCAGGCTCTAGGTTCGCACCCCACAGGAGCTCCCTGCCCGCCTGGCTTCTCACCTGATGTGCATGAGGTTTTCATCCATGCTCCACGGTGTCTGGGGCGTCACGGGCACTGGGATCCCGTGTTTCTGCCAAGAGAAAGGGAGCGGGAGTGGGCCAGCCCGTTGGGAGAGCCAGGCCCCGCCGGCGCCGGCTCCTGCGGGGATCAGCCCCAGCATCACAAAGGCACAGCCCACGGCCACCAGCAAGGCAGCACGGAGCAAGGTGGACATCTGTGTCCCTGATCCTGGGCCTCATCAGCTCCCACCAAGAGGGCCACCTCAACGGGGACATCAGGGACTCCTCAGCCATGAGGAGAACAGCCGCCCCAGCAGAGATGGAACCCTCCCATAAACCCAAGAAAGGGAGACGTTGGCACGGATGTTGTGCACTTTTCTTAAGTCCGGCTCCAGGATGGCGCATTCCCCTGGCTGAGTTCCTCATCAAGGGGACACGATACGGGGACAGAAGTCCCCAAAACCACAGGATGCTCTCCAGCCTAAGCAGGACTGATGCTCTGCCGCAGGGGGACACCACCCGTGTCCCCGCAGCCTCGTGCAGACACGTGGCCATGCAGACACACGGCACATGGGCGGCAGGCGTTCCCCCGAGCCCGGGTACCCCGACTGCGCCGCGCCCAGGGCCGCACGGCCCCGCACCGGCTGCCTCCCCGGTGCAGTGCACAGCGCCGGGCCCAGCTCCCTAACAAGGTCACCGGCGCGCTCAATTATCCGCTGACATTTCAATGGGGGAAATTGCCTGTGAAGACAAGGTGAATACGCAGGGGAATTAGCGGGAGAGGCAACGGCAGCGAGCTAAAAACCAGAGCCAGTGGGGACGTTGCCCACCCTGCCAGTGTGCTGAACCTCGATGTCCCAGCTGCGGGATGACCATGGCGAGCCAGGGCTGGAAGCAGTGGTGGCTGTGGGTTCCCACCATGCCTCAATGTGTCCATACAGCCTGTAGACTGCCGGGCAGCTCTGCTGCTTCAGTGTCACCACAGTGGGGACAGCAGCCAAGGGCTGAGCCGGGAACTGAGGAGCAGCGGCTGAGCAGAGGCTCCTTGTTTGCTGCGAAGAGGGAAAGCAAATGCTTGTGGTGGTTCATTCGTGGTCCTCAACCCGTCATCTGAGATGGGAGCAAGGTCCTGAGATACCCTCCTAAGCTTGCAGAGTGACTCACTCAGCCCCACGCACTGGGGGACATTGCTCCAGACTAACAGGTCCTGGTTTTCTGGTCCCACACCATACTTCCACTGTGGGATCCCCCGGGAACCCCATCCCAGGCTTTGGAGGTGGGTGCCGGGCAGCCTTCACCTCCTCAACCCAGGCCCCTCTGCAGGGCTGCCCTCCTGCCCGCAGACCTTGCCCACAGACCTTGCCCACAGGGAGAGCTGGCAGAGCATGTCAATACTTCCCACAGGCTTCAAAAGTCAAGCTTGGGCTTGCTGGGAGGGCAAAACGCTGCCTGCTGGGCACATGTGCTGGGGATCGCCTGGCTTCTCCAGCAAACAGTGAGAAGATGGCTCTCCCTCTCCCGTCCCTCAGACGGATGGAGCTGCAGGTGCCTCCCAGCCCCCCAAAGCCCCCCCAAATAATGCTAGGGGAGACCGTGGGTTGGGGGACAGACCTCAGCCCAGCCTGGGGTCAGACCACGCTCTCGTCGGCACCGACCTCCTCATCCCAGCACCCTCGCAGATGTTGGCAGAGGGCATTTCACCTTAGTTGTTTTCACCTTAGTTAATTAAAGCTAAGAAATTAATGCCGAGGGCCCTGATGGGCCGCACTCAGCTGCGCGGCGCCAGGGGAGGCTGTGCCCTCTGATGAGCTCTCCCCGCGCTATCCATCACACCCCGATAAATAAACCATCTTTCAGACACAAATACCTACCGATTGCGCGGCACCAGCCCCAGTTGGCTCTCTCCTCACCCTGCTGCTCCTCCTGGCATCCAGGGACGCCCGTGCTCCCCAGCCCATCCTCATCCCACGCTATCACTTCAAGGGGGATCCTCCGAGTCCAGACCCACGTACCTACAACTGCCAGGACCAGGCAGCCTGGGCCAGGGCCAAGTGTCCCACGAGGAAGGAGACATCTCGTTCTCAGGGCACAGCCCTGACGAGCTCTGTCCCATGGCGATGGCTCGTCCTGGAGCAGCATCCAGGAGAGCCTCACCTTGCTCACTGAGGGGTTTCAGCCCTGGCTGCTTGTAGGGATGAAGCGGGCGCTGGGGCAGCTTGCTGCTGGAGCAAGGCTGGCTCCAGCCCCGGGCAGCAAATCTACAGCAAGCGCTGTGCCACAGCAGCACGGATCCCCGCGTTCCCTGGCAGCAACCGAGCTCCAAACATCATCACGTTATAAAACCCCGAGCACCGAGGTGAGTGCATCCAGGTGCTGAAAGGACCTGGCCACGCAGCTCCCTCTCCCAAGCGTGAAAAAGAAGGGAATCCCCATTTTATTTTAATGCCAAACATAACCAGAGACCGAGAGACACTACAAACCCTCAACGCCAACCTTTTCTCTTTGAATGGGGCCCCAACCCATTCCATTTCCCTTTTTCCACCCCTTCCAAACAAAAAAAACCCCAACCCCAAACAAAACCCCAAACCCAAAACACATGTTCCATTTTCCATATAATAAAACCGTGGCGCTCTTAATAACTCCCCCATTTGACGATTTGTTTGGCAACATATGGAAAGCTCTCGTAAACTCGCCCCTTCATAATACAACGGCAGATGGCAAACACAATCCTCAACACGCTGCTCTCGGCTGCCCTAATGGGCTCGGAGGGCTCCTCGCCCCGCGCCACATCCCTCCAGCTCCGCACCTTGCCTTCCCAGAGATTACCCAGGCAGCCTCGATGGCAGCTATTTAAAAACCGAAGCAATTTTCTGGTTTACGCACAGAGCTGCCTTTTCCCTTGTGATTGATTGAGCCGAGTTGTCAAGCATTTCCATGAAGTCGCTAAAAAAGAAAGGTACCCTGGTGGGCACGTAAAAACCTGATGCAAAACTTCTAATATGTTTTATTGCAACTTGTACTTCAAAAAGGAAGGGACAACAAAGGCGAATGTATTTGCTTTGTCTGTTACACAAGCCAGGGAGCTGGGACCAGCTTCTTTGGAAAACGGGTTACAATTAATAGCCAGGTAATTATGGGGCTTTTAGAAAGAAAGGAGGAAAAAAAAACACATGGAGGGGAGAATAGCCCACACCAGAAGGCTCCAGCGTGATGCTGCAGGGATGTCACGCAGGGCTTGCTGCTCCCACCCGCTGAGCATCCCGCGGCCGCCCCGAGCATCCCTACCTTGGCGTAGTCCATCAGCTCGCGGCGCCCAGGGAAGCGCTGGTAAAACTCGGGCAGCCTCCACGGCGCGACAACCTGGCGGAGGGCAGGAGCGTGAGGTGAGAAGCCCCCAGCCCCCTTGCAACCCCTGGGCCCCCTTTGCCCCTTGGCACCCCACGGGCTCCCCGCAGGGGAGGGCTCCTGCCAGCCCCGGGGAGCTGGGACCCACATGGTTCCAGTCCCCCAGCTGAAATTTAATCTCCCCGCACAAGGGTGGAGTAACCCAAATCCCTGACCCTAACAAGGCGCTGGGCGCAGCATCGATTATCCGGCAGCTGCCTTGGTACTGTTTCCTCTGTGGCCTTGTAGTGTTTGGGGTGAAAATAGGTCAATTAAGGATCATTACAGCCCCCTCAAATGCCAAAACGTCGCTTGGTGCAGCTGGCAGCTTGTTAAAGCAAGGCACGACCGCTCGCATCAGTGTTAAAACAAAATTCCCCAGCAGCTGGGGAGGGGGCCAGGAGCCCAGCAGTGGGACAATTTTGGGTGCCTTACCTTGATCTTAGGACACAGGGCGTAGCAGGTGAGCTCGAACCGAACCTGGTCATTGCCCTGAAACATGAATGGGAGATGCTGAGGGGTCACCCCACACCAGGGCAGGGTGGGAGGTGGGTGGCCCCCACCCAGATTCCACTGATGGGAGACGGGGCCTTGTCCCTGGACCAGCTGGCCCGGGGCCATACAGCATCCTTGGGAGAGGAACATGGCCTGGCAGGGCTGCAGGTTTGGATCTGGGGGAAGAAACTGTAAAATTGGTGGGAACTGTTAAAATAAAAGGAAGGAGCATTAAAAGTGCAGTGATAAAGCAGCAGCTCCCAGCTGTGCTGCAGCCCCATGGCTTCGGCCGGGGAGCTGGGAGGCTCAGGGAGTGCTGGGAGAGCACATGTGTGGCAGTGCACACGTGTGTGGCAGCACATGCATGTGACAGCACACACGCATGCAGCCTCTGAGATGCTGCTTGGCTGCAGTAGCAGCTCCCCTTGCGATGCTGGAGACCTCAGGCACGGCGGGAGAGGACCCACCACCGTTTCCCTGTTCCTGGCTGCTCTCCCTGAGCAGGGACGGGACCAAAATCCCCGCAGCAGAGAGCTGGAGGGGCCGTGGCTCAGGGTCTCGGCTCCACAGCTCCAGCCAGCACAGGACAGCCACTTGTCCTATGTCCACTGGGAGAAGCGTCCCAGCCTGCGGCTTGGGAGACCCTCGGCTGAGCGGGGCGTTTGCAGCTCCCTGCGAGAGCCACCAGCCAGGCACGATGGCTGCTGACGCTACCCGGGACTTCACAGACGGAGGCTCTCTGTGCAAGACATGGGTCACGCCTGTTTTCCCAGTAATGCCACCGGGATAGGATTGCTGGCAATTTTCACTGGAAAAGCCAGGCCTGAGGCTGAGGACCCATCTATCTCCTCTGTTCCCCCAGCATGGAGGGCAGTGGGAGGGGGACCTGGGCTGGCTCTGTCCCACAGGGTCACTCCTGGTCCTTCTCCACAGCTGGTTTGAACCCAGACCTCCCTTTCCTGGTGCTCCTGACAGAACTGGGCACCGAGCGACCAAACCCCCGCCGCAGCTCATTCACCTGGCTCCGAGGGAACCCGGCTGACCCCTCTGGGCTGAAACTCCTAAAACAGGACAAGTGGAGACCCAGATTTGGGTATTTCAGCCCCCAGGCATCAGCGGACACATGGAGGGTGAGGGCGAGGCGGGAGGAAGACCACAGCATCCAGGAGGACGCAGCAGCTCATAATTAAATAGCTCTGAACCTCCCTTTATCTTAATCATCCTGTGCTGATGAGAGCCCACTAATGAGGCCAGGTAGCTGGGAAGGGGCGAGCAGCGAGCCCGGGAGTCATTAGCACTTCCAGGGGAATAGCGCTCACCAAAGCCTATTTTCCACCAGCACCAAGGGGCGCAAGGACCCCCCCTCCCCTCCTCTTGGCCCCGGCCCGGAGGATACATTTACAGCCGGGCTGGGAGATCCCGGAGGACTATTACACACAGGCGAGTAGATCCACCAAGGCACTCATTTCCCTTACAGGCCCAAAACAAGTCCATCTGCTCCGGCAGCGGGGACGCCGCAGATGGCCCGCATTTAAGATGCCGCAGCCGGGGACGGGGCGCAGCCGGGTCGAGTTACCCGTGGTCGGTCCCTGCCTGCGCCCGCGGCTGTAATGGCTTGGGGAGCGGGCAGAGCCTGGGGAGCAGCCGAGGGTGCCCCTGGCAACGGGGCCGGCTGGTGCTGCTGGTACCCCGGAGCGGAGGGGACACTGTCACGCTGGGGGTGCATCACTCTGGGGGCTGCTGGGGACGGGTGAGATGGACGGGGAAAGGGTGCAGGGAACCCATCGCAGCAGAAACGAGAGTTATTCCAGCCATGAAGTCCTCCAGCCCTGTGACTGACCCTCTGCCCCATCTCCCCTTTGCATGCTCCTAACCTCCTCCAGGGTCATCTGCCACAGCAGGAGACTTCCAAACCCAGCCCCTTGCACCGAGACCCCTCCAGGTGGGCACCTCGCCTTTGTCCCTGGGCCAAGACAAGCTCGGTCTACGCTCCGGGTCCCTGCGGGATGGTGACGAGTGGTCATCCGGCAGGTCCTGGGTGAAGGCACAGCATCCAAGGGCCCCACAGAGCCAGGCTTATGACCTCTGGTGACAGCGTCACCCTGCCCTGGGTGTCCCCGCAGCATGCGGGCACGGGGTGGAGGTGCCGGGGGGCGGCCCACGGTCACATCCCTCAGGTCCCACGCTCCCCACGGGAAATTTGGGGATTCCAACCCCCCACTCCGCGCAGGGGCCGGCCCCGAGCATCCTTTCCACGGTCTCTGGCTGCCTCTAGTGGCAAAGGGTCCTTCCTGCGGCCGGCGGGACGGGGACGGGGACGGGGACAGCCGCACCCTGCCCCGGGTGCCCCGCAACGGCCCGGGCGGGGCTGGCTCGGCCCCCGCCGGGTCCTGGCCCGGGCAGCCCCTCGCCGAGCGCAGGGGTCGGGTGCTGAGCGGGGCCTTCCCGACGGGGAGCGGGAACCGAAACCGGGCGCGGAAATCCCAGCAGCGAGAAGGAAGTGTCGAAACACGGCTGGGCTTCACATGGCCCCGCAGAGCGCCCACAAAGCACCCTGTGCACCCCTCCTGGCACCCACAGCCTGGCTGATGGACTGACCCCCCCCAGGCGTCCCGCGCCGTCCCCACCCCGGTGCCCCCATCCTCCCTCACCTTGCCGGTGGCCCCGTGGGCGACGTACTGGGCTCGCTCCGCCTGGGCGATCTCCACCAGTTTGCGGGCGATGCAGGGCCGGGCCAGCGCGGTGCCCAGCAGGTACCGGTCCTCGTAGAGAGCGTTGGCCTGCACCGCCGGCCAGATGAACTCCTCCACGAACTCCTTGCTGATGTCCTCGATGTAAACCTGCCGGGACAGAGCGACCCTTGTGACGGGAGGGGGATCCCACTCCTCGGGGCTTTGGGGACGGGGCAGTGAAGGGTCTCTTCGCCTCCCCTTTCCTAGTTGCTGCTTTGGTGCAAAACCTCTGGAAAAGGGATTCCTCACTAGCACTGTCCCACCATCCATGGTGACCCCAGCCATGGGGTGTGTGAGATCCCAGGGCTCAGCCCCACAGCAGGGAGCAGGGGGAGCTCAGAGCCCGCTGGGGACCCGGAGCGAGGGACGCTGTTACCTTCTTAGCCCCCAGTGCCAGCGCCTTCTTTCGTGCTGCCTCGAAATCTTCCTTCTGCCCAATGTTGGCCTGAAAGTGGGGAAAAAACCCAAGACTGTGTTTGAAAGGAGACCACAAAACCCAGTGCAAGCCCAGCTTGGCACAGGGTATCATGCAAATCACAGCAGAGCCCGCGCTGGCCAGGCTTGAGGCCACTCAGGATGGGCAGGAGAGGGTTCCTTCCCTCCCCCGGATGGCAAACCTTGGGGCTCCCCCCCCAAAATGGCACACCTCAGGGACCTAACTCACTTGGCTCTTCCCCAGCACGCTGCCCTCATTAGCAGAGGGTCATTTGCTGGCAGGCACAGACTGTGCCGCGCAGGGCTGGCAGCTCAGCAGAGCAGCACCCGGGCTGAGCGCCGGTTAACCAGCAAAAGCAGAGTCACCACCATGGCCACGCACACACCAGGACCCCCGCCACACACCCAGGTCCCCAGACCCAGCTCCCCCTCCCTTCCCAGCCCCCGGGGACAGGGTCCGTGGGGCAGGGCTCGGCGCAGGGCTCACCAAGTAGGCGACGACGTCGTAGCCCTGCTCCTTCAGCCACACCAGGATGCAGGAGGTGTCGAGGCCCCCGCTGTAGGCCAGGACCACGGTGCCCTTGGGCTGAGCCATGGCACTGGCAAAGCAAAGGGAAAGGGGTTTTCACAACGGCCCCAGCCCCTGTTCAGCGCAGGGATGCTGCCGCCAGCAGCCATGAAACCTTCCCCAGTGTCCCTGAACTGGCCACAGGGCCGTCACAGTCCAGCCGGCCACGGAGGGCAGCCAGGGGCGAGGGCTCTCCTGGGGATGGGAAATTCTGGGCAAGACAAACATTATCCAAGAGATGAATAACCAGGAGGCAAGAAGCAAAGCCCACGGCAAACTAAACGCTGGGGGCTGGCAGCGGCTTGGGTAAGTGGAGGAGCACGTGGTGGAGCCGCCGGTGCTGGGACAAGCTCTCCGGCTAAAACGTGGGTTTCCAGGATTTCTCTCGCTCACAGGCAGTGAGAGCTGGTGCCATCCTGTGCCGGGTGCTGCCGTGGACCAGGGCCATGGGTAGTACAGTAGTACACTGTGCCAGGTCTGGCTGAGCCCCCTCCCCTGCTGGGAGCACCAGGCCAAGGGCAACGAGCAGCACGGGAGGGGGCTCACCACGGCATCAGGGGGATCAGTCAGACCAAGAGTCCTCCCAGGGCTGCCAGGAGCCAGGAGGGAGTCTGGGGGCAGGAGAAAGAGCTCTGACACTGCAGCCACGTCCAGACTGCGACTCCCAGCCGGGGCGAGCACCCTGCCCGCGTGCCGACCAGTGCACCCAGCAGCAGCCGGTGACTGGGGAGGCCACTTCGCTCTTACCTTTGCTCCATGCGGCTCTCGCTCTAGCAACACCAGCACAGCCTGCCCCACGCTCTGCAAGCACCCTGCAACGCCGCGGAGGCCAGGAATTAGACGCAGCCTGATGCCTTGCTCGGGCACGACCCGGCACGTCGGGGCCCGGCGCCAGCGCCGGTGCGGAGGAGCTGCCTCGGCAGACGGGCGCAGCCGCCCACCGGCTCGGTCCCAAGCGCCCACCGGCACTGCCGGGCGTGCTACAGCTGCAGCGCCCACACCCAGCCCCACGTCTAATTAATACTTATTGGGCATTCGTCCTAATTATGCTGCCCCGTGTTTCTTGCCAGCGTGAACACCCATGTGGGGATTCGGTGTCCCTTGTCCTTTGGCCAAGGAGATGGAGGACTTCAGCCAGCAAGAGGCGATGGTGCAGGACGAGGCGACCGGGAGCTCAGGGGGACGGGTGGGGGATCCCGCCGCGGGAAGGGGCTCGGGGCCGTCGCTGCAGTCCCCGCGCCGGGCTGTGGATCCCAGGGCCCCACGCAGAGGCGATGCCAGCTGACCCTTGGCCCGGGAAGGCAGACAGGCGAGCCGGCCAAATCCCGTCCTGAGCAACTTTAACGCTGCTGCTGAGTCAGCACAATCCTGCTCCTGCTTTTGCAAGCCGGGAAGGCTCCGCACCAAGACCCTCCAGGCTGGCCCACCCAGCACCTTTCGCAGCGGGATGTGGTGACGCCGGGGTGTGCCCGGCACCCTGGCCCTGCCAGTGCGGCATGGGGCCAGCAGCCCGCAGGGCATGGCTTGGGGCCAGCCGAGGCGCAGGATCTGGGCTGCTGCTGCCCGTTCCTGGCTCGAGAGCAAAGGGGTCTGACAGCCCCGTAACTGCAGCTCGGCTCCCAGAGCCTGCCCACGCAGGCAGCGCCCAGCGCCCGGGCTTGTGCAACCGGCGTTTCCCTACCCTCGGGCCCCCACGGGAGTGCTCGGCCGTGCCCTTCCTCGCCGGGACATTTACAGGAAGGCAGTTGCAGTTCCCGAAAGAGCCCAGCCCAAGTGTGACACTGCACCTGCAGCTCCTTGCTGGGCAAATTCCTTCCTTTATCCCCTAAACCCATCCCCGCCACGGCCACCAGCGTCACTGTCACAGCTGCCAGCCTGACAGAGCAGCTCTGAGAACAGGCACGCTCGCTTCACAAGCAGCCCCGCAGCAGTTAGGGAAAACATCTCCAATTTTTGCCTTCTCAGACGCGTTACACTGCCCACAAAAAGTCCGAGGGGCTTGGGGCATCTTGCCCTGGGGTCGCATCCTGCATCCTGGGAATGGTGTGGGGACACCGGTGTTTCCAGCTCTGGAAACGGGGCTCGTGCCAAGCCTGCCTGCCCAGGAAGGGAGAGCCCCGAAGTTTTGGCGTTAGGTAGTAATAAATCAGAGCAAACAAAGCTCAGCGAAGCAGAAGGTGGTGGGACTTTCTCAGCCCTGATTATTATTCTGTAGCAATTTCCTTGTGAGTTGGGGCAGGGTTTTTACCAGAGCGACTCCCGCTGCTCTGCTTCGCAGGAAAACTGAGCGATGGTTTTTAAAATCAAAAGGAAAAAGAAAAAAAAGAGGCGAATAAAAAGCTGGAAACTTTGGTACAGGGAAGATCTGCCTTTGCCCGCAGGGCTGGAGGAGCAGCCTCTGCTCCAGCGTGTGCTGCCTGCGGGCTGGGCTGGGGCAGGCAGTGGGGCAGACGTGGGGCAGGGTCCCCAGGGGTTCCTGGAACAGAGGCACGGGGAGAAAGCCCTCGCTGGTGCTGGGGTTTGCCTCAGCATCGCTCCTCCACCTCTTAGGGAGGGTCCCATCCTGCTCCCCCTCATCCCCCGAGCAGAGCAGGGAGGGCACAGGGTGATGCCAAGGTCCCAGCTCCCCTCCCTGCGGATGGCCAAGGGGACCCCTCAGGGAGATGGGACTCTCTTGGAAACCCCCCCACCCCAAACTGAGCTAGAAGGGGCTTGACTACAGCCTGCACCTCCCGGCGCTGGGAGAAGCAGGGACAAGCAAGCCCTTCTCCAGCACCCAGGGGTGAGGAAGACGCATGGGTGGGTGGAGAGAGGACAGCCAGGGGCGAGGGGACAAGTTCCCCAAGGCGAAGGACCCGCTTCCCCCTTGCCCCCTCCCCCCCCTTGCCATGTCCCCACTCACCCGCTCCCCAGGGATAGGCTGCCCTCGGCGCTCCGGTCCGGTGCCTGGAGCATCCTCCTCCTCCTCCTCCTCTTCCCTTATAGCCGGGCGTGGGCAGGCGGAGCCGCCGCGGGACTGTCCCCTCCATGGGCACCGTCCCCCGGCGAGGCCCTGCCCTCCGTGCACAGCGGGCAGAAAGGGGGGAGCAGCTGGCACCCCGGGCCGGGGCGGAGATGGTGCCCGGCCCCAGCTCCCTGCGCGGCTGCTCTGGGTGCCATCACCCATGTCCATCTCCCCCCCCACTCCTGACCTCCTCACCAGCCTCCACACCGCACCTCGGGGGTGCCCACCTCGGGGGACCTCCCCAGAGCCGCCTGCCCCGAGGAGGGGGACAAGGGAGGGGGCAGGGGGGAGCCTCCTCTGAGACCACCCAGCTCTCCTCCCTGGCACAGAGTGATGGGGGAAGGTTGAATTTATCTGAAACCCCGTCGGGAGGAGAAGCGGGAGCCCAGGTGGGCAGGAGGGGATGGGGCAGGGGGCTGTGCGTGGGGCAAAACCACCTTTTCCCCTTGCATGTGCCCAGGGGACCCCAGACCAGCAGCAGAGCTGGCCTTGGGTGACAGGAAACCCCTAACCCCAAGGACAGGGCCCTTTGGGGGAATCTCGGTGCCCCCCGCACGGGTGCGGCAAGAGCAAGCTCCAGCGATGGGATCTGACCTCGGCATCCTCCCCTGGGTGCACGGCCATCATCAGAGCCAAGTGCCCAAAGCTCAGTGGGCTCAGGTCCTCAGGGCCAGCACCCCCCATCCCTCCAGCCAGTGCCGTGGAGTAGGACTGAAACAGCTTTTGGGGAACAGCCTCCACCCGCACCACGTGCACAGAGGCCAGAGCCTGCTCTTGCTGACCAAGGGAGCTGATGCTGGGGCAGGATTGGACCCACAGGTGCTGGACATTGGCCCCCCAGCATTGCTACATCCAGACTATCTCCCTTCTACGGTCCAAGGCCACGCAGGGAGGTGCCCAAAGCCTGGGAAGTCAGGCTGAAGGAAGCTGCATTCCTCAGGCACAGCTGATATTTCGCCACAAAACACCTTTATTTGGAACAAAACCATTAATAAATAAGTGTGCACAGAAACCAAGTGGATTAAAGAAGTTGAAGACAAGGCTATTTCAATTTAATACGTGGTTATTGCCGGGGTGCCCTGCGCCCTCCCCAGCCAGGGACACCCCATCCTGCACCCCAGCAGGGCCCTCGCTGGTCGCTGTCACCCGTCTCATCCCCCCCCCCGTCTGTCTGGGGGCTGATGGTGGCCAAGGCCGTCCAGAGCTGTGTTTGCTCCGAGACAGCCGCTGCGAGATGTGGGGTTGTAACAAAACCCGATTGCGAGAGCCCGACGCGACATCTTGTCCCCCCCAGGGCCCTGCTGAGTCAGGGACCTGCCCCAGGCGAAGGCAACGGGGGGAAAGGGGGGATTGGGGGGGG
>Ga0065711_1046539_pt1 | contig 12837 bp, 8 predicted proteins | sample Hoacrofraction12_FD_59098 | JGI IMG/M metagenome (GOLD analysis project Ga0065711, IMG submission 59098) | Hoatzin crop microbial communities from Cojedes, Venezuela - Epithelial fraction 12 v2 (version 2) | ecosystem: Host-associated > Birds > Digestive system > Esophagus > Crop | place...
CCCCCCCCTTTTTTTAAATTAGTCAGAGATCTCATTATTACCGCCTGGCCACTGGGTGGCACCTCTACATAGAAGCCAAATGTGCCCCAACAAACCCATGCTGCCTGTGATAACCACTCTATTCCTCCCGCAGCCAAGTGTGGATATTGCATCAGCTCTGCATATGCAGCCATGTTTGGGAGACAGCTAAAGTTTATTACTAAAATTGACTTTGCAAAATATTCCTGAAATTTTCCACTGTAATTTTTCTACTCCTAATTTTGGGGAAAAATGAAGCTGTGTAAAATAACCTGTCAGTGGAAACATGATTCTTTGAGTATGTGTAAGTATTGGGAGCTTTTGAGAGATGTGACAGAGGAGATACATAATGATCTTTGTTGATTTGTATTAATATAAAACAAATCATGTCTGACATTGCGGTAACATACAGTGAGCCCGAGCAAAGTCAAATTCCAGTTTTGGTGGGCAATGAACAAATACACGCTGCTAACATGCTCGCCCCCAGAGAACATTTGTAACTATGCTGCACTGGAGTATCTCACTGAGTCTAGAGCTAATCTTGGTATTTATATTCTGGCCTAACTTTAAAGCATCACATAAACAATAATCATCACATTGACTTAATCTAACAAAGGTAATATCTCATTTTATATAGTAAGAAGCTCAAAGAACCAGATGAAGCTGTTTGACGGAGGAGACGGCAAGCCAGCATCACTCATTTCTTTAAACACATGATGCTTTTCTTCCTTTGTTCACACTGACTCACCATGACTTGATGAACATATCATGTTACTGCATAATTTTGCTACTTTCTGTAGCTACATCGAGAGATACAGAAAGGTGTTTACAAATTCAGGGACATGAAAATACTTTTGAACACACAGACTCACAACATTTTTCCCCCTGCTCTTTTATGTGAGTATAAGTGAAGTTAGTTCAAAGTGATAGCTGGAAAAAACTAGCAAAGTTTATGCTCTCTGCTCTTTAAAGTTTGTTGTGAGCATACAGCAACCTGCCTTAGACTAAAGTTCCACTTTGAAAAAGTTCCATTCATCTGGGCATCTCTAAACACAGTGCAATTCCGACAGCACACAGGAAAGTCTTTAATTCTTAGAAAAAAAGCTTCTGCCCACAATAAGGGTTCACATCACACCGAAACAGGCCTCTCAAGTTCCCACTGGCCACATGCAAGAACGCCTGTGCAGGATGGGTACGGAGGCAGCGGCGGGGGGGGGTGCACCAGCTACACACACCTTAACACGAGGTCTTGTGGCAGGGCCCCATCCTGTCGTACAGGAATGACCACAGTGCCAGACTGCAGCTGGGCACCACAGCCTGAAGGGAGGTCCCTTTCAGCGTGAGATCCCAGAAGATTACACAGACTTTCAACAGCCTGATGCGCCGGCTCTTCCCTGCTCCAGCCTCTCCTGCACCCATCGGGCTGGTGAGGAGACCCCCCCGGCAGGTCCCATGAGCCGAGCGGTACGCAGTGGGGTGAGCCCCCGGCAGCACAGCCCCGAGACAATGAGGAACACACCAAATGAATGAGATGCATGCAGGACTTGTGAGGTTTGGCTGGTGCTGCAAAAACTCATCAATTTATCTATTCATCAAAATCTTATAAACCACACCCTGCAATTACAGCAAAGGAACTCACCCAAAATGAGTTGATTTCCTGAGCTAAATTAGCCCACTGTCTAGAACAAAGACAACCAACTAGTGTGGTACCAGCCTTTTTACATTCGCATCAATTATGCTAAGCCTAATTGAAACTTGGGCTTTTGGCAACAAGGCACTGAGCCATCTTTTGCTCAGAAAATAACACAGTGGCTTATATTCAATGGGGATTTGTGATTACAAATTGCACTGATAGAAGAGTTTATTATTTCTGAGTATCGACAATCTAAATACTTAGGAAACCTATAAAACAGTTCCAAACATGCTATGGAAAAAAGCAAATAAATATATTTTTTAAAAGTGGCACTATAGAGGCACTAATTAAGAACGCAGACTTGGAAATTTAGCTTTGAAAATTGGCCACTAAAATTTTACCGATCTTTAAGTAGAAAGGAAGAACAATTTATTATAATGGTCAAGCAACTGGTTTTGATCCCAGGAATGGAAAATTGAATTAAAATTATGTATTCAGTAAGAATTAATAGGAAAACATGAAATTATACTTAGATAAGTAATTTCATGTAATGTGAGATGTTTTGTTTCTTCCAGACTTAATAATGGACTGTATAATTTCACATTTCAAATAACGGTAACTTCATTGCAAAAAATACTAATATGGATTTTCTCATTTTCCTAAAAACATGCACCTGCAGAGATTTTAATATAAATCCTAACATTTTACTATTTTGGTTTAAGAAATAATTCGTTACTCTCATTCGAATTCTCTGCATATTTCTATATCACAGAATCATAGAATGCTTTGGGTTGGAACGGACCTTTAGAGGTCATCTAGCCCAAACCCCCTGCAGTGAGTAGGGACATCTTCAACTAGACCAGGTTGCTCAGAGCCCAGTCCAACCTGGCCTTCAATGTTTACAGGGATGGGGCCTCCACTACCTCTCTGGGCAACCTGTTCCAGTGTTTCACCACCCTTACTGTAAAAAATTTCTTCCTTCTTTCCAGTGTAAATCTACCCTTCCTTAGTTTAAAGCCATTACTCCTTGTCCTATTACTTTAAGACATGATTCAAACTTTGCTCCATATATATATGAAACACATGAGCAAAGTTTGAATCGTGTTAAAGTAATAGGTTGATAATACTCAATCCCCATTCATAAATGTGTTCAATAGGCCAGGTCCATGGCTGTCATGTCTTAGAACAAACAATCTTCATGTTATATGTGTATTTACAGTTATATTTATGAGAAAAAAATGCTAAAAATGCTTTAACACAGACATATTTCAAGATACAACTTTGAAAAGTCTGTTCTCCTACTTCCCATGGATTTTCAAGTTATGAGTCCAGCAGAAAAAGTAGCTCAGGGAAATCCTGGAATCATTAAGCCAGGAGAACAGTGGAGATGGTGAAAAGGCAACTCACAAGCAATATGTATCAACTGCAGTCACAGATGCAGCATAAGAAGTATCTTTGTCACAAACACCAACATGAGATACCATTTCACAGCACATCCTGTAGCCCTACAGATCATCATCAATGCGCTTCATTCTTATATTCTTTTGAGAGCAATGAATACAGATATTTAAACTGTCAAAAGTGACGCATCAAATTAAACACATGGATGTGAACAGGCTTTCTTCATCCCTCCATAGAGGACAGGCTTTCTGCCAGCTCAAACAGACATCATAACATCCATTTACTCTATGAAGTACTCCTTTGAAGTCATATTGGCTTTTTAGGAAGGACTAACTCACAAAGCAAGTAGCAGCAGACTTCAGGATTGGTCCTAGACACAAGCTCGCTGCAAGGCAGCCTACCTGCATCTCTGCATCTTAACTCTACAGAGCCAGAAGACCATGGGCTTCACTTCAGAGGTTGTTTCGCTTCACCTGCGGAGGAATGAGAAGTTGTCTTCTGACAGTATTTTTGCCTCTTGTCAAACCCATTTATCATTCCCCTCATTCGCCTCCTTCTCTTTTCCACAGCTATCAAAAGTGATCTTGCAGGCAGTGAGGCAAGGTGAAACAAAGGACGTAAAAAAAAGAAGAATGGGAAATGAAAAATGAACATGAGAGGATCCTGAGAAAGGAGGGGCAGACAAACTAGAGAGAATATTTTTTTAACTGGGACGCTGTCAGCCCAGTTAATTTTGTGTAAGGCTTTGTTATTTAAAATTATAAGTATTTTGTTACAATTCAGTACACTTACTTAATGCTGCTTCCACATTGCTCATTAACAGCTCTCTTCTGGATTACTAAACTACAAGGCCTTCAACTATTGGTTACGAACACCTCATCTTCCAGCCTCAATGCTTGCTCATCCCAGGATGCTTAAATACCTCCTGAGCAGGAAACACCTTCAAGTTAATTACATTAAATGTCTGGGATGGAGACTGCCAAGCGGTTCTGAACACAGGAAAGCAGGCAGAGACTCTCTGCAATGAGGAAAAACAATGTGCTCCTGTAATAAGATCACTACATCAAAAGAAAAATCCTAAGAAAAAACTAAGACAGTTTTTAACATTGCAGAATCTGGTTAAGACAAACTCTTCATTTCTGTCTCTTGCGCTGATCTGTGGCCACACCTCTACAAAAGAAATACATTTATCTCATCTCTTAGATTTGACAAACAGACAGCCAGAGCAGAGGTGGCTAATCTCAATGCACACACACTTCTGAGTGAAAACAAGTTTGATTTGTCCGTCATAAGTGTTAACTTTCAGCCACACCTACTCTTCTGATTGGGTCAAGTCCATTACTAATGAAAGCTCCCTCTCCATGTGACAAGCAAATTTAGACATAGTCCTCCTTATCTTTGATTAAAGATGTCATCTATAAAATGATAAGATTACTACCGTTGTGTTTGAAGCTGAATTAAGAAGAAAAACTTAAGGGAGTGAACTTGCTCTTACTAGCCTGCAGCTACAGTATCACAAGTTCTTACCTTGTCTACCTGACCTGGTCTATGCCTAGTAGGAGTAACCTCCACACTGTTTGATGAAGGAAGTAATTTTCATGTCTCAGTAAGTGTCATGCTTCAGTTCTCTGTCATCCAGAAATGATTTTTTTTTGGTATGGCACTAAGTGACAAACTATATTGTTCAAGCACGCGTGCATGCTATCTCAGTGATTCTGATGCTTACGTACTTTCAGTGTGCAAGCTCCTGAAACCTCCCAGTCTTGAAAAGATCGTGTGACCATTTAAAAGCAAATGAAGAAACAAAAGCACCACATATGAAGTTTTCTGGTGTTCCTTTGGATCCAAAGGAGTTTATACCACACTACTATCTCAGTAGGCGAGGCAGCTCAGTTTGGATCTGGGTCTTGCGCAAGACATCTAATTGACAGTTGAGTACAAAGAGTAATTAAGTAAACATCTCAAATCACACAAAATAATTCTACTACGATTTCAATCACATGTTAATTTTAAAAAGGTTCACACGTTAAATTTTATCCTAAAGCATCATTTGGTACAAATGTATTACGAGTCTTGGACTTTATACACGAAATACAAGTTATTCTGGAGCCAGTTCAAAGACTGACTTAAGTCATCTAGGATGTCCTATTTGCAATAGCTTACTACAGAGTCATCTGCCAGCAACTCTGTAGTTACCTGCTAAAACCTTCTATTTTAATTTCTGCATTTGCCTGCTTTCATCCCTCTAAGGGCTAGAACCAGTTTAACAAGGCATTTATGTTGTCATTTATGACCCAAATGGGGCAACTCCTTCATAAGGGACAAAGAAATTAGAATATCCCACAGATAAATCCTAGGTTTTGGGGGCAAACCATTTTTTGTACTGGATTTTAGACTGCAAAGTATTTTGTCTTTATGATTTTTCAAAGTATAACATAAATGTCTCCTGTCTTAAAAAACTTTTTCCTGACTAAAGGAGCATAGATTCCTTTTCAAAACTCTAAGTAATCTCCAAAAAAATAGCAAGAGTAAATAACTAAAGTAATCAACAGTCTATTACTAGAATCGGTTATGTAAGGGTAAAGAATGCAGTTGTGTTCTTGCTGTATTCCATACACAGTGAAACAAGTGACAATTTCAACATCTTTGGACTCGGTCTCCAAACTCAGACCTTCAAGCGTCCTGAAGGCCTGCTCCAGGCTGCCGTGTACAGTAAATGCACAACTGAAAATAAGTTAACCTGGCAGCAGAGCTTTAGGGCTGAAAAGTTTCTTCCCGCAAAGATACAGCCTCTGCAATCTCTGTCAAGAAATATTCAATACCCATAATGCAGAACTGTATTTTTTTTTTCTGTCTCCATATGAGATAATACTCACTTCAAAGAAGCCAAGGATCAGAAAGAGGCAACCAAGGATGACAAATAATTGCTAAATATTTTATTTTCAAGATCAGATATAGTTTAAATGTTGCAAATTGCTAAATTATAGATGTAAAAATAAAATGGCATGATTTTGCTGAAGCATCATAAAGAAATGACCTTACCAAAAAACTTGATCTGAACTGTGTTTCCATCTGAAGGCAACACTGTAGCCAGGCCTGTGAGTCTGTTAATTACAAATCTTTCACATAAAAAAGTAAATGAAACATACCATTTTCTATTAATTTTTCCATTAATTAATAGGAAAAAACAGGAGCTCCAGAAACAAGAGGACACTGAGTTCTTGGTTTCACTAATTAAAGCTAGTTCAACATCATTTTAGTAACTCGCGTCTCACTAATTAACACCTGCAATAACATTTTTAGGAACTTCAGAATAACAGTGGCTGGACCTGTAAGCAAGACCCTACCATTCCCAGGCAACGATCTCTGGGGTAAGCCCAGCTGTACAAGATAACTTACACAAGCATGCCTAATAGTCTCCTCCCTTAAAGATGTGTCACAAGACTAACGAAAATGGAGGCAATAAACACTAATAGAGCTTTACAAATTTCAGCACAAAAATCTAGAATTAACAACTTTCATTTTATACACCCATCTCACTATCAAACCAGCTCGTTCATTAGAAGTTTCTTTTCTTATCACGTAACTCTGTATAATTTAAGTATTACCCCAAATCCCTTTTTGGCCTCTCAGTATTGATGTTTGATCAGAAGTCAGAAAATACGCTAAAATGCAATGTTAGTGTCCTAAAGTAAAAGGTACAGCCAAGGCATAGCCAGTATAGCCAAACACCTGCCTATGTTAATTGGCATAATACAAATTAATAAAAGCAGTTAGTGTCAGTGATGCAGAAGAAAAGACGGAAGCCCTCAACAAGTAGATAAGTGCAGGAAGGGGTAAACCAAACTGATTATGTTTCACTCTGAGTTGGTTTTAGCTTAATTGTATGTCCTTAGTCATTCTTCTTTAACGCTCTAGTAGGCAAATGTTCAAGAGTTGGCTCAAAAAGTAGTTTTGCTACAGAAACCTTGGCAGACACTTAAAAGAGTATTTCTGTTAAAAGGCTCTGCTCATCCCTAGCAAAAAGGCACGTTGTTTTCATTAAAGAAAAGCTTCAGTTCCCCTTTGTTTTGGTAAGATGTGTACAGCGGTATTTCTGCACCTCACTCTGTGCACAAGTACAAGAAAACAAACAAGCACCCTGAAAAGCCCAAGCAGACTGAACCATAGACCGCAATAACAGAAGACGGAAGATAACTGAAGGGTTTTGTTTTACAGCTAACTTTTGAAACTAGAACAGCCTCTCTTCCTCAACCCTCACCTTCATTATTAAATCGTAATTTGGCCTAGATTAAAGGACAGTGGGGCAGTATAAAAGGAGGAGTGGAAAGCTAACCAAAATAAACACTTTTGTAAAGGGACTTAGGGAGACGAAGGATTATTGAGCAGATGAAAATAATGAGCCTGTTCCAGGCATATGAAGCATACAGAAATCACAGTGGAAGAACACTTCTGAAAATATGAGAGATGAGAGAGGTACTTTAAGAAAGAAAAAAAAAGGAAGGCAAGGACTTCTTTAACAATGAACAGAAGGTTTCCTCAAGCCATTTTTTAACCATGTATTTCTTACACTTGGAGGAAATGGAAAGTAGTTTTAGGAAAAATTAATTTCTATAAACATTTAAAAATTGTCTGTACTGATTCAAGCTTTTGCAATCTGTTGTTTTCTGCTGAATACATGCTATGCAGGCACCATGTAAAAACTCAGACCCAAATATCAAGCCATACAATGTAACCAACAGGTAAACCAGGGTAAAGACAAAAAAGAGGGCATAAGAAGTAAAATCTAGTATTATTTGCACTGCAATTATGCTGAGAACCTTCAGAGTCTCACTGTGGTAGGTCCTGTCCCAAAAAGTGAGTATGGCCTGTAAGCGGGAAGGGAGGAGGCACAATCATGCTGAAACACCTGCAATTATCATAACAGTTTCAGAACAGCAGCTGCTTCACCAGATTTATCACACCAAGACCCGACATCTGACAGGGAAGACTTGTGGCAGGAGGCATCAGCAACAGGTAAAAGCAGGTGTCAACATCAAAGCCAACTGATCGGATGTGAGCAAGCTCCTGAGAGTCATCCAGGCTTTACACAACATATGTACCTCTGTGGTCTCTGAATCAAGATCACAGGACAATAGTGACAGTCACCCACACCCGATGGCATTTCCAGTAGCCTCCAGGATAACAGATGTATCAATGATAGCACTTCATTACTAGCCAAATAATGACACAGAACAGCAAGGAATGTCACATTATGGTAAGGTATGTTCAATTCTTTGCTTGGACATGGATTGGTGTTCAAATTCATGCTTACATGGATTAACAACACAAACAGGTAAGTTCAACAACAGGTCTTCAAAAAAAAAAAGAATCTACAGAATTTACAAGGAAAAGAAAGAAAAACTACACAATAAAAAGTTAAATAGAGTGAAATAATGTTAGATGTGCAAATCTGCATTTCATTAAAGCATTAAAAAGACCATACTTAAGTTGTTTTCTAAATCAAATGGGGAAATTTTTTCTCTAATTCTGCAACAGAGTAAATACTGGGCAAAAATAGTCTTTCCTGTCTTCCCTGGGCAAAGCTGGCTTATTTCGTAGCGACCTTTCTGATCTTCAAGTCACAGCTATTTTATTTTCCTCAGTCTTCCAGAGTACGTATGTGCGTAAAACTCATCACATTTAATTATCGTGGTTCTTCCACTGACCTTTCACTCAAGTCACGCCTCTAGTAAGACAATCCACAAACTGATAAAATAAATACTTCAGTGGACAACGAATCACCAACTATGGATAAGCACCTAACAGCTTGTACTGGGTCTGGCTGGAATGGGGTTAATTTTCTTCACAGGATCCCGTATGGTGCTGTGTTTCAGATCTGCGACTGAAACAGGTAACACATCGATGTTTCAGCTATTGCTGAACGGTGCTTGTATGGCACCAAGACTTTATCCATTCCTCACGTTGGCCCCCCAGCAAGTAGGCTGGGAAGGAACAGCTGACCCAAGCTGACCAAAGCGATATTCCGTACCACGTCACGTCACGCTCAGCAATGCAAGCTCTGCTTTGGTGATGGGGGGTGTCTTTCCAAAGCAGCTGCTGCTCAGGGACTGCCTGGGCATCAGTCTGCCGGTGGGAGTTGCTGACTGATTTGAGTTTGCATCACTTGGGGTTTTTTTTCTTCCCCTTTGCTTATGAAACTATCCTTATCTGGACCCATGCATTTTTTCTTGCTTTTGCTCTTCCAATTCTCTCCCCATCCCACTAGCGGGGCATGGGAGTGAGCAAGAGGCTGGTGCGTGCTCAATTACTGGCTGGGGTCAACCACCCTTTTTGTGGGGCTGAGACCAGGATTCCTTCACAACAACCTGCCCTCAGGAGATTACACATGTTGAGAGGCCTATTTGTGACATGCGTACTATTTTTTGGTTATCATGCATAAATGCACATTGATCCACTTCTAGTTTACTACACCATCACGTTGCACTATTTCTTTCACTTACAGCAAAAGGATTGTTTTCATTCAATGCTATGTGACTCTACTAAACAGAAAAAAAAAGGAAGCTACCAGAGTGAAATCAGTACTGGCCATATGTACACTCCAATAGAGGTGCACACACCATAAATATTCAGACTTGATAAGCTTTTTGTAGCAGTACCTATGCATTTGATATCACAGAATCATAGAATCATAGAATGCTTTGGGTTGGAAGGGACCTTTAGAGGCTATCTGGCCCAACCCCCTGCAGTGAGCAGGGACATCCTCAACTAGACCAGGTTTCTCAGAGCCCCATCCAACCTGGCCTTCAGTGTTTCCAGGGATGGGGCCTCCACTACCTCTCTGGGCAACCTGTTCCAGTGTTTCACCACCCTCACTGTAAAAAATTTCCTCCTTCTATCCAGTGTAAATCTACCCTTCCTTAGTTTAAAGCCATTACTCCTTGTCCTGTCACAACAAGCCCTGCTGAAAATATTTTCCCCATCTTTCCTGTGGGCCCCCTTCAGGTACTGGAAGGCTGCTATAAGGTCTCCCTGGAGCCTTCTCTTCTCCAGGCTAAACAGACCCAACTCTCTCAGCCTTTCCTCATAGAATAGGTGCTCCAGCCCTTGGATCATCTTTGTGGCCCTCCTCTGGACCCACTCCAACAGGTCCATGTCTTTCCTGTGCTGAGGGTTCCAGAGCTGGACGCAGGACTCCAGGTGGGGTCTCACCAGAGCAGAGCAGAGGGGCAGAATCACCTCCCTCGACCTGCTGGCCACGCTTCTCTTGATGCAGCCCAGGATACGGTTGGCCTTCTGGGCTGCGAGCACACATTGGTGGCTCATGTCCAGCTTTTCATTCTCCTGTACCCCCAAGTCCTTCTCGGCAGGGCTGTTCTCAATCCATTAATCTTCCAGCTTGTATTGATACTGGGTGTTGCCCCGACCCAGGCACAAGACCTTGCACCTGGCCTTGTTGAACCTCATGAGGTTCACATGGGCCCACTTCTCAAGCTTGTCCAAGTCCCTCTGGATGGCATCGTATCCCTCAGGTGTGTCAACTGCACCACTCAGCTTGGCGTCATCTGCAAACTTGCTGAGGGTGCACTCTATCTTGCTGTCTATAACATTGATGAAAATGTTAAACAGCACTGGCCCCACTACGGACCCCTGAGGGACACCACTTGTCACCAGCATCCATCTGGACATCAAGCCGTTGACCACTACCCTTTGGCTGCAACCTTCCAACCAATTCCTTAGCCACTAAACAGTCTACCCATCAGATCCATCTCTCCAATTCAGAGAGAAGGATGTTGTGAGGGACTGTGTCGAAGGCTTTACAGAAGTCCAGACAGATCACATCCATAGCTCTTCCCTTGTCCACTGATCTAGTCATGCCATCATAGAAAGCCACTAGATTGGTCAGGCCGGACTTGCCCTTGGTGAAGCCATGCTGGCTGTCTCAAACCACCTCCCTGTCCTCCATGCACCTTAGCATAGCTTCTAGGAGGATCTGTTCCATGATCTTCCCAGGCACAGAGGTGAGGCTGACAGGTCAGTAGTTCCCAGTGTCCCCCTTCCTATCCTTGTTTAAATATGTTCTTTGTTCATAGCTTAATGTTCTTCGCACCAACGTCATAAAGAGCAAAGCATGCCCAAAATTTCAGTTTCCTCATAAGCATGTGATCCCAGGTTGCCTTATCTGTAGAGAGAATGGTGGCATAAGGTGCCTATGGACAACACATCTTCAGGAAAGCTAAACGACATGTTAAAAAAAATCCATTCTTCTATCTGTGGTTGTCCACAGGCACACACATGAATAAGTCAGCTCTGAAGTAAGAAGTAGAAGGCAGACTTCAAGGACTGTTTTGCTGAATACACCATCAAATTTGGATGCCCTCTGAAACTGTGTAGTATTTTATGAATATGAAACTGTAAAACTGTCCTTTGGAACTCTTAAATAAGATAAACACAGTTTCCGACCATGCTGGAGGTGCTACTTCCAGAGCCCCGGCAGCCTTGGTTAGTTCAGCAAATCCATTACCCAGAGGTCACTTGTTTATAGGCACAGACACGGCTCCCAAGGCTGTTTGTTGAACTTCCAACAATACTGGCTGGGTCTTTGATGTCGTGATATGTTGCCACTCCATCACATCTTAGACCTTAACCCTTTTAAATTTTCTCACTTGTACAGTGCTCATCTACAAACAATCACATCATCTTGAGAGGGTGAGCCGGGAACAGGATCTCCATAACCTGTGAACTCAATCACTGTCTTCCAAGCATTTTCTTGCCCTGGGGACTGCTCCTGGGTGGATGAAGTGCTGAAGGGTCTCTCACTGGGCCACCTTGTCCACCACAAATGGCTTGCATCCCTAGACTGTCTCAGAAACCATCTTTTCCTTCCAGGACCCGCTCACATTGGCAATGACAGAGAATATTTAAACCCATCACATCCTCCTAGATTCCTGCAAATGATGAGGAGTCATAGAGAAAGACAACACCCTTCCTCCACAGCAGTAACCTTGGTGCCAAGGGCAGCAGGGCCATCACGGAAACTGAATGCCGTGAGCAAAGCAGTTTCAAGTCCTGGAGCCTTAGTCAGTGCTACCTGCTGCTCAGATGCCCTGACGTATCCTGAGTTGTCTGTCAAATATATCCTGGGATCCTGCGTTGTACCAGCACTGCTACTGAATGCCACAGCGGCAACAAGGATCAGGTAACAAGATGCCATAGGGAGGACCAGTGTCCAAACTGTTTCCTCATTGTCATTTGCTCGTGATTCAGCCCTGGGAGAGAAGCAGAAGGCACCAGCAGTACCACAGCACCCGTTTCTCACCCAGGCACTTTAGAAGCAGGTCACCAACATCAGAAGCTGCATGAGCACCACTGGAAAGTATTCCTGCTTCCAGTTTTGGGAGGTGCTCACTACTCCTCCAGATGCCCCTGATCACTGCCTTGCTTGTTCAGCTCTGTGAAATCTGTGACAAGGGACCTAAACCAATGGACCCAGGTTTATGAAAACTATTGAAAACTGAAATTAAAAGCTCCCCATGAACAAGAAGCTTGCACTAGGGCTGAGGAGTGACTGAAACACATGAAGACATTTAGCCCTCTTTTCCTCACAGGCTAAAATTACAAGGAAAGGAGAGGCAAGCAAGGGCAACCCAGGGAATCACAGAATCACAGAATCACAGAATAGTAGGGGTTGGAAGGGACCTCTGTGGGTCATCTAGTCCAACCCTCCTGCCGAAGCAGAGTCACCTACAGCAGGCTGCACAGGACCTTGTCCAGGCGGGTCTTGA
>Ga0065711_1009015_pt1 | contig 12836 bp, 10 predicted proteins | sample Hoacrofraction12_FD_59098 | JGI IMG/M metagenome (GOLD analysis project Ga0065711, IMG submission 59098) | Hoatzin crop microbial communities from Cojedes, Venezuela - Epithelial fraction 12 v2 (version 2) | ecosystem: Host-associated > Birds > Digestive system > Esophagus > Crop | place...
CTTGGCACTGAAGCCTGAAGCAAAGAAGGCATTCAGTAACTCTGCCTTCTCTACATCCTCCATCACCAGGACACCCACCTCATTCAGCAGTGGCCCCACATTTTCCCTAGTCTTCCTTTTGCTGCTGATGTAGTTGAAGAAGCCCTTCTTGTTGTCTTTGACATCCCTTGCCAGATTTAATTCCAGGTGGGCCTTAGGCTTCCTTGTTGCATCCCTGCATGCTCTGACAACATTCCTGTGTTCCTCCCAAGTGGCGTGTCCCTCTTTCCACATTCCATGGACCTTTCTATTCCACCTGATCTCCGCTAGAAGCTCCTTGCTCATTCATGTGGGTGTCCTGCCTCCTTTTCTAGATTTCTTTCTCAAGGGGATGCACCGCTCCTGAGCGTGGAGGAAGTGACGTTTAAAGACGGACCAGCTCTCTTGGACCCCCCTGCCTTCGAGAGCCCTGATCCACGGGATTTCTCCAAGTAGGTCCTTGACGAGGCCAAAGTTAGCTCTCCTGATGTCCAAGGTTTTGATCCTACTTATCGCCCTGCTTCCTCCATGCAGGAATCCTGAACTCCACCATTTCATGGTCACTGCAGCCGAGTCTACCTCCGACCTTCACATCCTCCACCAGTCCCTCCTTGTTTGTTAGTACAAGGTCCAGCAGAGCGCCTTTCCTTGTTGGTTCCTCCACCACTTGCATCAGAAAGTTGTCATTGATGCTGTGCAGGAACCTCTTGGATTGCGTGTGTCTAGCTGTGTGGTCTTCCCAGCTGATGTCAGGGTGGTTGAAGTCCCCCATGAGAACCATCTTTATTTTTGATACATCACTGATCTTTGGCATGGCCTTTGGCTACTAATATTAATAGGGAAATTTGGTGTTTTATAGTCTTTGCTAAATCATTGTATCAGAATTGTCTTTTACAGTTTTCTATGAGCTCTGCAGTACGTGCCACAAAATCCAGGGCAGCTGGCACCAATGAGCGATTTGTTACTGGAAACTTTAACAAAGGCCACCAGTTGTAAAGTCTGGAATTTCCCTCTAAACACTTGGAGAGGTCAGGGCTGAAGTCATCCTGCTTTGATAAATATTTTGTCAATAAAAAGTCAGTTTTGTGCTTGGGTGTGCTAATCTTGTACCTTTTACCACAGTTTGTTAAAATATTGTGTTCCAAGACCATAAACATTGATAAAACAAAGTTAACTGTCCCTTTTAATAAATAAGGAAACAAAGTCTTGAAGCTTGCTTGTGATGCAGCTTGTAATAGATATGGGGAGTTAATAGTCTCAGTAGTTGAACTCTTGCCTCTTTGGCATCTGTTTTTTTTTTTTCCATAGGTACTTCCTTTCTGACTTTCAGTAGCAGAGAGAAACTAAAGACCTCGAAGACGGATACCTCTGGCCCCTTGCTCAACAGTAACAATGCTGCAGCGATGAGATTGTAGTGAGCCCTTTGTGTGTGGCCTCCATGGGTCCCACTCAACTCAGCACACAGGATCATGGGAAGAGGGTGGCAAGTGTGTTTGAGATGGAGGAGGAAGGGCTTTCCCTCTTCCCTGGCTCAGAGAACCCCCCTGAGCATGCAGGTATGGAAAAATTCTTACAAAATCCATGCAAGCTAAAGGCTGTCATTCTTTCAGCTGCAAACAGAATTGATACTTGGCAAAACTGTAGGGGGAGTTTGACTGTGCTTGAGACACTGACAGAGAATGTCCGAGAATTGAATCGGTTATTGACAGTTGAAGATGACTGTATTTATCCAGGTGATAAATGTGTTGAATATTTTGCTTCTTTGACCTTCTACAGGCTAAGTCCATGGCAGTAAAATGAATTTCTTCTTGTTAGCTTTATCAAAAGCTGCTGAACAATAAAGCTTTTACTACAGGTGACAATCCAACAAGAGTTAGTGATGTGAGGAAATAATAGGTTCTTGGAGATTCATATAATAAAAAGACAGCAGAAGTTTCCGCTACACGTTTCTGAAGTTAACTGAGGTTGAAAGAGTATCAGGAAATAGAACTGAGATTTTGCAGTTAGAATTGCTGCTGGCACACAATCCTACACTTTCAAGCTGTAAGAAGACAGAGTATAACATCTCTGGATAGGTAACGGGGAAAAAAGGAAAGCATGGGTGAGGTGTCCAGCATAGTATCAGCAACTTAATGAAAATATTACAAAGAAATGCATTTGTTGAACAGTGGGGCAATGGGCAATCCCTGATACAAAAAGAAAAGGTGATCTGAACTTTGAACAAGGACTTGTCAGTAGAGTAGAAACAAAGAGAGTAGTTGAAAGGTGAAGAGATATTACCCAATAGAAGTCCTTATTAAAACAGATTTGAGGACAGGAAACGAAAACAATTGATAAATGCCTTATAAAAATGCAAGGAAAAAAAGCCACGAAGTGTGGAAAAATATTATTAAATAGGGGATCTGCCAAGAAAAGCGGACCGTAAGGACAGCTAAAGGTGCAGAGATGGCATTCATGCTGGCTACATGTCAAATTATTTCTGTGTTATCTTTGACTACAGAAAATGACATATGCTATATAAGTAAAATGGTTAGTGTTCAGAGATGGAAAATAATTTGCATAGATCAAAGCATAAGCCTATCTGTCTCAATAAAACAGTCACAGGAATGGTGACCAGATGTTTATGTAACGTCTTAAAGACAGCTAAGAAATCCTGGACAGATCCACCTTGTGGAAGTCATTGGATTACTCTCCTGTTCCTCAGAAATGTATTAATATCATCTGAGGCTTCTGCAGAGTTGTTATACCAGTTAGTACAGAGGCAATGGCAGACTAAGTAATTTGAAATAACTGTAGACATTGCATAATTTCCTTTTGGTAATAGACTGTGTGAAGAGAAATATAGTAGAACAAGGGAGGGGAATATCAGAGACTTAATCTTTCTGACGATATTTTCCTGCTGTCAAATCTGCAAGGAGAAGTGCAGGCCAAAACGAGTGACCTCCAGACCTCTGTAAAGTCGATGGGATTGAAAATCAACACCAAGATACTTAAGACTCTGAAAATCAATATATAGTGAAGAACATGAATAAAAATTTCTGAGACTGACCTAGAACCATTTACAATTTCAAGAAATCAAGCAGAAGAGTAAGTGTAACTGAGAGTGAAGATAGAAGTGTTAGAACTATACATACAAAAATGAGACATGCCATTGTAACGCTGATGGTGATCAGGAAATGCAGCAGCCTTGTCTTGCAAACCAATCCCTATGAATTAACTCCAATATAAAGGCTTTCCGGGCATATCTAAACATGATCTGGAGACTTATCAAGACACGCTGTGTGTAATTTTTATGAACAGCTGCCGTAGAAGAATCAGTAATATCTGACATACAGAAAAATACTTGCACTATGTGCTGTGCAGAAGGACGTGTCAGATATAAACATGGGTAGAATTAAGTGAAATGAAGAGAGATGGCTAATAGGGAGGGAATATACAAATAACATTGGCAAGCATTTGCCTGGAATACTTAAGGTGAGATGCATTGAAGTAGACCAAAGAAGTTTTCGGAATGCGCAGCCAGTGGCAAGATGAAGATCCATCAGAATGACATAGGGAAGAACTGGGAGCTGCTGTACAAGACCATCTGAAATGTGAGGCAGTGGTGAAGGCCCTGTTTTTCAGGTGGAATAACAAGGTGTAGTAAATGAACTGTCAGTATGAGAGTGCTTCTGCTTTACGAATGGGGAGCACTCTTGAAGGAAAAAATGATGGCTTCAGGGTTCCAAAGGTTCATAGAGCGTGTGGAGTGTGCTGCTTGCCTGCTTCTTGCCCCTAACTCCACGAAGTTGCTGTTGTCTTGACAGTTTCCCCAAGTGTTCTAGTTACAGGGATTGCCTACTCAGTCTGCTTTTTGTACGGTCACAGTTTCAGCACTGATTTTCTGCTGCTGTCTGACTGCTGGACCATTTTTCCTTACCCTTGTGCATGAGTGTGGCAGAGAATAGAAGTAAGAGAACTGGAAGTGAATTCTCAAGAAAATCACTTTCTGGACAGTCTTGGATTTCAGCTCAACTTTTTTGCAGCTCTTTCTCATATTTGTAACTTGTCACTCCTGCTGATGGAAGGTGCAGAAGAACATCTGGCCTGACTGTGTTTTAGCTCTTTCACCCTATTTTGGAGGGGAACAAGCATGAAGCTGTATGTCCTTATATAGTTGAGGTGAAACTGTTTGGATTATGTCAATAGTTGGTTTGTTGCAGAAGATATGCCCAGAAGGGGAGTCTCTGAAATGGGAGATTTGATCATTTCACCTGCGTGTTTGGGAGATAGTGGGTGTCAGTGCAGATATCGGTTGTTGTAAGGAACGGGGCAGTCAGCTGCAAACATAATGCTTCCCGCATGTGTCTGAGTTTTCTTTTTGTTTTTTTTTTCCCTTTTCCTTGGCACTGTTTGCTTCGGTAGAAAATCCCCCCCTGAAGCGGAAGAAGGGCCCAGCCCCTAAGATGCTGGGAAATGAGGTGTGCAGTGTGTGTGGGGACAAGGCCTCCGGCTTCCACTACAACGTGTTGAGCTGTGAAGGCTGCAAGGGCTTCTTCCGCCGCAGCGTCATCAAGGGTGCACAGTACGTCTGCAAGAACGGCGGCAAGTGTGAGATGGACATGTACATGCGTCGCAAGTGTCAGGAGTGCCGGCTGCGCAAGTGCCAGGAGGCGGGCATGCGGGAGCAGTGTGAGTGCAGGAAAGGGTGCTGGGACACGTGCGGGGGCGGGCTGGGGGCCGGTGGGTGTGAGGAAGGGGCCAGTGTGAGTGCTTCAGGGTCTCATGTGAGCCATGCAGACTGCGTTCGGAATGTGTGTGGGAAGTCACTGAGACCTTAGCATGGATCACGTGGAGAGGTGAGGCTGTTAGTGGAACACCGCCAGTGTGCTGAGAGCCCCAGCTTTGCTGTATTCCTTGAACACACTGTTTTGTTAGAACTCGTGGAATACGACATCAGAGGAGAGACTTGCAACTAAGATTTACGTGTTCTTCAGTATGCTGTCAGCTGTATCAGTAAACTTGGGCTTCTATCTGTCTTGTGATCAGGCCTGCGAGTTTGGTCACCGTGCTCCTTGAACAACAGGCACTATGCATCCTGCTGTGAGCTTGTGACAGAGGTCAAGGGCAGCAGCACAGTACTGCAGCTGTGTTTGTGTAGTCCCAATCTTGTTGCTCCCTTCAGTGAACTCTGCTATTTTTCTCAACGAGCCATAAGACTGCTGTTTCTGAATATTCAACAACATTGCTGCTCACGTATCAGGAACAGCCCTCCTCTGTCAAGGCATCCAGGTTTCTTCACACTACTGGCCAAGACTGACTGAATGGATGCCCGGTTAATGTTAAATCTGTCTGAAGTCTCCTTTTCTGACATCCAGCATCCAGAACAGTGGAGGAACAGAGGGTGTTTCAGAAACATCTTATAAAAATACCTCTGTAAAAAGTAAGTTCTACTGAGCTACACCAAGGAAACATGCTGTTCAGTTTTTTCCGACATGAAACATGACACATCTAATATATGTAATCAGTATCTTCATCACACTGGTTTGTATCAGGATTATGTATGCTGTTTTTGCCTCTTTTCCCCCTGCTGCTGAGAGCTACGAAACAGATGTATTTGAAAAGCTGTGCAGCAAGGCTACCTGTCCCCCTTTGTACTCTTCTGTTGTAGGTAGATACTAGAGAGCCTCAGTGTGTTTCTGCATCTAGTCATTGTCTTACATCGAAGACAGCTCAGGAAAATTAGGCCAAAAGGAATATTTTGGTTGTTATTATCAAGTGCTTGGCAATTCTTGTCAACACTGTAATCCCCACTGCAAATTTGCCTTGTTAATCTTGACAGAAACTGAGGGCTTTTTCCTCCAGCTGTTTCACTTGGAAGGTCATTCCAGAACTTCCCTCTACTAATTGCTGGAAACATTCTTCTAATTCCCAGCCTGAAGTTATTCATGGCCAGTTTATTGTTCTTAAACCAGTGTGAACCATGAAGTTAAATAGTTCCTTCATGGCAAACTGAGTAACTTAGATTGCTTTGAATTTAGCATGGTGTAGAAGCTTGCACATAGGCAATTTTCAAGATTCCGTAACATCTGGTGACTTCCTACTTGGCTATAAATTCTGTGTGCATTTGAGTCCCAAGATGAGGGACTGTAATCGCTTGCATCAATTACTTCCCTTCTTAAACTAACACTGTGACTAGCACTCTCTAATCTTGCAGATGCCCCCCTAATTTGGTAATTGTATTGCATGTCTTTGCTGTTAGAATTGTAGTTTTTGTGCTTGTGTGTACCTGTGCACGCATCCTCCCTGTTGGAAATCAGGGATAAGGATTAGTCTCAGGTTGAACATGCTGTGTTCTACGTCTTTCTCTCCAATCCTGTGGACTATCCATTTCAGGATGCTCTCTCACAGTAGTTCTCCATTTCTTATCTTCATGTTTAACGTGATTCTTTTGAGAAGTGCAAGTATATACTTGTTCAGTTTTGGGGCTTGCCTTCCTGAGTAGCAGCCATGTTTTCCTTGTTACCTGTGCATAAAAAATGGCCAAAGAATCTTTCAGCACTTTTTATATCTTGTTTGCAAAGTCAAGCTTTAATTTTAATCTTTGTTCCTGAAGATAGGGTTGAAGATACAGCTTCTTTTCCAATCAGTCCCTTTTCTGCTTTTTGTTTGTTCGTTGCTAACTCACAGGATGATTCTCTTGAAGATAATCCTTGAATCCAGGTATGTCTGGTAGTGTCCTTTTTTCTTTTGGATGCAGCTTGCAGATAGTTTTTGCAGACTTAAAGAAATGACAAACCTCCTCTACATTCAAATCAGTGAATTCTTCAGTTAACTTAGTTACGGGCCGTTAGCAGGTTTTTGTATTCAAATTACCTAATGAGCAGTTGATCCAATACGATTTTTCACAGCAGATGCCTCTTAGTTGTTTTATTCCTTATGTTACATCTCAATGGCATATTTGTTGACTTCACGACTGAAGATGACTTCTAGCCCCACTCCTGAAGGACTTGCAGTCCTCACTGTGTTTTATGCAATGCTGTTCTTTCATTACTCGTCTTGTGGTATGTTACTCCTCCACAGTCTGCTGCAGATGGGCTGTGTAGAAAATTGTCCTTTTGTTCTCGAACTTCATCTAGTACTGACTCTGACCTCTCAACAGGAAGATGAAATGACACCAGCTGTTAATTTAGCAATATCAGAAAAAGACACCACAGCAGGATCATACAAAATACAATGGACACACCATGGCATGTGAAGAGAGCACCTGTTGGAATCTGTTTTAATGTGACATTTTGGGGAATTGCTCAATGGGGAAAGGTGCTATTGTCTTTGAGATCTGCAAGGCATCATAAAGGGAGCTTCTGTCCTTTGCGAACACTTTGTATGACAGTATGATTAAAAGAAATGCAATGGAACAGTTTAAAGCGGGCAAAAGAGGGAGAAACAAATGGTAAATATGGCTGTCTGTCTGTGTTGTGTATACTCTGATACACCAGATACAGGGAGCTGTGATCTCTGCCTGTCCATCCACAGCATGTTACCCTCTGCTTAGTGTGGTTTCCAGCATGCTCCTCTATGTTATGATTTATCTCTGGCTATTCCTGCTTTAGATGTTCTGTCTGAAGAGCAGATCCGACTGAAGAAACTGAAGAAGCAGGAAGACGATCAGGCTCGGACAGTCGTGGTGCATCCAAACCCTCCGAATCCGCCAAGCCCTTCCCACAAACTAACACCTGAACAGTTGAGCATGATAAAAAAGCTTGTGGCCGCTCAGCAGCAGTGCAACCAGCGCTCATTCACAGACAGGATCAAAGTGACGGTAAAAACTCTACTGGTGTACCCAAAACAAGAAAAAGTGAAGTTTGGGGAGTCGAGGTTGTGGGTAAATTATTTGGGAGAACAGAGATACTTTAGGCCCTGCATCTGTGGGATAAAAGAATAGCAAAGGATGATGTTCCAATGTGTCTCATGTTCATTCTCTGTTCACTTCATCTTCTCATCTTTCTGCCCTGGGTCCATCTTTCACATATATGTGCTGTCTCTTCCCGTTCCCACAGCCGTGGCCCCAAGTTCCTGACCCTAATAACCGTGAAGCAAGGCAGCAGCGTTTTGCTCACTTTACCGAACTTGCAATTATCTCTGTGCAAGAGATTGTGGACTTTGCCAAACAACTACCTGGCTTCCTGGAGCTCACCAGGGAAGATCAGATCGCTTTATTGAAGACATCTACCATAGAGGTGAGAGTTTGGCTCCACCACAATACGTAATAGCAGAGATGAAAGGATTTGGAGTACCCACCTGGAGAACTTGTTACATGCTTTTTTTGGGATGGCAGGCTGAAGTACCTCAGCTATGGGACCATTGCTGCAGTGCCAGGCTATACTGGCAAGGGGCTGTGGTGGAGAGTGAGCCAAGAGCCTTGGTAGTGGTGAGCAGGTATTCCCCCTTCCCAGAAGCAGACATCGAAAAGGATGCAGCGGAACTTACCTGGGAATTTTAAGAACTCTGAGAGAAACTGGTTGGAGGCTTTTGGGGATTTTTTGTTTGTTTTCTTTTTTTTCAGAGATGCTCTAACACTCCGCAAATAATTAATGTTGTAACATTCTTCCCTGTTTTCAGATCAAGTGTATCTGTGTCTGGTTTCAGGTGATGTTGTTGGAGACATCTCGGCGCTACAATCCGGAGATTGAGAGCATCACCTTTCTTAAGGACCTGAGCTATAATCGGGATGACTTCGCCAAAGCAGGTGGTGCATTAGACAGGTGTCTTCAGCATTTCTGAAAACAAGATTTTTGGCTGTCCTTCATGTGATATTTTTTTGTTTTTTTTTTAAATTCCTTGGGTAGCTATTTAACCATTTATACTTGAGACGGCTTCTATATACAACTTTACTCTTTGATGTTCTTCCTGGTAGCCTTTTCTTCAGATTATTAGGAAGGCAAAAAGCAGGCAGCCAGAAAGATTGCCTCAGTCTTTTTCATCCTTCTCTGATGCAGTTGTACTGCAGGCACTCAGAAACTTGGGTGCTGTTTTGGGGGAAGGGCCTAAAGTTTTCAGCATGATTGTATAGCATATGGCACAGCGACCTGATTTGACAGTGGACTCTGTACGTTATGACAATAAATATCAATGCATTTCTGCGTGACTGCATTTATCAAAGGAGGTGATTGGAAGCCTAAGTCAGGCTCTGCCTCAGCTCTGCCACCTGTTTGAGCTGAAGGAAATGGCATAGTTCAGACTTCTGGGAACTATATATTTTCAGCTCAGAAGGACTTCGGATGAATCTGGAGCACAGGATTAAAGCTTTCTTTGAAAGCAAGAGGGCTGCTGGATTTGAAGGAGGTGATGGTGTGAGAGTGGAAAGTGTAGATGTACTGGTGGGCTTCTGACTTTTTGATGGACTTAATCTTATAGTTGATGTCATGTTCCTTTAGCTGTTGCCTAGTAATGTGCTGTGTGGCATTTAAGGCTCTAACCCAGAAATAGCGTCATTTTGCACTTAGAGCCCGACTCCGCAGCCGCCGTTGTTGATGCTCACCAGTAGTGGTGGGATGTAAACGGAGGTTTCAGCCACACTTCGAACATAATAGGCAGGCAGAGAAAAACCCTTATGTTTTCCCCACTCGCTGGCACACTGTGGTGGGTTTCTGGCAGCTTATTCTGTGAGAGGGAGGGAGAGAGAGAGGAGACAATTGTCACTGCCTCACCTTGTTCTCTTCTGTTTGTTGCAGGTCTGCAGGTTGAGTTTATTAACCCCATCTTTGAGTTCTCAAAGGGAATGAATGAGCTACAGCTCAATGATGCTGAATATGCACTTTTAATCGCTATCAACATTTTCTCTGCAGGTAAAAAACCAGGGAGATCTGAAGAGCTGCAGCAGTGAGTCAGAGGGCAAAGAAAGTAGAGTTAAGGAAGGTAACAAGCTGAAGAGGAGTAATAAGGGGTGTATAGGGTCTAGTGATAAAGGGAGTGTGTTACTACTTCTGCTTAGGGTATTCATTATATTCTGAATTTTCTAGTGTTGCCTCCAGAGGAAATCAGATTCCTCACTGCTGGAGAAGTGTATGTAAACGTCAGCCAACACTGATCTTCTTCATTTAGAAATTGCTATTTTACTGTCCCCTTGCTATGCTGTCTCAGGTGGGATGCCGGTCACGCGGCGTGAGTGACATCTAGTGGGCAAGTAAAGAGGCTCTGGATGTGAGACCAGTGTCGCTCTGGGCCAGGACAGGGCTTTGCAAAGAAGCGGCCTCTACTCTACTCCTGTTTTCTGTCTTATGACCTGAAAGATGAATTTTTTTTCTTCTTTGTTCCTGTTTTCTAACTGCCCAGCTGCTGGAGAGACATTCCCATTCCCTCCTGAATGGGCAGCTTCTCATCTTCACTGGGACAGGAATATGAGATGAAACATGCTTAATATGGTGCTGTTTGGTCTCTCTAACCTTCCATCTCTACAGGAGTCAGGTTGGACTCCCCATGTGCAGTAGACATCACTGAGAAAGAATAGTTACAGAAAACTGACAGAGCTGCTGCAGTCGTGGATGACTCTCCTAGCTGTGCTGGGTGAACGCTAGATGAGGTTTTTGGGGAGAGACCGTACTGAGGGACTGGGGTTAGGCGGGGATGTCGAATCCAGTGAAGCTGCCTGTGGCAACCTGCTGACTTCTGACCTGATTTTTGGCAGATCGACCGAACGTGCAGGACCAGCCCCTGGTAGAGAGGCTGCAGCACACCTATGTGGAAGCCCTTCATTCTTACATTTGCATCAACAGACCAAATGTAAGTGCCTGACCAGAACATCCCCAATGACAATGCAAATTGATTTTGTGTTTATGCTGGTACAGTTCCTGCAGTACTGTCTGTAACAGGTCTGTTGCTGCCTCTGCTGTTGTGCTCTTCCCTTCTGTGGCTGTTTGGTAGCAGCTGTAAGTGCAGGATTTGTGAGCTGGCACAGCCTGCTGTCCTGTATCATGTCCCATAGCTTAGACAGCGTGGCAAGTCTGGAGTTGTGGGACATGGTGTAGTATTCGTGTTCCTCCACACTGCCGCCTCCTGGAGAACGCTGGGTTTGGAAGAAGTCAGGATTGTGGTTCCAATGCATCATCTGGGTTTTTTTTTATTTGAACAAAGTTTTGGTGTGAATTTACTAACAGCTGTCTATCTGTCTGACTCTGCAGGACCGCCTGATGTTTCCACGGATGTTAATGAAGCTGGTCAGCCTTCGGACACTAAGTAGCGTCCACTCTGAACAGGTGTTTGCCCTTCGGCTGCAGGACAAGAAACTCCCTCCCCTGCTCTCAGAAATCTGGGATGTGCATGAGTGACCGCATGCTCCCAGGGCACTGACATTCTGACATAATGCCAGCTCCCAGCCTTGGCTAATGAGAAGCCAGCCTCCCCTCTCCAAAGTGCTGAACTCTGGGCTAGGCAGTGCAGGGAGTGATGAGCCTGGGGTTTCAGTGTTGTCATGAGACTATGCAGGAGGCAGCTGGGGTAGATCAGATGGGGGGGCTGGTTTCGATGTAGTGCCCTTACCCCAAAGGAATAACACGAAATATCTGAAAACGGTAGAAATGAAGACCTTCCCCACACACACATACACCTCTTTCTTCAGAGTCTTTCTCTTCTCTAAGCATGTCCTGAGGGCTTGTCTGTTGATCCTCTCCTCTCTTGTTGATCATGAAAACGAATTTGCAGGAACTTGCCAAACCCTCTCTGTTGAGAGTAACCCAGCTCAAAAGGCTTCTGCAGGGTCCCCAGTGTACCTGGATCTGAGGAGCTCAGGGAAGTCAATGTGGATGTTCTAGGGGTTTCACTGGGTTTTCTAAATAAAATCTCTTGTATGTGCTGCCCTTCACAACAATTCCAAGAGAAGTAGCTGTTGTTTCTTTATTATGAGACTTCATCTCTAGAGCTGCCCTTTCATTCTGGCCCTCCTTTGGAAAAAGGATTCCTCTGATGTGTAGTGCACTTTGTCTAACAGGGAGGCCCTGTGGGTAGGGAACATTTGTACATCAGAAAGATGTCAGGCATAAAGTAGCGGATTTTTTCAATGTAATACATGACAGTTTTATCTCATGGTGGTTCTCAGCCAGTTCACTTTACCTTTGATTTGTTAACAGCTGGAAAGCTTTAGTTCAAAACAAATCAGGGCATAGATTTTATCTTTAAGGGTGGAATAGAAGAAGGATAGGTGGGAAGAACTGGTACCTAGGCAAGGTAGGTGTAGTGGAAGGATCTCAAAACCTTCCAAGAATTTGGAGCATGTGCCATGTGTTCCAAGGTGGGTGTGAAGATGTGTCGGCTGAGGAGAGAGGACACCCTGCGTTTAGTGAAATACGTGGGCATTGCGTCAGCTATGGGCTGCACAACTCAGATCATGGGCTGCAGGAATATTGGGCGTAACCAGATCCACTTGCGTCTTCTTCTTTTTGCCAAAGTCTTTCCAAGGTACTTGCTCAAGGTTTTAGTGATGGTCGTGGGATGTGGAGGTCCCTCCTGTATGAGAAGTGCCAGCTGCTGTAGAAGGACACTTGGGTCTTGTATCCTTTCTTCACTTTGGGCACTGTGAAATCTGCACTGGATTTATGCCCCAAGTTCTTAAGTATCCACATCCGTAAGTATTCTAAGATTTACAGCAATATTTTGTCTGACAGAAGAGAAATATACTGTTGTAAAATATGTTCCTTATTTTCCAAGAAACAACATCTTATGGCTGATCTCAGAGATGTAACCTTAAGTATCCTGGTAGCTTGGTCTCATGAGTCTTCTCTGTCACAAGGGTCTATGTTTGCTTGCCCGGTGAGCATCCCAAGAGCCTAGGTTCACATGGCTCG
>Ga0065711_1010399_pt1 | contig 12836 bp, 13 predicted proteins | sample Hoacrofraction12_FD_59098 | JGI IMG/M metagenome (GOLD analysis project Ga0065711, IMG submission 59098) | Hoatzin crop microbial communities from Cojedes, Venezuela - Epithelial fraction 12 v2 (version 2) | ecosystem: Host-associated > Birds > Digestive system > Esophagus > Crop | place...
AAAAAAAAAAAAAAAAAAGTGAAATGAGATGACCGCACCGGTAAACAGAACAGCTCATTCCTTACAGTTACAAAGAATGGGTCCTCATAGTCTGGAAACTATGCGTCCCAGCACTTTGGAAGCAGAAGAAATACCATACATAGAAGGAAGAGCAGGCTTTTAAAGTTGTAATATAAAATTTTAGATAGCTACGTATGTAGATTTTAACACACACACCCCCCCACAACTCATACACCAAAGATTAAAGTAATGAATATACACAGAACATGAGACATTTTCTCAATGACTTGTAAGGACAGCTGCACTTACCTGGACAGTCTGCTGTCTCTTTGAATGCTCTTTTCTTACAGCATCCTCGGCACATGTTAAACACACATTTATTGCCCTGGGTTGGGTAGAGGGTAAAGAAGCTTTTATCAGTGAAAATAAAATTATTATTGTTTACTATAATAAGCAACCACAATACAGCTCTGCACATTCAGACCTTTGGAAAAAAAAACACCCCATGAACATGTATATTAGGCAGTCACACCTCAGTCTAATGAAGATCACAGAGTTGATGTCATACAGAGGGAGGAGCCCCAGCTATAAAGTGTTTGTACATAGCGAACAAAAACCGAAACAAAAAAAAAATCAACTTCTTCAACATCAGTAATCTACTGGGCAGCCTGAGTTACACAACACAAGCAGGCAAGTGCCATAATCACTTTGGAACAAGCATTATGACATTGACTGCAGGTGAACTTGCTGTAGTTCTCTGCAAAAAGTATGTGAAACATGGTGCCTAACATGCTTGCTACCATCTGTAGCTATGTCTAAAATAAATGTTACCACAGCAATTACTTTCCTACTTGCAGCTTAAAGTATACCTCAGTATATATTAAAATATGATGTACAACCCTTAGGGGACAGCAGCAGTTAAGTCTTGGCTAGTTGACAACTTGGCTCTACTAGACTGGGTATCCATGGTGCTCTGGCTCACACGTGCTTAGTGATCATTTGGGAAAGTGGGGTTCCCTCCATTCCAATTAAAAATTCCTTCATGTTTGAGGAGTCCTTGGTTGAATTTTGTTTGTTTGTGTGTTCCCCCCCGTTCCATGACATAGCTTAGAAACATATGAATGGGGGGTGGGGGAGCAAACCGAAAAAACAGGCCCAGTCACCAGATTTCAAGGGCTGCCTGCACCATTACAATGCTGCAAGAGCAAAACAAAAATGAGACTAAGCCCAGCTTCAGTCACGGTTGAGGCACCAAGCTGTGACACCTGGATTAGCTATGAACAGGATGGCTTTGAAAGCAGGCCAGATGAATACTTACTATTTTCCCAATAATGAACACAGCAAGAAAAAGTATTTTCTTCTGTAGCTGCAGCTCCAAATTGAGCCCCAGCTGGCTATTTCTAAGGTGCTAGAATAGTGCTACAAAAGAGAGCAACACCACATGCCTGTGTCCTTGTGTCCCCACCCCCACAGCTGTAATGCTACTTTTTCAGCTAGAACACAGAACTGTTCCTTGCACCTTACGCCCTGCTTCTACATTTGCATGGACAGGTATCTTAGCAGCAATGAATACACTCCGCTCACTCTGCTTAGCAACATGTCCCTGCCAAGGAAACAGCTATGTTTCCCAAGGGGGGAAAACTAACAAACAAAACACCACCCCAGTCAACTCTGTTCAAATATCAAATATTTGAAGTTTTGTATATAAAGTTTCAAATACATATGCTGTATACAACCTGGAAAACAGCTGGCTTGTTTAACATTGTTAATGGTGAAAATTCCTGTTAATCTGCTAGCAAAAACAGCTGAGAATGACCAGGTGCTCAGTCTTGTTCTGGTTAAGGGCATAGATCCAAACCCAATGAAAAACAGAGCTACAGATTGCTGCCTGGCACTCGCTACAGACTGTACTGCGACAATGGTTAAAAAGTATCTGTATTAGTACACCAATAACCACACAAATTATTAAAATTCTCAGTCCTTGCAGAAAAACACCACCCACCACTAACCCTACTGAGAGGGGTTTTGTTTTTAATTTCACAGTAGAATACACGTGTAATTACTGGAAGTTTGGAGATGTGGCTCCAAGAGATCTTGGGAAGTTCATCTAACTCACTCAACTGTCTTAGCAATAAAAATCCTCTGCAGGAGTAAGACTTCACTTTTTTGGAAAGGCAAATGATCTCAGAGAAGCTACAGATGTTAATGATTTTTGTGCAGCACCTGCAACTCAGTGACCGGTTAGTTAATGTTAAGAGGCTTTTGCATAAGTATGGACTTCCTCCCCTCCCTCATATAAGCAGGACTTGGTATGCATGCAGTACTGGACACTGGCATGGACCTACCTCAGGATGTAGAATCATAGAACACAATCACAGAATGGTTTGGGTTGGAAAGGACCTTTAAAGGTCATCCAGTCCAACCCCGCTGCAATAAGCAGCGACATCTTCAAGTAGATCAGGTTGCTCAGAGCCCTGTCCAGCCTGACCTTGAATGTTTCCAGGGATGGGGCATCTCCCACCTCTCTGGGCAACCTGTGCCAGGGTTTCACCACCCTCATCGTAAAGGAATTTCTTCCTGATATCCAGTGTAAATCCACTCTCCTTTAGTTTAAAACTATTACCCCTCTTTCCATCGCAACAGGCCCTAATAAAAAACCCTGTCCCCATCTTTCTTATAAGCCCCATCAAAGGCTGCAACAAGGTCTCCCCGCAGCCTTCTCTTCTCCAGGCTGAACAGCCCCAGCTCTCCCAGCCTTTCCTCACAGCAGAGGGGTTCCAGCCCTTGGATCATTGCTGGGGCCTCCTCTGGCCCCGCTCCAAAAGCTCCAGGTCTCCACTGACTTACCTTAGGGTTTCCACATTGATCACATTTTGCATACTTGGCTAGAAAAGAGACAGAAACCTGATTTCAGCAACGGTATTTTTATGTGGAAGAACTAAATTTAAAAAAAAAAAATCAGAACCAGACAAAGCTTGGGGCTTTTCTAGCCTGAGAGAGACTCTTTTGAAATAAAAATACAGTACCTCAAAGGGCAAAGGTAAAGATGCTTTCACTTTTCAAGTACCTCTAAGCTACATCCAAACACAGAAAATTTTAATCCTATGTCAAGCGTAAAAGAGGACATCTACTTGAAATGCACACAAAATTCCAATTTCAAATACTAGTGACAGCTATATTTACTTTGTAAAGCGTTTTGATCTTGAAAAGATGCTTATAGTGGATCAGTGACCTACTTTGATCCTTGTTTTCTATACTAATGAAGATAATTTGAATCACATTGCCTACTACCCAATTTCCCAATAATGCTCCCCCTTTTTAAAGAAGTTTCTACAAGTACATAAACAAGGAAAATAAATAGTGGCAATTTATGTCAAATGTGATAATGAAATGAACTTTACATGCATTCATGCCAATAAATGGAACTTACGTTTTAAAGATGGATCAAAGCTTTTATTTGGATTTCTTAACTTCTTTTTTTGCTTATTCTTTGACAGAAGCTCAGAATTTCCATCTTCCTCCTCTTCCAGAGCACGTTTCCCTCGCACACCTTTTTCAGTCCCACTGGCTCCATTCTCCTTGCATCTCTCCTTTGGCCTGAAACAGTGAATATCATCCTAAGTTGGCTGAAGGAAAGAAGTAGGTGTTCCCTGGCCACTATTCTGGTTTACAGAAATCTGGGTAAACTAACGTTTTGTATCATGGCTAAATTACAAGGAAGTGTCATTGCCCTTTAAACTGGAATAGAAAAACCTAACTTTTTTGTTAAAATTTGCTGTTAATAACAGACACGCTGTCAGATGTATTGGAAACGCAGTGCAAATTGGCCAGTTAAATTAGGCACCTGTTACTGCCAGGTTTACTGAAGTATTTACTTAAGTATTAATCTTGCCATGCTCGTTCTTCTCTTCAGCCCAATTTTCACAACATGAAAGGAATACGCTATCTGAAAAGCTTGTCCATACAACACAAGCATCCTTTATAGCATACAATTTAGTTCTCATCTTTGCTACCCTGGCAGTTACCAGCAACATTTGTGTTAAATATAACAATAAAGTACTGTCAGGTAGCATATCTGTTGCACATCAGGTTCTCTTTCTGAGCTGCGGTGGAATTCTTGCGTTTTACTTTCCAGAGGGAGAGAAATCTGAGGAGAATCTAAAGGAGAAGATGCATACAATGAGCAACATCCCCACAAACAAAGCAATAATCAGGAAAAAACCAAACCAGAATAAAAGTAATCCAAAGTCTTCAATTATTTTCAAATGAATGTAAGCTCCCACAACAGGACTGGATGGCTCTGTATTGATAGTATGGGTGGGAAACACCTCTGTGTACCTGTCCATGCTAGAATAGATAACTCACCCTGGCCTGATGTACGGCTGACAAATCCAGTGGAAAAAAGGCAACCCTTCTTTTGGCTTTTCTCCTTCTTTCTGATTAGCTATTTCTTCCTGCAGCATAGAGTTACAGTCAGTTTTCCTGGAGTTCTCAGGAAATACTTCAATAATACTTCAAAATCCAGGAAACCACAAACTGGAATTTAAACTAACAGTTACTGACAGTTAGATACAGGCAAAAACCTCTACTAAGACAGATGAATCGAAGCAGATTTGTAACTCCTAAATCAACTTTATCCCATGTAAAGCTGTTCCAGCTTAAGGGGATGCTACTGTAGTAAACTACCAGTATCAAAGTTGGTAAGCCACAAAGTTCCAGTGAAGTGACTAACAGACATCCACTGCATGACATACATGTTAATTTCCCACCAAGTGTGGACAGTGTTGTTCCGAGAGATTAGGGCCCATCTTGGTACCTGGCATCGTAGTTTCAGCTCCCTGTTGACATCTACAATGCCCTCTAGAGTCTTCACTTTTGCTAATTCTTCACGCAGCTGCTGGTAAACTTGAAGCCTGAGGCAAATCCCAAACATCAAGTCATATTTATTCACTATGGCTAGACCACGAGCAACTAAAAATGTTTTTATAAAAACCCTTCATAGATTTTTCTTGCTGCACTTGCCTTTGGTAGAAACTTGTAAGTCCAGAGAAAAGCACACATACCTGCCCCTCTTTTCCAAATAAATACTTGGCACACAACCAAGGTACTTCGAGATAAGCTAACCTGAATGTACAGCGCATCAGCTGCTCCTCAGTAGCTGCCCATGGCCATCTTACTCCACAATACATGGAAGACGGCTTACTTCGCAATGAACAAGGAGTTAACTCATGTTTGCCATAAAGTGCATGTGTGCATAAGGGCAATTACCACACGGTAGCTGATGTGCTGTGAGCTCACACTCTAGCTTATCTTGTGGTAACTCGTTCAGTCCCCATGCCCTGTTTCCCAGATATGCAGTGAAGGGTAAAGGCCTCAGCCCACATTCTCTCCAACCAGCTCCAGGAAAAAAACCTTGCAGCATAGTAATTCTGGCCAGACAAATCCTTGTCCAGAAAAGCTAGAGACTTGCTAAGCGGGACGAGCCCTAAAAACATTAAGAGTTCTCTGGAGATACTCACGTGTGATGCCAGAGCTTGAAGAGATGAGCCCTAACATAAGACAATGGACAAGGGTACTTCTGCACTATCTCCAGATACTCCTCAGCCATCTCCCACACCAATGGGTTTCGGCCCTCAAACAAAGCTGGGTTATGAAGATTACCTTCTAGGGAATGAAAAGAAATACTCAAACTTTCATTTCAGGATTGAAAAACAAAATCAAAAACTAGGCTCTGGAACTTGATCAGCTCTGTTGTGATTCTACCAACCAGTCACAGACATACAGAATCATAGAACGGTATGTACTCACAAAGAGGAACACAGGGTCCATAAAACTCTGGCCTGACCTCAGGATACTATATTTCACTATACAGTTCTTAATTGAGCCAAATAGCTCATATCTAATTGTAAAAAATTACAACAAAGTATATTTTCCAGAAAGGCATCCAATCTTAACACAAAGACAGTAAAAAAATAAATAGAGAAATCACTGTTTTTTGTTGTCCAGTGGTTAAATACTTGGACAATGGGTGTCTTACCTTATGTCTGTATTCACATTTATCTGGCCTAAATTTACAGATACTGCTTCTCACTATGCTTTTCTCTACTAGCTTCACAAGCCTTGTGTTGACCAGTATTTTTCTAAAACAAGATTCTACAACCTCCCAGAAAATATGTTTCATTGCCTTAACTGTGTGAATGATTGGAAGCTTTTTCTGACACCTATCCTTGCTCTTCCTGTAAGAAGTTATGCCAATTCTTTCTTGCCCCAACCTGCCAGAAATATTAATCAGTGGACACACTTCCTGCATCAAGATTCATTCAAAAACCATTCCATTGATTAACAGATGCCATGAAAATATCCCAGGACAAGAGGAGTCCCATATGCCTTTGTCAAATAATTAGATTTGAGCTGTCCACTCGATGGTACTACAAGTCCAACGTAACAATTCTTACAACTCTTAAGTGACTCCTGTTCCTGCTAAGAGATGGCCAGTGTAAGAGGAGAGAGAATGGCCACTCAGCTTTCAATCAAAGCTATGCACCAAGTCAGTCTGACGTAAGCTTTCATTAAATGTATATGGGGCTGCTAAGAGAGTAAGAAACAGTTTGTATTCTCATCTATTACAAGTAAAAGTTAATTTTCTTTACCTGCACTCATGACACCATGCACTCCTGTCTTACGGATACATTCTTCCACATCGCTGAGACACTGGATGTTTCCATTTGCAAATACAGGAATGCTTACAGCTTTTCTATACCAGTGAATAAAACAGATGCATAAAACTGAGAATTAGAATCAACCTAGAAATTCTACTCCTGTCACACAAATTTGTTTGCTCTTCAATGCACTGCACACTCTGCTTAAAATCTACGTTCATAGCACGTTAGCAGAAATCCACTAAGATTGGTACAGCTCACTAACCTGACAGCTTGAATGTGCTCCCAAGATGCCACACCAGCAAGCGGTCCTTTCTGTTCTTTAGTACGGCCATGCACAGTCAGCAGCTATAACACAAAGTTGCATTTACTTTTCATGCGTATGAAGCACTGGAATAATTCCACTGACAAAAATTTCCTTTCACCCCATATGCTTCATCGACATGACTGAATTCCCACTGCTGTTTCAACACTGCAGGGACTCTGGCATTACAGAAATATATCAGCAGCTCACCTACCATAGCATGGTTTTGGGCTTCTTTCAGCTTGCTATTCCACAGCATGACAAGATCACATCTTGGGAGAACCTACAGACTTCCTATTGCATTGGTTCCCATTTGTGATTCACTTTGGAACTTGTGATATATTGATCTGGCTTGCTCCTCAGCAGAAGGCCTGAATACTGTCAATACTGGCTCTGACTACAGACTGTCTCTTCCAATTTAACTGGAATTAAGTCCTACAAGACTGCCTATTCCTTCACTAGTGGTGGCCATATTTGATACTGGTTTTGCTTACAGCCCTGTGGATTTCATGCATTCACACTGCCTCCTGCAGCACTATGTTAGTCTGAGATGCTCACCCACAGTGAAGGATGCCGCACTGCCCAGTGATTACAAGAGAGACTCTGAAGCCATGATGTCTTCCATATCATACTAGTGACCTGCTGCCTATGACTGCAAATACAATCAATCTCTCTGCATCCTGTTTTCTCTGTCTGTAAAACAATGTGGCCTATTCATCTCCACAGTACACCAAGATCTGGTCATCAGGTGCTTTACATAGAGACACATGTCCAATGCAAGAGCACAGGGAGCAGCTGCCTCCTTACCTGGCAGCCAGCTTTCTCCAGCATCTGTGCATACTTCACTGTCTTGTCAATTTCGGGGAAAACGCGGATTTTGCACGTGATGGGAACAGAGAGCTTCTCGTTAGCCAGTAAAACTGGGAAAGATTGAAAAGACAGGTAAGTGGGCTGCACAATGCTATGAAAAGTCCCTACTCTCCTCAAGATGTGATACTGGATGTGGTAAGGAAAAAGCCTGAAAAGTTAATGCTATGCAGTTCTCGCAGCTGAAACTATCAGCACTGTCCTCTGCAATCCTTATTGCTTCGGTTAATCAAGTAATAATAAAACGTGAAGCACAAAATCTGCATTCTAACGAGAAGGCATAAAATAGTCAGCATTTAATAGCCCTAACTTTTCCACTGCATCAAACCTTCACTTTCAAGGACCGCCCCTCTCAAATCTTAATCATCGACACAGGTTTACTATTGTCACAGGCTACTGTACTCCTCCTACTCTGCCAACAGCATTAACACTCGCTTGCCCACCTTTCCTACAAGAGATGCTTTGCTTCTTCCCAAATTATCACCCAAATAATCATCAGAATATTCATCACCCAAAGAATCACGAGTCTCGTCCATGGCAAGCAGAGGCTTATTAACTGAGGTACGCTGTGGACTCAGTTAAGTAGTAAATGTAGGTTACAGAGTCAGGGTGAAATCTAGAACAACATGTTAAACTCCCATAGTCTTTACACAGTGCATGGAATCAGAAAACTACTAGAAAAAGAGCTAACAAAGACAGCCAAAAGGAAAACAGTGAGAAGTGGCATGCCTGAAATTCCCTTCTCTTCCAGAGCTTGAATTTCTAATGTAGGGAGTCACCTGCTTTCTTCTCTTCTTACCTTGAGGCTGTATTGATTTGCATCTTTCCCTCCTAAGAAAAGTGCCCTAACAACCACATTACATGCTGGGCAGGGAAGCACTGTCTGTTTTTCCACATCCTCAGCAGTGTATTTGCGCCAAACATAATTCAAGATTCCCTGGACCACAGGGAATGCAAACGGAAGTGGGACTCTTTAAAATTTCACAGTTCAGACACTTTCTTCGAAGTGGGGTGAAGACAATTCTCAGCTCTACCCAATGACCAAAACCTTGCTTTTCAAATCAGTTTCGAATGTATTTCTTAAAGAAATATGATACTGTTCACAACTGCCACCGATAGTCTGAAAACATCCTACACAAATTTGGAGGAGAGAGGCATGACTTGCTACGGTGTGGACAGAAAGAGTATGCTGAGTGGGTCAGAAAAGGGCAACCGTGGCTTTAATCAGAAACACAACTGGCACCCCAGAACTTCAAAGTGAAAAAGTAAGGCACTGGGAGTTCTGCTGTTTCTAGTGTTGGAGAGCCACTAAGCCTTCATTAGATCGGGACTTAACTGACTCACTTTCACCTAAAGTCTGTTTCAGGTAGTGAAGCCTTTTAGCAGATCTAGGATGAGTTTGTAGTGGGATATCACCAAGTACCTTGAGGGTGCTGCTGGAATACAGTAAGAAAGAAAAAAAACAAAACCCAAACATAACCCTCCCCAAAGAAACATGCTGCACCTCCTTTCCCCACAAATCCCTAAATCTCCTCTCAATGATGAGCTCATCCCATTCTCTCTCAGTGAAGCCTCTCTAAAGACTTACTCATTCTCTGAAGAAGATCCCACTCCTCTTGCAGAAATGCTCCGTAGTGACCTATAATAAAATAGCATATGACAGACCTGTACAGAAGACTAAGATTCTGAAGTACACAGCTTTCATAAACACTCACATACTAAGATCCAGACACCCATATGCCTCACCTGCAGAAGCACAGTTGCTCTGTCCTGCCTGAACTGGAAAAGTTGGATCATTCTGTTCCCCATGCCACCCTAGATTTATAGGATAAACAATGATTCCCCACACCCTACTTTCACTGCTACTTCTTAAAGCTGGTGTGGTGACACTGCCAGCTCAAAGTCCAACTTTCAGGGGTTTATACCAGGTGTTTAAAAATTCCCTGCAGCATAAAACCTGATCAGATTGAAAGATCTATTTGCCCTGTACATCACTGATCACTTCCTATTAGTCTTTGAAAGACATTTTAGAAGAGGAATGGGCAGTTACTGAACAAATGTTTCCTCAACATCCTAACTGATCTAAAATTTTCAAACACTGGTTCTGCTTTTCAAATATAGCCACCTTCGCAGTATCTTTAAGGGATTCAGCAGGTGTTATCCTCTTCTATGCTACTGTGAATAAACTTTGTGCAAGTATCAAGGAAACAGCAGGCGCCAAGTGCCTACACGATATAATTTTAAATGCAGTTTTGCAAAATTAGGCTGTTTGAGCAACTGAAATCAGAACGAAAGTCAAGCTCTTGCTAAAAATACTTCTTCTGAAGGATATTCTAGACACAAGAGCTGTCACTCAAGAGAAGGTGGAATTAGTTATTAGTATATCTAATCTTTGCCTTAGGTATTACAAAGCATTACCTGTTAAACTGGGTGTAACTAAGTCTGACTTCAGCAATACTGCAGCCACCCCCCCATCAAGGCTTAATTTGGTCCTCTTGATGTTTTACTGCCAACATTCACATTTGAAACATGCCATTTCTCTGTTTATCCAGGGTTCAGATTTGCACGTACCTCTCTTTGCAATCATTTGGGGGCAACCCAAATTTAGGTCTATGGCATCACAATAATCCTGAGCCAACAGTGCTGCTTGGACAAACACTTCAGGGTCATTGGCACAGAACTGAGAAAGACAAAGAAATGTGGAATAATCAGGCAATAGCTTTCTTCAAGTACTGCCAACACATTGTGACATAGTTATGAAGCAACTACTTGCTACAAAAACCAGGCATAATATGTAGTTAACAATAGCAAACACCGTTTCTCAAAAAAACCCAACAAACAAAAACTGTGACACCAGCTGAAGATCCTCAGCCTTCAAATGACAAAATGAGAAAGATGAGCATTCAAGAGGCAAAGAAATATTTGTAGAATATTTTACACGTCGTACCCCGTAAGAGGGAACAACATAAAATCCCCTGTAGAACAAACAGCTGTAGCATTTTAATATATAAAGGTGCTGCAGAAGAAGAGTCACCTGAGGTGTCTCTGGGTCTTGAGACAATTCAAACTTTATAGATACCAATAAGCACCACTGCTTCTAAAATGAGTTCACATTAGTGTGGTGTGTGAAATAGACACACTGGGCTGTTAGTCAAATGCTCAGTCTAAAATACAATTAATATTACATTTAAAGCACAGTGCAAAAATCAATTTATTAAGAAAAATTGGGTTAATTGGAAGTTGCTTTGTTGAAGAGGACACAGCCAGACTATTCTGCTCATTTATGCTTTTCAACAGAATTTCTAAAATTCATTATTAACCAAAACCAATGCCATCACATCTTTAAATAATATGGATTTAAACTCAAACACATGTGAGCAGAAGGTGTTACTTAAACCCTACAGCACTACATAAATTATGGCTGACACCAACTAAAGCCAGGAAAGGCGTTTGCTTTCTCTGAGGTGATTGAAACAATGGAAAGCATCCAACCAAGTCACATCAGTGAGGATTTTTACACAGCAAACAAAGTCCACAGAGCAGGCTGGGCCCAGATGTATGTCTGCCAAATCTACTTCCAAAAGTCTGTGACCAAAACCCAAGCCTGCCCAGAAATACTGCAGAACTCAGTAAGGACTGCGGTACTGGGTCAATCCAAAGATTAATGTAGTTAGTTCCATGCCTTATGTCGAACAGTGACCAGTGGGAAGAAGGATAATACAGCAAGCTCACAGTAACTGACAGTCTTCAGGTAGGTTTGCCCAGAATACACAGCTTACTGAGCTGAAGATCTGTGTTCAAAAGACTTGTACCTTTCTAAGACTGTTTAAATTTCTGCCACCTGTATTTGTATGTGGCAAAAAAACTGCCTCCCGTGGAAAAAGAATATACAAAGCTGTACTGAGACAAACCAAATGTCCATCTCATCCTGCTGAAAATGGTCAACAACAGATGTCTAGGGAACAGCAGAAGCTGGAAAGCATCTTCAAGGACTTTAGAAGCAGAAACAGTGTTTCCTGCACCTAATGACCCTCAATAGTTTTCCCTCATTTGCTTTCTAAACTCATACAATCTTTCAGCATCCAGCACATCCCACGGTAATGAATTTCGCAGTTTATAACTACCACTACCCTTACTTAACACTCATTTCCCATTTATCATCTCCAAGCCAGTCATACTTTCACAGTCTTCTTTCATTTCTTCCCTCAGTCAGAGGAGATGCTACTTTTCCAGGATGAAGAGTCCTCATCTATTTAACTGCTCCACATGTTGAAATCATGCCATTCCTCTGCTCATTCTGTCTTTCCCTGTATTATTGTCCAGCTTCGCAAGCCTCTCTCCCTCTTTGGGATAGAGTGAAGTACCTGAACCTCACTGAGTATTCACGAAGCAGAAGCACATGTCCTTAAAAGTGTGTTCTGTCTTCCTTGCATCCATTTTCTATAGCTAAGGACTGGACATGTGGCTTCAGAGAACTACTGAAAAACCTGTGATCCTCCGAGTTGCATCAGATCTGGAACAACCCTTGACTCTAGAAGACCAGCTGCAATCTAGCTCTGAAGATGAGGAGCAGAGGACTAAAATGCTGTGAGAAGGCTAGTGCTCCAGGCCCCTGAGGTTAAGACACCCAATCCTCTTTGCTAGACAAGGGATAAACAGAAAAGCACACGCCTATTTTCATGAGCTAAGTACTGTTTGCTGTGTTAGGTGAAGAAAACGAGAATTCTGTCATCCCATATAACCCCTTTAAAATCTGGGTGAGATTGACTAGCTTGAACTCACGCGTATTTGGAAACCGTCTGGCTTTGTTAACACAAACGGGATGGGTGACGAGGGCAGGGGTGCACCGGGCGATGCCGACTCGCTCCTGCGGCGTTACCCGAGAGCGCAGCGCTGGGCGCACCCCGCGGAAGCTCTTCCCGGAAGCCCCCGCCGCCGCTCCCGCTGCTAGGGCTGACCGGGCGGGCGCCGCCGCCCCGGGAGCGCAGCGGGCGGGCCGGGGCGGG
>Ga0065711_1008427_pt1 | contig 12835 bp, 7 predicted proteins | sample Hoacrofraction12_FD_59098 | JGI IMG/M metagenome (GOLD analysis project Ga0065711, IMG submission 59098) | Hoatzin crop microbial communities from Cojedes, Venezuela - Epithelial fraction 12 v2 (version 2) | ecosystem: Host-associated > Birds > Digestive system > Esophagus > Crop | place...
GGGGGGGGGGGGATGTGTAGAAAAATAAGAAAAAAAAAACAACTTTGTAAACTTAGAAAAATTCTCATTTGCATAAGACCTAAATTCACTCTAACTTTATTGGAATTATTTCAGCTTCCCAGTTGTGTAATCAAGAGTCAGATATGAACTGTGGTTCAGTCTAACTGTATTTCAGAGCTTGCTCTCAGCCCGAAATCCCCATTCATCAGTGTGATACGCAGAAGCTTTAATGCAAAACCTGCCCTTATCTTTTTCAATACAGTACCATGTCTATTATATTCTACAACTTCATTAGTATGAATAAATTCAATCAATATTTCAGCAAAGAATGAAAGCCAATTGTGGTTCTTATTCATGACCCTTAAGGAACTCAGTACTGTACCAATGACAGCCTCACACAGCCTTAGTAAAAAGCATCTGAAGTAATTATTTGCAGAAAAACTGGACAATTTTATATCATTTTTAATGAGGCAATTCCTGAGATAGTAAGCCATTTAAGAGTCACAGAACTATAATGGCAACTTTTATGCGTGCCGTGTTTCTTAGGCCAAAGTCAGCAGCAGTGTGCCTGTCTATACATCCCCGAACACGAGTGGAATTACATCTCTGTGCAACGGGGTTAAATTGGAGCTCATGTAACCATGATAAGTTAAACATTGCTCAAGTCAGGTGTTCACAAGGGAAAGAACATAGCCCTTTACTAAGACATAGATCTTCTGTAGTTTATTTATCATTAACAGAAAGTGCTTTATAGCACTGCATAGAGGTTGCCATAAAACAACGTTTTAAGGCTCTCTCAACCATATTTCAGCCATAAATGTCCTATAGACATAGAAGGAAAACTACCAAGGTGCAATATTATCATCTTTATTACAGATGACCTCACTATTGTGTTCTCTATAAAGAAAAAATATTAAACCATTAACATAATCTGAATCCTAAATTAATACAGGTTTACTACTCATATCTAGATATAAATGGCCTTACTTGCAGTGTAATTATTCTTCTACGAAAGTTTTGTTGACAGCCCCATTAACAGTGACCAGACCAGGATAAATGTTACCTCTTCTACTAAAAATGCAACTTCTGTGGCAGACTGTGGAATATATTAGTACACATCCATCAGTGAATCAGTTTTCAGTGACGTTTTGTAAAGAATGACATATTAAAAAACAAGGCACAAATTAATGAAAATTCAGTCATTTCAGTATGTGTTACAAAGCTTAAACAGCTGAAACAGCTATATTCTTTAATCCAGGTATTTCTATTGCCTTTATACATTACTTCTCACTAGTCCTATTTGTCAGTATGGTTCCATAATACAAAGATATTATTACAAGCTGTATTTTTGCAGCTCGTAAAGATTCTTATAAAAACCCAAAGGAGACAGTAGAAAAAATAACATTACTGTTTATTTTTTAAAATAAGATGCGTATGTCTGGTGCCAAAATGTGTTTCTGCTTAACTTGCAGCTCTGTACATCCTAAATCTAAAAAACCTCAAGGCAATTTCTAATGCCTTGTGTCAGAGCATGGCAATAGCAACAGTTCTCACTTTTGAGCCTATTCTACTGCATTATTCTACTGGAACTTCACAGAATTTGTCCAACTTACTGAAATGTTCTCAGATAAACAACACAAGATTTATTAAGACAGTCAGCTTTACTTGAACATAGCAGATTTAAATCATTAAACTGGCTTTCTTACGTTGGAAATAATTCTGTCTGCAAAAGTCATATTTCAGTTTGCAGTGCTGCTCCGAAAATGGTTTCCCGTCATACAGTGCTTTAGAAAGGAGTTTCTCATATTTTCTCTGGAAAGCACATTTTGCCCTATATAAATAAAAATGATTGCGGCAGATTAGAGAAAAAAAATGCTGATTTAAAAAAACAAACAAAAACTATTTGAAAAGACCTCCTTACCAATTTAACTATTTCTTTTAATTATTTTTTTCTTTTTTTTTTTTTGTCCTCTGGAAGGTACACACAGAATCTATTCTTCTAGTTTCAACTACAAAGTATGCTGGAGAGGGCACATGACTACAGTCATTGTTTTGCACCAAAACAGAACTATGAACATTGTTCTGCAACAGCAACATGTGTCTGTTAATCTTGGCAATAAGCTTCCAGGAATTTGCCTAATAACCAGAACGTCTGTAGGTCTTACTGCTGTAATAAGCCCCAGATTATTCTTTCCTTTTCTTTTGGCTGTTACTGTTTCTCAAATGGATAACGCAGAAATCAGTTACAGAAAGTTACATTCTTGGGTTTTTAGGCATGCAAGAGGGCCTACAGAGATATGTAAGATATGGCAACAGTATATTCTTATTATTCACCTTGATAGAGCTTTTGTACATTGTGCTCATCACAGTTCAATAGTACCTGACAAAACTAATGGTAGTTTTCATCTAACACTGGCTTGTGATGTTAAATAAGAAGCTGTGTGTGTGAGCGTGCTTTTAAGCACTACAGTGCACCAAAGAATGAGCTGTTTTCAGCTAACATTGAGCCACTAATGATTTTAATGAGACTGCCTTCTGGATTCATATTTTTTTCATAAAATACATCACACTAAAACAAAATCAATGAGAAACATTAATTAGGGTCTTTTTAGACGCCTTCTGTGGTGTTGGTTTTTTTCGAGAAGCACCAGATGAAGAATGCTGTGCTTTATTTAAGCTAAGTTGTTTGACATTTAGATGAGAGAAAAAAGAGAAAAATACTAACAAACACAGGAACAATTTTTGACAGCTCTTTGTCATGCAAGAGAGAAAAAAGGGGACCGACTGTGAGATACTACTTTGAAGCCCTGGAAATTTGTAATGAAAAATTTAAGATACAAGAGAGGAAGAAAGATGAGCTATTCATTTGGTTCTGCATATATTAACACTTGTAATTCAAACTAAAGGTTTGCTATGTGTTTTCATAATTTTGACTCTAATAAATATCTTGGAGAATTGCTTTGATATTCTAAGATCATGCGTGTAGCTTGCATCCATTAAGAAAAATGGGGAACAATCATCATCAGCCCTCTTGGCGCTAATGAGAAGGTCATTGCTCTTTAATTATCACAGACATGAAACTGAAATATTTCAAAGGGTTTGTGGAATACAGTGGCTATGGGCAAAGCTGTGTATCTGTTTATAAGCCTGTCTGTCACAGAGCAAATCAAGTAGGACATGCATCTTCCATTCTGTAGCCTCTCTGCTTTTTTATATATTTAATTTTCAAGTTTGTATCACTGTTTCTTGCACATTGGATTAATCCAGGACATTTAAACCAGCTATTAGCAGGGGCCGAGTAGGAGGGAGGAGGGCAGGGAGGGGAGGAGAAAAAGGAGTACAGATGTGAGAACAGTAAAATCCTCCTCATCAGGAGGTATTGTGAAATAAATTCTAGTGTGTTATGTGACCTTATTTCCCACAGTAGGGGTATTAGGAAGAAATAGAAACGATGAGGTGTTGCAGGAAAATATTAGCAAAATTAAACATTTGTGTTTGGCATTGGTTGTGATCTCGCTCATATTTCCACCCTTGCAAAGAAAGGGACTACAAGAGGAACAGGTACAGTTGAAGCAACAGATGCAGCTGAAGCAAAGCAGGGAGTGGAATCACAAGTAAAAGTGGGTTTTTTTTTCATTTTGGTTCCGAATTCCCCAAAACATTTTCCTCCTACTCTGGTACAGAACTAAAATAAATCATGGCCCTCACACCTAATATGTTTACACTAAACATATTATTTTGGCCTGATAGCAAAATTTGGAATTACTTCAGAATTAAATAGACTGCTTTTACTTCAGTAATAGGTGAGCACCCTTACTTTCATTCAAGTGTCTTTCATGGAAGTGAAAGACTGAAGAGTGGAAAGAGAAATTTCATCTCTCTGAAGAAGAGAGAGAGTAAGGAGGACTATCCAACTTTTTCAGACTACTTTTTCTTTTGTACAGTTTGAAGTACTACTACTGCACAGCTAACTTTTCTTTTTGCTCAGTTTTTACCTTTGGGAGCAGTCACATTCCTAAAGGCCGGGTGGGAGAGTAAAAAAGAGGACGCATTCAAAATGCCAGCAATCAACCCTCAATCTCCTCTGAATGCTTTGTTGTAATGGAAAGTTATGGCAAATACACAAAATTAGTCTCTAAATCTAAAATTCACAAATATTTCTCACAATTAAGACTATTTGCCAGCTTTGGAAGACCAACACTGAAATTTCAGTACAAACTCACAGAACTAGGATCTCTAAATTTTCGTTACTGAAAACTGATGTTAACATTTTAACACAATAACACAATGACAGATGAAAAGTTTACCTTCCTGCAATAACCCTCATTTTGAAAGCCAGCTTAGGTGGAATTACATTAGGTGAGGAGGGAGTGATTTTGCAAATTATTTCCCACAGAGACCCCAACTAATTCTTTGCACAGTGTTTGACTTTTCTGTGTAAACAAGAATTCCCTTTCCTCCCCCTACCAGACATCAGGCCAGAAAAGCTTCTGGGGAATTTCCATGAAATTCCAAGAGCAAAAATCACCACCTTATTTTTTTTCAGTCTTTTATAATATTTCACATACAAAAAGGCAGAGAGAAATTTAATTGCAAAAGGACCATGTGTAAAGCCAGCATAAAGTGGTATCTGCACAAATCTTGTCTGTTCAACAGGTGATGCAAACAAAAAGCACTGGACACTGGTAGATGCCCTGAAACCAGGTGAAGTGGCCTAATCCCCAAAGGCAGCAAGTCTCCAACTAAGTGATTCTGATAAAAAAAAAGATTGCCCTATTAAAAACTAATGTAAACATTTTCATAGGACTTTTCCCTTGAGATCTACATACATAACATTGTACAAAAAGATCAGACTGCCTTTTTTTCCAAAGAAAGACTTGAGTAATTGTTTCGAGGGTGACTAAAATGACTGACTTGATGTGGTCAAAGCAGAGGCATAGCCTACGTCTGAACACCCAGATCGAGAAATATTTTCTGACCTTTCTCCTTCCCGCTCTCCTAAGAAGCTGCTTTCCACAGTAAAGAAATTTGTTGCACGACCCAGATGGGGAACACAGTGTACCTCCCACAAGTACTGCAGATGCAGTCAAGGTTACCCTCTGACCAGAGTGAAAGGTGCTACCCCTTCACTGCAACAGAAAAATGGAGTGAAACAGAAGCCATGCTGACTGTGTCAACGCACCCCCACAGCTGAACACTAGCTAATCTAGTGATCGCACTGACCCCTTCATTGAGCTGGAGAGCTGTCAGTGCTTTCTCTCTTCCCCATTATCATCAAGCCCTGAGTTCCGTGCAAGAAGAGCACAGAACCTCTGGTATCTCCTCTGAAAGCCTGTATCATTACCTGGTACTCCCATGACTGCTATTTATAACCCTTCATTCTCACCTGCACTTGTTACTGGACCATTTCTAAAAGAATCTTTGGGGAGAGGAAAAAACCCAACCTTTAGTCAGTGGGCGAAATCTTCAAGCATTATGTCAGAAGAGAGTCCAACCCCTACATGCAGTGATATTGCCTGTGAGAGGGACTCAGACGAGACCGTTTGCTAATGATCTTGCTCATGAAGAAAGAGGGATGCTGGCTGGATTTCAGAGTTTGATATTCCTCAGGAATAACTGTCTCCAGAATTCCACATGATCAAATATCTACTGTCTAAACTAGGTAGACAGAAATCTGTATAATAGGGCTTTAGTTGTTTTCTTTCCTTCTGTAAAGAGTACACAAAAATTTGCAAGTATGGACAGAGAAGGCAGTCAGGAGGTTAGAATCTTTCTTCTAAATACATTAGAAGTAGAAAAGTTATTTTCTACAACTATGAAAAAAATCAAAAGCAAATCATTCAGCCCTTGTGATCCTCATGTGCTCTCTTTTTCGCACAAGCTTAAGGAGAATGTCACTAAGCAGGTTCTAGCTCCCATCACAAAACAAATGAATGAGAAGTAAAGAAAGTAGGTGCTCACACCTGGAGAGAGACAATTTTCATCTGTAAATCAAGCAGCACAAAAAGCACCATGGAGCAAGTGTCCTGTTTCCAAGTATTATCCTACTGGAAATATTTAGCATGTTCCCAAATACTTCTCATTTACAGTATTTTCTATTCTAAAAACACAAAACCAAGGTATAATGTCTTAGTGCTACATTCCTTTTATATATTTGTCCCTAACTTTATACATCTCAATATCAAGAAATATAAATTACTTTCTATTTATGTAGCCAGTTTATCCAAAGCATTCTTATTTATACTGCCCTCTTTATTTTGACTACCCTTTGCTGTGGTTTTTTGGCATCTTAAATCCTTTTGTCATTTGTTTATTCCTCTTGATCATTAAGATATAAATTGAATTAGTCCTAAAACTGATCGTTGTGGCACTTCATTTTTCTATACCTCCTCATACTGTGAACTCACTTAACTCACACATACTTTTTTGCCTTTGGTATCACAGCACTTTTAAAAAAAATCATCAGTTCACATAGTAGACCCCCACACAATACTTACAAAACTTGCATGTAATTAGAAAAGCCCCTTGTGCAGCATGGTATCAGAAGATTCTGAAAGGAAATGAAAAACAGAAGAATGCACCCAACACTACAGGGCAAAAGATTCTAAAGCAATGTTTACCAGGGCAAGTTGCATGAGCTTTTGATAGCCAGCAGGGAAAAAAAAAACTTTGCTATTATTTTAATCTCTTAATAACAGAAATGCCATACACTGGACAAATAACATAATGTGCTACTGAAGTTTTCTATTGCCTCAAAGCATCTCCTTCTGCCAGTTATGACTAACCCCTCTTTCTTCTTCTTCAACCATCCATAACAAACAGCCCTGAAAACAGCACCTACCATTGAAAAAGAATATTCTACCTTCTAAGCATTTGCTTTTCTTTGTGTAGACTCCATTTCTGATTAACAGCACAGAGGATAAAAAATTGCCACTGATGGTACAGAAAGGTGGCTGCTCAGTTCACCTCCATTGCTCCCACAAGAACCAAGTATCTTGGTAGACATTCATGGAAGGTACAGTGTGCTTCCAAAACCAAGCTGGTAGAAGAAAACAGCTGGATAAAACTCACAGGTACAGAGAAACCAAAGCTACCTGGAAGTATGCAGAACTCCACAGAAAATGTCGTTTGCAGCAGCTACAGAGCTCTGCTAAAGTGTATCTGAAAATCCAGGCCATAAAATCTAATCTACCCCCTCAGAAGAGCTTTACATGTTGAAGGCAGAAGTTGTTCTACAGTTACCCACTCCTAGGGTTAACTAGTGTGTGAAGTAGACAAACATGCTAGTTAAAGAAATTAAGCTCTTACTCCATAGGTATCATGAAAAAACCTACACATACTTATTTAGAAATAGAAACAGTGTGAAAGCTCATGAAAAGACGACTGCTGGAGCTGTAAGGCAATGGAAAACCCGAGCATGAGGCAATGAATTCCTAGACCAACAGGGGCCAAACCCTGCACCTATTAATTTCATACCATTGGCTTCAATAGGGCCATATCCAATAATGACGAGCGATACTCCTAGTGTGGTTGTTTTTATGTTGTGTTAATACAGTGTTAAGCCAGTTGTTTAAAACTGCTTTGCAGTAATTAAGTAATAGCAGTTACTATTAGATGTGTTTATTAGTAAAAATAGTAAAGAACTGTCGCTGTTCTGTTCTTTATACATGGCCTGAGGGACTCTAGCTTTTGTACTCCCCAAAGTGCCTTCTCATTACTGAACTAAACTTGCCAATAAAATACCACAGGGGATAAAGGAGTTTGGTTTTTTTTCACTGGGGATGGGAGTTCAGCTGGACCTGAACATCACCAGAACAGCAGCTGCTGATTTCTTGGAATGGGAGAGGCAAGCCATGCAGCAGGGTTTTCTGTGCCACTCTCCTCTCTCCTTCGTGTTGCAGTATCACCACAACACAAAGAGGTGTGTAGGTGGATGCTGCAGTTTTCTTCCTACTTTGTTTCTCTTCAAGAAGAGTAAACAGGGCTGAAGTCAGCAGTAATTGTTCAAATGAAATGTCAGAAATCTGTAACACAAAAAGCATGGAGTTTTTTTAAGGCACCACTCACAAGTATTACAAAAGCAATCCCAAAACCAAAAACCAAATCCACTTCTTTCCTGTATTTGTTAGAAAAGACAAAGCAGGCCTGATTTTCCATCGCTGCACACCTTATATACGCCTTAACAGGAGCATGAGATTGGCAACGCATTAAAACTTTATGTTGATTATTCTGACACCTGTTCACCAGAGAGGGAAAATACAGAGAAACTGCCTAAAACCCAGAGTTGAAGGGAATGATGGCTGTTCAAAGCATATCTTACGAAGACTGCATCATAAAAACCCCCGACAACTTATGCCCGACAAAGGATAACTATATAGATTACCATGAAACATTCAAGGATCTAAAGAGCATGTGACTCCATTTTTCAGTCAAGAAAGAAGGTTCTCTCCTTTTATTTGCTGACTTCTTCCAACTACTAAGAAATAAAAGATGAACTTCAATCCCAAGTAGGTAGCCTACAACTAACAGAACATGATCAATATAATCATCCCATGTCAAAGGAATATTCCTTAAATTTACATTTATATTGCATGTATTCTTTTAGTTTTTATACAAATGTTTTCCGTGCAGTCTGGTTTTGACATATCTTACCATAAGGAGAACTGTAGTGAGTTCTGAATAAAAGTCTGGCAAAGATGAGGTACGCCTAAAGGCAGCATTTTCAGCAAGCTGAGAAACACACAATAGTTACAAGGTAGTAAGATGATTTCTCTGATCAAGACTAGCTTTCAGCAAATCATTGTCCTCTAATACCACGGCTCCAGTATTTTGAAGACTGTTTTGTCATAAATTTTAGTTCAAATGCTGCCAATAAATAAATCCTACGCATGTCTGACTTCAGAAATTCAGGAGGCAATAGTCTTGAATATTCTTGTTAAACTGTTTTCGTTCTCCTCGACTCCTTATTTGAAGCATATTTTTAATTATGCATCATTGCCCACGTATAAATTCATTTATGTATATTAATTTTTGCTCCACTTAGCAGAGTGGTCACTTAATTAAATGTCTTCAGTTGTTTTAATGAAAAGAAAAAAAACCAGCTTCAACAGAATGTTGTAACACTATACATTTACACATACTATTTGTTGCCTTTATTTCAGTCCATTTGTAACACTGATACTAGGACATTTGTGGAACCGATATTAAAAAGTAATATACTTTTCTAAAACCCCTAGACTGTTTACCAGATTTTTAAATTGAAATCAAAATTATACAGATTTTTCATTCTGATAATTTTACCAATTCACTAATTCTTTAATCTTTACAGGTCATTGAACAGCTTCACATTAATGAGATGTAGTTAAGAACAAATTTTACAGTTTTTCTTTTTTCTCTCTTTTTTTTTGAAAAATGTTGCATATCATTTGCAAATTAGAAAGAACTTGTTCCATTTATGGTACATTTATTTAAAATAATCGAATGCATGAGAGCCAGCTGAACACTGTGTGCAATGATGCTTTAAAACAAATTACCATTTATTTATAAGGAAGAAATAGACTTTTAAAAAGCACACAGACTGCATTTCATTAATAATGGTGTTCTCCATGCAAAACTGATTTCTTTCAACAAGATACAGAAACAAGAGAAAACTTAAAGAAAAACCAGGAAGAAAGCCTGTCTTGGGGACATGCATATTTTGCATATTAGAAATTCTTAAAACATAAAAAAACCTGATGGCACCTGAGGTGCATGTATGAGGAATTTCAGTGGCAACTTCTCTGCAGCTGCTAGACTCTATCTATACAGTAGATACCGTATTTAAAAAGAAGTCAAATTACTCAACATCAGCGTGTAAAAACTTCACTTTCTTCCAGTGTGCACAACGTATTCAAGAAACACTTCTAACATCAGATGCCTGAAAGAATCAATACTTCAAAATTATTGTAGACTGTAATTTCATGCTGTGGAAACAGTGAAAGGTAATTACTTTGGCTCAAGTATGTTAAATTACTATTATTCTATTCTAAATTGAACAGACTGTTTATCTTTCTAAACAGCAAGTTACCTAGGGTTTCTGGGGCTGGGTTTGGTGTGTAGCTGCATGTGCACACCACCCATGAACATCAGCACTCGCCCCTAGCCCAGAGACCCATTGTTATTCAGTCAACAAAAATTAACTTGCTGAAGATTAAAGTTACATGTCTTAGCTGAATATTTTGATTGCTGTTCAACAATTCTCTAGGCTCGTTTGTAAAAGCCTGCAAACTGAACATCTGACTCCCTCTGGAAGTCGAATGAAAAGCATTTTGTACTGTTTATAAATGGCTATTTCATCACAGAAGAGCAGCAGTCAGGAACAAAGTTATTTTGGGGGGTAAGTGGTAAGGGTTTTTTTTCTTTTTTTAAAAGAATGACTGAAAACTGTAATTCCATGAGTGTGTGTCTATTATACTTTTAGCATGCTTGCTCCCTTGCACTTTAGCTCCCTCTCTCATATTTTATTTGCTAGAATCTGACCTGCAGCTTCATAGCTCCATATAAAGGGGTGCCATGCATTTCTTGGTCAATTTGAACAGAGGTACAGATGGAAACATAACCAAATTCTTTTTTAAGTCAGTTTCTGGAAAAGCTCAGAAAATACTGTAGGTTCAGCGACATGTGAACTGTTTGGCAATGATGACTACACACCTGATAATTCCAGAAAACTTCTTTGTACAGAGGGATGACATGCATAAAGCCTAGAACTACTGTTACTAATTAGATTGCTCTTAGCAGGCAGCGATATCAATGCTTGACTGCAAATTCATATCTGGCCAGTGATCTGACAACAATTCCAAATTACTCATTAGTGATCTTCACTTCAGGAGGCACTTTGTAACAACCTGAACTAATTCCCTCTTCTCTCACTGAAACAGCTATTTTCATGATTCCTGAAATACTAAAATTTAAATTTCTGCGTAGCTGTCAGCTATTGTCATTGATGAGATTTGAAGGTTTTTTTTCTACTAATAAGCTTCCTTACAAAATTTCTTAGAAAATAAAAACACTAAGAAAGTCACAGATCCTGAGGCCTGTTTCCAGCTCTGCACTCAGCTCCTCTGATGACCTTGCTTTCCAGCCATTCTGATTTTTGACTCTTGCAGCCTCGGGAAGCAACATGGTCTCTGCATAATTTTTACTTAATCATTTTAATACTGCCTTCCCACAGTGAAGGGCCACTGAGATGTGGTAGCTTCTCTGATCCTTTATTCCCTCCCTTGTTCTTCACTGCCTCACTACCGAATGGGGAGAGGACAACATGCACAGGGTTAGCCTGCTGGCCAGGCCAGGCTCCAGCTCAGACCCTAACACAGCAGTTCACAGCCGCAATGGCAAGCTGCTCAGACAGCAGATCTCAGGATTCAAAGTAGGCCATAGGGGAAAGTATCTGTCCTTCGCTTTATCACTCCTGTTTGTTTCCATTTCTCTAAGCACAGGAAGAAGGCAAAGAAATCGCATAGCTCTGGATGAAGAGACAGAAGATAAAAAAGTAAAGACAGAATACATGGTGGGGGGGGGAAATGAGAAGAATGTGTTTCTGTGAGAAGGCTTTGGAAAGTTCAGCCTGCTCACCACTGCCGCATCCAGAAAATGCAAGGAAGAGAGGACATGATTGTCTACTTTCCTCCTCTGGTAGGTCCAACATAAGGAAGAGACACACTGTCCTGCACCATTTCAAAGATAATGGTCTGCCTTCAAGTACAACAGTTTCTGAAAGCCCTTGTAATGCACTTCTTACTATGGCCTACACCACAATTTAGGCCATTTCTAAGACATTTCTTCCGTTTTTTTTGGTCCAGTCTCATCCAGTATGGGATTTGCACCCTGTTCTTCATGCACTGGCTAACAGAAAGTACTCAATGGAGCCACTATAAGTAGGGTTTTGTCCAAGAATCTGATTTTAGCTGAGTTGTAGCTAACTTATAAAAGTTTCTGGCCAGTCAATGTGACTGAAACCAATGCACATCAACTTGAATTTAAATAATTTATGTAGCAGTACTTTATCATCACAAGCCAAACCATGTTTTAAAAATCACAGAGTTACAGACATGACTTAAAGTACTATACCTCTAGCACCTACATAATACCAGTTTTTATATTAGTAGATTTTGTGCTACATGCTTAAAGTGTAATACTCATGCAACATTAAAAAACCTTCACATTCAAGCCCGATTCTAATATGGATGGATGGACAATGCCTATCTATGCCTTTCCCACTAAGGGAAAAACCATACAGCTCACTGCACATCCAAGCATGAAGCTTTATTTGGAAATCGAGAGAACAGTACAAAAATTAGGAAGGTGCTTAACTTCACCCACCAGCAAGTTCTATAAACAATCAAGAACACATAGGAAAACTGTTTCCTTCCTTTAACGATCCCCATTGCCCAAGATTATTTTCTCACTAAGGTTATTTGTGTTGAAGCCTCTAGACCAGCTTTCTAAACTGTGAGCTGTCTGTACACAGCTGCAGTACACCATGCCTCTCAATAACTCATAAAGAGTGGCTTCCCTGAACAATTTCTTCTCCTCTACTGAAAAGAATAATGTCCAGCTGTTTGGTGATGGTAGTGAAACTTCATTCTGGAATTAATTTGGACTACTCCTAACGCTAGCACTTTACCATAGCCCTGATGTTGGTCACCACGTGGCTGGGTACTGGAGCTGCACTTCCAATGGGGCCAAGCTCTTTTCAGTGGTGCCCAGTGACAGGACAAGGGGCAATGGGCACAAACTGAGGCACAGGAAGTTCCGTCTGAACATGAGGAAGAACTTCTTCCCTCTGAGGGTGACG
>Ga0065711_1046540_pt1 | contig 12835 bp, 4 predicted proteins | sample Hoacrofraction12_FD_59098 | JGI IMG/M metagenome (GOLD analysis project Ga0065711, IMG submission 59098) | Hoatzin crop microbial communities from Cojedes, Venezuela - Epithelial fraction 12 v2 (version 2) | ecosystem: Host-associated > Birds > Digestive system > Esophagus > Crop | place...
AAGGGAAGAAAAGGAAGGTGTTGGTCAGGTTGGTTGAGCCTCTGCGTAGGAAGGAGCTGATCTGGGGCTCGCAATGTGAATCTGAGGGCTGAAGTCACCAATTAACTGAAAAATAGCCCGCGCAAACTTTTGTGACCAAGCTGACCTTGCAGCCTGCTAAAAAACCCCATTTTAACGTTTAGAGAAATTTCTGGCTAGAGGCCCCCCAGAATGAGGTCGCGAAAGACAAAACAAGTTTTTGGTTGTGTCGCGGGCTGGCGCCTTCCCTTCGCTCCCGAGTTTGCCCTTTGGTGTGGTGCTGCCAGCCGCCTCATCCGAAAGCGATAAATAAGTGCTGTTAAAAGTAGTCTTGGCTAGTAGGTGAATCGGCAAACGTTCTGTCAAGATCAGCAATGCCCATCTCAGGTACTGGTAAATCACAAGTTGGCTGCCAAAAACCATGGGAATTAGGACATTGTTATCTTTAATCATTAATTTGGAGCTCTTCATAACGGCCTCTGAAGCTTTAGAGCAGCTTTATGCTACAACTCCGAGCTCTTTTTACTTGCTGTGGTTCTCTTGAAATCAAACCAGCTGTAAAATACTGCCTACTTTTAGGCTTAAAATAGCTGAAACCACCAAGTTTCCTGTGGTTTCACATGAAACCATACGCTTCGTGATGAGTGTGCCTACCGTCAAAAGTTAAGGGTGTAGGGCACAGCCAGGCCACTCAGAGGGTGCGTTTGTCACCCCAGGGAAGGGCAAGAGCTGATCAAAACTCAGAAGGACCTGAAGCAGTTAGGGAGGAATTTGGATTCTATCTATTTTTTTCCTGTATTGCTGCTTCCCATGACTTTATCACTGGATTCATGGTAGTTCAACAGTTGTTGAGCTGCAGCTCCCAGAAGCTAGGCAGCTACGCAGAAACTGCCACTTAAAAGAAAAATCTAGCTCGCATCAATGTGGGAAGAAGTTTAAAAGTATAGCGTGGGTACAGACAATGACTTGGAGAGCACCTATTGGAAAAGGCTAACCTATATTTCTCCTTGATTTTGTGATATGGGGATATGTGTGCATTTGGAACATGCGTGTATGGTGAGGCAGCTGTCTTAAGACCAGTATTACTTCCTGTGTGCACTACACAAAATGCAAAAGACTACCAACTCCTTCTGCCCTTCCCCAAAAGTTAGCATTAAATGAGTATTAAAAATAATGCCTCTGTGCAGACTCCGTATTCTGGAACTTCCAGTGGTCTCACATCTGTGACTAATTGTAGCTGTCATTTAATTAAGAATATTTAATGCAGATTGATATAATCTCTCCTGTTGATTAAAACCCAAGCATTATCAACAATGAAGAGAAGTATTCAAAGTCGCTTGTGCTATTGCAAACCATATTTATGTACAGGCTATCTACAGGTAGTGTTTTCAGATTCAGCAAAATCCAAAGGACAGGCTTCTCTCTGTCAGCTGGGTGACATTCTTATGATTTCAGAGGGAGAAAAACACAGATATGAAAGCAGCTTATTTACAGGTCTTACTCTTACGTAATTTAAAAAAATAAAGTCAAATCACCGCCTTCCTCAGAGATCCTAAAGCAGTGAGAGGGCCCAGGATTTCAGTGGGAGCTAACGGTCATTTTTTCTTGAAAAAGAGGAACTGCAGCTGGGATAAAGCTTTTATTCACTTATTTTTGATTGGCCTAGTTCTCTAAATCTGTTTATGCCTACAGCAAGCAACCTCACTTTGCCTGGTTAAATTTCCTTTCAGGAAGATTTTGCCATTGTTCATCCCAATCTTCTGCAGACTTTTCCATATATGTGAAGTGGACCCTCCTTGTAACCTTCCACTGCTTCAGAAATGCAGAGGCTGTGGAAACACGAGAAGACCCTGCACTCTGCGCTCATTCTGGAACTACCCAGTCATTACACCTGGATCCGAGATATTCTTTTCTCTACTGCCTTGATTCAGACAGCCTTGCACGTAGCAGTGGTTTTGTAAACACATTGCCACTGGCGTGTCCAGAGAACACCACCTTGACTGAGGTCAAACTTATCACGGATACGTGATAACCTGAGCAGGGTTAGGCTACACCCATTTCACCCTGACCTGAATGGTTTTTTGCTTACCCAGCCTGACTATCAAATACTCTTCAGGTTGTTTTACTGTTAAGAACACAATGCAAAGAGAATGCAGACTGAGACAAGACTTCTTTAAATAAAACAGAGTAAGGCATGCACATGAGGATATATGGGTGAACTGTGCTCTGATTCTAAAAACACTGGAAGGTTGTACTTACTCTAACCTGACATGCCATGTGGTAGGTGACTCTTCACCTTTTCTCAGCTGGAAATATCCTCTATTGTCTGACTAAAGTAACATTAAAAAGCTCTAGTCATATTCTCACTAGACAAAATACCTTTTATTGGGGCTATATTTGATATCTTTCCTTATCAGTGTGGAAACTTCAGAAATCGCAATACCTCGATTATAAAGAATGTGTGCATTCTCTCGTGCTTGCTGCTCTATCGCTGCTAGAAACTGTGCGTGTAACTACGGAGGATGGCACAGCACAGAGGGGAATGCTTCTGTCTCGGAGGTAGAGACAGCCCTAAAGCAAAGCAAGGTGTCTGCCCAGCCCATGGTATGAACACATCACAGAATATCAAATTCTCCTGAGCACCTCCCTCCATGCTAATAAACCCAACTCGGAAACTTCTCTGTGATAATTTATTATAGGTAAGCCAAAGTCATGATTTCAATCCAAGGAGGTGAGATAAAATAGAAAGAACACATCCCAAAATGATTTCTTATTGCGTATAACTTTATTTGTATAGATGAATGCCCCTGAATTGTGCCAAACGTGTTGGTGAGACAGCATGAAGTCAAATGATGTCATTCAGTTGCCATTTTCTTGTGGAAATCAGTTAGTTTTCTGTAATTAGGCTACTGTGCATATAACAATAGCTGAAATCCTGCATGTATGATTGGTGTAGTGAGGAAAAGATAATAAAAAGCAGCAAAAACAGGGGTAAAAAGTGTACAATATGCTGCCTTTTTTAAGAACATTTTTTCTTACGTTTGTAATCCTGGAAAATCTTTTTGAGAATGTAAAAGGGCACAATAGCAAAACAGAACAGGTAATGGTTTTGGGAAAAGCAGGTGACCAGCTTCTCTGCTGTATAAATAACATAAATAATGATGAAGAAATACAGGAACAAGGCATACTGGTTCGTGGGCCGGAGTATGTCTTGGAGTCCTTGACTCAACTGTGGAAAAAGGAAAAGATACATGTTATGTCACATGATTGTGTTCCACTGGTGCCCAGCCCATGTGCTTCTCCGAGCACCTCTGGCGCTCTGGCACACCCAGTTCATAAAAAGTTGCTGTGAGATAAGCCAGCACCTGAACCGAGAGCAAATCAGCTACGCTGTCGAGTAATAGGTGTCACATTCCCTTCCATATCCATAACATGAGCTAGGTTTTCTCTCTCTGAAATGAAGGTTAAGTGACCTTGTATTTACTGCAAGAATGAGGGTGCAGGTAAACAAAGCCATTTGTGTGAAGTAAGTGCACACCTGTGGTAAGGCTTTTGCGTATCCATCTCTGCATCTGTGGCACAAACTGTTGCCTGTGTTTTTTCACTGTATGGTCATTTTCATATGTTTATACATGCTCAAACTTTCATGGCAAACTTTCAGGTCTTAATTTAATAAAAGAATTCGGTAGTTGATTTCCTTAGTCCAGACGCATGTCAGTCATTTAGCCAAATATATTTTTGACCTGATCCTCATCTGGTTTTTTTCTGATAGAACTTCATTGATTTAATTGGAACTGCATTTACTTCACATAACTGTGAGATCCTATCCATGACTGTGGATTAGCTATATGGAAGAAAAATGCATATGCCCATGGAAAACTTCAGGGCTTCTGTGGTGCTTAGCTGAGTGCCATTATGGTGCATGATCTGAGCTCCAATACAAGCACAACGCAAATGCTACAAATGCTGTGTAAAGCACGTCCTTCTATCCTGTCCTGATTTAGAGCACAGAACATGCAAGAGAAGACAAGCATGCAAGTACCTCGAAGACATTGATGAATTAGATTCAGATACTCTGCTTACTCTCTAACTCAGTCCAGTCACAAATTGCATTGAACTGGAGAAGAGTCAGACCCACAGACAGCTGATGTGATCAGGAAGAGCCCAGACAACCAAGATTTGCAGCTGTCCCATTTGCTAAACTCTGCCAAACAGAATGGTCTTTTCTGGGCTGGACTACTGTTAACAACAGAATCCTATGCCTGAATATGTGATAACTTCAGCTAGTTCTGTAAAAAAAGGGCTTGCAAAATCTGACTAACTGTCTAGAAAATCTGCACTACTTTGGTAGATTCTCTCATCCACTCATTTATTCATGCATTTATTATCTGAGTCATGTAACAGATCAATTTCCAAGCCAGGAAACTCAGCCCACTGTAGAAGCAGGAAACTGATCAAAGTGGTGTTCAGAGCGATTCCTCTGATGTTCAGGGGGGAAAAATAAGGGGGGAAAAATATTATTGGACTTTATGTCATAAACTTAATTTGTGAGTTAACTGTTCTTTAATGTATCTTATAGCAATTAATGTTACCATAGTTCATATTGTAGTGAGTAAAACAACTCCGTTCTCCTCAAGTACATGTACAAGCTATAAAGATCACCTAGTCAAGTCTAACTTTAAAAGAAGTCACAGTACTATTCAACACGCAAAAGAATAAAAGCTTACAAATTGCTTAACATAGAACATAAATGTTTCAGTCTCTTTTGTGTTCAACCCTTTTTCCTTTCCCTACTTACCAATCTTTCTACTGACTGTTGGTGAATTTGCGCCATTCTCTCTTCATGAAGCCTTTGATTTTCATTATCCTCATGTTCGTATTTCAATCTAGCCAGCACAAAATTCCACGTCATCCTCTCCAGGTCAGTATTGGCTGCTGCGACCTCCTTGCCACAGAGCTGTTCCAGCTTCCCTTCATTGGTGGATGCTTCTGACTGCAAAGCACTGGTTCCTCCCTTCGTGTCCAAATGTGCCATATGACACTTAGCATCCAGGTTCTCTGTTTCACTCTCTGAGGTGAAAGACGGTGTTGTCATGTCTCTGATGGCTCCCTGCTATAAATTGGAGAGATGGAGGATAAATTTGTATTTAAGCTGAGAGGTGATAATAGAATATGTTCATCTAAAACCTGAATATTTGTTCAAGTGACTATTCACACATTTGAATAATGACTTCCCAGTTCTCTAATATCCATTATTTCCCTTTTAAAAGTTCGTTCCTAGAGTTGGAAAAGAAATCTTCCACTGAATGTTGTCCTGCAAAATATGAAATATCCACCATATACAAATTTTCTGATTTTAAAATGTAAAGAAAATTCTAAAAATATTTAGGGCCTGGTTGATCTAAACCAAACGCTATGGCTCTTTTGACCAAATGGAAAGATTTCACATCTTTTGAATTTGATGTCAACCCAGGAAAATGGCAGCCACGGAGGTTCTTCACCTCTGAGAAATAACTCAGAGGTGAGTTATGATCTCATGATTTCACAATCATGATGATCCACTTTTCTTTCATGGAAATAAAATTTGACTGAAAATCTACCTTGGACCAGGGAGTTTCTTACTGCCTCCAGCACAGTCAAATCACAACTTATAGGGTATATCTAGTCATTAGTTAGAGGTTGATACTGTCCTTTTAAATGACTGGAGCTAGACAGACATTTCAGCATGCAAACTAAGAGTTCAACCTCTTGTTTCCAGGCTCATAGTACTTGCTGCATTTTATAAAAGTGATATAAGGCATAGATTTCACATCTGAGAAAAGATTAAGGCAAGTAAGACAATTAATTTGTTTGTTATTCAGTTTGAGGAAGAGGAGCAGAAGAGGAAGAAAGTAAAGCAAGCTGATGACCATGGGTAACTGATGTCCAAAGACAGGGCAGGTAAAAGGCTAAACATAAAGCAACAGTCTCCTCTTCGCAGGATTTCCATACAGAAAACGTGAAAGCAGCTGTCCCAGTTCAAAGGCCAGAACATAATGACTGCAGAGATTCTGTCTTTGGCTGACTTCATAACTGCCCTGTTGCCACAACAAACATGCAAGTTGTAGGCAAGGTCATATTCTGCCACATTCCTTTTTCAGTCTCTGGGGCAGTATCCAGACTCTTCAAAGGGGACTGAGCTTACCTCCTCCTCTGTCACAGACCATCCTACTTGGTCACTGTTTTCTCCCTTGTAACTACATTTATACACTGCAGTGAAGCTTCCTGCCCGAATTCGTGGACTCCCGGAATGTCCCTGTGCGCAAGCCACTTAGCTCTTTCTGGGAGGCAAGTTTATTGATCAGATAAAGCACCATGATAACAGCAATCCCATTCCAGTGTTCCTGGATAGTTTCTCTTCAAGGTGTTGCACTGAATCTCGTGGATGTAATTAGCCCAGGAATCTCTGCACTGTCCTCTCTTCCCTACTGTAGATATGCCAGCATTTCAGTTTCCCATCTGTAAACTGGAATCGCTTGCAGGGACTGGTCACAAGCTTACAGTGACTTTGTGATACAGTAAAGGCTGTCCCTGTAGTAAGGTAAGGTGAGCCCTTTAAGAATGTTAAACAAAGCTCTCTTCTTCTCTGCTACTCAGAAGTAAGGACACAAAGTTCTTCTGCTGTTACTATTCAGTATAAAACACCTTTCAGAAAAAGATCTATCCGTTAAATACAGGGACCTCAACTGTTTTTTTCCCCCGTTCCACGTGTATCATACACACTAGTGCTAAGTCCAGTATATTTCCTCAGTAGGTGATGTGTCGAGAGCTGAATGACAGATTCCATGAAAATAAGAAGACTGTTGAAGTTACTGAGAGCACTTCCTGTTGCATCATTTATCAAGTGTTTTGTCAATTTACTGCTGGATTTTCAAATCCCAAGGCACACTGAACACAGAATGATACACAGGGCTCTGGAATTCCATCATTACTTTTGACTGAAAATACTAGAGTTTTTAATTGCTTTTGGTGTCAATGATCCAATTACCTAGTTAAACATAGGTCCTAGTTACTGAATAATCAGAAAAAGAGCAAGAAGGGATGTAGAATATTTGTGTGTACATGTGTATTTGCATATTTATCTTATACTTTCCAAAGGTAATAATATGTATTGTGTAAGAAGACACTGAAATGGAGCTGTGGCAATCTTTATGCTTTTATTGCAGTCATGTTTCTTAAATTCCTGGTGGGCAATGCAGATATCATAGTGCCTTAAATGCTTACTAATGACCTATTTGTTCAGACAGTCTCAAGACATCCTCATGAATGTATATCCCCATAAATCTTCAGGAACTATAAAAAGGATTTTCATCTCTGTCCAGGGATCAAACACTGTAGTGCAGTTAGGATATCAGTCTGGTTTTGGTAAATGACTTAACTAGCAAGTGAGAGGCATAGGATACTCTTTGGTAGGCTTGAAATATACAGAAAACCTCCTACACTAAATAGGTACTTGCAAAATCATTCATTCACCACATACAAACACCTCTTGACCTTTTGCATCCAGACTCACTACAAGGTACTGCAGAGAGCTGTGAAGCTCTCAGCATCTCACATGCTCTTGTCCTTGATTTATTATATTAAAATATTTGCCTTCACATTCAAACCAGAGAGGAAGATAATGTCATTTCTTGTCTCACACAAAGAAGTGGAGGTTGCTACTTCTATTTAAAAATTATGATCTCTTTTGCTCTGTCTTGCTTTCCTCTTATCTCTCCAAACTTGCTGTCACTTTGCCAGCAGAGTTGAAGTTAACACATAGCAGGAAGGTATACTGTGGCCATCGTTTGTGCTGCAGTTATTGCCACATATTGCAAAACTTTACTTTCATTTCCTTCTTGATATGATTTTTCCATAGTTGCAAGGGTACTGTAGGGTGTATAACAGTTGAGATAACTGTATATATTTAGAGAGTGAGGAACATTCACACCCGAGTAGGAAGTCTCTCTTCACAATGTATTTCAATACCACAGAATCATAGAATCATAAGATGGTTTGGGTTGGAAGTGACCTTAAAGATCACCTAGTTCCAACCCCCCTGCCATGGGCAGGGACACCTTCCACTAGACCAGGTTTCTCAAAGCCCCATCTGACCTGGCCCTGAACATTTCCAACGAGGGGGCATCTGAAGACACCTGAAGATAATTTCTCTGTAAAACCTAGTGCATCTCATATGGGCATCTATGCTGGAGGACAAATTTAGAGCAGGATGTTAGGGATTGTGAGCAGGTGCAAAGAATTCCAAAGGAATTCCAAAGATTGTGATTTTTTGGTACTCAGGCACGGTAAATTCCTACATAATATTTAAAAACCGGCAAGGTCAGCAAATGGAGTTGTGAGTAGACACTTACCAGCTGTTTCAGTCCCCTCAGGTTAGATGACCTTCCAGTACACTGGATCACAGTGCTGTTGTTTGGAAAAATGTGAGAGAGCTGGCAAAATGTTTCCTCAGACTGCAGCTTTTAGGCTGTTAAAGTAGTCAGGTAGTCTTCCTTAGATGCCTCTTATGCAATAAATGAGTGCCTGCTTTTTGGCACACGCACTATTGCTATAGATTTTTATGCACTTGGGTTCATTTGTGAATTAACAGTATGGTAAGAGGTATCTCCTCTTTACAGATGGGGGATTGAGTCACTGGATAAAACAAATGACATACCCATGTCTGATCTTTAGTCTTATGCCTTATCTGTACAACTATCCTTCTTTGCTCTATTTTCTTTTTCCGAATAGTGCAGCATTAGACAAGATAAGCTTCTTCTTAGAAAGGAAACAAGTATTACATTTCTTCTACATACATTGCCCTTTGAAAATAGATGTAGTTACACAGTTACTGAGGTACAGAGGCATTCATACCAGAAAGAACAGCATGCATAGGAAAATCCAGAGTAGATACAACAACTAACACATCCACGATCATTCTCGCATTATGATAATGGTGGAGGTCTCATGCATGCACTGGACAGTCAATCTGTGTATAATGGCAACATCACTAGGACTTCCAGGATGCCAAACATTTAGGAATTCCAGACAAATTGCCAAATTCCTCTTTTTCTGGTCAGAGGACATGTTTCAGTGAAATTAAAATACACGTAACCCTCATCAAATATAATGGCCAAAAAAATGATGATCACCAACGTTCCAAAGGTCTTTAAAGGCTAAGTTGCCCTCTCCCAAGTATTTTTTTATTAATTCCAATGAAACATTTTAAATTATCCTAGCTACTTGTGCTTCACTGTTCCTTTTAGTCAATTTTGATGACCACTCAGAATACACATTTGAATTTCCTGAAGATAAACACAAAACACATGGGCTGTACATATTGGATAATAAAAACAATGCTACTTAAGCTGTACTGAGAGAAAGTGGTCTAATTTTACTGTAAAAATCCTTCTTTTGCTTTTTCTACTGCTTGCCTAATAAGCTCAGGATCTGTTCCTGTGTCAGCACTGGGATACTTCATTTTCACAGGCTGATTTATCATGGGTTCTTTTCCTTATGCACCAAGAAAAGAACTCTTCTATTTTGTTAAAACAGTGCAAAACTATTCACCTGTAAGATTTAATTACCTCATACAAACATACATGCATGCATACATATCTACTTGAATGATTATTTTATGATATTTGTACATCATGAAGGACAGGAAAGGAATTACAAATGTTTCTGTGACCCATTAGGGCAAATTCATTTACTGAGTAATGGTTTGTGTGAAGGATATGGGTGTTCTAGTAATTTATGATGATACGAAAACCCTCCAGGGATCAGATTATCATCTAGAATACATTAACAAACCTCATTTTCTTCCATGGCATTCTGCTATTTTTCATCATCTGAGAATTTGGCCTAGAACATTTCACAACAATTCTGAGGCACTACAGATAGATTTGTGGGTTTTTACCTGACAAACAATACTGAGACCTCCAAATCCAGGTAACTTCTTACATTAGTGTTACATGGAACACTGACAGATCTGTTTCATTAGGCCTACATTTTGCAGCTTCCTTAATTTCAGCCTTTACTCTGTACTCATTAAAATTCTAACAATGCTCCAGCAAAGACAATTTCTTGAAGCCTGGGTCCAACCACAGTCACTCTGCTGAAAAGGTGCAGCCTAGCTTCTCCCAGGACAGGTATTAGGACAATGCTGTCAAGCTGTCTAAGCCTGAAAGATAGTTGAAAGATGAAAGCTGAAGGCTGTGCGTGTTGTGTCTGACTTCTCTGAGTAAGCAGAGAATGGCAACAAGTACCAACAACCAGCACAAAAGCACCACCAGTTTGACTTTCCTATAATTTTACACTCATTTTGCACAGCTGTAATTGACATCACAAGATTCGAGACAGCACAGTATTGCTGTCATGGTATTTAAAGGCAGCTTTTAGTCAGAAATAATTATACAGGACTCCAACAATATCCAGAGTTTCAGTAAGGAGTTTGTGGTTGCATTGTGGTGTAGGACCTTTAAGAACCATGAATGCATTTAAAATGGGAAAAGGCTTTTTTGAACACCTAACAGGAACTTCTGCAGTTATTCCAGGTAGTATTAGAAATAAGCTCTGAATAAACATAATATTATTTGCAAAACCCAAGCTGCTTTTGCTGCTGGTTTCACTGCAGTCAGCATATCAATCAGTGAAGAATTAATGAAATTTTTGTTCCAAGTGAATTGCTCTACATTCTAAGCCCAAAGTTTTGGTTAGGTTCTGGATCATTGATGGAGTCTGAGCCAAGGGAAGGCCAGTCCTTAAAGACTAAAGCAGTCTGTCTTCTATTGGCTTTGGGCCATCACTACAGAAGATGGTCTCTCCCATTGCTTACACCTACATGAGCTTCACAGCTGCCTGCGGATCTGTTGGAATATAGGATCCCTTCTGAGAATGACAATCAACTGACAAAATGTCATTTCTTCTTATGTAGATGTTGGTTGGGTGCTGTCTCACATTCGAGGTAGTTCTGCTTTCCTCTTTATAACCACAGTTTACTGCGTTCATTGCAGGGATAGGAGCACTTTCAATAGCTGGCAAATCTCTTTTTTTTTCATATTCAGGATATCAGTGTTCGGATGAGATGATTCACTAAAATTAGAGTGTATCATATCTCTGCTTAGAAAACTAAGCATATACACTGTGAAAGGAAGGAGATGGAATTATAGCTACTTGAGAAGCCATCTCCAGTGTTCTGAGGACGGGTACCACGCATGCTGTTAGCAATCAGACCTGTGCCCAAGCCTGAGACACCATCACAGAGCTGACACCATGATTTATTTGGATACCTGCTTTTATTTTCCTCCTACCCTGGGAATTAGCTCACGATGACAGCTGTACTTAGAAGTACCTTCACAAATACCACTCACATTAAATGTCAGCCTGGTTACTCAGCCTGCTCCATCTCTTACTATGTGGTCAGAACTGTCTCAGTATGGCATTAGCATCTGAAATGTGTTTCTCAGCTATCAGCAATCCTCCCCCCAAAAAAAGATAATTACTTCAAAGAGAAAAAAATCAGTTCTCAAGCCATCGACACTATACTGCTTCTTTTTTTTTTTAATACACACCTGACTTTCCTATAAACTTTTTGGGATGGTGCTTTCCTCTTTATGACTAACTTTGCTGAACACCAATAACACGTCTGTCTTGAAATATGTATGTAGATAAGTCCATTCTCCCAGGACACTACCATATAAACCAATGTCAGATGATTCAGTTAAAACCCAAGTTGTTCCTGGCACAGCTCTGCTTCTGTAAACAGAGCACATTACTTATTTCTACTATCTGACTTTTTTTTTTTTTTCTCAAAAAGGAAGTAGAATTACAATAAGAGCAATGGAAGTACAACAGTGCTTCTTAGTCCAGTGGGTGGAAGTTGATAATTCAGGACACACATATAAAAGAGCAGTTTGAGAGATGACACTTGGCGTTTAAGAGAAGTAAGGCAAAAAAGAAGGCAGGAAAATCCTTATTGGACAAACACACAAAAGAAGAAAGAAGTCAAATACATGGACTGAATAAAGAAAGGAAGCTAACAAATAGCTTTAAAAGGCAATTGCTCCCAAAACACAAAGCAAATTAATATCACCAAGACTGAAGTCCCTCATGGAGAAGCTCTAGGAACAAAGAACAACAGATGACTCAGAGAGGAGCAAAGGAGCAAAGAAATATTAACTGAACATAGACACTCTTGATGTGAAAGGCAGCCTCTGTCTTCAATCTGCATTTGTGTGTATTGCATGGGGAGGAAGCCAGCATTGCACCATCCCAGGGCATGCATCCCCTTGGCAGAGTACAACCCTGCTAACACCATGTCTCTCAGCTCCCTTCACATCCTCCCAGCAAGTTAGACAAGTCCTAGAGAACTGTTCCCTTTTGGGGATTTGCATTTACTGAAAAACTTAACAAGCAATACAAGAATATCCATTCAGCCTTCCCAGCTGGCTGCAGTTCTTTGAATTTAGTTCTTACTGCTGAGGTTTCTACCAGCACGACTCATCCTCACCATCCAGGCTAACAGTCTCCTGTTCCCTGGAGGGAAATACTTGCAGAGTCTCTGTCAGCTAAAATCTCTAGAGAAGCTGTCTCAGCACACCCATTTTTCCAAGATGCAGCTCCCAGTTTCCCCTTCTCTGAGGCAACTAACAGCTATTCAAACATTACCTGGGAGGTCACAGAATCACAGAATCACAGAATGGTAGGGGTTGGAAGGGACCTCTGTGGGTCATCTAGTCCAACCCTCCTGCCAAAGCAGGGTCACCTACAGCAGGCTGCACAGGACCTTGTCCAGGCG
>Ga0065711_1046541_pt1 | contig 12835 bp, 7 predicted proteins | sample Hoacrofraction12_FD_59098 | JGI IMG/M metagenome (GOLD analysis project Ga0065711, IMG submission 59098) | Hoatzin crop microbial communities from Cojedes, Venezuela - Epithelial fraction 12 v2 (version 2) | ecosystem: Host-associated > Birds > Digestive system > Esophagus > Crop | place...
CCTGTTTTTCGCTCTCTACACTTTTTTTTTTTTTTTTTTTTTATGTTAAAGAACTTCCACGTAGGAAAAGTGTAGTAATATCTGGCAGGTCAGCTGTTAGCCTTAGCCTTTGAGCTTTTGGATAGCAACACCTCAGCGCATGTGAAGTCTTTGCAGTGTCTTGTGGTTGATAGCACTAGATCGTGACCAGCAGCAGTTTCTTCATCTAAGCTGATTGACTTCAGCCATTCTGGGACCTTTCCTAGATGGAGATTAGTAACCCTGGATAATGATTTAATTATATGAGCAGGTGATCTCTAAAAGTAAGCATGAAACTGAACATAGTTTCCTTTGTAGGGTTAAACAGGATGTGAAATTAAGCACTGAAATGAAAGTGTAGTGTACACACATCACCTCTGCAAAAGGTGACCCAGGGAGAATTACTTTCGTGCACAAAGTCTGCAGATGCTCTTTAATTGTCTGTTACAGAATGACATTTAAGCATCTACTGCTGTTTTTTTGTTTTATAGCTACTCTCTGAAAAGTCTTTATATAGCCCTTACAAAGTTCTGAAGAAGCTTTCAGTTTAGTAGTGTTAGATGTTAGCAGCATGATGAACTTGTAATAAGTCAGTGGTGTGTCCAAAAAAAAAAAAAACCTACCACCATCTGTAACAAGGAGAGAGCTATGTCCTGGTTATGAAACACAGATCAAAGATAGCATTCACTGACTCATAGCTCTACCACAGTTCATATAGCTGATGCAGGTGAAGCTAAACTGTGTACAGAGATAGATCTTAGAATTTTTCAAATGAAAGATTAGCTCGTATCAGATACAAATACAGCACCTTGCAGAATGAAGCTGGAGCATGGTTGATCATGAACAGTCTTCAAACAAACATAGTAATTTTTAACGTGTCTCTAACTGCTGCAGTAGACAACAGCCTACTATGTTCTATGTCATTAAAATAATCAATGTAGAGCTTCACATAATGGTGGTATTCTCCAAGAAAATAAGATCTTCTGTGTCATTGTCTTGAATATAGAAGAATAGTTATGAGATATCCCTGTTGTCGATAGTAGCTGGCTAAACAATTGACAACAGCAGTTACAGGCTGTACACCCGTATTATGTGAAAAGATTAATGTTTAAAGATTAATCAACACAGCTATTTTAGGTAACTGTGTGTAACACAATTTGCTGGTAATGGTGACCGTGTAAAGAAAGGAGGAAAGTATCTACTCCCAATGTAAAAAGGAGAGAAAGCATTCTACGAGAAACTTTAAAAAAAAAATTAAGAATGTATATTGTGAGTATATATTGAATATATTATTCATCTCAAAGTGTAAATAGGGATCCTGAATAAAGGAAGAAGTGCACTAAAAATGCGTACATGTTTTACAAAGGAGAGCAGTATTATTCCCCTGTCTCTGAGAAACTCATATACCAACAGGTGATATAATGTGCCCAAAGCAACGCAGCACTGGTGACTGGCTGGGACTTGAGGCAAGTATTCAAATTTTTAATGTCACTTTACAGTAGCTTTCATGAATTTCCTCTATCTGCATGTTATATATGAAAAGCAAACAACTATAGTGACATAATATTGTTAACTAAGGTTGCTGGTTACAGTGTAAGTTTGTTGCCTCTCATATATGTAAAAGTATCAGGTATAACATTTCCTATGTAAGTTTGCATGTTAATTTATTCTTCCTCTTCTGTGAAATTTCTTTCCCTATTGAGTTCTGATTTGGTAAAAAGCATTCTCTCATGTTTCTTCACAACTCTGTATTTGACGCAAATCATGTATAAATATAATCAAACTGTGCAGCCAAACAATCTGAGGCTTTCAGTGCATCTTTTCCTTTTGTCTCATTAGAATAGCAGATTGCGTACTTTATGCGCAGGAGCTTCAGTGTTTGTGATTTATGTTCCTTTAGTGTCACTCCTGCTGCACATAGATTGTTCACCAGCGGTGTGGTTAGTAAAATATTTCCATAGCTGGGGTGACTGACAGATTGTTCATCTTTTTTTTATGCATATTTAAGGGAGAGACACCTGTGAAGGGGGTGGGAGAGAAGCGTCTGCAGTACAGAGAAGGTGAGATTTGAAGAAGGGAGAGGCAAGCATGTGTAATGGCTGAGAAGAGCTCTGGGTATCCTGCGGGCATTGAAAAAGCTGCAGGGGAAGCTGAGGGCGAAGAATACAGTTCAACAGTCTTTCTACCTTGGATTATGATTTTACTGTAGGCAAGTGGTACAGTGTGGCCAGATAAGAGAGCTGCCTATAGCTGAAAATTTTTAGGCCTGAACAGGGCTGAATGTCAAATAGCCTTATGGTACCTGCTATCCTGCATCTTTTACAGAAACAGGTTTAAAAAATACTCTTAAGCCTCCTAGTTGGAGTAAGAAGAGGTTGGCAGCAATTACTTGAACAGTGGGGAACTTTGTGGTCAAAAACCATGTCAGGATTCATTTTGGATCAGGACTAGGACTGTTCCAAGATGCTTCAAAAGTTATCCACAGAGACTGAGCCTTTTGTTTCTTCTTTCTCCTTGCATCCTGTTATTTTTGTTCTTGGCATTGTATAATGTCTCTCTCGTGACTCATGGCTTATCTGACATCTTCCTAAACAAAACTAAAACAGTTGTGGCTGACTTGATAATAAATTGGACAAGTTAGTAATCAATGCTACTTCTGTGGGGAGTGAGAGCAAGACTGATTGTGTAAGACTGTTATGATACCTCAGAGAATGTCCCTCAAATCCAAACACTGGGGAGAAAGCCATGTCAGGATGGATGTATGGCTCATAGCATACCTGGGATTTCCCTGCTCTTTAGCTGCCATTGAGAGTGCTTGCAGAATAACAGAACCAACTTGTGGTGTGGATAGTGGTTTTAAACCTTTCTACTGCTATATTGATAGTATATTTCTTTTCTGAGAAATTTTTATAAAGCCTAAAATTGTACTGCTGTAATAAAATAGTGAAACAACTTCTGAATGAGGAGACATTTTGCCTCTGAGTTGTTGCAGTAAACCTGTATCTATGCTGATTTCTCTGCAGTAATGGTTATTAAAGACACTGTATAAATCTCTATATGATGAATACTGTTTCCTCTCTGTGCAGTCCTAGGTTAGGTCTCACACAGGAGTGGGGTTTCTCTGTATGTGAAATTGGCAACAGGTGGATTTTAAAAAAAGTGTGTATGCCCACTGCTTTGCTTGAGTATGTTTGCATGATGCAGTGACCTTTCTTGGCATGAATTCACTGTTTGTTCAAACAATTAGTGCTCTTTCAAGAAAAACACCAAAAATGTTCACTTTTCATTGATTTGAGGGACATGTCTTATCTCCCAGTGTTCTCAACAGGCATCACTGTTGGAGAATACAACTTTTTAAAAGGTGGTTGTTTTTTTTTTTCCTTTGAAAGTGCATAATTTTGGATCCTAGCACTCTGGTTTTGATTTTCTTTTATATGTATACTCACAGTTTATAAATCAGTACAAGATGATATACTGTGCTTCTGAAACTTTATATTAACCTATGGTGCTTGGTGAGTGTGAACCTTGAAGCCAGCAGATTTCTTTTTCTGCATGTCTTTTGAGATGACGCTTCTGTAGCTCTGCCTTGTGGTTGTGGCCTAGTGATGCCCTGATACTTAAAAGCTCTTCTTCTCTAAATATTTAATTTGAGCCAAGCTAATTCAGGAAACCTGTGCCACTGTCATTGCTACTGAAATTGGCCTAATACAGAAGTCAGTTTAATGAACGTGGAGACAAGAATTTAGGTCTGGTTTTGCATGAATTATGTGCATGCAACAGCTGCTCACCTGTCAGGAAATACCTTATATGCAAATCAGTGAGACCTGCCAGTTGCATTGTAGCAGAAAGCAATTAAAAGTTAGTTTACTAATGACCCACACAGTGAAGATATTATCCTCCATCTCTTTAACAGTATTTTTTTTTAATAGAATAATGGTAGTAAATGTGTGCAGTCTAAGGACATATTTATATATTTGCACACTTTTGTTTTACACGCAGATATAAACCAAAGGAAAGTGCTGAGCAATTACTGCAACACTAAGTAATTATTCTAGCTCATATTGTATAAAAAGTTGTATGAGTTGGTATGCTGCATTTCTGTGCATAGTGTTCAACTGGACTCTTCACTGGGAACTGAGTTTGAAGCTTAAATACAGTTTTTTGGTATGTTTTCTACCGCAATCAGCAGGCTTTTAATCAAAAGAGTATCCATCTGTGCTGGTGGGTTTTACCACAGATTACCACAAAGTGCTGTCGGCTTCAGAGCTTACAACTTAATTGCATTGGTCATAATACTGTTTCTGTAGGGGAAAGACTTGTTTCCTAAATGGTAATTGATTTAGGAATGCAGATACATTGCTTATCATTTTCAAACGCAAATTTCACTTAAAAGTTTCTAACCTAACTTTCACAGCATATATTGTTATGGTTTGGCGGCGACCGGCAACAAAAGCGCCACGTGGCCGCCCCTCCCCCGCCGGGGTGCGGAAGAGAATGGAAAGAAAGAGGCAGAAACTGGTGGGTCGGGATAAGGGCAGTTTAACAGAACAGCAAACAGAGGGAACAGGTACAACAACGATACAGATAAGGAGAATACACAAAACAAAACAGCAGAACCCAGAGAGCCACTCTCACCACCCGCCGCCGCCACGTGCTCCCGAGCCGCGAGTGAGTCCCCGTCGCCCAGCTCCCCCCCACCGGAACCCCGTATGACGGCACATGGTATGGAATACGGGCTCTGTTTAGCCAGGTGGGGTCAGCCCGCCCGGCTGTGTCCCTTCCTGGCTTCTGGTGAGAATTAACCCTGTCCTGGCCGAAACCAGGACATATATATACATTCCGCAAGATGATGTGGGCATTTGCTTTCTTTTTTGTCCAGAAAATCAGCTATCTAGCCACTGTATTTTCTAACCAAATAAAACGTGCTCGTAGTAATTTAGCACTAATGATCACATTAAATTCGAGTCTTTCCAATTTGCTTTCTTTGCCAAGGGATTTTTAAACTTCCCTGAGCTTTTTTCTGATGGTGACACATCCTATTCTTGTTTTAGGCAGAGGTCATCTAATACATCCAGTCTGGTAGGATGCACAAAATTGGTACATTACAATATCTACATTATATATGCTGATGTTTCCACTGTTTCGTCAAACAGTGCTTATATTACAGAAATTTCAGTATTCCATCTGACCAGATGGGCTGCATCCGTGGCTGCTGAGCAAGCTGGCCAATGTCTCAGCAAGGGTGCGCTGTATCATTTTGGAAAGGTCATGGAGACTGGGGGAGAACCTGTTGGTGCAGAAGAAGTGCAAATATTGCACCCATCTCCAGACAGGACAGGAAGGCAGATCCAGGGAACCACAGCCTCATTTCAGTCCTTAAGAAAATTATACAGCAAGTCCTCTCAGTAGCCGGTTCTGGGCACATGAAGGAGAAGAAGAAGAAGACTGGAAACAGTCAGCATGGATTTATCAAAGGCAAAGCAACCCGATTGCCTTTTGTGGCAGAGTGACTAGATCTGGGCATGAAGAGAGCACAGCAGATGTCACACTAATTTTACTGAGGCTTTGTGAGAGCATCCCAGTAAGCAGGCTGAGATGCTTCAGTCTGCATGAAGAAGTAGATGAGTGAAAAAATTGCTGGATCATCAGGCTAACAGGGACACAATCACATTTTCTCAAGAGAGTGCAGACTTGTTCTTCTTCCACTCCCAGTAGCTCCTCTCCTCTTTGAACCTTGACATAAAGGATGGAAGACAGTACTAGTGAACACAAAGCAATGAATGCACAAAGTATCTTGGTCTTGTCTGCGCCCTGTGGAATAATTCCTATCCGTTCAGCAAGGGGCCTCCATCTGTGATTTGTCTTATTTATTTTTTTAATAGAGTCATAGAAGCTCTTTGTGCATCTCTTGGTGTGCCTTGCCAGTTCTGACTCCAGCTGAGCTTTCACAATTTCCAGCATTGTCCCTGCACACCCAGGCAAGGTTCCTATATTCCTTCTTTGTAGCCTCTCATTGCTGCTGTGTCCTGTGTACAGCATTGACGCTCAGCTGTGAGTGCCCTGCTAGCTAAGCAGATCTGCTGATGCGTTTGTCTGTTCTCCTGAGTATGGAGACCATACTTGTGCTCAAAGGTGGATGCCCTTCAAGGCCTGTCAGGCTTGCTGCACTCCTTTGTCTTCCTTTATGACTGCCCGTGGGACCACATCTACCATTTCCCTGTAAAAGCTGAGGTCACTTGCTCTCTGCAGCACTGTGCTATGCTCTTGTTGATAAGCCAGCTTTCCCAGAGCTAGATGGCTATCTTGACTTGGGGATGCATTATGCAGTACAGGCATGTGCATGTGCCCCAGCGGTGTCAAACAAGACATATCTGATACCAATCACAAATTTGCTGCTTTGTCAACATCCTTAACATCAGCAAGTTTTGTTGCGTCTGTTGGTCAAAGTATTTCCATGAGGTAATTAGGCATATAGAATTGAAGATAAAGCAGGAGGGCGGGATGTCTAGGCACCAAAGTTTCACTTGCTGACTTAGTCTTCAAAAAATTTTATGCATACCACCTGGAGTCACATCCAGCAATCCTGTGCACTGCATTGCTGCATTTGTCTAACATCTCCACAAAGCAGCAAAACCTGTCTGAAAAACCTTACCATTTTCTCCATTGGAAAACTGGAGTAAAAGAAAATTATCATTCTGCTGCAAATAGTTGGCACTTATTTTATCCTTTGTAAAAGCTGATGATTTAAAAGTAAAACCTTTTATTATGTGCAGCAGGCTACCATGAAGTAACTCAATCATCTCATTACAGTGCAATTGAAATACGTAGTTTGTAACTTGCGGTTACCTACAAAAGAAAGGAAGATTTGCTGTGTCTTAGCAGCAGCAAACTCTGTAATAAGTGCCAGAGTGCCTTTGCTTGAGTAAGCATAGTTGATTATTTAACTTCTCAAGTGCTGTAGATGAATAGAATGAAGAAATGCAATATAATTAGGTTCATGGATCATGAAGAATTTTCCTTGATACTTTTGCTGTGCAAACAAACTGTTTTTCTCTTATGTCTTTAGTTACGGTAGCTCTTTCTGGTACCTTTTTAAGTGGGAATCACCTGATGGAATCTCACTGATACTATAGTAAGGCAAATGAAGCCTAGTGTTTTTGATTTACATGTATGGAGGCATTCACACAGTGTGCATTGTAATGTTATTTTCTACCCTTCTTACCTTACTTTGTAACGTGCACATTTTAACTGCTTAGTTCTCAGCACTATCAATATCATGATGGAAAAGGGGTTGGTGGACCAACTTGTCACCAACCTCCAGAGCAAGGTATCAAAAAAACCAACATAGATAGAAACTCTTTAAGGTGAAAATTCATCAAGTGAGGAAGAGCTTGATTTTATAGCCCTGTGCAGGTTTTCAAGATTATAGAAAATTTCCTGACTTGTGTGATGCTGAAAACAGTTCTGAGGTAGCAAAGAACTTTTGTGGTAAAAGCTGAGAGCAGCCTACTTAAATATATACTGTTCTGTTCACACAAATTTCTTCTGTGAACTGGATGATCTTAATCTTTCCTTTCGGACCTCCTCCACTTTGTGTGAGTTCCTTCTTCTCCCCTTCCTTCGCCTCCAAATGTTAATTCAGCAAAGAACAACTTTTTCACTGAATGGCTAAAGCTGTTAGAGACCCACATTTTAATCTCTTTTGTAAAAGAGACTCTTTGAGGGAGCTTACAGGGTGTCCTGGTTTTGGCTGGGATAGAGTTAATTTTTGTCCCAGTAGCAGCTGTGTTTTGGATTTAGTATGAGAATAATGTTGATAATACACTGATGGTTTTAGTTGTTGCTAAGAAATCAAGGAGTTTTTTCAGTTTCCCATGTTTGGCTACTGAGCAGGTGTAGAAGAGCTAGGAGGGAGCACAGCCCGGCAGCTAACCCAGGCTGGCTGACAGAAATATTCTGTACCATAGACGTCATGATCAGTATATAAATGGGGCTTGGCCAAGGGGGCAGGGACTTTCTTCTGTGAGTTTGGCAAGTTCCATGAGTTTGGTGAGTTTGAGTTCCACGAAATCCGCAAGTTCCACAAGTTTCATGAGTTCCATGAGCGCTGCTTGGGGACTGGCTGTGCAATTGGTCATCAGGCAGTAAGAAAATTTGTATTGTGTATCTCTTGTTTTGTATATGCTTTATTATTATTATTGCTATTATGATTATCGTTATCCTTGTTATTCCTTCAATTGTTGTCTTATTAAACTGTCTTTATCTCAACCCACAAGTTTTACTTTTTGTCCATTCTCCTCCCCATCGCACTTGGGGGAAGGGGCAGAGTGAGTGGCTGTCTGGTCCTGTTTGCGGGCTGCTGAGTTAAACCATGACAGAGGGTCACTTGTTACGTCCAGTTTTGAACAGATTCTATCCTGGCATAGAGAAGACATTTTTCAGGTGATACTGAAACTGGTAGAGTCCCGTCCAAAGTCTTTTTGGCCGACTGGCATTATCTGTCAAACTGAGAAATTCCTAACCAACTCTAAATTTAGTCTACAGTGTACTGGGAGTTACTATTTCTGGTTATCATTCACATGCCCTAAACTATAAAAATCTTTAAGCAGTTATTGAAGGCATTGATCTTGTGGGTTCCCAACTGTCTTTACAAAGGGCATCTAAACGATCAGAAGCTGTTATGCAGAAGAGATTCCAGGGAAGAACAAGACATTGTCATGCTGTATCATTTGAGCTGTTTAAACAGAGCTTGGATCAGTCATCTCCTTGATTGTTGTACAGAAGATGCCCAGTGTCATAATAGCTTCAGTTTTATTGGTTTTGTGTGAAGTCTGCAGGAGACTCTAAAGCTTGTGTAATGAGGAATGTGAGAGTTTTTTAGTTTTTATATGTATCCTTAGGCAGTTTGATGCTGGAAAAGTTTTGCTGCATTTTGCCTGTCACATCTCCTCAGCACTAGTGTCTAGAGAGTGTCAAGCCAACAGTCTTCATAGATTGAACTAGCATGATGATGCATACTCTGCATAAAAGTACTCTTCGCTTTACCCAGGGAGACTTACAGCTCAAATATGCAAGAGAGAGAAAAGTTGAAAAATAAGGAGGTATCAGTCTTCACACAAAGAATAGTGACATAGGAACATTAGTAGCTTCATTTCAAGAAATGGCTGTCTCTGTCAGCTTGTATGGTTAGTGCCTCTGGTCCTAATCCTGCAGTCTTCTAGAAGTGAAATTTCTCTGAATTTTAAATAGGAATTTTTCCTGTGTCGGGACAGCAAAATGGAACTTTAAATTCTTTTATGTTGGTTTCTTTTTCCAACTTAAAATTTTATGATTGTAAAATTCATTGTTGATAATCTATTCAGGGCATAATGTTCTTGTTTTAGACTTTTTTTTTCACTGATATTCCCACAGTATAAGAAAAAGAAACACTAATTTGCAATTCTAACCATTCATTTTGCTCTGTTTGACAGAAGCAACTTCATATGTTAAAGGAAAAGTGAACTGGAAAAAAACAACTTCAAATAAGAATGTTATACAGCAAATAAGAATTAGAAACTTATCAGTTGCTCCTGAAGATAAGTACAATATTTGTTATAAGAGCTAATTACATGCTTTTTTGCATTAAGCACAGTAATTCTTTCTTCAATTTCCTCAGTAATTTAAAGTAGCATTATCTATCAGAGTGGCTGTGCCATAGTAAGATAAGCTTGAGAATGAAATGGAAACTGTAGAGCAGCAAAGGCTTCTCATCCCCCCACTTTCTGCCAAATAAAATAGGTCATCAGTCATGAGAGTGGAGTGCGCTGCCAGGTTATCTCAGCGAAAGACTGCAGTTGTACCGATGCTGAAACTGTAAAAACACAAAGTCAGGGTGGCTTGTGGTGGAACTGATGCATGAACAGATTCTAATGTGGTATGTGTGATCGGAAATGAAAGCAAATGATTGGGTGGCCACCAGGTCACGAGAGCTTGTAATGATTCTTCTGACAGCTCCACCGCTAGACACTGCCTCATGTTCATGGTGAGGAGCAGGAGATAGCATATATCTGGGGGTAGCCATTCTGCCCTTAGAAAGAAGACTTTGGCCTGCATGTTTGTGGCATCTTTAAAAGGATCTTGGCCTTGATTTTCCAAATCTCCTCCCTGCCACCCATGCCATCCCCTTTCAGAACCGTAGTGGCAGTACCTCTTGTCAGATTGAACATTTCTGTGGTGCTGGAAGGCAGTCTTCTCCACACTCCTGTTTGCCCAGCTGCTGCTAAGGCCACAGCTTACTTTCCCATGTGGCTGTTTCGAAAGTCATAACACAGATACGATTCAATGGATTATGGCCCATGTATTGGTAATGGAGAACCTAAGGTTTGAAGAGTAAGAGTTGTATAAGAAGCCTTGAGAGGACCGATAGTATATGTAGCCATACAATTTTTTTAATCTGCCCTGATTTATCAGATTGCATATACCAAGCTTATTTTTCAGTATCGCTTGTGTGTGGCATTCTTATGGCTTTTGAAAAGTGCTGCTAAATTTGTATGTCAAGAATCTTCTCTTTTTGTAGCCTTTCATGTTATGTTGGCATAGGGTGGCTGGCATATGAGATTATCAGATCAAAATCAGAAGACAAAACATGACTGATTTGTAGATCCCATCACAGCTTATGCATACTTCAAGGAGAAGATATAAAGACGGTGTATTCTTCTGGGTATTACAATTTCACACAGCACCTAAGGAACTGGGACACAGAGAAAATGTTATTCACAGGTTCATGCATATTCATGACATGGCTTATTTATTGTCCGTCAATTTACAAAACTTCAAAGTGAGTGACATATTCAGCATAAATTAAATATGAAAAATGAGATATTGCAAAAGCCAGTATGACTTCTCTGTCTCCATACTCCCTAGCTTTGGTTCTAGATACTTTTCAACCACTAAAATCCTCATTTTTACATTGCCCTTAGCTAATAATGAAAGAGAGAAATACTAGCACTTACCTGTCTGCATTTATATATTTATTATAAATACACATATTTTTAAATTATTTTGAAAAAAACACAACTTCACCCATACTCGTATGTATCATAATGCCTGTATTAGGACGTCACTATGTCACCACATGATGAACAACTATACTGCAAATTTCACATCAAATTATTTTTGGCAATGTAGAAGCTCAAGACAAAAATAGTTCTGTACTCCTGAGAAGGAGGAACAAATTTTCCTTTTTTGGATGCTGTAATGCCATTATCCTGTAAAGCTAAGTATTAAGAATAACTCACCTAGGAAACAGGTGGCATACTGACATGGTACTTTCTAGCACTGGATTTTGTGTAAATAATTTCTGACCTTCAACATCTGCATTTAATTTAGAGGATTAAAAAGCTTTCATTTGGATATTTAGGATGGTCATAGTTAAAGTGTAGCTGTATTTTCACTCATTCCTGCTTTCCCACCTTCCATGTGCAATGGTATAAGTAATTCAGCATGACACTATGCTACTACTTTTTTAAATTCCTGCAGCCATGTTCAAGTCTAAGTTGCCCTTACTGTATCTTATCTAACAAAAGAGATGTGTTAAACAGGTTGAGTTCCATCTTTGCGGACTGTATTGGGAATCCAGGTGTAGGTAGGTCACCTGGCTTTGTGTAGTGAAAACCTCTTCTGAGCAGAGTTGGAAGTAGCATTGTTCCAACTGGCAGCAGTATCCTGCCAGAATATGAAGGTCTGCTGGAGTCAGGGTACTTCTAGCCATAAAACAGGTGTTTTTGTAAAAGACTCCCTAGAGCAGGCAGAGCTTTTATGGGCTCTTATTAACCAATTAAAATGGTGCTTAAAGCAAAGAGACTAATGGCTTTAACTGTGGACTACAGTTGTTAAATGCTGATTGTATTATATTGTATCAAACAACAGCTGATAGATACTAAGGAAATGCAAAACCCTTGCAAGGATGACATTTCTTTAAAAGTTTCTCTTTTGAAATGTCTCATATTGGTGTTGCCTTTTGGGCTGGTATTTCCGCAGTCTGGTTAATACAATGTTATCAACTCCAGTTAATTTTTTGTTAACATAAGAGACACAAGAGCTCAAGGAAGAGGTATTTTAAGGATCAGTGGCTTATGAGGAGAACCTTGACATTGATAACACTAACTTAAAAAACGAGATTACGGATAAGCAGAATGCAGCATTTGTTACAGAATCATATAATGATTTAGGTTGGAAAAGACCCTTAAAGTAATTGAGTCCAACTGTTCACCTAACACTGCCAAGTCCCAATCATGTCCCTAAATGCCCTGTCTACATGTCTTTTAAATACCTCCAGGGATGGTGGCTCAGTTGCTTCCCTGGACATCTTGACAACTCTTTCAGTAAATAAATTTCTCCTAATATCCAATCTAAACCTCCCCTGGCACAACAGGAGGCCGAAAAGGCCTATTGTCCTATTGCTAGTTACTTGGGAGAAGAGGCCAACACTCACCTCGCTAACAACGTCTTTTCAGGCAGTTGTAGAGAGTGATAAACTCTCTGCTGAGCCTCCTCTTCTCCAGACTAAACAACCCCAGTTCCCTCAGCTGCTTCTCGTAGCACTTGTGCTCTAGACCCCTCACCAGTCTCGTTCTCTTCTTTGGACATGCTCCAGCAACTCAACGTCTTTCAAGTAGTGAAGAGCCCAAAACTGAACACAATATTCAAGGTGCAGCCTCACCAGTGCCGAGCACAGGGGCACGATCACCTCCCTACTCCTGCTGGCCACACTATTCCTGATACAAGCCAGGATGCCGTTGGCCTTCTTGGCCACCTGGGCACACTGCTGGCTCATGTT
>Ga0065711_1008429_pt1 | contig 12834 bp, 9 predicted proteins | sample Hoacrofraction12_FD_59098 | JGI IMG/M metagenome (GOLD analysis project Ga0065711, IMG submission 59098) | Hoatzin crop microbial communities from Cojedes, Venezuela - Epithelial fraction 12 v2 (version 2) | ecosystem: Host-associated > Birds > Digestive system > Esophagus > Crop | place...
CCCCGCCTGGCCGCGGTGCTGTGCAGCCTGCTGTGGGTGACCCTGCTTGGGCAGGGGGTTGGGCTGGGTGACCCACAGAGGTCCCTGCCAACCCCGACCATTCTGTGATTCTGCCACTTGGAAAATGAAAGCACAGGGCCTTAAACATCCCTGGGACCGCAACCGTAATGCCCCGTACGGCGCGTGGTGCCGAGCAATGGGAAGGAGAACGCTCCCTGCTTCCAGCCGCCCAGTACGTGAAAAGGCAAAGGGGTCTCTGGAGAAAAGGCTACAGAATGAACAGGAGCTCTGGTGGTGGCTAACCACGTCACACTGTGTGCTGCGTTTCTAATGAGCTGCAGCATCTGCTCACTGTTGCTCCTCTAATTTTTGAGGACCTGTAGCTGTTCAAGAAGAAGGGAGTCCTGGGATGAGGATGTGACACAGAAAACTGTGGGATTACGGGCGTGAAGGACAGAGGTGAAACGTGTCCGGATAAGTAGCTACGATTAATGGTTAAAAAAAAGAGTATCTGGGGTTGGTAACAGAGCAAGGAGGGGGGCAACAGGTAGTAGCTGGGTCTTGCACTGTTTCAGAAAGCGGATTAAAAAGATGCCTGAATAAATCACGTAAAGGGAAGAGAGCCCGCCATGAAAACGTACGGAGGAAGCAGCTGGCGGCGCGTGAGGAGAGGCAGAGGGGGACGGGACCGTTACAGAGTAAACCAAAGGGTGGTTTGTTTAGTCACTTCACATCTTTCACTGAGCTCCGAGAATTTCTCCTAGATAATAGTTTTCCAGCTTTCTTAGTGTCTTTGTGATTTTAATTATATTTTTAAGGTCAAACCAAGCAACCAGTGAACAGCACCAGGCTGCTTAAAGTCAAGCACGTGAATGCTGTGAACGGCAAAGCAAAGTGGAAGAGTACGACAGTGACGGATCATGATCATGACAACAATGCCTGATGTCTGCACTATCACGTGTGAGTCTGGGTACAATACAAAGTGTTTTTTCTATTCATTTATTTAAAGTCATCTGTTTTGTTTCATGTATTCTCTGAAAATCTTTCGTCTGCTCTCAGTGCCGGAGCAGATCCTTGTTGTTTGAGATATTCTTTCACTTAATAGGTTTGCTCCCAAAAAAGCCCACTCCTCCTCCCTCAGTGAAGAAAACAGCAGGCTTATTTTTTTTTCCAAGGTTAAAAGTTTTTTTTTTATTTATACAGGCAGAAAGAGAGCGCTTCTCAGTAGCACTACAAACGACTAAATTAAATTACCAGCTGCTCAGCAGGTCAAAGGATGCTTGTGAGCAGTATTCAATCAAATGGGGGGATACAGGCGTAATATCACAGCAGTACCCACACTATGAAATAATTAGGGTATTTCCTAGCACAGAAAACCCTTCTCAACACCATTTTGGGCATCAAAATATGCAGCTAATGCTAAAGATTATGATTTGTTGTCAAGTCCTCAGATTTGCATGTTGCTGTAGCAAAACCTAATCTTTTGAATTCCTAATAACACGAAGCTTTTTCCAGAAAAAAAATGCATAATACATGAAGTATTAAGAATGATAATTAGAACTTCTCAGATTTAAAGCCTGTGCAAAGATCTTCTATTAGACTCATATGATATGTATGATTTAGACAATGGTGTCGGTGGTATCAACTGGAGGCAAGGCCAGACATCACTGGTGTTGACAGGACTACAAATCAAGGGTGTCTACACTCGCGACTGGACTTGGATCATCAAATAGGAGGTGAAAGGCAGTCTGCAAAACTGAGATGCAAATATTAGACCAAAATTAGAACAGAAAGTGCAGGTAGCAAGGCAATACCTTTACTTACTTTGCAAGCCTGAATTCCGAGTGAGCCTACGGGAAGGATGGAGAGGGGCTTTTCACAGGGGTGTGTAGTGATAGGACAAGGGGGAATGGCTCTAACCTAAAAGAGGGCAGATTTAGATTAGATATTGGGAAGAAATCCTTCACCATGAGGGTGGTGAGGCCCTGGCCCAGGCTGCCCAGAGAAGCTGTGACTGCCCCCTCCCTGGCAGGGCTCAAGGCCAGGTAGGATGGAGCTCTGAGCACCCTGGGCTGGTGGAAGGGGTCCCTGCTCATGGCAGGGGGGTTGGAACTGGGTGATCTTTAAGGTCCCTGCCAGCCCAAACCATTCTGTGATTCTATGAATCGTGGAGCAAATCAAACTCTCCAGATCTGGTTTTGATCTAACACTCCATTTTATGCCAACAAATAGCATGATGGTACTAGTGGGAATCATTTCCCATGTTGACTGGTGTATTTCAGAGGAAGCTCCAGTGATCAGTCCTCCCAGAGACTGGTATTGCCGATAAGCTGCCACCAACGCCCGAAGTAGGGGCACAGAGGAAAGCACTAAAATTCCCAGCAGAACTAGCAGGGAAAGAAAAATCTCGCTTTCTAATTTCCATTTACAGCCTAAAATAGCCTGTCTGCTGGGAGCAGTAGTTCTTTGGAAAAACAGTGATTATGAAGACTATGGTCTTATTTACTTTCCGCCAGTGTTGCTGCATACTATGTACACTCACGGGATATTTTTAGTCACCGATTCTGCCAGGAAGAAATGCAGTGGAGTTAATCACATGCAGCAAATTAAACAGCAGCAAAAAAAGCTGGTAGGCTTTGGGGGGCCTGCAGCAGCTGAACATTCTGTTACCCTTTCTAGGCAAACTTTCCAAAACTGTGTATGGGGAAGGTAAAGGCAAAGGGCAGTGGTGGTTTTTTACACGCATCAAACAACTTACGTTATGTATCTGCAGTCAGTAGACTCAAACAGGCTGAAAAAGCTGTCTATATTCAGATTATAGTCTAAATTAAAGCTCTTTTGTAGAGAAATTGTTGAAGTTGGTCCACCAACATATTAGCCATCCTCTGACAAGCACTTTGCAGGCAATGAGCTACTGCGTGCCCTGAGCTCCGGTCCCAAGCGCAGGTGGGTGATACCAAAAGGGCTCCTAAAGCACAGAACAGTGGGCAGAACGTTCACCCACCGCGGACTGGCATTACCATCAAAAGATATTTCAAGCAGTCTCGAATCTAAGGTGAATTTCCAGCATCAGAGGAAAGGTATAAAGGGCAGGAATTAGAGGTGGCTGCAGCACAGCTCAACTGGATGCAGACATCCTCACCCCGTACCCCAACGGGCTGGTGGAACAGCCCCTGAACACAGAATCATCACAGAAACGTCATCACCTGCAGCACGTCCTTCCTTTGTTGAAAAGGTTGCCAAGAAGATTCTTGCAGAAATACACCTTTTTTTTTTCATTGTTCCCTTCAGTGGACATGGAAATGTATCAGTCCTGGTAGCTTTCGCTCTAAAAACACAGAAATAGTAAACTTAATTTATAATCAATGTCTAGTGTTAAGTTATAACAAGCTAGCTCAGATCAGTATAACTAAGAACCAAGAACATACAATACAATCACAGCAATCAGCATTTATGGGAACCAACATCACTGTTTTAAATGAAAATTATTCTTCTGTTAGCTCAAAGTAGCTTGTAAAATCTTTAACTGACTGAACCCTGGAGTAATGTTGGCTATCATTCACCCAAAGATTGTGCTGTAATACTTACTTATGGCATTAGCATTTTAAGTTTTTTGTGAAGTAAAGCAGCAAGAGATCAAGCCGACTCCCTCGCATCTGCTACGTCTTTGAAAGATAGCATGAACCTGCTCAGGGGTTGAATTAGGAGTTAAAGATTGAATCAAGAACACACGTGTAAGGAGTTAGGGAGATCCAAACGCCGGACTCGCATCCGTCACGCCCCAGGCACAAGCAGAACACGCTACGGTACCCTCTGCCCTGAGCAGAAGCGAGCTCTGCCAGCATCCCGGCGCGGCGTCCTGCAGCCTCTTGCCTGGAAGGTGGCTGGCTTCCCCCCAGAGAGCGGGGAAGGAGAGGCAAAGCGTGGTCTGAGGAGAGAGCTGCCCAAGGAGCACTTTGTGTTCGTCCCAGAGGAAAGTAGATCACCGACCATCTCACTGCTGTGGGCTGAACGACGGGCTGGCGGACGTGCAGTTTACACAAGGCTCTGCAACTCAAAGGCTGAAAAGCTACACCGAGTTGAAGACTGATCATGTGTCTCTTCTGGAAGGGCAAATCCTTTACTCTCTAATGGGAAGATGCAAATAGGATTATGATGGCAATATCCTTCCTCGGGCAAGTTTTTTCTTCTGGCAAGAGAGACCTTTCCTATCAAATAACTACTCTTTCTTATGAGCTGGCCGCTGTCAGTGACCACAGGACTGCGTGGACACAAAATAGATTCTATCTGCCCAAAACAGCTCACAGGCATTGACTATCATTTTGTTTTCTTTACTGGGTAAAAGGAAGAAAATGGCTTTTAAATCAAGCCATTGAACCCCTTACAGAATTGCAATCTAAGATACTGAATCAATCATTCTTTATACAGCTACCTCCTACTCCACAAGCTCCTACTACCATAAAAATTGATTGTTGCCAACTGAGCTGAGTGAATAATTTGCAGTTTCATATTTGTTAGAGGAATTTTTCCTCTTCCTCTTTTCATTATTCGTCCACGAGCAGACTGAATTTCTTGACTTCTTCAAAAACACGTGCTGTAATCACTCTGCAGTGATTCTTGCCATCATGGGTGAGAAATCTGTTGTGAGAAGTCTTCAAACGTTTGTCCCAATTCCGTTCATTCTGTATGAACGTGCATCACGTGGTGTCTGTTTCTGTGAACACAACATCAAAAGAGCTGGTTTGGAGCATTCTCCCTGAGAACAACCCCACTTCTGAACCCAGAAAACCCATGCAGAAAGCACATTTTACTGAAAATTATTTAAGACCTAGGGATGCACGTTCACTCAGACGCTTGCTGTTTACACACATCTGTACTTTTCACACTAACTAGAAGATAGCTTTCCCAACCCTAAAGAGAACATTATTCTACCCCCTTCACAGCTCAAACCTGCTACTTGGCAGAGCTTTTGTCTCATCCCAATTCATTGTAATTTCTGTCTCACAAAACATCCCTTGTGAGAGATGGGGCTTTCAACAGCATAGGAAGTGGTTGGGTTCCAAATTACGACTGAAACGATGCACAATTTCACCATTTAAAAACTATTTAATTCCCAGAAACAATTATGGGATTCTCCTGCTTAGTGTCGCATCTTATTGAAGAATAAGACTGTATCAAAACACTAGCAGAAGAGTCTGATCCCGACCTGGCTGGAGTCAGCGGAAAGCCTTCCCCTTCTCAGTTGCCGAGATGGAGGAAACTGCCCTTCTCAGATTGTAAAATACCATCTTTCCAGATAAAAATTTAAAAGAATGATTGCACTGTTCAGAGGGCTTTGAGAACTTCACCACGTGAGTTCTTCAGAAGAAAAGGATTAGAATGACTCTGCAATATTGAAAATGGGTAAAAGTCAGCTCGAACACTGAGGTGCCGTCGTACAGCAGAGTGAGAATTTCAAAACCAAGTCTTGCAGTTGGCCTTCAATGTTTGCTTTGAAGACGTTCATAAAAGATACGCCTTGGCTCTTGTTGGTATGCCCTGGAAATACTTTGCTGGTATTTTAGATAACATAAACAGCTGCTGCAGCTGTCACCCAGGCACTCTAAGATCTTAGGTTGGAGAAAAGGAAATGAAAAAGTCATGACGTTTATGGATGATGATGTCTATGATTGTAACTGGGACACGTATGGGCGTCTCTTCCCTTGTCCCTCACAAAGGGGAAATATGAAAACCTTGAAAAACAATTAAAAAGAATCCGCATAGAAATGCTGAAGAATGCAAGTCACAAACCAATTAACGTATTTTCAAGTACGAATTTTGCAAAGGGAAGTTATATTTTACTCTCAAACCAACTTCTTCTGAAATTATTTTTAAATTTGTCAGTGCCAAAAAGACTTACTGCACTGTGCTAATGTTTTTCTGAAGCTGCATCATCTGAGATGGACTGACATTTTAACTCTTGGTGCTCATAGAAAACTCTGGGGATAATTTAGCCTGATTCATTTAGTCTGCTACAGGAATAAGCTGTTGATGCTAAGCATCAAAGCTCCCTGAACCCAACTGTCGAATGAAGTTTAGGCTGGTCTACCAACCTGGGTGCCAAACGTGCCCAGCCGCGGGGACAGGAGCCCCGCGCTCCACCGGAGCGGACCTGAGCGGCCGGCACGAGCTGTGAGCGTGCTGGCCATAACACAGAGAGCGACCGCACCGTGAAACGTCCCGACACAGCAACTATATTGTGTTAATTTGCCTCTCGTTTTTTGTGATGTAACTGTACGCAGTCAACGTAGTAACTGGAAATCAATACAGCACGATTTGTGCCCTGTCATGTCCCACTGCTGGCCTCCCTGAGCAAGGATTTTTTTTAACATTGTATTCATAAGTCCAGTCCTTCAAGACAGGAAAATTATTATGAAGCTGAACAATAACAACTTACACTTAGAAGAGTTCCCTACCTTTTCCGCCTGGAGCAGAACAGGGAGCTCTTAGGTTGTTTTCTTGTAGGCCAAACAAATTTTACACCTTCAGCAACAGCAAATAAATCCACGTTGCTGCTAAGTTACTTCAGCAGTGTGGTGTTGTACCGGCTCTGTGAAGGCCTGCATCTTCTCCTCGGAGCAGGCAGTACCGCACGCAGCAGTGCAAAGGCTGCTACCACCCTCTGCGAGAAGCGGCACAGCAGTTCCCGCGTCGATTGGTGTGTATGGTATTCCGCTGCCTGCTGGATGTGGAGCTCTCATATAATAGAATCTTTTAATGTAGTTTTACTCACAGTTTATGCCGAATCACATAAACTGTGACTAACTCAGAGACACAGCATATTTCTTTGCACTTTTCACCACTAGCTGGTATTTTTCTCCCAGTGCCTACGTTATGCGACTTCTCATTCGGTATTCTGACACTAACGGAGTTTTAGGGCAAAGAAACAGTGATGTGCCCGCATGCAGTTTTTTAAAACTTTGTGATAAGACAGATTCTTTCCATGCATTCTTTTACCTGTAATTATTATAGAGACCTACAACATCATACATCAGAGGGCAAAGTTGCTATACTAAGGAAAAACAGAAAGACCCAGCCCGTCTTATTTTGAATCTGCAAACTCAGATTCATTTATATCACTGAAAGGGTGGCAGTCCAAAATATAAATAACTTGAGCTCAGAAAGCATGGTTGCCACCCTGCATAGCCAGAAACCACGGCGATCACCTAAATAACAGCACTCTGTGTGGATTCACGCACAATTTCATACCTGTGGCTGGCTTCCACCTACAACAGAACGAAATACTGTGCTAAACTCCACTGCTCTGCTTCACCGGACCGAGTGACGGGAAATAGCACAAAACAAAGTACACTGTACGCCACGTACTCTTATTCTACAGAGCAGGTATAATCGCTGTCATTATACCACAGCCACATGGCAAACGCCATGTAGATACACAGCAATTGCGCGTTCCTACAGCTTACTTGTTAATTATGCATCGTTACTAACAAGTTCAAAGATAAATTGCCATAGCACTTGCAGCATTTAAGTGCTTGCAAAGCTCTTAAACTGTGTAATAATGGAATTCATACTATTAAATTATTGCTTTTTTTGATTTTCCATTGGGATGGGGAAGGGAAACAACCCACCTCTTGCGCCCAAAGGCCTACAGCTTAAATGGGTATTTCTTACTGCAACAGCAGAGGCACGCCGTGACACAAAATAACATGATGCTTCTTGATGAATTAACAAAAAAATAATTTCCATTAATAAATCTCTTTCCAAATTCCATTTAGTAATCCTCCTAAGCAAATGCTGTATTTAAAATCACTGGTACTTGCATGTAATAGAACTAATACTGTTTTCCGGACCCAGTATTTAATCTTGCACAGGATAAAAATGAGAGGAAAGCCTCACTCATTTCACTGATGCCGCTAGCAAAACTCCTATTGATTTCCGTACGGGTAGGGCTGTACCCAGATAGCTTACTTGTAAATGGATTCTTGAAATAGCTTATATTATATTATGTCAGAAATATATCACCATGTAAGGCCATTTCATAGTCCGTGCTAGCTCTTCCATGAGCCGCACTGCAGTATTTTAGACTACAGCTTATAATTTTTAATAGGTATTTTAATAGTATCCAATAAAATAAAAGTAGCCTCTCTACAAACGCTGCTCCTCTCCGAAGTGAAGCTTCCCTCTAAGTTACGGCTCCATAGTGTTTTGGGCCGCCATTTAACCCAACTTTTACAACCCGTGTTGGATCACCTTGTTTCAATTTCATTATTTTCATATTGATTTTCAATCCGAAACGTGATGTTGATGTTTCTGACCCTTTTTTTTTCTATGGTAGTCGTTCAGCTATTTCTTTTAAAAAATGACTAGCGTTTATTGCAAGGAAGTGCAAACGCCAGCCTTTAGGTATTGCAGAATTTTAGTGCTAGCAGAAACAAACCAGCTATGATTATCTGTTACTTATAAAAATCTTAAGTATGGACTAAAAACCTGCTGTAACTGGCCGTGCAGAAATGCCACTGAGAATGGCAGCGCCAAGGCGGGAGGCGACACGCTGGGGACGAGCCAGACGAGCAGTGACAAGTGAGAGGAGATGGAAGCAAGGAGAGGGTGGCGTTGGTCATGCCGATGGGCAGCACCCTCAGCCCCTGCCGCCGCATCGGTGTGCAAGGATCTTTTGACAGCGTTTTGAGGAATATTAGGAGACAGCTTTGTGGGTGAAATGGCTTCTCAGCCAGAGGAAATTTTGGAATGACTACCCGTTGGAGGGACGAGTCCGTCATCTCCTAGTGAAAGAGATGGCTAGGGGAGGTGGGTCAGGGAGGGTGAGCAGTAACTTAATTGAAATGACGTAGAAGCAGAAAATACAAGGAGGCTGAAGAGACTAGTAAAGATGCAAGGCCATAAATTAGATAAATTGGTTTACTTTATCATTCTAATAGCATTGGTCAAGCCCAGAAAGCAGGACTGTGTATGTGAGTCATAAGATCATCAGAGCGTGCTTCAAAGCTTTGGTTTTCAGTCGGGGTAAAAAAGGACATATCTTAAAAGCCATTTCTGTCACGGAGAAATAACTGCCGAGTTTAGATACAGTCTGTAAGGGCTGACCCACAGAGCAACCTCTGCTGAAGATGAGACAGCGGATGGGAATGACAAAAAAACCAATGGGATCATACTGTTCATAGAAGCTGGGAAATAAATTGACAGGACAAGCTTGGAAGAGACTCTAAACCGCCCTGTTTTAAGATACTGACCTTAAACAGATAACTAGACTTCCACAAAGAAATGCTGGAGACATGGGCTGAGGTTCTGGTTTGGACAGAAGTCTGTCCAGAAATGACAGGAGAATTCGTGTTTGTGGTCCTTAGCGGCCATGTGCAGAGGATGCAGGGAGAGGGAGCAGGGGAGCTTACGGGGAGGCAGAGAAAGCAGCAGGAGGATGTTCCAGTCCGTTTTGAAAGAGCAAATAGAAAGGAGAAAGTCTAACATGCAAAAATCAGACTGCGCTTCAGCAGGAGAATAGCTTGCAATGCGCAAGGCAGACGCTAAGGTTAAAGACAAGAGTGAGGGAAGGGACACGCACCGGCTCAGAGAAGCCAGACAGGAACCAGAACGGGATGAGATCGTCGCAGCAATGCATGACGTGTTGGGGTATTTTACTATCCTTTAATTACTAGTGTAACACAGGCAGTAATTCCTAAAATAAAGTGTGTTCTTACTGAAGATTCTCAGCTCTTTAGTGGGAAAATAACCTCATATGCAGAATGATTGTTGGTTTTAATGGGTTTATTTTTATGTAATGTACATTGACTTTAAATAAAAGGGAGCTGTACGCTTCCAGTACCGTAAACTGGCAGTATAATTGAGGTTCATTAGCCCAGCTGCTGAAGCTGATAGTGTCTTTGAGGACGGTATCCTTGTTCAGCTGGAATTACCTTGTTTTCCTTCACTCATTTCAATCCCGCCTCAATCCTACCCTGGAGCCTGAAGAAACGTTCACCACTTCTCCTAGAAAATAGACATCTTCCTAAGACAAAGTGAATGCGAATGGTCTTTCTTCACTCCTAGGGTCTGAGCTTGTTCTTCCTGAAACCTGCAGTGAGATTCCTGCTGTCTCCAGTGGTACCAGGCACAGTTCGACCAGGCCAGATGTAAGCCTGAAATTCTCCGAATGAAAAAGACCCAAGTATAGTGAATGGGGGAGATGATGCTCATTAATAACTACTTATCAGAACATGGTTCCCTTGAAAGGCTTATTATTTTGAGTTACCCATTCAAAAAAAAGTCTAATCAATGAGAGAACAAATTAAAATTGAAGAATGTCTCATAAAAGCAGACAGCAAAATCCTGCATTCAAGAGGACAGCCGCCAATTAAAAGAAATGTCAACAACTCAAGTGGCAGCAACTTCAAAAGGGAAATCTTTTCCTCATTTTCATATGCATTCTTCATGAGCAACATCAAGAACTGTAACATGCTAATAGCTAATAACACTCAGAATAAGATTCACTAATTTACTAACTGAATAATTTAATGCATATCAAAGGAATGATTCTCATTTCATTTTTCTTCAGATCTAACACTAAGCTGGGTATTATCAAGCAGATGAAACTGCACAGATTACAAGTCATCACTGAAACAGTCATTTTAGAATTGAGTGAGGTTTTTTTTTCTGTTGGATGTCTCTTTTGGGTTTCAGGAATCACATACCTTTTTTCCTCCTTGTAATTCAGATTTCAAAAAAACAACCGGGAAGATATCCTTGTGGACATGTGATGCCTGGCTAAAACCAGAGTGTTCTGCAGCGACAGACGCGTCACGGCGTGAAGCTTTAAGGCTGCTGGGGACCTCAGAGAGGCAGTGCCCGCTGTCCACCTGTCCCAGGTACGCCCATAACGCAGCCGTTGGGAGACCCACCCCAGGCTGAGGGGAGCGGGCGTGGAGCTGGAGCAGGGATGGGACGTGGGTGACCAGTGTCCCGCAGAGGGGCCTAGGCTCTCCCGGCATGGAGGAGTCTCCCTCCTGCCTCCCGGGAATGGCAAGAGGTCCATTTGAGCCCAACACAGAACAAAAGACAAACTGTAATTCTTTTTAATTGCAAAAGAGCTTTTGTATACTCCAAGATGTCAGACTAGGTATTGAAAAATGTAGAAAGGTTACACGGTAAGAACCATTTCTTGTTTAATGTGATTTTTAGAAGCCTATTTACAGAATTCTACTAAATTTAAACAATGTTTTGCCTTTGCTACTATTGCACACACTACGTAGCCCACTACCATCTGCTGAAACACTTTAAGAATAGGTTACCAGTGAAGGTACCACCCAGAAAACCAGCTCTTCCTTCAATTCGTGTGTCACAGTCAGAAATCTCACTCAGAGAGACGGCTACCAACATCTCAACATCTGGCTGGTGGCCGGAGGGAAGCAGAGTGCTCCAGGGTCAGCACCAGGGCTGGTACCGTGTAGCGTCTCCACTGATGACCTGGATGATGATGCAGAATGCAGACACAACAACTGCGAAGATGACACTAAATTAGGGTTGAGCTGTCGACATGACAAATATTAACTCTTGTGGAGGGATCTTCAGGAACTGAAGCCAGCAGAAATCCCACCGAGTTTAGCAAGCTGTACAAAGTCCCACATCTCGGGCAGAACAATGCCACGCACCAGGACAGGCTGGGAACTGTCTGGCTGAGCAGCAGCCCTCCTGGAGAGGACCTGGAGGTTACGCTGGATGTCAGGCCAGATGTGACCCAATGAGTGCTCACTGCAAATGCGGCAGACTGCACATTGGCCTAGTTTTGAGGAAGGGTGGTCAGCAGATTGAGGAAGCTCGTTATCCCGGTCTCCTCAAAGCCAGTAAGGTCACACCTGGAATACTGTGTCCGGCTTTGGGCCCCCCAGGTCAGGAGGACTTTCAGAAATGGGAAAGGGAGGTAGCAGAGGGCTGTCTGGATGGTCAGGGACACAGAGCACGTGCTTCAGGTGATGGAGGAGGCTGTGGCTTTTCAGTGTAGTGGAGAGGAGGCCAAGGGGTGATCTAATAGCAGGCTGTAACTGCTTGAGCAGAGGCTGGAAAGAAGATGGGGCCGAGCTCTTTCTGATTGTGACAGATGGTATAGTAAAGGACAACGGCCAGACAGCATAGCCTGGGAGGTTCAGACTGGACATTAGGAAGAACTGCTTTGCTGGGAGGACAGTGCAGTACTGGAAGAGGTTACTTGGAGGGGGGACACCCAAGATTTGGATAGGTAAAACCGCAGCAGAGCTGATCCAGTGTTGGTGACAGCCCTGCTTTGATCCCTTCCAATCAATATTTCTACAGTATAACTCAGATTTAAGCCACTGGTATTATCAAGATCTTACCTAAATGATGCTAAATAGCACTAAATTAAAAGTGCACTCATTAGTAAATAGTAATACTCCTCAGCTGGCTTGTTTTCTCCTGGCAAACTTGTCACCAAGAGGGCACACTACCGCAGCGGGCCACGCGTTCGTACTGCTTTCCTCTCCTGATATCCCAACGGCAAACACAATGTTTCTGTGATGCCCCTTTAATGGGGAAGGACAGGCTGTTGGAACCAATGGCTTTGCGGCAGATGGAGCGACATTTGCGACTGGGAAAAACACTCTCATGCTGCCAAAATATTAACAAGGGGCTTCCTCAGAAATATTCTGCCACAGTCACTGATACACGTAAATTCCCCATGTAAATATGACTTCTTCCAAGCAAAAAAGTATCGTTCGGCAGGCTTTCTGAGGACAAGGACCTCTCCACGCCTTTTTTTTTTTTTTCCCTCTCCTTTCTGCAAAACTTTTTGCTTCCAGTCACAAATTT
>Ga0065711_1046542_pt1 | contig 12834 bp, 7 predicted proteins | sample Hoacrofraction12_FD_59098 | JGI IMG/M metagenome (GOLD analysis project Ga0065711, IMG submission 59098) | Hoatzin crop microbial communities from Cojedes, Venezuela - Epithelial fraction 12 v2 (version 2) | ecosystem: Host-associated > Birds > Digestive system > Esophagus > Crop | place...
GGGGAAAAAAAAAAAAAAAAAAAAAAAAAAAAATCACAAAAACCACACAACCAAAATTTATAGCAGAAACGTGTTTCCAAAGTTAACATTAGCCAGAACTTCTGAGAAGGACCAGAAGCTATTTTAGGAACTTTTGCTTCTTGGTTCTGCAGTCTTGCTCTTTGCTTTAATTGTACATTATTTTACATTTTTATGGGAAATGAATGTTTTACCAGGTGTCCTCAGAGTATGTTTAGTGTAATATAGCCTTTGCCAACTTCCCTTTAAGTGTTGAAGGAAAAAAAAAACCCGTGAGTTTTCAAAGTGGGGGTTGTGGGACCATTTGTCACACTATACAAACTTTGTACGTGAACAGAACTAAGCTGAAAGCACTCTGACCCTATCCTTGCATCGCGCTTTTCATTCTGAAACAGAATTACAACTAGGTATGAAATAATCTCTATGTGCTGAACACGAACATAGTTAAGGACATCATCAAAGAGAAACTCAGCCTACAGGAGTTCTTAACTTATTATTTCTGTTTGAACAATACAGAGCTGAGAGGTGTGTGCACGCACTGCGATTTCCAGGCAGCGATGTTTCCCATCCCACCTCCCCAGTTCACCCCCCGTTCAGTTTTCCAACAAAGTCATTACTTCTCTTTTTCCCCTCTGTGTCCCACCAACCCCACAAAACCAGTCATCTTCCCTTTGCTAGCGACCTGCTCCACTCCTCTGGTACCATTCACCTTTTCTTGAGAACTGCCTAATTAATTAACATTCAATTAACATACCAAAGTTAAATGCCAAATAATTGTTCCCAAGCCACGCTGGGAACTTGGTAACTAATTTGAGCAAGAGAAGGGCTTCTGCACCCTGGAAGTTCATTTCTTCTCGCTGTGTCCGTTGGGCTAACAGATATTTCTCACCTCCAACACGGCTGTATTGAGGGAACAGACTCTGGGAGCCATGGATGCTCTTGGTAAGGCACTCCAATACCCATTAAGACACAACATGCACCATCTTTATTGTATTTATTACCAGTAAAGCAAACCTAGCAAATCATCTGTGGTCTGTCATGACTAGGGGTCACACAGCAAACTCCAGTTGGCACGAAAGAATAACTTTACCCTGATCTTCAGATTATTTTGATCGTCCAAAGCGTCCAGCAGCAACACTGCCCTCAGGTAGCTCTGCCTTCTGCTGCCCATGCCCGTGGCCCAGCAGTGGCTTGCTTGCTCCCAGCGGTGCTGAAGCATCTCCCCCGCAAGACCACCCTGTACACCTGATCTGACTGGGTTCCCCCTCCCCCTTTTTTTATTGCAGAGGTTTATTTGGTTTTGTTTTGTGGTTTCCCCCAGCTAGCTGCATTCCCTGCTGCGGCGCAGCGGCCGGCCCCAGCGCTCTGCAGAGGCGGAATCAGCCAGCTGTTTCCCTCCGCAGACACAGCTCCGGTGCTCGCGTACGCACCCCAGTTCAGTGAGCTCAGCGACAAGCATGCAGTGGTTTGGACCATGAGATTGTTTTTATTTAAAAACCTAAGCATGAACATTAGGTTTAGACAGATTAGAAATCGCTGTTTCCTTGTCTTCGGGGAAATGTTTATGGTTTGACACAGGTAGAAATATGTTATCTACAGAATAGGGGAGAGGTAAAAAAAATGAACATGGCTAATTGCTTTTTACATGCATCTAGGGAAGCAGCCAGTAGAAATCACAGCCCCCGTCGATTTTCCAATATATTTCTTTTCTCTGTCCAAAAATAAAAAGAAATGGGGAAGAAGGGAAGGGTTATTTGCCACTACCTCATCCTAGGGACGGAAGAGCAGCCTGCCTAAATTCTCACAGTGGGCACCTGGCCCCCTCTCCCTGCACACCAGGGCTATAATTTCAGGACTGGAGTGCTATAGAAGACAATGCCACCACCGCTCTTGCCATCTATAAATAACAACTGCGTTTGGATCCAGCCGAGTCACATGGAAAAGCTGGCCAGCGATACGCACATGTGTGTGAGCACGCATTCTGAAACCCAAATAATTCTAATAATCTCGCATGAAATAAGCTTTAGCTTTCCAAATTTAGCTCTGCTCCACGCACTCGCCGCGGCTCGCGGAGGACAGCTATTTACTTTTTTTTTTCCCCCAATACAGTTCTTCCCTCGGAAGCTGCTGACTAGGGCATTAGCAGGGCATTGTGCAAAACCGTCTCATGTGCTGCCGCTGCGCAGATCGGCTGCTTGGAGAGGCAGACGGGAATCAACTCCTGGGGCAGCTCCGCTAACCCTCCCTCCCCTCTCATTGACATCTTCTCTCAGCCACCGAAAAGGCGAATGGGCCAGGGAGGGAGGGCTGAGCGGGGGAGCCAGCGAGACAGACAGCGCAGCATGGATGTCACACGCCGGAACAGTTTTCCAATCTTGCGTTGAACTGCAGCATGAGCCTTCCCAGCCTCCCGTGAATATTTCAGGCGGAGGGCTGGGATGACAGAGAAGATAATAACAGTCCTAATGACACACGGAACCAGGTTTTAGCGCCAATTCTCTACAGCAAATTCGTTAAAGCAGTGCAAAAGGATGATTTAAAAAAAATAGATAAAAAAATATGTAATTTGGATGCTTAAACAATCCCACAGCATTAGCAACAAACACAAATCGGAAGCCATTGCAGATGAGTTGTATGCGACTCCTCAGGGCGTTTTCTGGGAAAATGACTACAATACAACCTGACGTGACCAAATAGAGCCTACAAAAAACGTTGTTTATCCAAGGCTGCAATACCCACAAGACATTACGAGGGGTAAGATTTTCGTCTTCGGAAGCTAAAACTGAAGAGAGCACACACATACCGAGGAGGAGAAGAGGCAGGAGGAGGGAGGGCAGCGAGGGACCCAGAGGATTTCCCCGAGACTTCAAGCCCCGTTAATTCTGCAGAGGTTTTCACAGGAACAGCGTTTCTGTTTCGCAGCCCGTAGGAAAGCAGCAGTTCGTACCAGCACTGAGCAAACAGCCTATCTAAACAGCTACCACGTCTATTTTATGTTCCCGGCACATCTGGATAAGAAGAATCAAAACGGACATCAGAACACCAAATATTACAGTAAAACACACAGTAAAACGCTACCCAAACAGATGGTAAATAAAATTCTCCATTCCGGGTCAGAACCATTTTGGATCAGCTCCTGCTCCTACTGAAGTTGGTGGAAAACACTGCAAAGAGCAGGAAGGCTGAATCTCTTACATCACATTCACACAGCCTCTACCAGTCTGATCCTATTTTTTAAGAAACACACCATTTTAAGTGTCCTTTACAAAGCATAACTCCTCCTTTAAACATCGGCAGCTACTTTCATGTTAGTCTACCAGACGATAACCTTAATTTTAGCCACACAAACTAAGAGATCATGCGGGAAAGTGGCCAGAACAGAGGGCTAAAACCAAGAGAAACGAGGGCAAAAGATAAGATGATACATCAGAAAAAGATGAGGTTTCTGGAAGGTTAGAGACACGCATTTATTGCCTACAGACTGTGCCTGGGGACTCCATAAACGGCCTTTCACAAACACATAAGAACTGGCTCCTTCCTTAAGGAACTTGAAAGAAATGCAATAAAAGTTCAAAAACAAGATGGCATGGGCAAAAATTTCTCAGGGAAATTAACACAGGAATGTTTTCTGGAAAGAGCCGGTTACTTGAAGGGCTTGAAAGAAAGAAGGGGCTTGCAGCCAAGCATTAGGACGTTTTCTCTAAGGGGAATAGAGTGAAGTAATTTTGAAAACCCAAGGGTGGAGGAAGAGATGAGGAGAACCCTCAAGAGCAAAAGAAACCCAGGGAACAAGGGTGGAGGGAACGAGGAACAGACCCGAGGGCGCTGGCTGGCTGTTTAATGAGAAGGGAGAATGGGTAATTACATGGGCTGCAAGAAGGTGTGATTTTACTTTTTTTTTTCCCCTAGCATACTGTCGATTCTGTATTTAAGAACAAGTTTCTACTATGTTTTCTTCCTGCTTAGAGCCTGTATACGTACCTCCCCAGAGAAAAAAGCTCCCCCAAAAGCCAAATTGTCCAAATTTGGCCAAATTCAAACAATATCTTCATGCAATACCCCATCCAATCTTGTCTACTGCAATATAAACCAATCTGCACTAGCAACCTGCAGTTTGGTGTTATGAAAACTAGAAATTACAGCATTTAAAAATTTCACATCTTGGGTCATTCCACTGACATCGGAGAAAAAGCTGCTCGCTAGAATTGCTCCTGCTCGTATACTACACACACACATCACCCTTCTACCTCTTTATCAGCACAACCCTCTTGAAAGAAAAAGAATGGCTGTTGAGAACATCTGATTTGTTCTCTCTTGGATTTTGTGTTGATTGTTAAGATCAATTCAGGATACCAGCTCCAGTTCCAAAGGCTGTCAAGAAGGGTAAAAAAAAAGGCAGGCAGTGCAGCTTGACTGCGGTGTTGGCCAAAAAAATATGGTAAAAAACCTGTTTTTTAACTTCCTACACAACATAGTTGTTCTCCCTCTGTCTTCTGAGTCATATCTGTTCATGTTACTAAGAAAGCCCCACAGAGCCAATATCGCTAGGGAAGCACAAGATGTATTTTCAACAGGACTGTTGGCTAATTCCAGCTGCTGCAAAACCTTTATTTTCAGAAATGATAAAAGAAGCAGCAAAACCTCTGTGAATTTCAGGTTCCAGATAGTTTAATTCATGAACTTTTCGTGTGGAAATGTAGCAGCAGACATTGTCTGTCTGTCTAGCGAGGTAACTCTTGCAGGATGGCACTGTGTTTCCTTCTACCTTTATATAGTACTCACAGCCACTACGCCAGAAATGTTGTTGAAATTTCCAGCACAACCACAAAAATCCCGTGTCTTAACACTAACACAAAAAAAATTTAAAGGTAATTAAAAAAAAAAAAAAAAGAACATGGCAGAATATTTCCAAATGCTTCAGTTTTCGGGGAGCAGGATTCAATTCTAAAAATACACACCTCTCCATAACTGTCTGTAAGAGTTATTTTGAAAGACTACCCTAAATCCGATGTTTTTCAAATCAGAGTTGAGCACTGCCACGTGATCAAGAGCACGCGGTCTAAAAGAGACACACACAAACAAAGCCCTTCTTTTATCTGCAAGTCGCTGATAAACACTAGCTAATCCCCACCTAATCCTGTGAAGAGAACATCATCCTAGTTCCACAGCGAGGGAAGCTCAGGTAGTGAACTAATCCTTTGGGGAAAATACTCAGGTTAGAATGCCAGAGAGACTAGTTATTGGCTAAAGGTACAGTGAAATCACATCTAGTTGCTGCCAGGGTGAGGGACTCTGAGGCTACTGTTTGGTAGGTCTACATGAATATTTCTGTCCATTCTGATACATTTCTGCTGCCAAGACTATCTCCTCTCCCTGAGGGACCTTTTGGGTAACTGTTGACAAAAAGAGCAGGAAGGAGAGAATGGGTTGGTACATCAACACAAAAGCAGGATTCTCACATCTGTAGAGCAGGGTCTTAAAAGGAGAGGGGAACTGCTCCGGAGGAGGATAATGCTGGTCATGAAGGACACACATTCACAGCCATCCATGGCATCCTGAAGAGATGATCGATGCCCTCAACATCAGATGTGGGATTAGAGCTCAGAGGCTCTTTTCCTAGCCTGGATGCAGACCACTAGACCATGCTAATCTGACAGGAGGAGTTCCTGCAAGGCAGTTGAAAAGCACAGATTCACGTCGCAGAAAATAAAACGGGGATTCTAAAACCTCCTTGGAAATTCTTGCCCAAGCAAATGTGCCGCTGAACGCTAGAGAATAAATAATAACAAAGTGGCAAAGGCTAAAAATCTTCCTGTTGAAGTGGACTCCCAAGCATGTGCTGGTGAAGTGCTCGACTCTGCAGCCTCTTTGACACCTGCAGCAACGACTGCAGAGAACTCCAGCACCAGTCCAGCAACTTGAGCCAGAAGGTTGAACAGAGAAGAGAGGGTTCAAAGCTGAAGCCTAGGATCAAGCAATCAAAGCTTTAAGTGAAATAGTCTAGTTCACTGCAGTATTTATAAAAGGTAGAAACTCAAAGCTTTCACAGAGAGCCGACTAAGCCCCCGCTATTATGGACTGGAATAAACTAATAGAGAAGGTATGTGTAAGGAAGTCTTGTAAAGCAAGAATGTATTTCATCCTGGAAAAATCTAGGAATCAAAAAGGAGAGCAGAACGCAACACAGGTAAGCCAACATGAACAGCTTTGTAAGATAAAAGGGATGCATTAAAAAGGGTATAGAGACTTCATACGGGAAGATTGGAAGAATGTTACACGATCTGCAGCAAACATTACTGTAGGTATCACGATGAAAGAAACGACAACCCTCTGCCAGGCAGGTTCTTGACTAACAAGTTTCTGCAGGTAGACACTGATTAAGAAAACAAGCAGCAAACCCCACAACCTAGACCTCTGTGGACTAAGGTGAGGGAGAAAGAGTAGATAGCAGGCAGAGTCACTTCACTAATGAGATAACAACAGAGCAATTAACAAAGACAGCTGTAATCTCTGGCCACTGATACCGCAACTGATACTGCTGTGTTCCAGACGTTCTATGATTAGAAGTCATAAGGTCTTCAGTAAAGACCTCTTTTAGTAAAGGTGAAAAACTACAGTGGATCAAACCAAGGGTCTCGAGTTCAGGGAGTATTTTCAGCCGTCCCAGGCAATGGAGAACGTATTTCCAATGTGCTTACTTTGTCATATGCACCTTAGAGGGGCCAGAGAAACCCTTTCCAGAGTTTGGACAGACATCATCAGCTCAGAAACTTCAGACTGAATAACCATCTCCCATACGTGTAGAACTGAAAACACAGCAATCTCAATCCTAACATATGTGCTGCAGGCAAGTTCTAATTAAACCCCAGTTCGAAACAAACCTTTAAAACACAGGAAACTTTCCTTTTTTAGAAAGGACCACCCAGCAGTGTTTCACTGGACACTGGGGTGTTTCAAAGTCTTTGCAGACAATTTGATGATGCACAGGATTTTCTTTTTTTTTAATTCTTTGAGAACTTGCATTCGATCAAGATAAAAATTGGCTATCTCAATATCACTATCATACCTATAGAGACATGAATGGCATAGAGATCCATTAGATAAGCACAACTGAAGTGGAAAAAAAGCAGCATTAAGTAGTAAGGTGAAAGAACTGAAGTATAAATCTGCTCCATTCTTTGCAGCAGAGACTGTCTTTTCAAATGTGTTTGTACAGTGCTTAGCACAATGGGCATTCTGATTTAGATATGAGCACTAACCAAATATTCAGAACTAATAAAGGCAAATGTCTCAACCTCAAGAAACCAGTACATCTGTAGTTGATAGTTTTTAACGGTGGAAAGAATAAGCGTCACAACAACAAAACCCCATCCAGTGAAATATCAAGAGTGATAGTGCCTAAATCTGGTGAAATCACACAGTATTCTAAAATACTATCAAAAAGCTCAAAAATATAATGATGTTGTTATATTCTGACTCACAACTTGCCCCATGGGGACTCATCGGTTCTGGGTTTACGCTGTTCAGTTTAAAACTCTGTATTAAGGAAAGCTTTGGCTATTAGCAGTAAAGTACGCTCAGAACAAGACATAAGAAACCAGTGACATTGGGTACAAGAAAAAAAATCAGCTGCTGTTACCTTGCTTAAGACATGGCAAACACAGCTGGACAAGCCAAAGGCTTAACCAAAACCAATGAGCAAGAAATGTAAGTAAACAGGAGAAAGGACGGAGCCAGTAGGTGAAGGCACGATTCCCATGCACTAAAAAACCCAGACAGGAATGGGCACAAGAAGCAGGAGGGCATCACTTAACTTGTGTTTGGAAATAGCACTCAAGAGAGACCAGCTTGGGGGGGAAAAGGGGAGGAAAAGCGGGAGAGAAATGGGGGTGGGTGGGCAGGGGAAAGCGCAACAGCCTCACGTTTCAGGAGTTCCCCCACTGCCCCCTGCACACACGCCCTGCTCCAGCTTGAGAACCCCTTGTCTACCACGAGAGGAGAGGGCTCCCAGCGGCCCCAGCCATTCCCACACCGCTAACCCCTGGGCCTGGGTTGACCCAGGAGTGAAAGCATCAACTCAGGACACTAACTGCCCAACTCCAAGGATTTTAATGAGCCCATGGTATTTTTACAGGCGTAGAACTTACCTATGGCGATTTCTCCCTAAAAAAAGTGAATTATTACACTGGAATTTTTGAGGATTTACAACTAAGCCAAATTTTCAGTTACAAATTCAAGCCTGACTGGTGATGACTGGAGAAGAGTAATGTATAAAAGCACCCAAACACACTGCATATTTGGCCAAAAGCTGATGATACACGGCTTCCTCCCGACCCTTACACTAAGCAGTTACTGTGGTTCAGAAAGCAGTCTGACCCCATCTAGATTAAACTGGCATTTCGGCAACCGAAAGTTGAGGCAGAACACAGGCGTATCTGAGCTAACCCCTATTACTTGTGTAACAGGACCAGCCAGCGGTCCAGGCTGTGCAACCCTCTGTATACACAACTCTAACCAGAAAATTCAAGGAGGGGACAGGGAACTGGTGGAACAGATGACACCACAAATTCTTGACCCTTCAAGGAAAAACTGAGATGTTTTTCACGTTATTCAAATCAATCCCAACACCTCTATTGCTATCAAAACAGTTTCAGGTTTCACAGCTTGCTCGTATCAGAAGAATTAACTATGAAGAACAAAAAAAATAATTTATCTGAACACTGAAGTTGGGTATTACTCCACCACTTGCATGTTAGTACTTCATTTTGCACACTTACAGTAAAGTAAGTTGCGTTCAGGTTATAGGAGATCGGTTCAACAGTTACAAATTCAGAATGGTCCACCTCGGCAATCTCTCAGCTTCCGCATTGTTTCAGGTCGTAAACATCTCGCACTTTTGATAGCAGAACACGACAAGCACCGCAGGACAAGGCATCTGCTAGCGTAAACTCTGTGATTTTACTGATGGATGTATTATGCATCTGAAATCCAAACTATCATGACTAGACGCTGATAACATGACCTATTTTTGTTTCCAGTGGGATTCCTAACAGCTGCCAAAGAGGTCTGGCTTCGCTGGTGCTGCCTGGCTACGCCTGCTCAGCTGGGAAGCCGGGCCGGCGCCTGAGCACACTGGTTTAGCAGTCAAAGCTGGGAGCAGTTCAAACATGGGCAGCCACGAGGAGGTCTTCAGAGATTATTCTCTTCTGAAGCCAAGGAGGTCCCTTGTGAGTACTTGCAAACCACAATCATTGAGCTGTGTATCAACTTAGCCAGCTCTGGGTAGATTTTTTTTTTTTCTAAATGGCAAAAAAACCCCTGATGACTTCGCTAGTCAAAGACCAGTACCTTGCCAAATGGGAAACACACTAACTAGAAGCAAAAGGTCAACAGAAATTTTTTCCATAAACAAGGGCCTAGCTTGTTCTCTGAAATACATAGTTTTATACACATGTATTCCTTCTTTCCTTCCTCATTTTTTTTCCTTTCCCTCTTTTTTCCCTTCAGATGCAGATGCCTACTTTGTTAAATTTCAGCCTGAATTGTTAAAAGCCAGCAAAAAGGACCCAAAAACCATCTCACGATGGGAATGATGCGCCCTAACAACCTTGTCTTTATTAGAAATATACCTGAAATTGAGCTCCAGTATTATCACCTGCCCATGTAAGACTAATTAAAAAATGCTCTGACAACCACTTTAAGTCCACAAAGACCGAAGGGTGAAATTATCTTTGTAACTGCTGAAATAATTTTGGTACTACAATATTGCTTAGAGCATATGGCATAAAACCTTGATGATGATTCCCGTCTCGTTACGTATTTCGGTCTGCCCTTGGTCAGCTCAGCCTCTTCCTGACCGCACTTCATTTGAAACAAAACAAAACCACCAACCTTCCTCTGATACAATTTCCTAAGTAATGAAACTCAGCTACTGTAGGATGGGCATCTTTTAAGGACTTCACATCAAAATCCCTTTTCCTCTTCTCTTCACAGGTGTTACGAACCATTACAGTGTGTCCCATAACTCCAATTCAGACAAAGTCCTGGGAGGTGTTCGTTGGTGGCGGTAGAGATGGAGCAAGTTCTGGTTGCACCTACAAGCTGTAACATACGGTAACATTCCCACCGACCCTCACCAGCATGCAAAAAACACTGATGGATTGTATTTTTATTTCTTTTAAATAAGTTAAATTTTAGAAATTTTAGTGACCTTTTCTCAGTACTTGACAAGCGACACAGAGATGAGGTGGGACGACGTTAAGCGTCCAGGTAGAGATCTTAAACTTACAGTTGTTAAAAAAAGACTGTGATTTCACAAGCACTTTTAATATCAGTGCTATCTTGCAACCTTTCCATAGTCTGCTCTTCCCACCACTTGCTCCAACCTCCACGACCAGCATAACTGCGAAGAGACCCACTGACCACAGAAGATTCTCTTTTTTACCTCTGCCAGTGATGCCACCAAAGAGATACTTCTCAAACTACAGTGCAAAAGGGGGTCTCTTATTTGCAGTAAAATGTGTTTTTTCTAACGCTACCTCAACTTGTGGATTGCAATTTTCACTTTTAACAAGTTATTTTAATTTTTCATGAGACATCTTTTAATTTCTACAGCTCAGGAAACTGGACTTTGCAATGCAGATGTCTTGAGAAATGATGGGCAAAGCTTGTAAAACCATACTGAAATTGATAAACACACACTTTTCTTCATTGCTATTAGAACACCCTGTAGTTAAAAAAATATTACGTCAGAAGTGTTCTATGATGGCCAGTAGATTTTGTATCTTAATAGATTTTACTGCAAATGCTTTTTTAAATCACGAATTCACACAAAACCTGCAAGAAAATTGTTTTATTCCCACATGAAAGTCAGCTAGGTCAAACCACAAAGGTATGAATTCATACCTGGAATAAGTTGTAGGACGAAATGCAATTGAAGTCAAGCAAGCTGGTACTCTATACCAGATCTCCACTGGCTCCAGAAGTTAAAATTAACATATTTCAAACTGACCTTTTGAATTAGGTCCCGAGGTCACAGAGGGCCACAAACTCAAAGGAGCTGAGCGTGTGTATTACATTAATGAACTTAATTCAGGATGAAACTGTACAATTAATGGCATCAAGTTGCATCATGGGAGGTTCAGACTGGATATTAAGAAAAATTTCTTTACTGAAAGAGTGGTCAGGCATTGGAACGGGCTGGAGTCACCATCCCTGGAGGTGTTCAAACAACGTGTGGATACGGCACTTCAGGACGTGGTTTAGCAGCCATTGTGGAGTTGCGGTGATGGTTGGACTTGATGATCTTAGAGTTCTTTTCCAACCTTAATGATTCTATGACTCTAATTTTATAGCATTACTTACAAGGTGCAGTAAAAGGTAAAGCACAGCAGTCTGAAACCTGAATTTGATTCAACTTTTGACTTTCTGTGCAAGCATGAGGCAGTTCTCCATAGGACAATGAGAAGACAGAGAACAAAATTTCTGCCAAACCAAAGAGGCTGTCTGCTTGAGAGGCTCAACAGAGCGTCGCTGCCCACCAAGATGACCTGCAATACTGCTACAGACAAGACCAACTGGACACTGGATGTTTGACTCTGGCCCTCAAAGCACTTTCAGGCTATCATCATATTTTTAAAATAATAAAAATCAATAGAACAAGCACAGAAAGCGTGCTTTGGAGAAAAGCCAGTCGTAGCAAAAGTTGCTTTGTCTGCGAGTCCAAAAATGCAGCCTCATTCACTCACAGGAGAAACTATTCACAGACAGAAAGAACACTGCACAATTTGTAGGCCTTTGCAGGGTCCCCCCACTCGCCCAAGACTCCTTTTTCCTAGAAACAGCATGAGCCAGACAGAGCTTTTTGCCCCCCTACCAGTCTCAAATATTTTAGGTCTTGTACGAGTGAATCGTAAAGAGCTGTGACACAAAGCTCAGTTTACCCAACCGCCAAACAGGAAAGCGCTCATTACTTGTTTAAAAGCATCCTTTGTGCAAATGACTACAGTAGAGCATGATGAATTAAAAAAAAAAACAAAACCCACACAGGCAACATGACCAGAGCCCATCCATCCAGCACGGTGCAAACAGCAGGCAGACACTACTGTCTCCTTTATCTGCTTTCTCAGCCTGACCTCGCTGAGCTGCGAGACCGTGATGCCGTGTACCGTATTTATAAAGACAAAGCGCGGGGGCAGCCAGCCAACTTGCACTAGAAGGTCAGCAACACCCCTGCTTTTTCTTTGCCTGCAAGACTTCCATTGCTGATGTGAAATCTGAGTCTTACAAACACGACATTTGAAAAGTTTGTTCAAGAAGAGATGCACCAATTAATATGGACAGTTACAGCACCAGACAAGAGCTCTGAGAGTGCAATTTACCCCGTGCCTTACAATTACAGAGGATATAAATTACTTGCACGCTGCACTGGCAATAGGGCAAGCAACAGTAACAAGCAGTACTGTCCTTCTTCATACTGCACAGGATTTAGCTGGCCATTTAATCCCCTTGCCTTCTTTCACAGTGAAACACCTGAGGTGTGCCGAGTCCCAGTTTAAAGGGTGTCAGACCAGCTAACCTTAATTTAATACGCAGTAAAACGTAACTGAACATACGACAGAGGTAAACCAGTACAGTTCTTTGAAGGTGTCAATGAATCACAGAATCACAGAATGTTCGGGGTTGGAAGGGACCTCTGTGGGTCACCCAGTCCAACCCCCCTGCCAAAGCAGGGTCACCCAGAGCAGGCTGCACAGGACCGCGTCCAGGCGGGTCTTGAATATCTCCAGAGAAGGAGACTCCACAGCCTCCCTGGGC
>Ga0065711_1046543_pt1 | contig 12834 bp, 8 predicted proteins | sample Hoacrofraction12_FD_59098 | JGI IMG/M metagenome (GOLD analysis project Ga0065711, IMG submission 59098) | Hoatzin crop microbial communities from Cojedes, Venezuela - Epithelial fraction 12 v2 (version 2) | ecosystem: Host-associated > Birds > Digestive system > Esophagus > Crop | place...
ACCTCCCTTGTCCTGCTGGCCACACTCTTCTTGATGCACCCCAGGATCCCATTGGCCTTCTTGGCAGCCAGGGCACACTGCTGGCTCATAGTTAACCTGTCGTCCACCAGGACACCCAGGTCCCTGTCCGCAGAGCTGCTCTCCAGCAGGTCCACCCCAAGCCTGTACTGGTGCATGAGGTTGTTCCTCCATCTCATGCCTTGGTGTTCAGCCATTTGGGAAACACAATCTTGAAGCTTCAATTTTTCTAGGTCTCCATCCTCCTAGTACTTTGGGGAGGATAAGTCAGCTTGGAAACATCTGATTCAAGGCTAGTTAGCCAAATTTGAGCCAGCTGATGGTAAATCTGAGGAAGAACTGGGAAGTTTCAAGAGGCTTTGGGGATTTTAGCTCTTGCAACCAGCAGGCAGGAAAACTGGCAAGGTCTTATTCAGTCCTGGCCAAAATTTCAACATGGTTCAGTAGAAACAGCAGCGCCTCAGCAGAGCTTTGGGATTTCAACAAGGTTCTGCCAGAGAAGGTGTGAGCAGCTGTAATTATAACATCAAAAATAGGAAGTCTTTACAAGACACTTCTAGGTGGTGTCAGCCCATGTGGCATGAACAGGTGGAGTGCATTGGCATGGAGAAGAGGCGGCCAGCTCACAAGCATGGGTTTTTTAAGTGACAAATGATAGGCATATTCAATGCACATATTCTAATTATCTAATGATGTTGTCCAGCTCTGAGGAAAATCAGCCCAAAATGCGTTCAACTTTGCCTGAGATTTCTAAAAGTCTGCAGTGTAGCTGCACTTTGTCCTGAAAAAAAGTTGACTTCTTGAAATAAAAATGTTACTTTTCCCCCCCTATTTTTCAGCTGATAAAATACCTTTTTTTTTCAGAAATTTGAATGCTTTTTGTTTAGTTTTTGGCCTGGTGATTTTTTTTATCCCAAATTTTCCCAGAATATTTTTTCTAGCCTTGAGAATATTAGTTTCTTTCCAAGATCCCTCCCAATACTTGTAGGGAAAGCCACTTTCTCTTGCACAACAGGGCTGATAGTAACTCTGTTTACCACTGTGAATGGTGTACTCCACCTGCTCTGAGCTGTGAAAAAGGGTCCTGAGATCCCAGAAGCTGTTGCCAGCCATTTCTGCACCTCTATTTGTACACACGTATTTTTACATATATGTATAAATATATTCATATGCCTTGTACCAAGTAGATGGGCACACAAAGCTAAGCATCCCAAATGAGCAGTTTAACATGCAGTCAAAAATGTGACAATGCAAAGATTAGAACAAAAAGTAAATTGTGAGATCAGGGACTGTACTGAATTATGTGACAGCTGTAAGAAATGCTGCCATCTCCAGAAGAGAGACTGATATTACACAAGAGGGAAAAAAAGAACTCTTTAAACCAGAGAACAAAATTAAACCTGGGGTTGCTTTAATCTGTAACAAATTGGCTTTGCTTGTCCCCAGATGGTGCAAATGGCGATGTTAATACCTCCTGTGCTCGCCTATGAGCAAGGAGTGATCCTGCATTAACTCATGGGAACAGATGCAGTGAGGAACACATGTGCTGTGTGTGTTCCCACTAGATGGGATGCTGTGATGGGACTGCAACACTCACTGGGCAGCTTGGTGGAGAAGGTCTGAGAGGCCTTCGGCTCCCATCTACCCCATGAAATAAAATAGATTCGAAGCATGGATGAGCACCCAGACTGGGCTGGGCTGAGCTGTGTGAAAATGTGAGACAAGAATCAGCTGCAGGAATTGCATGGTGTCGAAGTTTTCTCTTGGCAAGGGCCAACATAATTCATTGGGCATGCAGTGGGGTTAGGTCAACTAATATGTGTTGTGGAGCCTTCTCCACATGGAGCCATTTGCTAGGGTAACTCGTCTAAGTAAGGGTAAAGCCGCACTGTCCTGCAGCATTAATTATTCTGATATTCATCATCTTGGAAGCCCTGGGAAGAAGAATATCTGCTCTTCAGTAAATGGCGTTAAATTGTGTATTTGTATGTATGCAAGTGCTTTCAAATGCAAAGAAAACAAAATCTGAAAATCTCTGCAGAAAAGTGCTCTGGAGGGCTCCCAGCTGGTTTGAGAATTTTAAGAGCCTGTTATAGGATTTACCTTCAAAAAAGATCAATTTAAATGCTGCCTGCCTTTATACTCATTGTTTATAAAGTTGAAAGCATCTCTGATAGTGACTATTCATTCTCACAGCAGTTGCATGCAGAACAGAAGCAGGTTGGTTTAACTCCATCCCTGCCATCTCTTGGAGAAACAGAGGGAGTGGGTGACTCTGCAGAGAGGAGCTCAGCTCAGCACAGGCACTGAGGGACTGATGGGGCAAGAAATTCATTTCCTGCAGTAACCAAGGCTTTCAGCACCTGGCAGGACTGAGTTGACTAGGGAACCAGGTTATTTTGTGTACAGGATGCACACATGTATGTGTCTGTGTGTCCTACAACATCACGTCACATGGTTCTGTATGCTGTAGGAGAAGCTCTTCATCCTCCCACAAAGTGGTTTGTCACATTCCCTCTGTTATGGTGGAGGAGGCCCCTGGAAGATGATCTAGAGTAGGGAATGGCTGACATATGGATATCCTCAAGACAACTAGTGCCAGCTATCCTGGGGCAGTGTCCGTCACTGAGTGCAGGAAATGCAGTCCTCCTTGAGCTCCGTGGTTGTAAAAGATGGCCCCAAACTCTGCCAAGAGACCGGACTTGTTTTGTTCAGTTGTGAGAGCCTGGAACTGTGACCAGAAGTTTGACCTGAGTGTTTGCTGCCTGAGGATGCTCTCACGGATGGTCACAAGTCGTCTGTCATCTGTCTGCAAGGCAGGCAGGTAGGAAGAATGTGAGGAGCTCTTCCCAAACCTTCTTCAGAGATGTTTAGGTCTCATCACCGATGAACAGCATTCCTGTTTGTTTGCTTAGCATCCCTGAGCTTGGACCATCAAAGGGGATAAGAACATGATAAAGTCATGCCATCCCAGCAACCACAGCTTGAGAAATACCCACTTAACCCATGCTCACCTGCTTCAGATACTGACAGACTTCAGAGCCTGGCAGTAGCGGACAGGAACGGTCAGATAACTTTCCCAGGACAAGAGGAAGTGTAGGTCAGAGCCTGTCTGCAAACAAGTCCTCCATGCCGTTGTGACCTTTTAACCTCTAGCACACTGTTGAATTGTCAGTGGTTTCAGTCATGGGTTTTGCCACTTCCCATTTTTAACATGTTCAACGGCTCTGTAGATCTCAGACTTAAAAAGCTGTCTCCAATAATTTGTTGCGTCTTACACTGCTTGGTTACATCTTGCTACACAAAATGGTGTACTTGGGGCTGATCTCAAGCAACTTTTCTCCATGGGCTGTTCCGGACAACTGACCTTTGTAAGAAGCAAGGGGAACTTCCAAGACTCAGAGTAGAAAATTCAGAGTGATGTCATCTTTCTTTACAACACCATTTATGTACTGCTCTGTACCATCTGGTAGATCATGAACTTCAGTATTAATCAGGCCTAAGTCTAGTTTGTAGTCTTCAGCTGCATAGCTTTAGACAGTTGAGCATCTGAGTTCATATAATGACCATTGGATGCCAATTAATCTGACAGGTTGTCCATATTTTCTTTCGTTAGATGGCAGAAGGATACTGCCAAAGTCCTCAGTTTCAGGTTAGATTAGCCAGTTCAGTTAAACAAGTGCATCAGATGGTTGCTCAAATCCAAGAGCAAGCAAAGCACGACTGCTGAATAAATGTGAACTTCAAGCTATGCTTAAATATGTCTGATAACCTGTAACCAAACTCCATGGACTTTCCAGGGAAACCCAGGGCTTTTCTCTTTCCCAGCCCACTGAAGCTGCGTCTGGCCCATTTGAAGACCCATGAAGTTTCTTCTGTCCCCACGTGATACACGTGGCTGCTGGTCTCTTGTTGGCTAGACCTCATCACATCCCTGTGTACCTTCACAAAGAGCATCTGTTCAAGTGTTTTGCTGAATGGGCTTCTGAGCTTACATTGCTTCCAAGGTTTATGCAAATGTGTACTAAATTGCCCAGCTCCTTTTGCCCTTCTTACTTGCTTAAACTGACTTAAGTGCACAAACTTTTACAGATGCAAGACCGGAAAACCTGCATCCGTTTGGTTTATTGGCAAAATTTATGTTCTTTCCCTGGGAGGTCAGATCTGGCCCTGTGCTTGTTGGTTGACAGGTGGGGTTTCCAGCCAGACATCCATTTAAACAAGAGTACTGTAATTAAAAGGATCTGGCTAAAGAAATTGCACAAATTAGAGCAGACAGCTGTTATTTGAAAGGAACAAGCACTGTTGTTTTTTTAAACAGCCAGCTCTTGGCTTGCTGCCAGAAATGCTTACATTAGATCTTATGGAGAAATATCTTCCTTCAACTGTTAAAAATATAAGTGAAAAGAACTCTATTTCCCCCTCAAAGAAATTGTGATGGGCAATAGGCAACAAAGGGAAGATATTAATGAACTTTGGCATCACCTGGAGATGACTAACTTCAGATGTGTACAGAACAGAGGGAGGCTTTTGAGAAAAAAAATAATGCATCCATTTCATTTTATTCATGGATTTATGCACAAAAGCTGAGATTCCTGCAATAGAAGTTTAAAATGGGAACATAACTCATTGCACGGATGCTCTTCTTCCAGAAAAAGGCACTCCTCCTGCTTTGTAGCTGCAATTCAATGTGGACGGGGTTGATCTGAATCAGCCTCCAGCTTCTGCTGGGGCCTGGTGGTGAAGTTAAGGCTGATGAACCAACAAGCAGATCAGTGTGGTGTACATCAAGCACTGGAAAGGAAACCTTGGTGATCAGTTCTGCTCTTTATTCAATACAGAGATTACCCCACCATTTCTGTGTGCCAGGAGGAGGGTTTTGCATTGCCCTGGTAGAACGGCTGATGGATGCGTGCAATTAAGGACAAGGACTGGATCTTTTTCCAGGCTTCTCTGACATGCGAACACTCAGTGGGCATACAGAAATATGATTAGTTCATGAATCTTCCCATTAGCAAGTTAAGTCCTGCCTTATTTAATACAGCAGCTTCCAGGTTTGAAATCAATTTGTGCTTGAAACAGATTGCTGCATCTGGCCAGCGTCTCTGATAACTTGAAACAGTCATACCCGTGAGCCTCCACAAACGATGTGCAGGAATGCAGCTAACACCAGCTTAAGATCACTCCACAGGATGGACAACATACTGGGCTGGGGACCAGAGGAGACCTGGGATTTACTTCTGCCTCCTCCGCTAGTCCCCCAGGAAGCTTGTCCATCTGTCCTTCTGTTATACTGGCACTGTCAAGTCACTTATCCACTTCTAGTGAGCCTTGAGGTCTGCTAGTAAAAATCAATGGCACCAGCTGGTTATTAAGTGGATTTGCAATGTTTTCTAATGCTGTTTATACAAATCAGAGCAGAGAGGGTGAGTACAGGCTCAGAGAACAAAGAGGAGAAATGAGGAATCTGAAAAAGAAACTGCTTTCTTTCCAAAACCCTCACTGTAATCTTCTCCTTCCTCTTTTTGAGTGCTTTCTCGGTGCTTTTATCTTGCTCTTACCCACCCCTTATTATCCTCTTTTCTCATTCTCTAGGAAAACCTCTTTTTTGTGATGGAATACCTCAATGGAGGAGACCTCATGTTCCATATCCAGAGCTGTCATAAGTTCGACCTTCCCAGAGCAACGTAAGAAGTTATTATAACCTTTTGGCATGCAATTCTCATGTGTGGTAGAAGAAAGACACTAGGGAGCTTCATTTTATTCCCAGCTCTGCTACTGTCCTGTAGAGGAAACCTTCGGCAAGTCATTTGACCTCTCTGCACCTCACCCAGCTGCAACTGGGGATCATACTTGTGCTGGAAGTAGAATCACTCTCTATCCCAGTTCTCTCCAAACTGAACGAAACAGACACGCAAGTCATCAGCCCGACTCAGTGATGGACTTGGAGAAAGTCACTTCCTCTCCCTGTCCTCCTTCCCCTCCCACAGAAGGCTTTTTAGAGCCCATCCACACAGCTGATTTCAGTCAGACATGACCTTACTTTGCATTCTTGGTCAACCAGAGGAGCTATTTCTGTCTGGAAGCATTACAGATGCTGCTACACCCTCGTCAGCATTGCATTTGCCTGCAGGCTTACCCTTTAGCCTGCAAACCAGAGACCTCCTTCCAGCCTGTGACCTGGCTCCTGTATTTTGTGCTAACCTCAGCACAGTCCCACAAACATTTTTTCAGAGCCAAGAGCTGAGCTGGACAGAGCTGTCCCTTAGGCTTCCCTGGTTGCTGGATCGGTCCCCTGCCCAGGATTGCAGTCCCTCGGACAGAAAGGGGCTCCGGAGGGACCATTCAGTCCATCTGAGATCTTACCTCTGGGAGTGCCTCCACTGTCTATAAACAGCCCCAGACATGCCTAAGACCTTATTCACAAGGCCTGTAGATGAGGGTCATTTTAAAGCAACATACAGGTGTCTGCTGTGAATTACAGCAGCCAGGGGGTTGCCTTTTGTTGTGCTCATTGAGTTCTTGCTGGGCCCATAATTGGAGGCCCCAGTAATGATATCATGGACCCAACCTCCACCCCAGATTTACTACCATCAAAGAAATTCCACAGATGCATTTTCCCATCTGTGGAATCAAATGTCTTGTGCTTTACAACACTGGATGGCCTCTAGCCAAGCTGAAGGACCTGCTTAAGCTGAAGTTCCTGGTCCAGTGATCAGAGGTGAAGGTGTTGTTTGTTAGAAGTAATGCGATTTTCGTTTTTTGCCTTTAAGATTCAATGAGGGGAAAAGAGAGATAAAATCTATCAAAAGAGCAAAAGCTAAATTTAAACAAAAAATTAATACACCAACAGGGAGTTAAAAATTTATTTCACTTTGATTAAAGTAAATAGAAGAATTAGTATAAATGAAAGGTGCTTTTAATCCTTACACCAGCAAAAGGTATTTTAAAAGTCAATATTGAAACCACTATGGGAATTAATTTTTATTTAATAATTAAAAAAAAAACCCAAACCCTCATTTAAATCAATGTTTAATTTAATGATTTTTTTCAAAAGCATTTGAATGTTCAGAATTAAGGGCCAATGCTTTGAAGACTGAGGGAGCGGAGCTGTACGACACCGGAGGGACATACAGTCCTGCTGCTGCGTTCCCTTCTGGGACAGCACTTTCTTTGTGCAGTGGTGCTTCAGCCTTATGGTCCTCTTTGCAGCAGGATGTGGTGTTGTCCTTTAGGTAGAAAAGTGTTTGGAACAAAGGTCTCAAACTCGAAAAGACTCCAGAGAAAGGCCACCAAGCTGCTAGCTAGTTCATATCTTCGATAAAATTTCAAAGGCAAGTCATAAATCTGAGCAGTGAAGAGGTCTGTTAGACAAGCCAAGGAGGCTGTAGTCCCCAAACCCAGATGCCCACCTGCCTGTCCCATCGCTGGGACTACGCCACTGTTTGTACAGCAGCTACTGAACATGGCAAATTACTGCTGTCCTTTTGAGGTCTGAGGTGTTAACCAAAATCTGCAGTGTTTCAGTCTGGTGCATCACTGTAAATCATTTATTTACTTTAAATATGTAGATATGGGAGAGGAATAGATACCACTCGGTCTGCCACCTTTGTGACAGAGACCATATCTTTGAGGTGAGGCAGGGTAGGAGACAGGAGCTGGGCGGTGGTTTTTTGCTCCACAGCTGCTCTGAAGATGTCCTTGAGCACTGAAGGACATGTCCTCAGAGTCAGTTATATACAAAAAAATACGACTAGCCATGCAGTGTGGCATCCATATCCCTGAAGATGAGTAGGCTCCAAACCCCTACCATTTCGCAAAATGGCTTCAGCGGGAGTTGGGCTGCTAGCCATGTGGCAGGCTTTCAGGAATCTCACATCGTCCATCAGTTACCTGTAAAACCCAGTTACTCCAAGCCTTCTGGAGATACTCCAAGCCTTCTGGGAACTTAGGGAAATTTTGGCTCCTGTGGAGACAAAGTTTCCATCTTTTTGGGTCTAGTTGAAGACGCCTGTTGGGAAGCATCCATTCTAACTTGTGCCTTCTGTCACTCAGGTTTTATGCTGCTGAAATCATATGCGGGCTCCAGTTCCTCCATTCCAAGGGCATAATATACAGGTAATTTTACTCTTTAGTATCTAATATGCCAAACCTTTTCTGCTTCCCTGCAAGTGCTAGTGGTAACTGAGACTGTTGCTTGGATGTGCTTACTGGTATTGCATTTCTATGCAGATTTCCTTTTTACAGAGTCTGGCTGTTGTATTTTGAAAAGATAGTGTAGAAAAGGCAGTTCTGAGCCCTTTTTGAGAATCCAGTCCTATTTCAGTTAGCATTAAAACAACCTCTTTGATGCATTTACATTCATTCATTCATATAGCACCCAGTATGGGCACCCAGTTTAAGCTTTCCGTATATGAACATATATAAGGTCATGCTAGCCATGAGAAATTTGGTATATCTGCTGTACTAGTTACCCTGGGACTGTATTGACAAGTTCAGCTCAAGTAACAACATCAGGGAGACCGTGATATACCTTCATTTTTGGGTTATTAACATGTCTGCTGTGCATAGTTCCATGGGGAGATGGGATTCATCTCACCTACCATCATGAATCTGACCTAGCCACCCAACCTCTTCCTGAAGTAAGCACAGAGCAGTGGGCTTTTCTGGGCTCATCAAACCTGTGTTAGACTGTGTATAAGTGCCCATTTCTACCTGTGGGCTCTACAGGAAGATCATGAGGACTAAGTGGGACACTACAGGCAGCTGCACTCAGACAGAAGAGACCTCTCTCAAAGTTACTGCTATGAACTTAGTCCACAATGCATCAGTCTATCAAATCCCAAGGAGGAGAAGTCCTCTACTACAAAATTGCCCATTCCAGCTTCTGCATGACTTCCGTAGGAGCTTCAAACTTATGCATGGATGCTTTGATCTAATGCACAAGTGCAGTTCTTCAGACCTACAGATCTGAAGACCTATAGGCCAGCAGGTCAAGGGAGGTGATTCTGCCACTCTACTCTGCTCTGGTGAGACCCCACCGGGGGTCCTGCATACAGCTCTGCAGCCCTCAGCACAAGAAGGACAAGTACCTGTTGGAGCAGGTCCAGAGCAGGCCACAACAAAGATCAGAGGGCTGAAGCACCTCTCCTGTGAGGACAGGCTTCTCCTGGGCTGTTCAGCCTGGAGAATAGAAGGCTGGGGTCAGACCTTATTGCAGCCTTTCGGTAGATAAAGGGGCCTGTAGGAAAGATGGGGACAATCTTTTTAGCAAGACCTGTTGTGACAGGACAAGGAGTAATGGCTTTAAACTAAGGGAGGGTAGATTTAGACTGGATATACGGAAGAAAATTTTTACCATGAGAGTGGTGAAACACTGGAATGGCTTGTCCAGAGAGGCAGTGGAGGCCCTGTCCCTGGAAATAGTCAAGATTAGGTTGGATGGGGCTCTGAGAAACCTTGTCTAGTGGAAGATATCAATGTTTGCTGCAGGAGGGTTGGGCTAGGTGACCTCTAAAGGTCCCTTCCAACCCAAAGCATTCTATGATTCTAGATGAGGGGACAGAGACAAGACGGGAGCAAGAAGGGCTGCAGAAATCAGGCCACAATATGCTTTTCCATGGCCGAAAGGAGGAACTGAATTTCTGGGGAGCTCTAGTCCAGCTCATCTTCATGGCAGAAGTTAGTTACTACTTTGCAGCCTTCTGTAAAAGCAGGAAGCAAGTAGCTTATCACAAACAAATGAGAAAGCTCACTAAAACAACAGTGTTTACTGAAACCCAAATGAGCTTATTTTAATGTTTGTCATGTAGCGTGAACATTAGAACAAATGCTAGAAGTGAATGGCTTGTTTACAATCCACTCTCCCATTAAAACGCAAGCTTTGTTTCATATAAACTCGCCTCATTCATTATTAGTGCTCATGTGGGAGCCATTTATAGTCTTTATTGACCAATGACGGTGACTGCGTAAACATGAGATCAATATCAATGGCATTAAGCTAAGATGATCTCCGGGGTCTCAGCAAGTTTCTGTGTCTAATTGTTGTTCTGGATGACTGAAGGGAAACATTTTCTGAAGTGCCCAAATCACTTAGCCATGTCTGTAATTTTTACTCAGATTTCTCAGAAAAGTTGACTAAAAATATCTTCAGGAAATTCTGAGTTTGTGGCAGGACTGTTAATGCTGAGATTTGGTTTATAATTCACATTTTTGTTTGGAATTGTTACACCACTGTTGTGTCAGGGTTTGGGACTTGTTTCCTCATGAAAGGAGAGAGATGTTTAGAGTCTGGTGCCTTGGGAAACATGGGAAAATTGCGATAGCTAGACTTTGGGTAGCACGGTGATAGAAAGAAATAGCTCATTCCCATGAGTCAGTGCGGCATTGCTTTGGGTATCAAGCTTTGAGAGAAAAGATTTAACCAGTCCTACTCCTTTTTCCTTTTTTCCTTGAAGACAATGACAAGGTCAGTTGAGACTGCACAGCCATCGTATCTCAGTCAGAGCTAACTAAGCACTTAGGAAAGTGAATAAAAATCAATTTTGAAACTACATCACTTGCAACGTAGTAAGAACAATGAATCCAGTTGTTCTGTCTCATGCACCCACGTTTGGAAATGTTGGCTTAAATTTTAATGAATGAGCTGAGGCGTTTTTGGCAGAAACTCCAGTCCCTGGAGCCAAGGAGTTTGAGACTCATCAAGATAATGAAAGTGAACTGTAGGTGATGGGGTTTTTGTTTTACTTCAATCTACCAGATGAATAAAAGCAGTGCTGGCAGGCAGAGATTGATCTCAATGGTGTAACTAAAATAAGTCATTCCAGCTGGAAATTGTGACAACATGAGAGTCTGCCACTTGGAAAGCAAATGTCTTGGTTGCCTCTATATTTCTTTTTGATTGATGACTCCCACATTTTCTTGGGCCATATTCTAGCAGCAGTGAACAATTGCCCCATGGCAACAATTTACAGTGTAGACACTACAGGGTCCCCCACCCCGACTGGGACCTGGCCGAAGCAAGACGAGGAGCTTTGCACAGAGGCTGAACAGCCATATTTCCTGCAATTGCAGGTGATCATCTCAGGACCATCATGCATTAGAAATTACCTTCTTTGAGGGAGTCCAAGCCATTTTTGAAAAAAACTCATTGTAAAACAAGTTGTCACCAGGAGGGCAGCTATACAGCAGCCTCGTGGTTAGGACTCTTGCCTGAGATGTGGAAAATGTGTGTAAACTGTGAATCAGCAGAGGCTGGAAAAGACCAGTTGTCTCCTCAGCTGTGGGCACAAGCAAATGTTGTCTCTGGGTCCTTTGGGAGCCATGAGAAAGAGCAGAGGCTGATAGCACAGGATAGGCAGTGCAGGAACGTGGGTACTCTGAGACCCAAACTCTGCCTACATCCCAGGTGAAGTGCGGCACTGCTGATCCAAACATCTCCCTGAGTTATTATTTCAATGAAAAGCAAAACTTTTAGGTAAGTTATAAAAAATTTAACATAGAAACCATGCCAGACTTCCTTTCTTTCTGCCTTTTTCATTCTTTCTTTACATGCTTTTCTCTCCTTTCAGAGATTATTCTCATGTGAGGCCCTCTTTGTTCTCACATGAGGACCTCTTTGTACTCTGTCAATGGCCATGATTCATCAGCTCGCTTGCTTTTATTTCCTTCTCTGTGCATTTCTTTTTTTTTCTCTCTCTGTGGTCTTTGCTTCCCACAGTAGCTCAGAGCCTGAAACCTCTGACAACAGCTTGGCAGCTATGTGTGAAGGGCTTTGTAAATCCACAGGGCTCAGAAAGTGCAGCCCAGCAATGAAAAAGTGGTGGGTGCTGTGCTGACGTCTGGGACTGTTCTCACCCTCTGCAAGCCATGCAGGGCTTGCAGGTCCTTACCTCTTCCAACATTTGTAGAGCCTGCACTGGGAGGGTGTCAGGTTCTGACATATAGAACAACAAGGTGATAATTATTTAAGAGATCAATGTTCACTTCTTTCTTGCGCTTCGTTAATCTACGACTGCTTCCCTCGTGGGAGAGCAGAACCGGGGATCAGAACTCCACACTCGCTTAGTACTTGTTTGTATGTCTCATTCACACACAGTCATACAACATTAACTTGGAAACCAAAAAATGCCATCGGCTCCACTCAGAGCCCACCTGTAAGCCAAAATGCCATGGACTCCTCGCCTAGCCTGCCTGTAAAACCAAAATGCTGTCAGCTCCAAGCGGAGCCCTCCCACAGAACACCATGAGGTGCTCTACCTGCCTGCGGATAGAGTACTCACTCCTGAACCCCGATGGAAAATAAAATAGATTTGTGATCCTTGAGCTTGGATAAAGCACAACCGAGGCACAATAACGGCAACCAACTAACTTCACGAGTTTATTTACTGCGGCTGTAGAAATAACAGTCTAACAAAAATGGCACGAAGAAGAGAAAGAAGGAAGGAAACAAAGAGGAAAGAGAGGAGAGAGAGAGAGAGATAGGTTGGCACTGGGAAAGGAAAGAGGGATAGTCACCACCCTGGATCCTGTGGCATCCCGTGGGTCCCTCGTTGATGGTGCTCAGCAGTGGGTGGTGGGTGCACACACATGGTCTCTCAGTGTCCTTTTATATCCATCCGAGGAAATCGGCTGTGGTCAGTTTGCACCAATCATTTTGTACTTATCGGTCTTCCACCAATGACCTTGGTACATGCGGGTTTCTGCAGTGTGGTCTCTTGGCTTCACCTGGTGGCTCTTGTCTCCTTGAAGTTTGTGATAGTTCTTGTCTGGTTGGCGGTTCCCCAGTTGCTAGCCAGCCATGGCCAATCAGGCAGC
>Ga0065711_1008430_pt1 | contig 12833 bp, 16 predicted proteins | sample Hoacrofraction12_FD_59098 | JGI IMG/M metagenome (GOLD analysis project Ga0065711, IMG submission 59098) | Hoatzin crop microbial communities from Cojedes, Venezuela - Epithelial fraction 12 v2 (version 2) | ecosystem: Host-associated > Birds > Digestive system > Esophagus > Crop | place...
CCGCAGCCCCCGAGGCCGGGGACGGGGCGCGCGGGCAGCCAGCCCGGCCGTGCCGGGAGCGGCACCCGGGGCGCAGGGCACCGCAGCGGGGAGGGCGGGCGTGAAAGGCGGAGGACAACGAAAAGCAACCGCAGCAGGATCAACAGAGGTGGGGATGGGGAACGGCTTCTGGAGGGACGGGGAGGGCCTGAGCAAGGGGATCGGGCAGCGCCTTAAGGGACGCGGAGGCACCACCACAAACAGAAACCTCGGAAAACGTCCAACCTGCTGAAAACAGTGGGGGAGAGAGAGAGGCAGGACAACGGAAGGGACAGGGAGGACTCAACGTGAAAGGCTTCCAAACTGGAGGATGAACCCAGGGCATTGGGAAGATGGGGGAGATCAAAAGTGAGATTTGGGATCAGAAATGAGGCAGAGCGACTTGCGGGGAAAAAGCAGCGGTCTTTGACAGAGAGAGGGAACAGAGGGCAACGGGGAGCGATACCTCCGCGAGCCTGAAGCCCTCCGCACGCAAGGCATCCATTGTTCTCCAACTGGAAGGCTCCATACGGCGCAAGAAACCACTGCTTCCCTCTCCATCACTGGAAAAAGCACAAGCAGTACGTTCAGTCGCCAACATCTCAGGCTGATCTGTTTTGCCTATTCATATCCACAGAGAAGATTACATGGGTGAGAAAAATGGAAATACAGTACAATATGACTGACAGGAAACTCAAGTGAGCATTAACTACCCAGGAATTCAGGGAACGCTGGTAGATAATGAAATAAATTAAAGGTATAATACAAGCCCAGTGCTATAAATGAACCCCTTTAGAAACTAAGGATTCAAACATACTATTAGGAAGCAACTCTGAAGTGGTGTAAAACCAGCGAGTTATTGTATGATTAAAAATGAATCTCTGCAACTCCGTAAGGAATTAAATATACCATGCAAAGCAACTGCAAAGTCATTTTAGGAAGACTGGATTATTGATACTGGGTACAAAAATGTTTGCATTGGCCAGAAACCATTCCTAATTAGGTAAAAAATACTGCTTGCATTGCCCAGGAACCCTTCCAAACGAGTGCAAGCGTATTATATTCATCTGCTTCTCCATCAGCGAGCTCAGGAGGCACTGCAGATTGTGGAGAAAAACACAGCACCTCGTCCCTTGTGCTCTGTGTGCTTTACAGAAGCTATTTCTGTTCGAAAAACCCATGTTACTTTGCAATAACAACCCAGGGAGGCAAACAGGTTACTCATTAACCACCCAGCTGAGCTCTCCGCTGGCACAGATTACTGAGCACTAAATGAGTTCCCGGTGCTCTTGGCCAAAAGCAGAGGAGAGAAGCGTGCGCTTTACCTCGGTGAGCTGACGGGCAAGCAAGGCTGCTCGCATACGCCGCGCAGCTCTCACAGCCCCGGGGCGGACGCGATGTCGGACGCCGGCTGCAGCAGGGCAGATGCAGGTAACGCTCGCCGGAGCCCCCCGGACCGCCCGAAACGAGTGGCTGATGCCCCAAGGCCAGTACCGAGGAGCGTTGTGTTTCTCCGTGCTCCCACATGTCCAGCTAGTACTTCCAGAGGGCACTGCCTCTGGGCAAAACTCTCTGGTAAATGGCCCATTTTATAGTGGTACCGCTTGCTAAACAGCTTCCAAGCAAATTACAGGGTGGTGGTATTGAAAAAGCAGACATTCCCCAGGGATTCGCCCCGCGACCACGCTGCAGGCGGAGCAGCGGGGCTGGCCGGCCTTGGAGCCGTGCCGGCGTGGGCAGCCTGGGAGCCGCGGGCTCGGGGCCGGCAGCGCTGCCGTGCGCCCGGGGCAGCCCGCTGCGGTACCGCTCTCCTCGCCTGGCCGTCGAGCCAAGGCTCACTGCTCATCAGCCCACGGCACCTCGCTGATCCCGGGCCCAGGAACCTCGGGCACCGACCGCCAGCCCAGCACGGGGTCTCACAGACCCCCGCATCCCTGCCCGCAGCCGCTGCCGTGCCGGCGGGCAGCACAGACACCCACCGAGGGCAAACCTCCCCGCACCAGGGCTCTGCCCGCAGCACAGCTCGAGGAGCCGCTGCCCGGCGTGCAAGCGGCCGTGCTCCACCTCGGACACGGCTTCCTCGTCCCTGTGAGCCCCGACTGCCGGCTTCCTGGGGCAGAACCGTCACGTTAAATTTATAACAAAACTTTATATGCAGCTGGAACAAAACCTCCCTGACAAACAGCCAAACTCTTCCAGCGCACCGAGTCTAACGTGGAGCAGAGCTGCAGCTGTTTGATCACAGCATCGTCTCGTCTGGGCTGAAAGGACTGCTGATTAGAGCCCTAGCAGGAGCGGCAGGAACAGACGGGTTTCAGCCCAGCTCCTCGGATGCCGCCGTAACAAGCCCCAGACCTGCTTCCTGGGGCAGACGCACATCTCGGAGCCCAACACCGAGGCGCAGGCTGTGACGCAAGCAAAGGATGATGTGGCAGAGAAAGTCAGTCTCTGCCCCGACAGCAGCAACCCTGCTGCCTCTCTCGCCTGCCAGGCAAAAAATTCCTCCTGCGAGGAAGAGTGAGGAAGGACGGGTGCTCTCCGAGGGGCCCCTCGCTGCCTGGCCTCGGACCCAGGCCCGAGAAGCAGAGAGCTGGCAGCGCTGGTAGCTGTTGGAGCATCACTGACAGTCTAGATTAGCTTTGCTGATTATATAGAGAAGGCAAGCCAAGATTTTTCCAATTTTTGTATCTTCTACCAGCATTTTCAACTGCTGACAGCAAAAAAACTGGGGGGGAAAGCAACCGTGAGTGGAGAAGGAGCAAAGCTGATACACAAACTCTTCAGGAACGGCATACTTGAGTGCTAAACACAACGTTAACTCCACGAGGCCGTGAGGGTCCGAGTGCTGCCCCTCCGAGCCGAGCAGCTCATTTCCCACGCTGAATAAGCTGCGCTTCGCCTGGGCGCCTGTGACCACACAGCCCAGAGCCAGACAGAGGTACAGTCATCGGTGACCCCCGCCTCGCCCGGTCTCTGGGCAGGTGGGACGGAGCGAAGAGGACGTGCAGGGCCAGGACCCCGCTCGGGGGCACCCCCGGGCCCCCCGGCGCTGCCGCGCACGCTGCGGCTCGGCAGCACCCCTTCCCTCGCCGCCGCCAGCCCAGGCGCGCGGCGCGGCTCTGCAGGGCGATCACCGCTGCTCCCGCCACCGCACCAGGAATTATTTTTCTTCATCTCTCCCTGCTCTTTATCCCAGAATAGAACAGGAGGATCAGGAAGGTCATTTGAGCCATTTAATTCTGGGGCGGTTCGATCATAATTACAAAGTTTGATTTTTCCAGTGGCACAGGGGGAAAAAAGAGGGAAGCGGAGCGCTGGGCAGCCAGCTCCTCGATCGCGACGCCGGCTCCCCCCAAGCGCCCGCTGCCAGCCCTGGTCCCCAGCCCGGGTTATCGCCAGGGTCAGCCCTCTTCTCCAGCAATCCAGAAGCAGACAGCCAGTTCCCAACGGGCCAAGCAGGTAAACATCTCACCCAGATGGGGAAAATTAACATTAAAATGTACTACGACATTCCTCCCTTGAAGGCACGGCATTTTGCATTAGAAAATCAATCTAATCAAATCCATCTTTTATCAAGCTGACAGATTGGATGTGTACTCTAGCCTTTAGTTCTTCTGTTGCTATTTTCCCCCACTTCCACAGCTTAGAAAATTTTATTTCAAGTAACTAAAACTGATTTACCAACATAAAAAGTCTTTATAGCACATGTCTATAGTAACATAACATTAGCAATAAACATCTGCTAAACGTTACTTAACGGTTTTGCAACATATGTTCCGAATGACAAATGGCTGACTTTGGATGCCTTGTAAAATCTTTCGGTCGTGCTGTGTTCAGGGCTAGGCCGTGACTGCCAAAAACCCCGAAGTAAACAGAAAGCACCTTAGTACAGCGAAACCGCTTTCGACAAATTTATTCCAACAGAAGCTGTAGAGCTGGCTATACCAAAACATTGAAATAATTTCCTGCGTTTAATTTCATTTTTTAATGGCGTGTAGGGGGGTGGGAAAGTCTCTCTTCTTCTGGAACATTTGCAAAACTGACCTTGACAGCACTTTTCTGTACCATAAGACCTCCACTGCATTTTCATTTTAAAAGGTAAAAAGAACCAACGGCCAGCACGCTGCCCGGCAGCGCCTTCTCCGCGGACCAGCAGGCTTCTCTGGCTCCGCCCTCCGGGTCCGTCAGCTCAGAGACAGCTTTCCGTCCAAACCGGTACTGATAGCAACCATTCTCATTAAAAAATCTTTGAAAATTTTTCCAAGTTTTCCCCAAAAACTAGGCTGAACACAAAGTTTGGGGCAACTTTGTCATTTCCATTTCAAATTGAAAGCTGATGATCCATTTCGCTCAGCACAACAGAAAAGTTTGGGACTCGTCAGCCTCCGCTCCCTTCCTCGTCGACGCTTTGCGTACGTACCACAAGCGGCAAGGTTTGCTGAGCAGCGCCCGTTTAAATACAATTAAGGAATTCTCATAGGAGGATGCAGAAACCTTTAGTAATCAGAAACAAAGTCCAGCCAGTGAAGAAACACAGTGCTTCCAGGAAGAAAGTAAGCCAGCTCTAATCAATCCTCCGCATTTTATGAGAAGGCAGCTACTAACATCAGACGAACCAGGAGTCCTCAAGGGACTTTGTGATGAAGTAGAAAGCACGAGGAAGAAGAAGAAAACGTTTAAAAAGTCTGTAAAAAAATTGGGGATGTAGAACTTCAAGACCATCTCCAAAACTAAATTAGAATATATATGCAAGAGATGGATCCTTTAAAAGTCTAGGAAAGCAATTTAATTAGGAATTCCTTTGATGCAGGATTTTTCCNCTCCTTTATGGGGTTGCGTGCCTAGCCTCATGCGACCCCAGTTCATCATTTCACGTCCTTAAACACAACCCCCGATAAACACTCTCCATGCAGCCAGCAAGAGAGTTTTCATGTCAGCACACCCCGTTCAGAGAAATCCTCCCGTCACTATTTTCTTCCAAAAGCCACCTGAGCACAGCAGCCAACCCAGCCGCCCACCTCCAACCTCACGCCAGCGTGCCGGGCCGCTGCTGCCCGTGCCACCGTCCCTCTGCTCTCAGACTGGCCGCCACCACCCGCAAACCGAACCCCGGGGCTGCGAGCCAGGGCAGGCAGCCCCCCAGGGCGACGGCAGCCCCCCGAGAGCTGGCCCCCGCGCTTGGGACCCAGCACGGTGTGCGCGGCAGTCCAGCCAAACCTACGTCCCGNGCACAGAGCCCTCNTTAGGACTGCTGGAGAAAGGACACTGACAATTAAAAATACACTCATCCAAGTTTCGTTATGCAAGGACATCTTCACATTTTACTGTCAGCCATACCACCAGGAACACGCAGCGCGGGGCAAACGCAGCCCTCGGCTCTTCCCTCCCGGAGAGGGCCGGGCGCTGCGCCGGGCGCAGAAGGGCCGGCTCTCCGACGGAGGCAGCCGGGCTGGCCACGCTCCGCAGAACCTGGCACCCGCCGCAGCCATGCGAACGGCACGCTGCCTTGCTGCTTCGTTACAGCCTGCCTCATCGGACCTGCCACCTCATAAAACACGGGCATTGCAGCATTCCTCAGCCTCCACACACGCGAGGGAAACCTGCGCTGCACCCTTGAGCTGGATCCGAACTGTAAAGTGTTTAAACCCATCCAGCGATGCCCGATGAATTCTGGAAACACGGGCATGCCAGTACGGTTTGCAGCTAAGCTTATGCAAAATCATACGTAAGTGGAAGGAGGACGTGCCTTCAGACGGGGTTTGCTGGGATTTCCATCCTGAGGCCACCACCGAGTCCCCTGCCCTGCTGACACGCGAGAGATCCCACCAGCCGGCAGGACCAGAGCCAGTCGCTCTGACGGCAACCTCTGTGACAGCAACGTTCTTGCTTCTGTTTCTTCTTGGCAGCCAACTCCAGCATGACCTGGGCTGGATAAGGCTCCGGGAGAGACGGGGAAAGACCAACATCACACAGCTCATGGTGCACGGGCAAAAGTCACCACAGGGACCTGCAAGTCGTGCGTCTTACCTCACTCCTGGGTATGCACAGCAGGACGCTTCCCCGGGCTTCTCTTCTACACACAACTAGGAAAACCATTACTGCCGGTTTTTACTGCTCTGTGGGGAAGCAATTCTGTCAGCCACACTTCACTGCCTTCTCTGAAACTTCTACCAAGCATGGCAACCCACGGCAGCGGCGCAAGCCCCTCAGCCCACAGGGAACCGCCCGGCGCGGCGCGGCGTGAGCGCAGCCAACGCTGTGCACTGCGTGTGCCAACAAAACACACACTCAACGGATCACGAGCAGGGTGGGCTGCGGCTTTCTGGCACAGTTTTGAAAGCACTCACCATTTTTCAGTTCTGTCTGATGTAACAAGGACAGATCTTTTTCACATTTACGCCACTGTAATAATTACATTTAGTGTCCTGAACTCGCAGTGTCTTGAACACATGTTTTATATCAGGGCTAAACTCTGGTTATTTTCATGAACTTCGCTCACCGTGTGGTTCAGACTGTACAAGGGAAACCACAAAATGAGAAGTTCATTTTTAAAATCTTTTCAACCCACAATTTGAACAGAACGCTGACAAAGCTGCCTTTGGAGGGTCTGACACGACGAGCCGCTTCAGATCCTCAGGTCTTCAGCGCACGTGTGTCCTGAGCAGGAGCACAAGCCTAAACCTCGTACCTTCTTACAGCAGGAACCTTCCTGGAGTGAATTTGCAGAATTTAAAGGCTGCAAAGCATCTGTGCTGCCCTCCTGCACAGGAATGTATTTTGCTCCGAAAGCACGCTACCTTTCATGTTATAGCTTCTTCTCTATGTTAATCACTCTAAAGTTGCTAAATTATTCACCGTTCAGAAAATACATTTTCATTGCCTAGAGTTGGCAGTCGAAAGTGACATACAGAAATAGGTCAATCTCATCCCATAGAAGAATTAACATACCCTCGTGTGCTTCCCCTCCCCCCAGCTGCCATTTTTGAGCTCCGCTCCACGTGAAGGTGGGCCAAATTTAAACCGTCTGCATTTTTCATGCTGCTCCACCACGCTAAACCCACAGGCTTCACTATGTGCCCTGACTTTACATTTTTAAGGAACCGTGCCCAGCAACAAAATTAATAGACCGACTTTTGCCCGGTATTCCCACAGACCACGGGCAAAGCTTTAACGATAATTGCAAAGGACGCGACCCAAGTTTTCCAAAGCTGCTACCTCAGCTGGAGAAAAATCCCTCCGGCCTGGAGCCCAACCATCACCACCCTCGGTTTTTTCATCTGCCTTGGAGGGGGGAGCAGGTTGTGGGTTTCTTTCCTTTATTTTCTTTACCTACGTATCTCCAAAATAAACAGATTTTAACATGACATTTAAAAAAAAAGGGGGGGAGGAATTTTGCTGGCACATTTATGGTGCTGTTTTTACACATATCCAAATTAAATGCAATTTGCTCAGGACTGTTCCCCAGCAAGCTGTTAGCCATAATATGCCCAGGCTGCTGTCTGTTGGGTCCACATCCGTTTTTCCTCGCTGGGAACCACAGCACAAGGGCCCTGTTCAAGCTTTCTGTTCCTGCTCTGCTTTGCACAGGCGGAGGTGGCACTCGCCAGCATCTGATTACATGGAAATCGTACTGGTACGTCAGCCGCCGGGAAACGGGATGCAGCTCAGAGGAAACAAGCAGCACGTGAAACCAAAGCACAAAGCAAGAAATCTTTAACAGACCACTGCCGGAATAGATGATAAAGAGCAGAATCAACCTCGAAGCCCAGCACGCCGGCAGGGCGGTGAAGGAGATCCAGCCTGGCAGTGCAGAGAGGGACAGGCGGGACCAGAGCTCCAGGCAGGCGCTGCCGCCGAGGACACAGCAGCCACCAGCCCTCTGCTCCGTTCCGGGCTCCATCTCTGACCCAACGTGAATGGAACCGACTCTCCCTTTGTGCTGCTGTTGAAAAGCCTGTCCTGCGGCGCACAGCGTGCCTCGCGCCGCGTGGCGTACGCACAGAGCGCTCTTACTCTCAGCAGAAACCGTGCAAAGACACCAGAGCAGAATCACACACAGGCTGGACAGCTTGCTGCTCGCAGGTCAGTGCTTGCAGCTCGCAGACGGATAAAGAGCAGAAATGACGAGAAGAGGTCCATGAACCGCTGGGGAATTCTAAGTCCAAATTCCACTCTATTCGCAGCAGCGGCGGTGGAGCTCGGGGATGACATTCTGGCCCAGCAGAAGCCCAGCAGGAGGCTTTCCAAATGACTTCAACGAGACAGTGGTTTTCCTGGTAAAGCTCTGGAAGGCGCCCATCTCACTGCATCAGAAAACACGAGCCGGGTGTTCAGTTCTGAGAAGCACCAGGGACCTGCCTTACGCCAGACTCACAGCTGCAGAGCTCAACACTGGCCGCTCTCGGCAGGGTCCCCAGCCGTGAGGCTGGCAGAGAGTCCACGGCAAAGCCAGGTCCTGCAGGCGTCCACGCTTTGCCACAGGATCCTGCGTGTTCGTGATTCACACCAAGTAACAGGGGTGCTGGTCACAGAATAAAACCTGCCCTGCCTTACGCAGCGGATTAATTACCGCATCGTTTTGCTCCCGTAGCAGGTCAACGCGATCATTACCAACTCAGGAAAACGAGGGCTAATAATAGTATTGCTCACAATCTCATTTTGGCATTCAATCCAGACCAATTGTTCAGCTCAATAGCAAACAGCTTACACCAATTCCTACTAACTTTCAATACTTTGTTGAGAAATACAGAATTCACACTGAAACGGCACAAATTCTAATACACAGCAGGATTAACTCTTCATGCTTTAAACTTCATTATGTGCAGTCAGGTGGCACTTGATATTCCTTCTTCCTTCACTAAACCCAACAACACACGTTTAATGATTTCGGTGCACATACGCTGATGGAGCTAATTAGGCCTCCTGTAGGGCTGAGCTCAACTTTTTCAGTGTTGTCTAAACCGAAAACAAAATGTTCTAGAAGCCATACTGCGCAGCACAGACTCAGTGCAGACAACTTGCTCCTGTGAATCTACAACCACCCAACATTGTTTGCTGGGAAAAACGAAAAGATCTCAGAAGATAAATGCCGAACCCTCTATTTCCTGGGCTTTCACAGTGTTTCACTGTTGACCCCAGTTTCAAGAGGATCAAACTGGGAACCAAATCGAAACTTTGCTTGTATACTTAGAAATAGATTGTGCTAAAGGCTAAATAAAATCTTAATCTAAAAATACAAGCAATAAACAAAACAAACTCCTCCAGCTGTAACTTGATATTGGATGTGTGAATTTGTTGCTAAAATTCCATTTGTTTAAAATTCTTGGCCTGTCATTTCTTCAGCAAAGGTTCATGGCCTCAAGTTGCATCAGGTGAGGTTCAGATTGGATATTAGGAAAAATTTCTTTACTGAAAGGGTGGTCAAGCACTGGACCAGGCTGCCCAGGGCAGTGGTGGAGTCACCGTCCCTGGAGGGGTTCAAAAAACGTGTAGATGTGGCACTTCGGGACATGGTTTAGCAGGCATGGTGGTGATAGGTTGATGGTTGGACTTGATGGTCTTGGAGTCTTTTCCAACCTTAACGATTCCCTGATTCTGTGATTCAGGAACTGGGGATGGGTATCGTTTTGGAAGCGTAACAAAGCAGCCCCAGCTGGCAGCTCTGCCCAGTGCAGAGAGACCCTCCCGTGGGGGTCCTGCGCTTGCTGAGCGGGTCTGTCGGGTTCCTCGGCACCCCAGAGCTGTCTCCGAAACGGCAGGCAGGCAGGCAGGCAGGCAGGCGGCTCTCGCCAGCAGAAGGCATGGTGCTGCCCACCAGCCCGGCCACCTCCCTCTCCCCTCCCCGTGGTGGGGCTCCAGCGTCCCCACAGCCCCTGCGCCGAAGGGGACCCCCGGGGTGGGAAACCCCCGGCAGCGCTGCCCGCTCACGTCCGGCGGAGATGCCTCTCCGCTCCGACAACACAGCCGCTATTTCTGGATCCCCGGACTCCCACTTCGCATGTCAGCAAATCCACGTCTCAGAAACACGTCCTCTCTGCCCCTCGCACGCATCGAGCGTTCTGGGCAGCTGGCAAGGAAACTGCGACTGCTCACTGCAGCGCCCAGCTAGCAGGCTGCTCACGGCATGGTTCAACTGGGCGAGCACCAGGGACACCGGGCCCCTCTGCAGGAGGAGGTGGCCATGGACCTTCCCCTGCCCCGCGGGCAGCAGCGAGCATCCCGGCTGCCTCCTGCTCCGGGCTCTGCTGCCCGGATCACGGCGAGCCTCCCGCTGCGTGGCAAAGGCGAATCGGGTTCCCCGAAAGACCGTGCCTCCTGCCAGCACAGAGGCATTTCTGTCCTCTCCCACGCAGGCACAAACAGAGCTTCAAAACCAAACCCTTTTAACAAGCAACTCGTTGGCATTACGTCTACATTATTGTTAAAGGCCTGACTGCAAATCCTCCAGGTCAGTCTCATTAGGTATTACCCAGAACATGACTTCAGACTGCAGAAATTCACGCCTGTTGAGAAGACACCAGCCTTCTCTTCCTGGAAAACCTAAATTCTGTGTTTCTGTCGTTTCTCACAGCAGAGAATTCACGCCCTGTGAAATCATCGGATGGCGTGACCACAGAACCATCCACAAAAGGACTATACAGGCTTAGCCAGATCCCGACGTTAAACTGTCCTCTCTCGTCCTCCCCGCTCCCCTACTTGTACTTCATTCTCCCCCTCCCATTTTATTTCACTTACAAATTCACATTTCTTTCCTCCCACTCAAATACTGTAACAAACTGGTACTCAGCTCCTGCTGGGAACAGGCTGATCAAAATGCATTAATTCAGGTAAAATCCTTTCCACTCTTCTACAACAGCAAGAGAAAGTTGGAAAAGATCATTTTGAAGTCTGAGATAAGCAACTATGGCGTTCTTGCAGAAGCGGCTCTCTATCGCAGCAGGTGACACCTATTACTGCAAAGAGAGCTAGTTAAACTATTCATTACTAAATTAGCCCCCTTCCTGTCTAACCATCACTTGAGAGCCTCTCCTGCTCACCGCAAAGGCATTCGCCCTGCCCGCGACGGCTGGCCTGGTGCCCAGCATGCCCAGAGCTGCCTCCAGCACGGCTCGGCGAGCCGCAGGAGCCAAGCGCAGCCCTCGGGCAGCCGCAGAACGTCTCCTTCCCGGGGAGCGAAGCCTCGGCACGGCGGGTACTTCGCGACGGAGACCCGCTCCATGCGGCAGGTACCGCTGCGTCGCATTACAGCACGCCGAGCCACGAGCGGAGCCACCAGGGCAAGGCGAGCTCCAGCGGTGGTGGCCAGCCCCCAGCCTCCCCCGGACCAGGCTCGGGCAGGCGCAGGGGCCATGGCTGCCTGCTCCCCCGTGCAGCCGGCCAGCGAGCGCGGGAGAGCCCTCACCGCTACCAGAAACGAGTTGGGGGGGTTGGAGCACCCCAGAACGAGCCTGGGGTAATGAAACGTCACGTGAAAATCAATCACCCGGAAAATAAGGATGCTCTTCATGCTTAGAATGTGTATGTGAATGTACAGCATTGCTTAATATAGATGTGAATATTAACATTAAAGTATCTGTGACTCCAGTAAACATAAGGATACCCGCTATATTCTACAGATTCTATAGCTGACTTACACCTCACACGGTAGAATAAAACAAACCAGTATTCAGTACAGCTTTTCAGCTGAGTAACACTGGTGCAATACCTCTGGACCATTTCTGAGGTCTAAGGAAAAGTACCTGCCCACCAGTGGACACCCGTATATTCTTGACTAAAATTGATCCGACAAATCTTAGTACATAGAGTTTTCCAATTTTTTTCCAGGGGATAAAAAAAAAAAAGGAACTACTCTTGCAGACCACAGTGACCTTTCAATAAAGAACACGAGGTACATGCACCGCAGCGACGCGTACGAGCGCAGCCGCTCTGTGACCCTCCCGCCTAGCGAGGGCCTCAGGCAGGAGGGATCGGAGCTGCGGAGCCGCCTCGCGCTGGCCTCCGGGGACGCGGCAGGGAGGGCAGTGCCCACACGGACCGCGCGCTCCTTTCAGGCGGCGTCACCAGGGCTTCCGACTGCGAGTTTGCGGGAGAGGTCATCTCACTCCTACATTGCATACGGACTCTTCGTAACCGGAGAACACCACAAAGACTCTCCCAAGTGCAACTGATTCTCTACCACACGGCTAGCATTTCATGATTTTTCTCTACTTTCACTCTTTAATACGGCAGCAGAGCTGCCCAGAGGTGGAAGAAGTCATTAAGGCTGGGGACGGCAACAGGGACGCACAGCCTGTACGGGATGACCGAGCCCCGACCCTACGGCGCCCGCAGCCCCGGGTCCCAGGAGCACGCCTAGAGGGACGGGAGCGATGGAAGCCCAGCCGGGGCTCGGCAGGCCTTCTCCAGCCCTAGGGAAGTGCTCTCCTCCGCAGGACGGGTCGGACAGGATGACTGTGCTGCCCTCAGTTTGCTTCAGCAGCTCCTCAATGGAAACACCGAGAGGTTCCCATCCCCTCCCTGCCCTCTCTGCACATCTTCCCGGCTCCGCTAAGGGATTTTCAGCCAACCCTCTCCGCTCCCCACCCAGAACGCGGCTCGGACCAGCGGGTCTCACCACCATCCACAGCAGGGGGACCGAAAGCCTCAGTGTCCAGAAACCTGCTGCCCCGCGTGCCAGGCAGAGACGATGACACCAAACTGGCCAGGCTGATGACACCAAACTGGGAGGTGTGGTAGATACACCGGAAGGCTGTGCTGCCATTCAGCGTGACCTGGATAGGCTGGAAAGCTGGGCAGAGAGGAACCTGCTGAGGTGC
>Ga0065711_1046544_pt1 | contig 12833 bp, 5 predicted proteins | sample Hoacrofraction12_FD_59098 | JGI IMG/M metagenome (GOLD analysis project Ga0065711, IMG submission 59098) | Hoatzin crop microbial communities from Cojedes, Venezuela - Epithelial fraction 12 v2 (version 2) | ecosystem: Host-associated > Birds > Digestive system > Esophagus > Crop | place...
AGAAGTATTTAAATGATTGTCCCTTTGCCTGGCCTTGTTAACAGAAATTCTTTGTAATATTTTGCAGGTTGCATTGAACAAGACAGCACCCAGTTCACTGCCACAGATAGAAATTGAAGCCACAGAGCTTCGCAGTGACATTGCTTACGTTGCACGAGTTCGCTGCAAAGTTTCTGAAAATGAGGATTCATACCATAGTCAGTGGAGCGAGTGGAGCCAAACAACAGTGTTTCAAAGCGCAGGTACAAAGAATGTTGGTTTTACCTTAATTCATGTCTTTTCATGTGCATGTTCCAAAAAAAGGAAGATCTGTGGTAAAATGAAGCTTTTCAAATCAGAACCATCTTCCTGCAAGTTTTCATAGCCAAATCACTTTCCTTGAGGTCTTTAGCAGACTGTTTCATTTGCATTGCTTGGTTAGTTGTGGTTCTATCCTGACTGCCAGAATGCTTAACCTTTTTTTTTGCACTGATTCTTTTCTTAGGTGTACCAAAACTGTCTGAAAAAATCCTAAATACCAGAACTATGCAGTTCTTGTTCATTCCTCTGAGTTTTGGCACTCTGCTCTATTTATTTTGGAACTGCAAGCTTTCTTCAAGGTATGTTATAGATTTTCATTAAGTTCCCCTTGATTTTTGTAGCCTGAAGAGGGTAAATCAAGTGTCCTTATATCCCTTTTGTTTCCTGTTTCTGCTGCACGGACTCAATTGCTTTCAAAAGCTCTTTTGACAATCTTGGGACATGACATGTTCCTTGGCTGATGACCCACTACAGAATCAGTCCTTAAGGAGACCAAAATGCCTTTGTGGCACCCAAATTCAGCTAAAGCTCAAGGCTGTGAGGGTCTCTTGGAGTTAAAAAAATTTAAACCCATGGAAATCTTTTTAAGTTTCCTGTAGATAAATTAAAAGTGCAAGCAGACAGCAATCCATAAAGGTGGTTAAACTTATGTCAATGTTAAGCTACTTGTGACATACCTGGCAGTAGTCAGTATATAAAATACCAGTACAGGCAAACTACTGTTGACTCAGATTCCGTGTTTCTCAGGTTCTGGGACCAAGTTGTACAGAGAAAAATGTGTCTCTAGAACCCTGATTCAACCATACTCTGCAATTTTTTTATGCTGGCAGAGCAAAGATAATTCTCCTATCTCTTCCTTTTCTGCCTTGACATCCATTAGTATGCTTCATATACATGCCACTCTTCGACAAACAGAATACATGATGCCCATATGATAAAATATTTTTACAGGATAGACTCTAACAAAGGGAACAGGATGTCTGGCAGAAAATCTCTGCCTAAATGTAATGAAACTAGAACTCTCTAAAACACTTCCAGAAACAGTGGTTTAGATCAAATAAGTTGCTAAACAAATGCATAGAAAGCTCACTGCACATAATGAGTAATAGACTAGTATTGAGTTTGGGGCATATAGCATTGCTCAGAAATTTTTAAGACTGTGCTTCAGGCTAGAAACATTAAATGCATGCACAGGAGGCAGACAAACAATTGCATGAGATGTCAGAAACCATGTGAAATGGGCTTCTCATGCAATCTTTCTAACCTAAGTGTGGGGCTTTCATCTAATCAGTGTGCTGTATCATCGGGACAGAATACAGAAAAAATGTCTAGTTTTTTTGTTTCAAGTGTTGTTTTGTCACTTCAGGGCAAAAAGCCTCTCCTGCTTCAACATTCCAACGCCAGCTGCTTTCTTTCAGCCACTCTATAATTTGCACAATGGGAATTTTAAGGTAAGAAGTAAGTTTTCTTTCCTTCTTATGACCCTCACCTCATGAGGGGAGGATTTTTTTTTTTTCCTGGGATTAATCATTCTAGCTTCTGAGAAGAGTTACTGACTCATGGTTCTGGTCTTCCTGGCAGTTTATAGTTTCTCAGTTTCCTGCCTCCACATACTAGCTACACCACCAGAGCTTCTGTCTAGCTTTTCTCTCCTTAGAAATAAAACCCTTCCAGTCACTCGCTCCCTATCCATGCTGAACACGAAAGGTGCACCCTGTCTTTGGAAAGCCAAAGCAACACAAGCAGCTTGCAGTATATTCTGAAAATGAAATCTTGAAAATTTCTTGTGAAATTAGCAGCTAGATTCTCTATCCTGTTACTCTTAATTTTGCCCAAGTAGATTTACACTAAGGCTCTGGATTATTGTGCCAAAGCCATATAGAAAGAATAGTTATTTTATGAATTCCACCTCTAATCAAAATGTCCTGAACATATTGATCCTTTCACTAGGACTGGGTAGGACCTAATGAGGCTTGTAGCCAACTCAGAAGAGAAGAGGCCAGCAACTCAAACAAAGTGACTGCAGATGGAGCTTCCGATCTAAACACCCAAGAACTGATTTCTCAGATCTCCTTGAAACCTATGGAAAGCACAAATCTGGTTGCTGCAGAAGAAAACTTTGTATTTACTTCAGGTCCAAGTCAGCAGTATGTCCCCAGCAGGTATGTAAGAACAGAAGACACAGAAATGAGACTGGGACTATTATTTGCACAAAACCATGCTGATGATACAGTTGGCCCAAAAATCTCTGAAATAATTAAAGCCAACCTCGAGAGCCCTAGCATGGGAAGGAATTATCCTTCTCACTCAGAGCGTGGAAAGGGCGACTTCCTTATGCTTCAGGAATCTTTGGAGATAGCAAATGTGTCCTTCAGCAGTAGTGACTATTGTACCTTGTGTGACAATGATACCACAGGAGGTTTGATTCCTGCTGAACTGCTGAAGCTCTCCAACGGTAACAGTCTCGTCAAACATCAAAATGATCAGAGTGACCTTTCCTGAGGAATACTGCCTGCAAAGATATTTGTGCTGTCCTCTCACCTCCCAACACTGTCTTCCCAAGTGGCTTAAATGGTGACTGTGAAGACAATTACAAACATGTATCGTTTTTAGGTAAATCCTCTATTTCTGTACTTCAAAAGAAGATCGTGACCAGCTCCTCTGGCTAGCAAATACTACCCCTTACATGCATGGCGAGACCTGACTCCAGCCACATCTGCTGTCTCAGGAGACACATGACTCCTGAGACAGCCTTCCTCAAATTAACCTCCTGGCAGCAGCAGAAGTCCACCAACCCCCTAACCTAAGGAAGCAGCAGCAGACCTGCTGTTTTTCTTCAGGGACAGCTGTTGGAACTGTGTGCCTCTCCCTGCCCTGCAAGATTATGCTTTCCAAATTTCCTGGTGAGACAACAGCTCTGCACTTCTCTCAGCAGACAGTTCTTTCCTCACTACAAATCAGATTGACCCAACATTTACTCTGTCCTGAACATTAGCACCTGCTGGACTGAGAAGCAGCAATATTTGCAATGTGCTGAACCATTAGTTAAACTCCATCATTATTTTAAAACTAGATACGATTCTTCATAAAACCATGATACACAATTTTTGTTCAAGAGGGCAATATTGCTTTTTAATACCATATTGATGACTTCAAATGGTTCCTGATTTCATCAGAATTTATAATTGCACCATTTAAAGATAATCAGGCAGTGGCCCTTGTTCCTTATTATCCTGCATCGCTGTCACGTTTTATTTTGCAGTAACTAAGCCCCATGTACTGCTTTGATTTTAATCAAAATTTATGCTAAGCTTAAGTGGCTGGGCTGATCTAATGGAGAAAGGTGAAAAGCAAGAATAGCACAAATGTGCTTTATTTAATCACAGGCCAGGCCCACTGCCTCTCCAGGGCTTTTATGATTTCTCCAGAACTGAGTCCTTTGCCTATGTACTCAACAGGTGTAGCCTTCTGAGTTGAATCTCTGGAGGTTTACCTTCTGCCCTAGACACAGAAAATCCTATATATGATTGATCACCCAACAAGCAGATTCCCAGAGTCTTAGTTACATCTCCTAGACTTAAAGAGCTAAACAGTTTTAGTAAGCATACTGAGATGTGTACATATGCATCTAAACTAGCTGCACGTGCATACATAGTCAGACACAATCATCCCCTCCTCTTTGGCAGTGCTCCCCTTGTCTCCCTGGTGACTTAGCACTGATTAGTTTTGACAATGCAAAGAACAATTTCAGTTATAAGTAACAAATTAGATCGCGACACCCTTCCCAAAAATGTGTGCTAAGCCAGAGAACTATTGTGGGAAGTCTTAATCTGGGAGAAAAGCAGCAACAGAATGAGGAGTTCACATCCAACTTGTGTGACAGCCACAGGAGGTGCCAGCCGTGATTTCTTTTCAGCATTGTAAGCAAAGGGCTTTTCTGATATCTGAAAAAAAACCCCACTTTCTGGTCCTTTGTGCTTTTTATCTTGTAAAAACTATATTCAAGCGTGCTTTTTATACTATACCACAATCTAATGGCAGGAGAAGAATGTGATGTTACTGTCATTAACAGTTGCTACAATTTCCTGTGGAGAAGAAAATCTGTAAAACAAGACCACATGCCTGAAGGATTTTGGTGGCTTGATGTAGTGTCCCAAATTTCAGATCTTCAGAATCAGAGGGATGCTTCCTGAAATTGTCAGATCAATTGTATCTTAAATTTCTTAGATCTTAACAGCCCTTTCTTATGAACATGTCTGCACAGAAATTGAACCAGTTTCATAAAATCTTGTTCAGTTAACACGGTATTATGTAGTGGTAATATTAGCAAAAGGAGAATGGGAACAATTATATTCAGATATGAGTAAGGAGCAGCAGGTCAGGGTATGGAAGGGAGAGCACAAAACTTAACGAGATAGAGAACCAAAACGAAGTAGAGAGATTGAACATAGCAGGAAATTACTAGAGAGAAATAAATAGTCAAAGATGATGCTACCTGTGTCCATCAGGCCAGGGCAGGAAGACTGTAAGAACAGAGTCTGGAGATGACAACAGGCTGATAGTTAAAGGGCTGAAATTATATTGCAGCATCAGCAGTTCTCCAGGTGAAACTCTAACAACTTTGCACTGCTTCTGCTTTTATGCAGCTACTTGTAAAATGGAAAAGTGCAAAGGCAAAAGGCATCATAGAAAATGTTAGTGGTTGTAGCTAGAAAAAAAAGAGCAAAATGCTTCTGCTTTACAACTAGGTCTTTGGAACAATCAAAGCCTCATTTTTATTTAGCCAATGAAAAATTACAATTTTTCTAGAAAAGCAATGTGTAAAAGCTCATTTTTCTGTCCTTTTACTTTGGGCTTTGTTGTGTCATGTTTGAGACTGGTATTAGGTCCAAGCTATGGTTTTTCACAGCTTCTTGGAGAATCTCTGAATTATTCTAAGACTACGTGTGATACATATCCTTCCAGTGGTAGACAGAGAACTAACATTTAGTAAGGGGACATAATGTGGGCTCTGGTCAAGCCTTTGAAGCCTTTCACTTCCTGGGACTACTGAGTTCATGCTTTGTGTATCATCGACAACCAGAACAAAATGGCCAGTATTTTTCCCCTTTCTTCCTGTTGAGTTTTGCCAGAGGAAACAATTTAAGAAGGTATTTAAGTAATGCTTGTAAATGTTCTGTGACAAAGATTTTGGTTTAGTTGTGGGGTTTTTGTTTTCTCTTTTTTTTTTTCCTTGAACTGAATAAAGTGAAAGAACTGACATTATTCAGAAGTAAATAAAGCAAAGGAACTAATGCAAACTTTGGTTTTTCAGAAGTTAGTGCCTGAGAGCTTTGGAAAGAACTTTAGTTTAGAAAACACTGACTACATGAATCATTAGTAAAAGTTGGTTTGAAAACATCATACAAGAAGTAGGAGAGGGAAGAACTAAATGTTCTCCATAGTTTCTAGACCAAAGCACTAAGTCAGTGCTGCTGCTACCACCATCAACAGAAAAGGGGATAAGGCGGCTCCTGAATGAAGATGTATTTTACAGCTCGTAAAGCCAAGGGGGACCACTATGGTGAGCTATCCCATGGTGTCTAGCACGCGAGCACAAATACAGTTCTACTAGTGGCCACCCAACAGCTATACCTCTGGTGAAGTATTGGTGCTCCCAGTAATGGGTGGTAGAAGCTGTATCTCCATCAGACATTCTGCTGTTTACTCATCTGCACGCTCATTTGAAGAGGAATAAGATCAGACTGCAAGTTTCTCAGCAGTATAGGTATCACAGCACTGACACAAACTGCAGAAGCCTAGTCTGTGAAAGCAATCTTTTCTCCTGAGACTGCCATTAGTCAATGGCCAAATAAAGCCACAAATCTTCTCCTGGTTGAATAAGCAGATAGGAGGAGAATCATTCCAGAGACACAAGAAACTACCTTGCTCTTTTTAGTTTACTTTTGTTAAATTTGATCATTGTGTAAACAGAGGACAGATAATGTTGGTTAGACTCAGAGTAGCACCATCTTACAAACTGCTTAGTATGAACTCTGTCAGTTCCAGCTCTACAGCCATATCACTCCGTCTTCCCTGTATTGCTGTGCTCCCGCGCGTCATGGATCCTGTGCTGTGGAAGTCTTTCTCTATCACCACAGGCCTTTCCAGACAAGCATAGTCTCTTGAGTCTCCCAGAATTCCTCAGTAGAGTGTATGTTCTTTCACAGAGCTATCCACATGTTCACTCATCTAGCCAGCAAAAACAACAAAAATTAAAAATAGTCTGTTTAATCTTCAGTAATTTAATCTAATCTGCAAATCTGTTCCTGCTAGAGGCACAGCAATTCTGAAGATAGAGGCGCTAATCAAGTACAGAGATCTAAACTGTCAGTTCTAAAGCAAGCACCGTAATATTTGATGACATATATATCTATGTACTGGTGATCATAGCTGGAAAAGAGGAGGGGATGTTCTTTTTATGCTAGGAGAGGGAATGAACAACACAGGGGTCTTTGTTTTTAACAACGCACAAGCCAAGGATAAAGTTGCAACACAAAACTAGAGTACTTGGATTGCTTCTTCCTTGAAGCTCACAGAGACACGTCACTTGACAAAATCCAAAATCCCAGTATCAAATCTTGTATTTTTAGGGCTGGTGAACAGATTGATTTGATCAACACACTTCCTATTTTCAGGAAGTTCTACACTGGAGTGCAGCACAGAAACTGCTATGACAGCATTGGCTCTAAGTATTGTGTGCATGTACAACAGTCCAGTATTATATGGTATTTGCCTCTGTCTAGAAGTAGTATATTTATATTCGTATGGTACTGCAGGCCCAACACAAGGTGGCTTTTTGAGCCAAGCTGATTCACATGAAGCCTGATATAGGCAGTGCCAGAGTGCAGAAGTAACAGTCACTACAGTCTAAGCGCAAGTAATGAGTTGTCTTTTGTGTTATCTTTTTCTAACATGGTCTGCCAAATGCTGAAAAAGTTGTAAGCCATAGGCAAATCTAAATAAAGCATTAGTTTAAGGAAGGAATCAGGGAATCAGTGTGGATAGCTCAGTGAAGCTGTTTTCATAACATACTTTTACATTCAAAAACAGACAATAGATATATGCAGAATGAGATTCACAGCATTAGAGAAAAAAACCTAAAAATGCTTTAACACAAATCAACAGCATGCCTCACCTGGTTTCAATGTGCAGAACTGGTTACCTCATTTTCACAATGACATTATGGTTTTCAGTGGCTTGCACAGTGGTTCCCACAGCTCAATATATTGCAGTAGGAAGCGCACCAGTGCCAAACACATAGGTAATACAACCATTTGACTCCTAATACCAGTCTCTTCCTTATACAGTTAAGGATCTATGCCATTTAAAGTCTACTGATCTCTCCCATCACCTTCCCTTACCTTCATGCCCTAAAATCCGCACTGCTGCTACCACTGAGGTTTGTTTTTTTTTGTCTGCTGGAGATAAGGATGAAGTTAGTTATTTAATCAGCATTCTGTGGGAGGGAGAAGACAGGATGCGTTCTTCCCTGGCTGGGAAATCTTGGTCCAGCTCTGAGCAAATAAATGCAGTCAACTTAATATTTCTGGGGCTAGATAGTCCAGTGGCATGGAAGTCAACTGCCAGTCTGAATTGAGCTTGTGTACATAAACTCAGTAAAAGTCTAGGGTTTGTTTACAATATGCCTGTCTCACATTTTCTGACGTTCATTATAATCAAAGTTTTCCCATTGCTGCAATATAGTTGCTTGCATTTGCAAACTGTGTATTAAAAATTAATTTATCCCTCTGGGTCTGATATGCAGAGAGCTACGTGTGATTCGGCACCTGTACAGTCAGTTACAGAAATGCTTTCTGTAGCCATATGATTCAGAAACTTACACGAGAACACAGCTGGAATACATGTCTCTTTAAAGAGAACAGCTGTGTGTAGTCTGTCTTAAGTGTCACGGCCTCAAGTGCACCAATAGGCTTTAACTGGCCTGACCAGTCTCACCTGGAACTCGCACCCACACCCTCTGCCCAGGGCTTGGGAGCTCCATTTAACCTGTCCTTAGGCCTGAGTGACATGATTTCTCTTCAGTTCTGTCTCTGTGTCACTTCCTGGATGGCCGCTGCACCTAGGCTTCAGGTAGGCTGTATTTCGGTCGGACTCCTCGGGTGGATGTTGTAGCTTGTTCCCAGTGCTCTCTCTGTCCCTGACTCCCGGATGCACTGTGCACCCACGTCGTAGCCTTGTTTCCAGCCTCACCTCCTAGCGAGACCTCGGGCCTATGTTAGAGCTTTGTCCCCAGCCCATCTGCATCCCCGCTGCTGCCGGACTCCCTGGCTGGGCCCTGGACGTGGTACAACACCTCATCCTCCCTGCAGCGGCAGCGCACCTCGCCACGACCACCGGGCTCTGCCCGCGGAATCGCCCCGCGGCCGCGAGGGCCCGCCCGGCCTCCCGCGGCGGCGCGCAGGCAGTGCGCGGCCCCTCACTGCCACCTGCAGGAGCAGCCACGTTCCCGCAGAACCCGGGACCCCACCGGCGTTTCTGACGTGATTTTGTTGGCCCACTCTCGTCTACTAAATGACGTTTTCCCTCCCCTTGGTAATCAAATGTCTGTCACCAGGTGGATAGAAAAGATACACGCAATTCTCAAAAAAATCACCACTGCAATTCCCTCGGCAGGTAGGGGAGGAGCAGTTCACTTCTCTGAATACTGCACTAAACCATCTTACCCAAGACAACACCTAATACCCTCTAGGAAAGGAGTTCTTCGTTATATCTGTACTTCTCTGCAATACTGTGTATTCAGAAAATCTGGTCAACCGTGTTCAGGACATTAACTGAGGCTGCAATAGGTACTGGAAGAGCAGAGATGTGACTGCTTTCACACACTGGTGAGAAATGCGAAGGGGCAGAGCCACTTAAACAGAATGACAGATTTAGAAGTTTAAATGCGGTCATTGTGTAAACTTCAACAGAATTACAAGCCACCATATACTAAATACATAGTTCAGAAAGATTCACAACACGTCTTCCATAAATGGATTAAAACTAAACATAGACAAAGGCTCCTGATCAAACACAGAAATGAGGGTCTCAAAATATTTTGCACTAAAGGTAGCTGGAGCAAAACATCGAAGCAGCTTCAAAATTTGTATCAGTCTATGAAAGGAATTCTATCTCCACATTCATGTTTGGGGGCCATGGAAATAGGATTTAAATTGTGCTTGAAATAGGATCTCTACAGTCAGAAACAGAAAGATATTTTAGATACCTCATTTAATTATCTAGATTTTACATGTGCCAAAGAGCTCGCTCTCTGTTACTGTTATCAATGAGAGACTACATCAGTTATACCCGCTTTGTGAATTCTGTTTATACTACTGCTGTTACTTCTGTTGATTTCTTTTTTCCCTGTGTTTTGTGTAGAAGTACCTCCTACGTTAATTCTCTTTATATGGATTGCTGCACACTTCTTTTTGTTTTCCAAATATAATGTTTTTTCCTAAAATAAAAATACACTCGAAAAGTAGTAGATTATCTGTTAACGTGGCCTCCACAGTTTCTACTGCTTGCACTGTGAAAAGCAAACACATGCACCACATAGCAAAAATGCTACAGCAGAAATTAACTGCAGTTTTACAAAACTACTGCACTTTTTTGACAGGAGTAATGGTTTGGGCATACCTAAAACTAGAGTAGGCTTTCTCCAAGCTGTCTCAATTTAGAGGTCATGTGACAGCAGAAGGTTAGCACCTAGGACTTCAGAGGAATGCATTTGCACTTGAATTTGGTTCTTGGAAAATTACAAAGGCATTTTCTGAGTGATACTGTTCAGGTCACATAACCTTCAGCAGTAGGAAGATACTTGTAACTTTAGTAGGTAAAAGCATAAAATCCCCTTATCAAGAAAGGGTAGGCAGAAGATTTGTTGTATTATTTTTAAAATTTTGTTAATGAACTGGGATCATGGAAAGTAAAGATTTCTGGGAAAACATCAATGCTGAATTATGGTAAAGAAAGTAGGAGAAACTCTGCGACACAGCAAAAAGATTTTGTGTAGCTTAGATAGGGCATTAATACTGTGTTTGTAGTTACTGAATGCTTTGTCATTCCGCTGGTTTTCACGTACGTGAATTCAAACAGATCCTCCTGCCCAAAAGGCAGATTCTTCTCCATTTGGTCTGGCAAAATTTCCCCTCATCTGGTCACATTTTTGGCTCTATAACTAGGCACTATCATAATGGTCCACACAGCTGACTGAACAGTTGGATTTATGTTTGTTTATGTCCTTGCATATTTTCACAAGGCTCAAAAAGTATCAGGATCGTCACAGAACTAGTAAAATTTATGGATCGCACAGAGCAAAGTTTACAGTTATTTCAAATGTTACACAGCCGAGAGTTGTGAACATTAAGAAAAGGAAGGAATAAAGAAGAGCAGACGCATAATATTGCATGACTACTCAGTTAAGCTGTATGTGTCAAGACAGTTCTGTTCAGACTCACTTCCTGTTCCAGTAGGGCTAACTTACGCAGACATGATATTCTGATTCATTTGTATCCCTGCTTATCTCAGCTGTGGATCAGCCATACAGACTATACATGTATTTCACTACGTGTGAGGCAAACACAATTCAGGCAACAGCATCACTGTAAGCAGTTTGCTATGTTCTGCTGCTTAACACCAGACAAAGTAAACTGTAGCATTTTCCTTTACAGAAAAACAAAGAATGGTGCCTCCAGAACAGAAGTAGTAAAGCACACAGTAGCATCCAAAGCTGTTTCATGAAATACCAGTATATCATATCAATTAAAGACTTTCAGCATGGAAAGCATTCATCAATGCTGTAAAGAGAAGTTCTGCTGTGTTGTCCTTTGAGATGAAGACAATGCTGCAGAGTCCAATGGCTTCATCTTGCCAAGTTTAGGGTACCAGACCTGCTGGAAAACTTGTACAGTAGAGATTTTTATCTCTTGCTCACTTGAAAATAAACTAGGAAGCTAAAATTAAATAGAAAAAGGGGCAACAACAAAATCTACGAGTTTGTCAGCAGTCTGAGGAAAAAGGGAGAGTAGAGGCCCATTACTGAGCAGGAAATGGAGTGAATAATAGATGATGTGTAATGGATTGAAGGATACACCACCCTCTTTGTTTCAGTAGAACAATGTAGTTTAACAATGAAGATAATTACTGTGATTCATTTTAACAAGATGATAGTAGCACACACAAAATTTGAGTTAAAACCCTTAACAGGTGTGTTAAATTCTGCAGGCCCAGATGGAATTTGCCCTAAAGTATTTTTTGCAAAAACAAGAAAAACCCCAAGCAAACTACAAATAACTACCCAAAGCAGTCTCTGCAACATTGAAAGTTATTTCTGAGAAGCCATGCAGAACAAGAAACCTGGAGGACTTCTGAAAGATAACCAATCTCAACTTTAAATGTAGGAAAAATAGGGCCCAAAATAATGATAAACCAACTAGCCTAACTTGGTTCTTAAAAACAGTTCTGGAACAAATTACTAAAACCATATTTTTTAAATATCTAGAGGATTAAAAAGTGAGAAACAATATAAATTGATTCATGAACATCCATCTTTGACAATAGAGTTTACTTGCTGATGATGGGGAAGATCATCATCCCTGTTATATAATTTGACTTCGGTAAGAATTTTGACACAGTTCAATTTTGAAGAATACTAGCGAAGCTAGTTGGCCTAAATGATACCACCTAGACTAATGAATGAATGATTACACTTTTTGAAAATGCATCTGATTCTAATCATTAATAGTTCCCCATTAAACTGGAATGGCTTTTCAAGTGGTCTTCCAGGAGTTTGTGCTGGCTCAGTCTTGGTCTGATTAAAAATTTTTATTAATTCTGGTGTCGAAATAGAGCATGCAAGTGCATATAAGATTTGTGACATTGTTCTGGGAAGGATTTTAGTCATTTTGGGAGACAAAAATTAGGAGAAAAAAGATTGTGACAGACTTTAAATACAGTCTAAATAACATGAAATTCTATAAAGCACGAAGTATTGCACTTCGAAAGAGAAAGCAAATGCATTAATATAAACTGGGGAATAATAGGTTATTAGCAATATACTGAAATAGGATGTGAGAGCTGCAGTGTACCATAATATAAATAATGAATTAAAGTAGATGTTACTGCAAATAGACCAATACTATTATAGCACATAATAAGAGATTGTTTTGGTTTCGGCTGCCGCCGGCAACAAAAGTGCCACGCGGCCGCCCCTCCCCCCACCGGCGTGCGGAGGAGAATGAAAAGAGGCAGAAACCGGTGGGTCGGGATAAGGGCAGTTTAACAGAACAGCAAACAGAGGGAAACAGGAACAACAACGATACAGATAAGGAGAAAGCACGACAGAAACAGCCCCACTCTCTGGGACCGCACCGGCGCCGCACGCTCCCGAGCTGCGAGAGTGAGTTCCCCCCACCTCGCCCCCCCCACCGGAACCCAGCGTGACGTCACATGGTATGGAATACCGGGCTCTGTTTGGCCAGGTGGGGTCA
>Ga0065711_1046545_pt1 | contig 12832 bp, 5 predicted proteins | sample Hoacrofraction12_FD_59098 | JGI IMG/M metagenome (GOLD analysis project Ga0065711, IMG submission 59098) | Hoatzin crop microbial communities from Cojedes, Venezuela - Epithelial fraction 12 v2 (version 2) | ecosystem: Host-associated > Birds > Digestive system > Esophagus > Crop | place...
GGGAGTAAGTCGCGGCGGCGCCGCTCTGCCCCGCCTGTGATCGGGCAGCGCTTCCCGCCGCCTCCCTCGGGCCGGTGCCTCACCCTCGGCCTGTTTGACCGGGACGGGCGCAGGTGCTTGGGGGGGGAGTTGTCTTGTCGCGTCGGTGTCCCCCGTCCCCCCCTCTTCCACAACAAAAGTGGTTTCTGTTGCGGTTTTTGGTTGGTTTTTCTTTCCAGTACTGGAGTTATGTACAACTCTGAGTTGGGTTTTTTTTCTGTTCCTTTTGTTAACTGATAGAGTTCTGGACGTGTGCGGAAGAGCTGCCATTTTACTCTTGTTGGTATCCCTATTCTAGAAGGAGCTCAAAGCATACTTCAAAACACGCAGAGTGATTACTTCTTCCAAAATTAGGGTAATAGGTGGGGTTTTAGGTAAAGGTCCTGACATTTGAGTCAAGTTTCAGTTTGAGATCTACCAGCAGTTTTTTTTCTGCCTGCCTCACCTCAGCTACAAATGCAGGAGAAAGAAATACAGAAAGTTAACATGATCACACTAATACTTAGCCAGTAACTACAGCTTTCTTTTATTTGCATTTGTACAAGGGTTCACACTTGTTAGGACTTGAGGTCTGATGTATCCGAATCTGGAGGTGTATACCAGTTACACAAAAGTTTACTTTCTTCAACTGACGTGAAAATCCAGTATTTAGGGACTTGCACTCATTATAGAAGTCCTTGACCAAGGTTCCTTGATTAATTGGAGTCTCTAAAAGCACCTAGAAACCCTGACTGTTGCCACATGTATATTTATATTAGGTTATATAAATGCAAATACCTATTTCTTATCAACGTTACTCATGAAAACCCGTACATGCCCAAACACAGGTTACATCTTCATTCCCAGAATTAGGTTATTTTCACTCCTAGAGATACATAACAACCTGGGTCCTTGTAGCTGATAAAAATTGTCTTTATATTGTTAGAAAGAACCAACTGTAAAATACATTTGTTGACCACAGGTATACACGCAACGTCCTGAGGATAAACCTAGGACACTGAAATAAAAATGGGTTCTGGATTTTTTTTTCCCTCTTCGTGCTGTAACAAAAGGATACTATTTTGTCATGTAGCCAGGTGGTGTTGCATATTTCAAACCTATTTGCCATATTCCATTTGGAAACTTCTCTCTTAGAAATAACACACAAAATTGATTTCTACAGCTTATCATACAGCCGATATGTGCTTCTTGCTGCAAACTACAGTAAAATACCTGTGTGACATAAGCTGCAATAAGCATGATATTCTTTGCTTACTGCTAACTTCCTTTTCGTGTCAGCCAACTTAATGCTGTCACTGTTTGACCAGAGTTAGACTGGGCTCCAGAAGCTCTGTACATTGGTTACCTAATACAAAATAAAGTATTACTTCTTTGGCCATGGAAATTCAATGTGTTTGTGAAGTTTTCGGATGTTTTGCAGTTGCCTGATAAACATTTGTATCCAAACAATGCAATAGCACAAGTCAGCTGGCTCAGTAAGAGGAATACTTCTACTTGCACTGTGAAGGGAAATCAATACAAGCAGTGAAGTATTGTCAAAGTTCTTATTAGGGACTTTTATCTAAAGAAAAGTGTTGATAATTGCATTAATACACTATGCAATTGGTTTCAGATGGGTACTCGTCTCATATAGCTTATTTTGGTTTAAATGAAACTGAAGTGACATTGGCTAAATGAAGAGAAGCTGCTTTGCTTTCAGAGTAAAAATGACTACATGTTCTTCAAACACCTGAATTTATGTAAGTGTAGTTCTCCTTGAGAGAAGCTCCTAGAATAGTAACTCTAATCTAGCAAGTGCAAACAAGCATACAAAGTTATACTTTAGCCCAAGAGATAAGAATCCATTCACTGAATTTGAAGTAATTTGGTATTACAGTAAGGATGCCATTAGATTTAACAATTCAGTAAAGCTTAAATACTGAGTTTCAAAGATATGTATACAAGGGTGATTTCCTAGCCCAGTCTCACTTCTAGAAATGCAGGTTCTGCAGGTATATTCAAACCTGCTTGTTAAGGAAACAGCATGGCAGCCATGCTGCACAAAAAGCAATGACATGGAAGAAACTCTGGAGCAGTCACTCCCCACAGTAAGCACATATGAACATCAGCTACCCGATTCCCAGGCCGGTTCTGAGACAGTAAGGGGTATATAAGAAAGCACCAGTGGGAGAGGTGACCATTCCATTTTAATATGTAGCTACTTACAGACGTGATTTTACAACATAATGGAGGTATTTTTATACCTTTCTGTAATTGCTTGTTGCTGTTACTGGATGGCTTTTAGCTTTATTTCACCCTTTCTCTGCATCATTATACTAAGTATCATTAGCTGCTTCTTTCACACAGTATTTATGTTGTACCTTAGACAATGTTTATTTAGTAAGTGACAAGAAAAAAAAAGCAATAAAGAGCTTTTAAACAGATTAATAACTTTTAGCTTCAGCATTTGCAGCCAGCATTGCAATAGAAAGTATTGCTTTTTCTTAAATATCTCTCCTAAAGCACAATCTACTGTCAAAGCTCAATGAATGCATATGCAAACAGTGAATGAGAAATCATCTATAGGTAAAAGTTTAAACCTTTATTTTTCTATCAATAAACGATCAACATAGCATTCTCAAATCCAAAGGACCCCCCTGATAAAAGCCAAGCAGACAAAGGTGTTTTAAAACACAGGGCTTAAAGGAAGGCCCTGTAGCACCTACTTTTTTTTCCTCCTAGCAGCTGCTATAGGAAACGGGCATTACTCATATACCACAGAAATTATGACCAGATCATTTTCTCTCTCCTTGCGTAATCTAGAAGCAGAGAGATACAGCTGGAAAGCTTGCCATCACCTAGCTCATTACCCAAACTGTGCAACCTCAGGCACACTCGTACATACAGCCACCTCAGTTCACTTTAGCAGAACTCAGTAACTAATCAAGTTAACAAAAAACCCCAGAAAAATGAAAACCACAACCAAAAAAAAAAAAAACCCGACTAAAAATCTTTAAAGAGCAAAGGAAATTACTCACCTAACAATTAATGAGCCTCCTCTTTATCAAGGGCAAGAAAGAGCCTTTTAAATTACCTCACTCCAGACCATACACTCAAAAAGCCCAAACTAATTTAACCTAGAGATACACACAAAATCTATTTGCTAATTTATCTCCTCATAGAATAGTTATCCCTTATACCGTTAAGTATTCCCACCTGCCCCTCCTTCTTTAGCCCTAGCCATACTCATACCCCTCATTCCTCCCCACTTTTTTTATCTGTGAAAAGGAAGCATTTTCAGGTGCTACCTATTAGCAGCATTCACTGCCGCAAACTTGTAATCACACATACATAAATGTAAGGAGAAAGTCACAGACAATACTATTGACTTATCCCATTGTCCAGTAATGCTGATAATCTCTTGACAGCGCAGAAGAGCATTAACATGGAAAAAGTATTTTTTTCAAGATAGGCATAGACCTTGCAAGAGTTCTAGAAAGCAGAAGAGTAAATAGGGCTTTGCGGCTGCTTTCCTGAGAAGGAAACACAGGTTTCATCATGCAGATACCTTGCTAATGAAATCGCTTTTGCAGAATGTCGAAGTCATTAAGGAACAAATAGAAAAAGATAACTAAATAGAAAATTAGCTGCGAGGTTTAGATTTTCTCCCTTGTTTATTTGTGCAATAAGCACTGGCAATATGGCTATCTGCTAATTGCTTTTGAGTTTCAAGAGGGTAGACTGCTGAATATTCTTCCTTAATCGTTGCTGGAAAGCACTAGGACTCATAGTGGTTTTGTATAAATGCTCTTCAATAGTCATTACTGTCAGTCTGGGAGCTAAGCGAACTTGCCCTGCTCCTGGATGCTCATGTCAGTAGTAGAACGTGACAGTGATTTCAGTTTAAGTAGTAGGCCAGTATATTCTCTTCCATGCCTGTCATTTTTCTGTGTAGAGTCTTCATCTCTATGTGGTATGTGTAAACATTATACATCAGTAGTATAGTCTGCCTGGGGCAGCTGTACCCGCTCATTGAATCTCTTCTGTAATTGCCTGAAACTGGTTCCCTGTGCAGTTGTATGCCTGTAAGACTCATGGCCAGGAAAAGTCTGTCTTCAGTGTGCAGCACGTAAGCACAGATGCAGGGTTTATGCAAAGCGGCATGATATAATGCAGTAGATCTAATGGTTGTCTTTAAAAAAATGGCTCTGTAAGGTTTTTTAACACATAATCTTCAATATTCAAATATTTTCTTTTAAAAAGCTTACTTTTTAAAAAGGTCTTAGGAGTGGAAGGTAGATTGGAAGAAATTTGCAATGCCTAGGTATGGTATAATGAGAGTAATGTAATTAACCTTTCCTGTTTGTATTGAAGACTTTGACATACCTAAAGAAAATGGTATATATTCACCTTTATAAGAACTTAGATGGCTGTCACTACCTTTTGCACTTAAAATACTGTTTCTTGATGATTGCTAGAGCACCCAGTATATAGTGTCTTCCAATGTTCATTGTTTGCAAAGAGAGAGATCAGTTTAAATTATGCTAGCTTTTGGTGAGATGACTGAATGATATTCTCTGTATCTGGTAATACCTGAAGAAAGATAGGCATCTTTTTAAAGGCAAATCTGACAGAAGGTTATGACATTCAAAAAATACAGACAAAAAAGTTAGCCATCCATCACAATATATTTCCAAGAGCCACAGACCTCCATATCAAGCACAGTACTTGTGACTTACTGGTGTGTGCTTTACTTTGCTTTATCCTATCTACTTCTGAGCTAGATTCTGAAGTTGGGTGGAAGGTAAACTTGTGAAACGTAGCAGACAGGTCTTCTCAACCTATAAAGTATGGTTTAATAGCTCTGTATACTTGCAGATTGCTAGGGTTAAATGTTTCTGTTCTTAGTAGCAGTCTAATTTACAGCAATTGGTATGGACAAACACAGGTAAATTTTTGTTTCCAGTAAGTAGTGGGAAACTTGTACCCTGCTGGCAGGAAACAGTCTGCTGGTAGAAAGTCCTCAGATGAGGAGCATATCAGGACACAGCATATCTGAGCAGTGTGCAGAGTACCACTGCTCTCCAGCAACTCCCGAAATGTGAGTCCTGAACTGCTATAGCCTATAAATCACTTCCTTATTTTTCTCTGTCTCAGAGGCTGAGCAGGTCGCAGCTAATAAGACATTCGGGTCCCTGCAGGATTCCCTCTCCCTCCCGATTCCTTGGTAAACCCTGGTTACCTCAAGCAAGCTAAAACCAGTGAGCCATTGACTATGCAAACACCCTGCCAGTGCTAGGTTTATACCTATCAAGCTGTAACTGCATAAGGAAAATACACTAACTTAAATCACATTTAAGACCAATTTAAACTGTAGTGAGGCACTGTATGAACACTCTTTCAGTTTGACAGCAGCAGGTTAGCTTCAATTTAAGCTGATTCTAATCTTCAGAGGCTAGTCTGATATAAAGCAGGGTCCATGTAGTCTTTTGTATCAATTAGATAACAATTTAAGGTAAACAGGGCCAAACTTCTCATACAGCTGGCACCTATCAGTTTGAATTTCCTATATGATAGAGTCCTGGCAATGAATAAATTGCCAATGAATAAAACCAGACAAAATAAATGGAATTCTGGATTCTGTAGACAGTTCACTGCTCAGAGGACAAGACTGCTTGCCACTCCGTTAGCCATACCAGTGTAAGGTTAAAAACCGAAAAAGGTGACCTGAGGATGGATGCATCTGAGGAGATGTGCCGTTGTCAGCATGCAGATGAGATCCTTGGCAATTCTCTTTGGCTTTATTTCCACTGTGCGGGAATTACCAGCAGGCTGTGGATCAGCAATCTCATTATTGCAAAGTCATGAATGTTCCTTCTCTCCTCATCTGTTCTTAGAGTGGATATATCACAGGTGCAATGTACCACAACATTTCTTTGCAGCACAGCAAGCCTAAGTGTCAAAGAACAGAAGCAAAGGTGAGCAAAAGCATTTTTGCAAAATGAGTCCCAAAGAAAGATTTTCTCGTTGCTTCTCATAAATCTAGTCAAAAAAAGGCATCATTTAGAAGTTTTTAAGCAACTACGTTTTTCTTCAGGAAGGCCACTGGAAAAAAAAAAGAAGCATTATCTCTCCCAAATACCAAAATACCCATTGTACCCCACTGACCCATCTTAATATTACATTCTAGAAACCATATTAATTTCCTATTTTAGGACCTCTGATTTATTGGTGGCTGTCTGTAATAATGTATCATATTGTACCCAGATGAAAGTAGTGTGTTGTATATGCTGTGCATATTTTGTCCTTTTACTAACAACACTGCCTTTAGAAAAGGAAGCAAGTTCTTCTCTACCCCTTTGTGCTGATTTTGGCTGGGATAATTTTCTTCATAGTAGCTAGTAGGAGGCAATGTTTTGGATTTGTGCTGAAAACAGTGTTGATAACATAGGGATGTTTTAGTTACTGCTGAGCAGTCCTTACACAGAGTCAAGGTCTTATCTGCTCTTCCCAGCACCCCACCAGCAAGCAGGCTGGGGGTGCAAAAGAATATGGGAGGGGACACAGCCAGGACAGCTGACCCCCACTGACCAAAGGGAGATTCCATACCATATGACGTCATGCTCAACATGCAAAGCGGGGAGAAGAAGAAGGAGGGGGGGGGACGGTCGGAGTGATGGCATTTGTCTTCCCAAGTAACCGTTACGCGTGATGGAGCCCTGCTTTCTTGGAGATGGCTGAACACCTGCCTGCCGATGGGAAGCAGTGAATGAATTCCGTGTCTTTCTTTGCTTGCACATGCAGCTTTTGCTTTACCTATTAAACTGTCTTTATCTCAACCCACGAGTTGTCTCACTTTTACCTTTCCGATTCTCTCCCCGGTCCCGCAGGGGCAGGAGTGAGCGAGCGGCTGTGTAGTGCTTAGCAGCCGGTTGGGGTCAAACCACAAACACCCTTGCTGCCATAATTTTGCCTGGAGTCACTGATGTTTGTGTGCTGGCTGTGCACTCACTTCTCTGCCAAGATTCCAGTTTCTTCACCTCACCTCACTTGATAAGCAGATTTCTCCAGGAATATCACATTCATGCAGGTGGTGGCTGGGAGATGAAAGCATTTGAAGGGCAGGCTGAAGCAAGTTTCTTGGCACTGAAGTGATCGAGGAGCAAACCAAAACAGTTTTTAGGTTCTTGCAGAAGAAAAAAGAAAGTCCCTGTTACATTTTTGTTCACTATTAAATTGTCCATGCCATTTTATTTGCTTTCTAATCAGTTTGAGCCCATGATATATTTGATATGAGGGTTAAATAACAGACATCTTAGAAGGCTGTCTGAGGGCTGGCATGGCTGCATCTGTCTTATTGTTCCTTCCAGCACTTTCCTGTTTCCAGATTTGGCTGTGCACCCCAACACCAGGCCAAGTGGACCAAGAAAAGTGTCTGTTTCATGCACCATCCTCATCTTCTCAGTCCCTACCTTGGCTTCTGTGCAGGGCAATAGGTCCATTGGCACATCTGTCAGAATGCCATTCTGGGCAAAGATCAGACAGGCATGGGCATGGCAAGTGTCACAGGGTGCTTCACCAGTGAGAAGAGTATGGGGATCCGATCCGTGTTCTCCAAAACAAAGAACGATAATGTGCATCAGATCTGCTGAGTACGTGTATGGTGTTATATATTGATAGGTCATATGGAAATGGTATGAAGCTGCATCAGGGGAAGTTCAGACTGGACATTAGGAAAAGGTTCTTCACTAAGAGGGTGGTCGGTCACTGGAACAGGCTCCCCAGTGGGAGCCCAGTGAAAGTGGTCATGGCCTCAGACCTGCCAGAGTTCAAAGAGCATCTGGATGATGCTCTTAGTCATATGCTTTAGTGTTTGGTAGTCCTGCAAGGAGCAGGAAGTTGGACTCGTGATCCTTATGGGTCCCTTCCAACTCGAGATATTCTACAATTCTGTAGTTCTATGGTATTACAGTAATAAGTAATATCCATTAGTCTGAAAACTAAGAAAAACAGTGATATGAAATGTAATGGCAAAAGACAGCATAATAGCAAAGTTGCCCTCTAAAATGACCTGAAGGAATGACAAGGAAGCACTCTGCTTTAGGAAGATCATAGCCAAGAAAGATTGGCTGTGACTAGTTGCATCTTACACATACCTGAGCTCTAAATCTAGCCTGATTCTTTCTTACCTCCAACCTCAAGTGGGGTCTCTCACTGTTTTCCCAGCATCATGAATTACAGAGTCTCCTGGTAGCCAGTCACTCCTGTATTTTAGGTTTTCTTTGATGCTTCCTGCCTGAAGAGATGAGGCAAGTCAAAAAGATGCATTGGTATGATGAGAAATGCAGAGGGAGAAAGCTGGTTCAGGGCCTGAGAATGAATTCTTAAATTCTAAGCTTTAGCTAACTTAGATCAAGCATTTTTTTTTTCTCCTTTTCTTCAAATATTATTTACTTAAGCCTAAATGTCTATGCAAACAGCTGGTTTGGCACCTAAGATAATTATACCAGCTGAGGATCTGGAGAAGTGACATTCCAAGTAGTTCCCAGACTACCAACTTTCATTGCAATTTACTTAAATAGCCAAACCTATTTTGAGAGCGCTGAGTACTAATTTCTGCTACTGTATTTTTGTCAAGAGTTTTAACAGTTCTAAATATATCTTCAGTCTCCCAAGAGACTTAGGTTCTAAAAGCAAAATATAGCAGAAACCAAGGGCTCTATTTGTGACATGAAGAGCAAATAACAGAACTAAATCTCATCTCTTTTTTACAACACAGGTATTTAATATTCTGTCATGGACAATACGAAAACTTGAGGTTACTCTGTCATACCTAACCTGATGGTCTGATTCTCCACTATGCTTCTTATGGAGTCCAGAATTAAAGCAGGATTTAGTATTGTCTGTGAAGTGGCCCCTGATACAGATTTTCGGATGGTAATGATTAAACATTGCGAGGTATCGATATGCGGCTTTCACAATGTTGTGAAACGTATTATTGAACCATAGGATAAACATATGAAGGTGCATATGCCTGTCTTCTGTTCCAGGGGTGGGAAAGAAGCACCTGCAGTTTTGTTTAGCAAAAAGCTAAGGAAACAAGAGTTTTCAAATTTGCAACTTAAAAATAAGAGATAGTGAATTTACCAGTTAGGGGCTGCAGTTGCTGCAATTTGGACAACTGGCAGATTCTCCATATTGTCTAGTGTTCAAGGAATTTCTGAAGAGTGATAAAGACTTATGCCAAAACCTGTGTTTTTCAAGAAAAGCAAAGCAAATCAAGTCGCATTTCTTGGTGCTTTTTTAGAAGAAAAATATTGACTTCCTGTGCATCTGAAGACAAGTCCAGTCTCATTTTAAGCTGTTACTCTAAGCTTTGAAGTGACTTTCTCAGGGGGCTATATTTCACAGCAAGAGGGTATATACAACTGAAATTTTATCATTGGGAAGTGTTGGGTCTTTTAATTATTGTGCTGTTTTTAGCTGTGGCAAAGTCTGTTTCAGTGTTCAGTGTGCGTTCTAGAGTACAGGAAGAACTCGCTGTACTTCTGTCCCTGCCGACTCTTGGAGCAGTACAGACAACTAGCTGAGTCATCTTCCAACAAAGAGAAAATGCAGTCGCCAGTTGGGTAGATGCTCCCCCTCAGGTCTGCAGCTGAAAAAGCAGACAGAAGGAAACCATTGGTAGACAGCAGTATAGTTTCTCAGAGTCAGAAGATAGGATGAAAGGCCAATAGGTTTCATGAAGATTATCTACTCCACTAACCTTCTTCTTTCTGTTTAGGGAGATTCGGAAAATTGTACTTTGTGTTGGAATTTGCCCAAGGAGCCATGTGAACTAATTCATTCACTTTTTTCAAATCTCTACCTTACTGCTCTGATGAGTAAAAAATGGTGGTTGTGATACGGTCTTTACAAGTTGTGTTTCCTTTTACTTAATACCACAACTTCGTGAGCAGAGAAGATTCTGACGCATTTGGACTACTTTGTTAGATTGCTCCTGGGGTGTGTCCAAATGAGAGGGCGGCAAGCCATAAAACCTTGCTTGTGTCTGTGCTCTAGCCCTGAGGGATGATACAAAACACTTGATTTATGAATAGGTAACTTAGTGTACAGGGTATCCTGAGAAAGGAGCTCTATCACTGTGCCTGGAAAGACTTTCCTCAGCCCTTTTTTTTATTAGTGACCACTCTGTTCGGTGCTGACCCCTCATGCAGGTCCTCAGCACCTACTCCAATCTCAGTGCCTCAGTATCTTCTAGCAAGCATACCAATATGATATATGCGGTAGCACATGATGGTGGGAAAGATGAGAAAGGAACAAAAGACTTCAAAAACCCCAAAGTAGGGAGCAGCATACTCACACCCAAACTACTTAAGCTGATTTCAAGGACCATGTCAGCCTGTCGGGTACCAGTCATAATCTCAGGGTAGCTACTCTGACATAGTAAGAGTATAATGAAGTCCTTGCTGTCAAGACTTAGTTCACCATCTTTGATGTTTCTGAAAGTATATACTGTGTGATGACCAACAAGAGTTAATCTCCAGATGGTCTTGACTCGCTGCTGAGTGAAGAGGCCTGGCTGATGAGTGGATGGGAGGAGATGGTGGAGGGCAGGAGGTGGCAGGAGACACAGTGTTGCCTGCTGACTCTTGTGGAGAAGAGCTTGGAGGATTGAACTCTGCAGAAATGAATCTCAGTGCTTGCTCCCTGTTTTCATCTTCAGGGTTTCTGTGGTCAAGGCGATGGCTAGGGAACATCCCTGCTGCACAAGTTCAGTGCCCCATCCACTGCTTTGTGGATACGCTAAGCGATTTTCTCTGGTACGCAGCCCAGAGTTTATCACTGGTATTTTTCCGTGTTTTTCCCTGCTCCCATGCTCTCTTAGAGGCTGCACAAATTGCTATCTGCTGTGATCTCCTGAAACACTTCATCTGAAGTAGGAAAGCCCGCTTACCCTGAGCAGTTATTCTTGTCATTAGTCGTCTTATAGCTGTTTTCTCCTTTCATGAGCACTACCTCCACGTTTGTGTATACCTAACTGGGACATCTACACATCAATGAAGTAAAGAATGAACCAGCTCAGGTCTACCATAGCAAAACTAGGGCCTTACAAAAATCTATTCTGGAAAGAGTCTTTTGTCAGAGCATTTTAGTCTGAGTAGCAGGCTGAAGACTTCCTGCACGTGTGGCTCAATACCAAGAGAGCTGTGGGATTTTTTAAGAACAGTGTCTCATGCTCGCAGTGGAACTTGGTGTGAAGATGCAGTGACCACATTACAGTGCCTTGTGAGATATATAATGGTGAAGTTGAGCCCTTTCTGGAGAAGGAGACTATACTTTCAGGGCATATCTAGAGGTTTCTGGAAGCGCTGTGAGGACTAGGTAGCCATCAGATTTGCCCCGCAAATAATAAACAGATAGTAAAGAGAATAAAAGATAATAAAGAACAACTTTATGATGTTCCCAAATAGTTTTCCAAAAGTTAGGTATTTAGTCTTGAAGCCATCATAAGGGAACTTCTACAGAGCTGTATTCGTCATCAGTTAACCACCACGACTCTCCTGTCTAACATAGTTTCTTGATTTAGACCATGTCCTTGGAGCAGGAAGGAAAAGCTCTGAAAGAAGTTGTTGTCTTTGAAGTACACTGCTGGCAGTACTTTTGCTGTTAACAGACATGTAGAATAGAAACAAAGGACTTTTGTTTGTGTTTCATACATATTCTGAGGTTGCAAACTTAGTGGATTCCTGGTTCTTCTGAGAGACAGAGGAAAAAAGGAAGAAAAAAGTAAGGAAATCAGAAAATAGCCCCAAATTAAAAAATAATTTAAAAAAAACCCCTCACCTTGGTATTTTTGCTTCCACCTGTAACAGTAGTTGCTAAATACTTGCCTCCACAGCTCTGCTTGACAGAATTTGTCCTTATGTGAGAAATATTTATGTTAATAATTGATAGTATTAGTTATTTGTAACATAAAAAACCTTTCATAAAAAATATTTCCCCAGACATAGCAGTGTTCTACAGTCAGATGACAAGGCATGTGAAGGACACATGCATGATCTCATGAATATGTCCCCCACCCTCCAAATTAATGTTGGGGTTCCTGACCCCAGTCCTGCTGTCTGAGCTGCATATGTCGTTGGCTCAACCTCAGCTTGCAAAGGCGGAATATCATTGGTAAGTATTTTAAGGTTCTTTTCAGAGTGGGGGTTGGGGGAGTTTGATGGTATATTGCAGCCATTCCTCTTCTGTCTCTGATAAGCGGCGATAGAAGGTGTTGACATTTAAAACATTATAAATGGGTAGCTAAGTTGGTGCTCACTGAGAAGACTGTGGGAAATCATTCCTCAGTACATATTTAGTTAAGGTTCTGAAAGTGCAAGCAGATGCCACTACATCTGTTACATCCTCCTCCCATGTTTGAGTGCATCTCTCCGACCATGTTAACTAGAGATTTCATTCAGAGTGAAACAGCAACAAACACAGTTAATTCCCCTCACCTCCCAAGTCTTTAGGATCTGGAAAACAAAGAAATAGCCTTTAAAAGAAGCCAATATATCTTACGGCTTACTTGCCAAATCCAAACTGTGCATATGTTAACTATTAGTAGTTACACGTGTGATGCAGGAGAAACTTATTTTAATACATTTTGTGTAAATGGCTAAAAATGTGTATGCTAACAACAATGTGGCTGAGAGACCTAGGAATCTAAGGAAACAGCTGTTCTACGTGAGAAATATAAGGGACAAAATGCATTACATGATTTACATGGCGAGGAGAGGAGAGGAGAGGAGAGGAGAGGAGAGGAGAG
>Ga0065711_1009923_pt1 | contig 12831 bp, 8 predicted proteins | sample Hoacrofraction12_FD_59098 | JGI IMG/M metagenome (GOLD analysis project Ga0065711, IMG submission 59098) | Hoatzin crop microbial communities from Cojedes, Venezuela - Epithelial fraction 12 v2 (version 2) | ecosystem: Host-associated > Birds > Digestive system > Esophagus > Crop | place...
TCTGTCAGCTGTTCTTGTTTACTAACATCAAGGGGAGAAAAAAAATTTGAAAACTCCAGAGCTTACTCTGCTACCTAAGCCAGGAACCAGCACTGGGTTTGGGTTAGTTTTTTTGCGTGGGGGAGGGGTGGGGGGGGTGTGTGTTTGGTTTTTTATTTTTTTAATTTTTGGTGACATATACTAGGGATCATCTCAGTCCTGCCTATACTACAGAGATGAGCACTATGCCTGTCAAATGGCACTTCAGATTACTAAAGTAATTCTTTGTGTCTCCTCCAAAATGAAAATAAGGAAGTTGCAACTGTTCTCCTACTGTAGAAACACAGGAGCCGTTATTTTTCTTATTCAATAATCTCAGGCTTCTGTCAAAAATCAAGTATGCATCTAAACTTCTTGCAGTAAAATAATTTGCACCATTTACTGTAGTTCTGAAGGTTTCCTTTTCAAAGGAAATGCTGCCTGGCCTGGGAGTAGAGATCTCCCCAGTGAAAGCCACTGCCCCAGACCAGGCAACACCAGACATTAAAAATATATTGTATAGAACAGTGCCTGCAATCCAGCCCTTAAATAAGGCAGGTAACACAGGAGAAACTGGTGATATTTAATCATGAAAGTTTTAGGGTGTAGAGGAGGTGTGGGGCAAGGGAGAAGAAAATGGAAAAAAGCAGAGAAATACTAAGAAACTTCCCTAAGATCTCATAGAGAGCACTGGCAAGGCCAAAAATGAACTCAGGTCTCTTGGGCCCTAACCACAAAATAACTCTCTCGAAACCCAAGTTCCCTAGCCAAAAGCAGGCAGTAAAGAGTAGCAATTAAGGAGAACTCTGAATCAACACTTAGAGCTAACAAGAACCTTTATTACAAAAATATGTACACACGTACATGGGAAAGAAACTACTCTCTCATGAGGTTTAGCATCACCTGATTAAACTGTCAGTTATCTTTTCTTTCTGAGGAGCGAGATGCAATCAGCAACCGTTTCTGACCAGTCTCGAAGCAGGTCCGCTCTGTCTTGCAGATATTCAAAGCACCTTATAGGTTTTCATTCCCACACACTTGGGCTCAGCCCTTCCCTTCAAGCTATCTTCCCCTCTCACTCCTTTATACTGTGTCCTAGTTCAGAGCAAAGAAATTATAAACTTCACCCCTCTCTTCTTCCTTCCGCATATGGAACTGAAGGCGTCTCTTACAGAACTGCTCTCATTTAGTCAGTGTTAACAACTGCTTTACCAAAGGACTATTCAAAAAAACACAGAAGAGGAGGACCTATTTGTGACTCTGCTCTAGTCAGCTACTACTGAACAACTACTCAAACAACCACCATAACATATCTCAATACTGTCCATTTGGGAGACCCTCCTGTCACAGAAATACTGAACATTGAAAGAGGTTCAGAAAAGAGCAACATAAACCAAAACATGAAAGAGCCTCAATAACAGAAACAAGTTAGACTGTCTCCTCGGTCCAGAGAAGGACTAAGATATTACGGAATATCTGAGTCTATAAAATCATCAGTGGAAGGGAAAATGCGAATATACACTGCAAAGCAAGAATAATCACCATTTTATTTTTTACACACAAAATGAAAAGGCACCAACTGAAAACAACTGTGCTTCTTCCCCTGTGGGGTACTCGAGCTGTGGAACTCCCTGATACTGAATGCTACGGATGCTATAAACTGATAAGAGTTCAAAGCGCAACTGGATAAATTTATAGGAAAAAAATCCATCAACAGATATCACAGAAAACAGCCTAGTTTCATGCAGGAAGCCCCGAGACGGACAACTGTTGCAGGCTGGAGGAGCACAAGTATCATAACATGCCTTTCCTGTAATTAAATTCTTTCTAGATAATGGCAGTTGGTCATTATTAGTGACAAGAGAATGGTCTATGTAGGTGTTTGACTTGGATAGTAAGGCTGTTACCGTGTTCTTTGGTGCACAAATGAAGTGAAAAATAAGATCTCAGAAGAAATTCAAGAAGGCTTAAAACTCTGCAAACCCAATGCAATATCCCTGCTTCTGTCAATGATGGCAATACACAGATCACGGTAGGTTTAAGTTATGGATTATTATTCCTCACATCACAAAACAGGAATTTACATGGGTAATAATTAGAACTTATCCATTAAGTAGTGCTCCTACTATAAGAAAAAAGGTGGGGATTTTTTTGTTTGCTTTTTAGAACTCCAGAAGTATCAACCAACCAAAAGAAATATCAAATGAATGCTTTACCCATCTGCTATACTTCAGTGGTCCTGTGAAACCCATTGCTTCTATTATCCTTGTGAAAGTACCCACTTTCTCTTCAGATGGTTGCAAGGAATCTTTTGAACAAAGATGCTGTAAAATTGAAATATCACATATTTCAGTCTTAGCAATTAAGACAAATCATTTTAGCTAAAGAAGCTACAAGCTTAATAGAGAATTTTAAGGGTTTTGTTTACTTTCTTTATTCAACAAAACAAATACATATTTGGGTCTTTTCTGCAAACTACCACACTGTTATTCCTATGCGCCATTCCTATGCGCTGTTTATGAATGCAAACATTGCATAACCGTTTTGATAAAAGCATCCCACTGGAAGCTCAGACTCAAATAGTGTGCACAGAAACCTGCTCTCCAAAATACGGCTCCCATTCTAGATTCCAATATTCCTTCTAGACAGGTATCTTTACTGGGGCTTAAATCTTTCGCATATAAAACAAGCAAAACAAATCACAGAAATAGAGTAAATAAAACTAACCTTTCACATTCCCTCTCTTACTCTCACAGGCATATCATGTTCTAGAGTAATTACATATTCTGTAAACCAGCCAGCTCTGTCTCAAAACTAATGAAGCTACATGAACACACTGTTCTCGCTGAAAAGCTGCCCCCCATTATTATTCCCCTTAGAGTTAATCTAAATGGTACTTGCAGAAAATCTAGATCAGCAAAGTGTTTAGTCCTCAACGATCTGCAGTGTCTGCAAACATGAAGATCAATGTTCTCTCCCAGACTAACTACACACCTTCAACACCGTTGGACTGACACGAATCTTTGTGGCAGAATGCCAGCTCCCATTCTGCCTCTACGCATCCTGGCAGTAGCAATCAGCCATCAGTTAACTACCTTTTGCGCTCCAGCAAATAATTTCTAATTAATTATACAGTACAAACATTTTGTTATTAACTAATTACTCTACTTTTAACCCATCTAACCAAAATCTAATGCATATGAATCTCCCACATATACTTGAGAAATACAGCTGAGAGCCATTACAACCTGAGAAAATTCCCTGACCAAAGAAATGTTGAATTGCTTTACATTGCTGGAATTTTACCCTAACCACTTCCTACTAAGACATGAACATACCAAGAAAAGAATTTTCTTAGTAGGGAAGCAATTTAGCAACACACATGGCCAGAACAAACACTTGGAGCAGCAGCAAACACTCGGACGAGACACAAACGCAGAGAAGCAGTGCTCGCACCCACTGCAGCTTCCTGGGCTGCACCCACCCAGCTCTGAGCAGTCATTCCTGCCCCAGAAAACGCATCCACACATTCACTTTTGGCAGCTAGAACTGGATGCACCTTCAGCATCCCAGTGTTTGAAACTGTTTCACCTCCATAACACACAGGGTTGTGCTACACGAGTTTCGCAGCTCAGTTATGTAAAACAAATTCTGTTGTGCCTGTATTAAATCCAACGTTGCCATTTCATTGGACGCTCCCATTTTTCCCACAAGAAGTCGCAAACAACTATTCCCTACTCCCTCGTTCAGTATCTTTTATGACTTCTATAGGCCAGTATCACACATACGCTCATCAGTTCTCTCTCCTTAGTTTAGAAGGGTCCTAAAATGGGCTCTTCTCATACTGCGGGCTTCTCACAGTTCTGATCATTCCGGCTGTACTCCTATTGTCCCAAAATGCGGCTCTTTCATTCAGGCTGCTGTGCTAGTCCTTGTCATTTGCTTGTGTTCTTTTGCTATCCTCCTCTTAGTTGTTTGGTATCATTCTCTACAGCTTTCCTAGTATAATAATTTTTGAAATGGCATGAATGAGAAATAAATACATACTAAAATACAGACACATATCCTGCACAAGGTCCTATATTTAATTAAAAACTAACCGTAAAGGTGACAAAAATTGTAGCTTTGAGACGTACTCAGTCCCTATGTACATCCACACACAAGCTTTAGAATTTGAGATAAAATGCTCTGCACTTGTGCGCTATCTGTAGATGGCTATCAGTGTCTTGAACCCCATCACGCCTAGTATTCAGGTAAATAGGAAGAAACATGCTCAGTGCCATTTTAGTATCTATCAGCCACCCAGTAAAGACAGCATAACACTGTCCAGGACCTCCTTTAATACTCAGATCCTTCCTTTGAAGGCCATTAAACCTGCTCACCAAGTCCTCTGTTATCACCCAGAACAAAAGCGTCTGCAAAGGCACTTTCCCACCCTCTGCCACATGGGATCAGCCCAGTGAGTCTACTGACATACACGTGAACATTTAAACCAATTTTCAGTACTTTCTCTTCAAGATTATCCCATGCAATACTCTTATCCTCTACATCAAAAATGACACCTAACCTTACACCATAACTCCAAAAGCCCCTCTCCAGCCAGGCAATGATAGGACATGCTCAACGCAGAACTTGTGTCCCAATAACCACCACCATACCAAACTCTTTGAATCAAATTCCATCTCCTCCACAGGTATTAAAATCATACTAAAAGCCCAGTGGATCTGAGAAGATTAATTTTACTATGTGTCTCTTATCTAAAAATGCATTATGAAGTCACCCTCAGTAAGGATCTTCATTATGCAGCAGTTAAAAACCAAAATTATCTCGATTCAACTGCTGCTACCTCATCACCAAAAAAATTGACTGGATTGACTGGAAAACAGTCTTTTTCTATGAAATGCCATGATTCTTGCCTCACTCTTCTGCAAGTCTGCCTGAATTAGCTCAGGAGATGGAGAGGGGATTTAAGCAGTGAGCGTTTGGTTCAACCTACGGACAGAGGCACGCAGTTCGTCCTGCCAATGCTAGGACTGCATCCAAATGCAATTAAACAGTCCTATGAGCATATAAAAAAATCAGATCTAGAAAACACATAGAGAAAACTTCAGAAAATATGTTTTACAACTCACTCAAAACAAGCTCATCAAGACACTGAAAGTGACATAAGACCACCTCAGGCCGACTTTCTTGCTCAATACCTGAAATTCAGTGCTCAAAGAGAACAATCCTCTTAATTTTGACACCAAGTATAAAAATTAAACAATCGGAGCTCATCATTAATTCTAAAACACTTTCCCACCAGAAGTGCATAGTCAAGTTCACATTTCAAAGCTGAGCAAGTACTTCTCTATTTAAAATTGTGGGGTTGCAGTCCAAAAACCTACCTCAAACCTTACCTACACTGCTTCCTCTCTGGTCATAAATGCTGCCTGGCTTCTTACACCAAGGCTATTTTAACCAGGAAGTTTCCCAATTCATCTTTCAACCTTTGTAGCCCTCCCCCAGCCCTTTCCAATACATCCAAAGCAAGTCTCTGACACCTGCCTTGCAGATCTTCATGCCACTTACGGCTTGTTAGGTCTACCATCTCGTCACCCATTGCTCTCCCAGATCTGCTCTGCAAACGATGCTTGTGCAGGTGTAACATGGGCAGCACAGGCAGGCGGAAGGACTAGGGGTCTGCACCATGTTTGAGAGCCTGGATTCTTTCCGTAGCTCTGGACATAGTAAATTGTGCAAGCCATCTTGTGTGCTTCAAACTTTGTCTGCAAAATGTTTGGTTTACCTCACCAGCTGAAAAACACTGAAAAACTGACCAAGACAAGCAAAACCTCTAGTGAAAAACTAGATGCAGACAGCAGCCAGGGGTTCTTTCCTTCCACACATGTCCTTGTTTTCTTTCATTTTGCCTATCCATGTCAAAATAACCAATTTAAAATACTTCTTAGTATCTACCTCTAACTCTACACCAGCAAAATACACAATCAGGCAGACAGCAAACTGGGATTGTTGCTTTTACGCAAGTTTTACCCAGAAATTCCTAACTTTCTTTTTCCTTCTGTCCTCTCGCTTCTTGTGCACAGATTCCATTTTGCCATTTCCTTCACACTGCATTAACAAGAGCAGAATCAGGATATTTATTAGTTGAGAGACGCTGACTCCCTTGGATTAAGTACTAAACTAATCTTTTGGAGAAGGTTCATTCTCCAGAAAACTTCTATTACAAGACAAAAGACAATAAATGTAAGAGATGCAGAGGCCCCAAATTAACAAAATAGTACAGATGAACAGTAAATAAATTATTATACAATAATCAGTTGTTATTAGTAGACTGCATGACGATCAGCAGATAGCATAGCTGTCATTACACATTATTTGCGAGTTAAAGAATCAGGGAACATCTTGTCACTTCTAATATATATGGGCATCTTCCGTGATTCCCTTTTAAAGGTAAGAAAGGAACATCTGCCTCCCACTTCAATAACTCCTCTCCTTAACTTAGCTTCTTTCCTCACCGGAAAGCAGCCCTCCATCTTACTGTTGGAACCTCCACCCCAGACAACCCCACTGTACCTGCACCTTCCTATGCTAGCACTCCATTTCCGGGAAAGGAACAGCAAGCACTTCTCAAATTATTGGACCCTTTGTTTACGCCATATAATATTTTTAAATATTTTTAAATATTTTTATATAAAGGTGAATCATCTCCTACATGTTTCAAAAAGTGTTTTGTTACCCTTATCTGTATAGTCCCTAACAAAATGTGCCCTCTGACAATAAAACATCAAATTCCTCTAACCTTTTTTGTATTGTAAAATGGACTGTTGTGCTGTGTAATGGCTCCATTGGCTTGAATCAATCCACCACAGGATTTAGAAAGTTGGAACTGGCCAGCTTTGCGTCTCTAGTAAAAATGACAAAAGAAAACAAAAGAAAAGAAAAAAATAAAGAGACCATTGAACAGTAAACACTTAACTTTACACCATTTACCCTTAGTTTGTTTCCAAGTCAATCAAATTTCAATCTAATCATGAAAAACTTTGTATCAGAAAAAGTACAAATTTATTATCATAACTGTTACAAACAAAACGGTTGTCCGTGCTTAATGCTCTGCACCACACATTTTCTAGAGTTCTGTAAAGGTACTGATGGAATGGACTGGCTAAAGACTCCGCTCTCAAAAACCACAGGCTATCTGCTTTGATTTTCTCACACACTATTTCTAGTTATAGGTTTTGTCTCTTAATTATTTTTCCTGGTCTTGTAGAGAAACAGAGTTTATGTTATTTTTATCTACAAATTTATAGTCCATTCAATTGCCTTTGTGGCCAGGACTTGAGCAAACAAATTACAGGGTAAAAGCTATCACTACAGCCACTATAACTTCACAGCACACAGTTTCTATTACAGAGCTACTGCACAATGAATAAAACTATCAAGCAGGAGTGAGTGGGATCTCCAGGTAAGAAGGTGCACGCTGAACAGAACACCTATCGTAGCCTCCCAGCACACCCAAATTAGGAGTAATTTGTTTATGAATAAATTCAGACACAGTAAATATGCTGGTTTGTTCACAGCAGTCAGCCCCAGAAGTCTACTGAACCTACTGTTGGCTCAGAGTAAGCCCAACTTTATCAATCAACTTCACAACCGCTCATTTCCCTCTCTACTCCCAACATCGTACTCTACTTGATACGGACTAGTGCCTTCACAGTATGGTTGTGCCACAAAAGCAAAGGCAAGTTTCCGAGGACTGGAAGGTCTTATCTGAGAAAAGACACCCAAGCCAAAGAGCTGACAGGTAAGTTTCTAATTCTGTAAGTCATGGCTCCATGATACAAGTTGTATTATACAGGAGGACAAAGAGGAGGCTTAATCTCCTCTCGTTTCATTGTATGCAAGAAGGAAACACCAAGAGACATACTCTAATTCCATTCAGATAGTCTGCCTCTATTCACCTTTTCTACACGTTTTTCACCTCTATTATTAAGTGCTATTACATGATGTTCTAGTTCATTTACTATGGATAGACACAACCTGATGCTAAGCATGCTATTACAGAACGGGAAGCAAAACTGCAGAGCAGTGCCTTCCCCTGGAACACCACTACTTAACGTCGCGCTGTGCTAGCTAAATGTATCGCCAGTACCGGGAAGTCCAGGGCTACTGTACAGTGGAGACATTCTGTAAAATAAAGTGCCGGAAATAACAGGCAATCGTGACTAGCTTGTAATAGCTGCTTTGGAGGAATGAGACCTACACTTGGATTTCTGCATTTAATCTACTCACGACAGATCAGTTCCTTCCGTTAAAAGACTACACAGCTGGAATGAAGACAACTGTGCTATAGTGGGAGCTCACCCAGTAGAAAGCTTTTCAGTTGCCTTGATATTTCAGCAATACGCAGACAGTGAAGACACGACTTCCGGAAACCTCTTTATTTAAAAACCATGACTTTTTCTTACTAACTTCTTTTTTTTTTTTTAACCACACACTCTTAACATACTCTGATATCCTACCTGGAAAATACCATAGATCATCCGTCTACACTGGCCTTGGACTGCGGCTGTCTGTAATAATCCACTGCATGCTGCTATCCATTGAGTCACTCCAGTCTGGCAGCTCTGGAACAGAGAGATTAGCAATGAAGAAAAGGACCCTAACACTCAGGAACGGTTTAACTGTCCTCCTGTGTCCACAAGTTTTATTCATTTATCCAACAATCACCAGATTAAACTCCCAACTTGTGCTTGACAGAAGTATAAATTTTGATTTTTAAAAAATCTTGCCTTCCTGTACAAGCATGCAACTCAAGTCTGATGGCAGAAACAGATCAGCCAAAGGAAATGGTGGGCCGTCTACATCATAAAACTACACCACAATTCTACATCTATACCATAAATTCCTGTGTGTAAGAAGCATTCTTCAGCTGGGTGATCTTTAAAAAGCCCTCATCCAACTCTCAGATTTCATGTATCGCTATCTTACTTTACTCCAGGACAGCTAAGAATTCTAGTATTTCAAAAGCATATATTGTCCCAAAGAATTTCAGGGAAGATAACTATTTTCTGTAATGAAAATGTCAGGTAACACGAAAAAGAGGCAGGGTTTTCTTCGCATCTTTCACTTCTGCAATATTTCAGTTAGTAGAATATTTGTTAGAAGAATATTTGCCTCCTTTATCCATGTCCTACATTAATACAGTAAATAATGTGCATATATAGGGGAAATGTATCTGTTAATATATGTAACATATATATAAGGGAAATAATGTCTATATAGGGACAATGTGGGCCCGCTGCTGAATGAGGTGGGTGCCCTGGTGATGGAGGATACAGAGAAGGCAGAGTTACTGAATGCCTGCTTTGCTTCAGTCTTTACTGCTAAGGCTGGCTCTCAGGAATCCCAGTCCCCGGAGGTAAGAGAGAAAACCTTGAGAAAGGAAGACCTTCCCTTGGTCATGGAGGACAGGGTTAAAGATCATTTCAGCAAATTGGCACCTGTGAAGCAATAACCCCATGTACCAGTACAGGCTGGGGCTGATCTGCTGGAGAGCAGCTCTGTGGAGAGGGACTGGGAGTGCTGGGGGATGACAGGGTGACCATGAGCCAGCAGCGTGCCCTGGCTGCCAAGAAGGCCAATGGCATCCTGGGGTGCATTAGGAGGAGTGGGGCCAGCAGGTCGAGGGAGGTTCTCCTCCCCCTCTGCTCTGCCCTAGTGAGGCCCCATCTGCAGTACTACGTCCAGTTCTGGGCTCCCCAGTTCAAGAAAGATGAGGAGCTACTGGAGAGAGTCCAGTGGAGGGCTACGAGGATGATGAGGGGACTGAAGCATCTCTCTTACGAGGAAATGCTGAGGGAGCTGGGCTTGTTCAGCCTGGAGAAGAGAAGGCTGAGAGGGGACCTTAGAAATGCCTACAAATATCTGCAAGGTGGGTGTCAGGAGGACGGGGCCAGACTCTTTCCAGTGGTGCCCAGCGACAGGACAAGGGGCAACGGGCACAAACTGAAGCAGAGGAAGCTCCAGCTGAACCTGAAGAAGAACTTCTTCCCTCTGAGGGTGACGGAGCCCTGGCCCAGGCTGCCCAGGGAGGCTGTGGAGTCTCCTTCTCTGGGGATATTCCAGCCCCGCCTGGACACGATCCTGTGCCGCCTGCTCTGGGTGACCCTGCTTGGGCAGGGGGTTGGGCTGGGTGACCCACAGAGGGCCCTTCTGACTCCAACCATTCTGCAATTATTAGCACAGATATGCCATACGAGGAGAGGTTTAGCTTTGAGAAAAGAAGACTCCAGGGAAATCTGATCAATTTATATAAATGCCGGACAGGGTAGACAGTCAAACTCTTCTCATTGGTGCCCAGTGAAAGGACAACCATGAGACTAGCAGATCTGCCTGAAGACAGACTTAAACCCAGTGTGAGTTCTGTTCCCGGTTCCCTGTACCTGCACAGTCACTGCTGTCCCTCAGGCACAGTGTTCAGCCTTGTCAGGCTCTACCTTGTCATCTCCTCAGAGAGCAGCACTTTTAATCCATCCAGAGAATTGATTTCGGTTTTTAAAAACTGCGAGGGGAGAGACGCGCTACTGTAACAAACGTGATTAGTGTTCACTGCTACTACACTTTCCCACTTCTACTGTAGCGAGGCTACTTAGTTTCTGCTCTTTCTCTGTAACATCACTACCCAGCAAGTAAAATCACGAAAATGATACATTTCAATCCAAAAACATATTTCAGATGAGTACCATGCCATACTTCTTGAGGTAATCCAGTGCTCAACAGTTAATAAACATTAAAGTGAGAAAGAAAATTCACTTTTTTTAATAATTACTACAAGATTCCAAGGCACCTTACACAATTTTTTGAGGCGTTTCCTCTGTAACAGGAAGGAAAACATGCCCATGTTGTCATACGTCCTAGAGCTTGACTATAGTGGGGTTTATAGCTCTTCAAAAGCACTACTGCAACAAAACTGGACAGAGACATATGAAAACATAAATAAGCATATGCACACTTAAAAGGTGAGATGTGATACACAATCAAGTAATAAAGAAAAAGTCAACAGCAGAAAGAGGTAGAGCAACAGAAAGGGAACTGCATGAGCTAAGGAATCTTCCCTAAGCCAGCACGTAACCTGCCTTTCAAACTACAAGTGCTACTTCTACTTCTTATTTTGGCTGAAAGAAAACGTATCAAGCATCAACTGAACAGGATTACTCAGGAACAGCCTAAAGACAGCACAAGCACCTCCTGCGGTGCAATGCCTCGTCAAGATACAGATGACAGAACATCACTACAGGTCTTCTAAATCCTCCTGGCAACCATCAGAAAAGCCTTTGGTAGCAGGCAAACTATTCATCAAGATCGCTTCTTAGGTAAAAAAAAAGCTTTATCATAACGGCAGTATTAACTAGTAGAGCTGAAATGCTGGGACAATAATCAGGACTGTATCACATGCCATGAGCTCCTGAGAAGGCTTGAAGACAGAACAACAATAAAAAAAATTTTCCTTTCTTATTTCCAGTACAAAGAAGAGACACTGAATGTTTGAAGACTTATTTTCATACAATTAGGCAAGTATTAAATTCTAATGCAAAAGCAGATGCTGGGAAATGCCAAGGATTAGCAAAGCTTGAGCTGAAGCATGTTGCTGCTGTCCAAAGTCCCCTTCCTATCAACTATGTGCTCCCACCACTTACCACAGCTCAGGTGCTTCTCTGATTACAAAGTAAGGCACTTCAGATCACAAAAATGGCAAACAACTACATCTCCTTTCTGCCAACAAGAAATTCTTCTGGCCAAGCTGAAAAGCTGTATCAGTTTACTTTGTCATATATATGAATGCCAGAAGCAGCTGGCAGAGGAGGAGTTGCCCAGGGAGGGGTAAGCCTAGGAGACAAGTCCTTTGCCTTCTGCAAACAGGTCTGCACTGAAACTGCACCCTGGGGGTACAGCTCCACAGACAGCTGAACCCATCTGGTGACTCACTCCTTCCCTACCACTCTCCCTGCTGTCCCCCTCCCTTTTTTCGCTAGCGATTGCCTCTTTCACACATTAAAACTGCGGGAAACTATTTTTATGTTGCCAAGGTTCTGCTGCTCCAGCATTTGGAGTGCAGGAACCAAGAAAAAGGCTGGAGGCGGCAATGGGAGCCAACAGTGCAAAGACCTGAGCAAGGAGAACGGGCAGGAGTCGGAGGAGCACACAGGAACTCCAGCTCACTGCCCTTCAGTTGTTCTCAGGCAAGTTCGCTCTCAGTTGCTTTCCACTTGAGAACTGCAAGGACCAGGCTCACCAGGCTTGTCAAAACCACACCCTGAGACATCAGCTCCAAGAACTGTGATTTCGTAACCGGGTACTGCCCTCCGAGCACCAGAGCCAGGCACAAACCTTCCTTCTCCAGACGACATGCTAAAAAGTGGGACCCTGCTGCAAAGACTCCACAGGCTAAGAGAAAGGAAAAGTACACAAAAGCATGAGAAAGAGCGGGGCTGCGTGATTAGTAACCCACTCGCTCACAGGAGCCCAACCCAGGCTGCACACAGGAACTGGAACCTTTTTACCACCCTTGGTACCAAACAGCTCCAGAGCGGGACGGGACACCCCACCCGCGGGGCGCGCACACTGCGCCCAAAGCAACCAGGGAAGCACCAGGCCGCGAAACACAACTTCCCCAGCCCCGGCCAGCACTGCCAGGGCCTGCCACGGCCCTCACGCAAGCACCGGCTCCGAGGGCAGAGCGCGGCCCGCTCCCTCGCCGGGGCCCGCTGCCGGGGGAGGCGCCGCGCGGCCTCCGCCTCAGGCGCGGGGAGC
>Ga0065711_1046536_pt1 | contig 12831 bp, 10 predicted proteins | sample Hoacrofraction12_FD_59098 | JGI IMG/M metagenome (GOLD analysis project Ga0065711, IMG submission 59098) | Hoatzin crop microbial communities from Cojedes, Venezuela - Epithelial fraction 12 v2 (version 2) | ecosystem: Host-associated > Birds > Digestive system > Esophagus > Crop | place...
CAACAAAAAACAAACCTGCTACATGCCCTTTTCAGTGAAGCATCGCTTTTCTCACCAAATTAGGGATTTAAAATGGAAGAAAGTGATATTAAAGAAGTAATAAGCAACATGAAGAAGTATGTTATACTTTTGTTAAATTACAATAATTCAGTACTTCTGCAGTCTTTCTGCAAATTATATCACTTAGGAATTGCATTTGCTTTTTTCTGTGAAATTGTCCTGCTCTTAACTCCCCCAAACCTCATCACATAAACTAGTTTTAGGCGATAGCCTACATCTAGAAGTGATCGCTAGAAATTTAGCAGCTTCATTAGTATGCAGATGTATGGTCCAATCTATTCAGTATGCATTATTGTATTTCAGTTAAATTAAATACTTACAGAGCGAGCGCTCATAACTGAAAAAATATTTCTTCATTTACCCACAGGAGTTATTTTAATTAGCTTGTGAGTGGACTACCTTATGGTGCTGCTTCCAGTAGAATTTTGCTTTGTAGCTTTAAAATATCATTACAGAACCCAATTGACAAAGGCAACATGACATGATGTGCTTAGCAACTGTCTTTTGCATTTTCTAAGCAAAAATTCTATTTCCTAATCCCTGAAACTTTGCTTGAATCCATACTGCTGCATCAAGTCTAACAACATAAATATAAAATAATAGGAGCAATCAGATCCTGAAATGGGCATTGTTTTTCTTTTCTTTGTCATTTCAGATGGCATCAGAGAAAGAGATTCCTCTGTAATCTGTACTGAGCCCAGACCAGGCTGCAAAATTGGGCCATGTGTGTTTAATTTATGTAGTTAAGGAAGTTAAGAAAGCAGAAGAAACAGGATGAATCAGTCAACATCCTAGATATATCTGTAGTGATTAGCCAAAAAGCTAGAGCAAGTCACCATAGACTGTAAACTGCAAACTGCTTTAATGAAGGCTTTTCCTTACACTAAATACATTTATGTTAGGCAGCTGCTGTCCTGGCAAGGAAAACATTCGCATTTATGACTCTCAGGATTAAAATCCGTATGAGTATACTCTTCAAGGCCCACAGTAAATAGTATGTAAGCATTTGTGTATGTATATATAAATCAATACATTTATGCACACAATATATGTAATTTTACAGTGTAGTGTATTACTTCATGGTTGGTTCTCAGATGTGATTAATACTGATTGGCGTCAGAGGAAGGTGGACAACAGATCCAGTGAAGGCTCTGCCAGCACATCCCCACTCCTTCCTTTTCATGCATTTGTTCCTGTGTTTAGTTCTTTAGCATAGCTCACTAATTAAGTTGTAAAAGCCAAAGATATAAAGCTCACAGCCTCTGTAAATCGATTTGTTTTCTATTGATGGTCAGAGCAGATGAGAAACACTGGAAAGAAATAATTTCATAATTCAATTTTTGGAGCAGTTTCAACACGTCTTTTAATCCCTATTCACTCTTTTGTTGTTTAAGAACATAAGTTTCAATGCTTTACTTAAAAATGTGGGAATCTTGGAGCAGTACTAGGACCTGGCTGGAGATCACATCACTACATGTCAGCAGAGCAGCTGGCAGCAGGGGAAATGCAAGAGCACGGTCTCAGTCTGGATGCTGGGAGATGGTGCCCACAAGGGCACATAAATGCCTATGAGAACCAGAACTGCTGAAACACATGAAAACTCTTCATGCATCCCATGTTTTGTGGCTTCTCATCTGAGCTCTTGGACGTCTGGTCAGTGTCTACACACAGCTTCCTGTGCATTGCTCTGCAGGGCCCTTGAGGAACATGGTGCTCCTTCCCAGGGCTTTCTGCCTGGCCTCATGCGCACACTGCACTGGAAAATGCCCTTTTTATGTAATCCATACTAATAACACCTGGTGTTCATGTACTAGCCCTCTAAATGCTTCGGCAAGGTTGTTTTTTGCTGATACTGCAGAGGATGGAAATTAAAGCGTTGAGCACTTGGGGACTGGCAGAGCAGCTCAGCACAGAGAATCTCCCCAGCTTCACAGCCTGTGCCCTACGTTACAGCCCACCCACCCCCCCAGTTTCCAGAGTAACACTTGGTTTACTGTATATTTTGCCATCAGAGAAATGCAGGCCATTTTTACAGTGCATCACATTTCTTAGCAGCCACTGCTCATCTCCTGCTGCAGCAAATAGCACCTGAGCTGCCCACGGCCCCTCGGCACCACGGTCCCTTCTCATTCCCTGCTCCTGCACCAACCACACGAATCCTTGCGGCAGCATACAAATGAGAAAGGGATGTACTCATTCCCGAGAGAGAAAACCCACCAGGGTCACTTGTCAGTGGCAAACCAGGAGAGCATGAAATGGGAACTGGGGGAAGGAAGGATGTTGTAATTGAAGCCAGAGTTTTGTTTTCTTTTTTTAAGTAGTCCAACTAGGTTAGTATGTCAGATGACTTCCAGATTAAGTTTTTCTGTAGAGCAGTGAAGAAAGCCCCCTATATTTGTGATAACAGTCTCTGTAATTAAGAGGTCAGTTCAAAGCAGTAGAGTGCAAGATAGTAAGTATCTGTTGCTATAAGACTTACTGCTGCATTTCAGCATATCACTTAGTGTTCAGCTAATAATTTATAGCTGCTCAAGCGTGCTCATATTCAAGTCAATTTGAGTTTCGTTGCTGACCTAATCGTCTAGCAAAGCGTTGGACCCCTTGTGCCGTTCATCTGTGTATATCAGTGCGGGAAAGCAACAAAAGCCTCTCCTCGAGAGAGCTATTTTTGCTTCTGGTCTGTCGTTCCTATTTCAGCATTCTGAAAAAACCCCAGGCGGTGGTATTTCCTCTTCAAGCCATTAGTGCACTCACTCAGATCAATTGTGGTGTTAGTTATAAAGAGCGATGGCTTTACGGTCCGTTGCAGGCTGTCTTGTCTCACCCAGAGTGAGTAGATGAAGTCAGTCAGGCTTTCCAGTCTGCCATATAGCTAGTCACCGCTGTCCTCCCCCTCTTTGGGTAAGTGGGTTGGTGGGGGTCCAAACCAACCTGAAAGATGGATCCATCTGCATGTCCTTGCCTAGCAGGAGCTACCAGCATCGCTCTGAGAAGGGGAGGGTGGGAGGCTGGGGTGAGCACGGCCCCACACCCAAAGCTGTGCCGGCATCTCCTGCACCACCAGCCCAGATGATCGATGCGCAGCCAGGATCTCCCAAGGCACAAGCAGGAGCTCGCTCAGGGTCTACCTCTTGCACATCCTTAAATCCCTGCAGCCCCGAGAGAAAAGACCCCTCCCTAAAATACTGTGATTTAAACTCGGCTATATCATGAGCAGGGCAAAGTCTGGGTGTTTCTTTCCTCTCATAACATACTTTATATAACTGACTCTTTCAAACTTTCTTACTGCAGATCCACCCGAGGACCTAACAGAGCGCCATCTTCATGGAGACAGTGAAAGCCCTGCTGATTTATGAGGACAAAGTATTGAAAGGTTAAAATCATCTCAGCATTTCCAAGCCAAATGGATTTCTTATTTGCACTTTGACTGTTTACCAGATAACAACAGTGGCTTTACTGTGTGAAAGAAAATATTCAGTGGAAATAATGCCCCTGATTTTTGACAGCTGGAAATAAAAACGAAGAAAATCATTCCTTTGGTAAAGTTTCCAAGATTGCGAAGTACAAACAACAGTATAAGTTTGGATCTACAATTTACTTTATACCAGTTAAAGTATATATATAGAAATATATATATATTAATATAAGATATTTTGAAATAAAAGCCTCACTCTTCAAGAAATTGAATAGTACCACACTTTGCTGCAGCTGCTGTAATTTTTTTTTTCTTTTTTGTAATGGTCTGGAAGATCCCTACCTATTTCAGAGAGAAACGTGGCAGTGAAGAGGCAAAGAAAACCTGCTGCGGTACAAGGACGCCTAAGAGCTACACAAGTCCTACCGATGCGGCATCCAGAGCTTCCTGTTCCCTTCAGCAGAATTTTGAGGGCATTTGTTGTTCCATTTTGTGTTCTGGAGGCTTTTCCCCTTGTGCAATACTAGCATGCTGGCTTTGCTTCATTAACCATACTTGATTGATATATAACAACGATAATTCTATCCTCTTCCAAGAAAATATTTTTAGAGCTGTTAGATACTCCATGAAGAAGAGATGGACAACTACTGAGTGAAGTACAGTATGTATTAAAAGTTTATTTGGCAGAGTTTGGTAGACTGTGAGCTCCCTTCTTATTAAAGATGTGCTGTACATACAGTGTCTTCAGACTTTGTATAGCTCATAGAGACTACAGTAAAAACCCAATCACCAACTCCAAAGCTTTGCGTTGTCGGCTCACTAATTCTTTGAAGCAACGACAAAGCTATTTCTTTCCAGACCAACACGCAAGAGGGATTTTACATACAATTTGGTTCTTTACGAGCCCATTTACAATTGGTGAACAAGCGTTTTGGCTTAAGCGAATGCCTCTGTGGATGGCTCGAATGCTCAGGCACACCCGCACACAAGGTACTGCCTGGCTGTGTGCTCCTATCCCACAGCACACACAGGAGAACCACCTAAAATTAAGCTTCCCTCATTGCAGGCCAGGCTACGTCCCATTAAGGGCGTTTGCCACCAGCTAAAAGTATACACATGGGCAATTCCGTGGTGCAGCAAACACATAACGGTTTGTAGTAAGTAAACTGTGCCTGAGCCCTGCTTTTGTTTCAGGAATAGTTTCTTTCGGTTTAATTTTAATCTGTTTCTTACTAAGGTCAATTCAGCTGACTGGAGATGCTCTTCAGCAAGGATACATCCACAGAGACATTGATCTGTTCACTGCGATCAGTTTGAATTCACATTTGTAGCTAAACTGTTGCTGTTTACCATGCAGCCTGGTCCTTGTGCTGCTGAAGAAAGATCAAATCTGAGGGCTGAAATGTGCAAACCCAGTTCACACTCCCAGGCACTTTCATGAGCAGTCCAATTAATTTCAGGGGGTTTATTCGTGTAGAAAAGTATCTTGCTGTCATGCATATGTCTGTGCAATCTACCCTTCAGTATGCCTAACACTATCGAATCAAAGAGGAAAAGGGAATTGTAAAACTTGTTCTATCCAGTCCAGCTTCTTTTCTTCAATATTTCCAATTTCCGTTCAGCCTGCTTAATGGTCTCTCACAGGACCCCTTTGGCCATGCTGATCACTTTTAATCCAATGCAAGTGCCGCACTTCCCAACCTAGAGTTGGTCAAAATTCTCCCACTAACTTTCTCATTCAGGACAACCACTTCAATCCCCAATGCTTCAAGAGGCAGAAATGTGTCACTGTAATTACACTGTGTATTAAAGCAGCTACATGACATGTCACGCCATACTCCATGCAGGCTTTCCACACTGGTCCTTGCCTGATGCTCACAGTGGAAATGGATACGCTGTTTACAAGTACCGCTATTATTTCCTCTTCAAAAAGATATGAGAGTGAAAAGTGTCCAGGGAATAAACTTCTTTTTTTTCAGTGCAGAGAAAGACTAAATAGGAGCATGAGTCTCACCACCAGTTGTAGGTTCTAGCACATGGAGGCCAGCCTGACTGGCCATGTATTTTCTGGCTACAGACACCTGCCTAAACCACAGAAGATACCTGGACCCTAGTCTATGTTTTAGATACACTCTGCCATGGCTGTGTGTCCCTAGTCCCATCATCTCAATTTGAAGAGGACCACTGCCCGTCTGGTTACCCACAGATAGGTACAGTCCCAAAATAAGATCATCAGACCAGATCCAGGCTCACCTGCCACAAGAAAGGAGAAACTCCTCCAAAATAATCCTTAGCATTTCTCAATTTTACTAGAACATCACTTTAAAAACCCCAGGGCCCTCTAAAGCCAGGAAGCTCTTGGTGCACTAAAAGATAGACCCTGCCACCAGGAGATGAGGCCATCAAAAGCCAGGCTATGTTATCATCCCTTTGCCAGCGGGAACTGAGGCACACAAAGTTAATGGCTATCCAAAATCACATTGGAGGGTTGTGGGATATCAATCAGAAATTTACCTTTGGTTTCCTTATTCCCAGTCTACTGAAGCCCTGTAAGACAACCCACACACAACACACTAACCCCTGGCCTCTTGTACCCTTTGCCAAAGCCCGAGGTATCACCATGGAGCGGTATTTACCCCACAGCAGTGTATCTGACAGCTCAGACTGAGTAGATAACAATGCTTACACCTGTGTCTGTGAAATGTGCCTGTTGAGACTGGGAAATATTAGACTTGCTAAAATATAAGAAGGAAATGTTGTCATTACCACAGCAACGTTTCTTAGAGATGTTTATGAAATTTTCTTTGCCAGTAGGCAGCCTCAAATACCACCAGACCAAATTCAGTAAGCATCTGCGGCTCTTTGAAGTTGCTGCAAAATCTGCTCATGAAGTGCATCACTGAGAAATTGCTGTTTTAATTAAAATGTTTTAGAGGGGAATTAAGGCCTTTGCAAAAAATAATGACTAATAAAACGTGAAGTCAAATTAAGACCTGGATGCAGCTAACCTTCGTTGTTTTGGTGAACCAAACTAAAAACAATAATAAAAAAATTCAACCAGCCTGGAGTCACAATGATCCTGTATTTCAGCGGTACACATAGTAACACCGTGTGTAGTGGGAAGATGTCAGAGCTTGGCCGACTGAAACCCAGTACGTTTCAGTGGTGGAGTGAATGGGTCTCACATCCTCATGAGACAGTGAAAGTCATGCCATTTGCTGCACAATGTTAAAAGGTATTTACAGCAACAGAAGAGAAAGTTGAAGTCCTTGTTTTCTGGCAGAAGTCTAGACAGAGTCATGTCAGGGAAAAAAGAAAAATATTTGTAAATGCATCAAAGCTAAACTTAGATTTATGTCAGTGTTTCTTCTTCAGATGTGTGAAACCAAGTTATGTAAATCTAAAATGTACAAGTTGGAAAAAATACTGAAAAAAAAAAGAAAAAAGTAACCACCATCTGCCTCGACTCAGAAAATCTAGATTATGTGCTTCTATCCAAAAAATCTCGGGTAATAAAAAGCTCAGTGTGGTATGACTTGATATTGCTTTGAATATGCTGCACACTATAGTTGAAGAAAAAAAGGCCCAAGGAGAAAGTTCACTGCTATGGCCAACAATTCCGAACAGCATGCTGTGCACCCAAACTCGGCATGATGCAGAGAAAGGCCCATGAGTAATTACTGAAGGTGATACAGTTTGCGGTGAGTGATGCTCTCATCAGACCTATTGATCGGCCATTAACAGAGTTCGCAGAGCCTTTCAGCGGTGTATTGCTTGTATATTTGCCCATTATAAAATGAATAGTTATGTTTCTGACTCTCCTCATTTGCCGCTGTTGTGGTTTTGCCTCAGTTTGCAACAAAGAACCACGCAGTCACTCTCTCACTCCTTCCCCCTCCCTGGTGGGACAGGAAGAGAATCAGCTTAACAGAACAGCAAAGGGAGAAGAAAACAACAATCAACAATCCTGATAAAAAGCAGATACAACGTGCAGTGTTCTCACCACCCAATGCTCAGCTTGCTTCCAAGTAGCAAAATCTTCTCCTACAGGCAGCTCCCCACGTAAATACTGAGCATGGTGTCACATGGTATAGAATGTCCCATCTGATTGGCTGCTTGGGTCAGCCCAATCAGCTTGTTGTGAAAATTAACTCTATCTCAGCTGAACCCAGGAAAGCCGCTTTTCTGTTTCACTGTATCATCCAAATATAATTACAGATGATAGCGAAGCTGTAGAGATCAACGTACCTGGGCTCGGAGAGCACATGCACCTCATGTGGAGGTGGCAGTCTTTGTTTCTCCTTCAGCGGCAGGATGAATACTGTGGCCTAAAATGAGCTTCTCTTTTATCAGTACCTCAGTCACGTCCCACTAAGCAGGATTTAGAGCTTGCCTGACAAAGAAATGGGTCATGCTTCTTTGCTTGGTATTCTGGTTTTTGTCAGAGAAAAATAGAAATCTATTCCACAAATAATCTTTGAGGTAGACAGAAGGAGATGTGTGTACAGGGCAGTTGGTTTAAGGCTGTCAACACTTCTTCTAGTTCACCGGTTTGAATTCAGATCATAGGCCTGACACATATTTATGGTTCCTTCCCTGAAATGCTCACACAGTCAAAACATTGAACTTCACAAATATTTACACTTTATGAAACTATACTGCTTGGAGGAAAAGAAACTGAATCCTCTGCTTTGCAGGTAGGAAACCCAGATTCATAAGATTTGAGACCTGTCCAGGGTCATGCTAAAAAACTTCAGTAGAGACAGTAGTAGAACTGAGGACTCCTGGATTTTAAGTCATCGTCACACATGGTTCATCTACAGTTCACATCAGTGAGATTTCACTGACAGAAGACCCTGGCTTTGAGCTGGGGGTCACAGAGAGCAGTGTGCGCTCACATGTGGACAATCACTCCTTTCAGCTGGGATCTGCAAACCACAGATGAGTGGAAGACCACCAATAGACCTACTCCAACATCTTCTGCTCCCACAGGGACACAGTGACACAGTCCTGCCCTAGTTTGGTTTCATGGCTCCTAAGCAGAAGCTGCTTTGAGCCTATCAGAGCAGAGCAGAGATGAGAAAAGGCACAGAAGTGGCTGTGCTTAACCCTCATGGGCTGAGAAATAGATGTAGCCAACAGCCCTCCTTTTGGAGGTCACGATTTCTCAGAGTTGCCCGTCCGATGATAGAATGATTTTCAGGTAAAAGTTGACTAGGAACAGAGAAAGCACACATTCCCTAACTCCAGAAAGTGCCTGAACCAGCCAAGAAGAAACACAAATAACTTGTTCTCAACTGAAAAAACATGAGCACCACTGCCAGGGGAGTAACTAAGTCATTGCGGGGGGGAAATCACTTTATTTTTGACAAATATTCATCTGTGGGCACACTTAGCAGATCTTATAAAGCCTTTTGCTGTTCCTTGACAAGCACCTCTAGTTCCTGAGTGCAGTTCAGAAATGTACAGAGATCGGTCCCACATGACAGGCCTGGGTATGACATCTTTTCACGCAACGCTCATTGTCAGATTATTTTTGTTTTCCCACCATGTGGTGATATGGTCAAATTTATATGCCCAGAAACAATATACATGTTAGAGCATCAGGTTACTGACCCGCTTCCCATTATTTCTCATCTGCTTTCTTTGTCAAACAACTGTCCTTGATTCAGTTAGAAACGAGGGCTAGAGGCCCACCTAGATTTGAAGCAAACTACCCATAACCTAAAATATTGCTCAGGAGAATATGCAATTTCTTCCTCCCAACTGCCATTCCTCTTCATTTCCCGTTTCATTTCATTTTCATTTCATCTCATCCCCTCTCTTTCCCACTACTTAATTATTTTCATCTGTCTCTATTGGTCCTTTATCACCACCACTGCCCCACAGACTGAAGAAAAGCAGCTGTGCTGTCAAGACCCAGTTCAGGGAGCTGTTCCCCCCAACAGCAGTGATTTATGTGATCTTCTCTCTTCGCCCTTTTCCCTGTGTACTTTGGAAGGTGACATCCTGACCTCACTTCAGCTGCTGTGCCAGCAGCTCCCTGTATTTGTACTGCCCACACCAGCAATTCCCAGCTCAGGGCCACAGGGTCCATCTCAGGTGTGCCCTAGTGTACAAAGCAGATGATACCGGTACTTGATTTGCAGCAGGGGAGTTAATTGTCAGCTCCTCACCTTCAATGAACCTGTCCTGGTTTTTGCTTCTCCTGCAATCTCGTATACCTTGACCAGAGCCGAGAACTTGGCATACTGATGATGTTGAGGGCTTGCCACTAGTTTATGCCTCTGCAAGAGGAAAATTTATCACTACTGATTTGATCAGATTGTTCTTGGACTTGAAGTAGTGAAGAAGAGGCCAAGTTGCTCTTAAACGCACAATATGGGTTCCAAGCAAGGCATGTTAGGTTTTGCCTGGGCTCTTTTATTCCTGATGCTCTTTCGGTTACATTTTCTTTCTGAAAGACTCTGATATCTAGACTGGTAGAGCCTACACGGTATCTCATGTAAAGTAGTCCAGTGTGTTTAATTATCTGGCACCAAGTCCCTAAAGCCCTACTGGTGTCTCACAGACACTGGTGCAAAGCAGATCAAGAGTTAGGAAATATTACAGGCTGAAGACAATGGTCTCTGTGTCCTTCCTCTGCATCAAAAAAAATCTTCGCTGAAAGTATCTTTGAAACAAAATATCAACCTTCAAAGCATTCTGCACTGTGAAGAACCTCAATACTGAAGTAATGCTGAAGATCAGCTAAAATGCCTAAAAGACAAAATGCACTTGGCTCTTGAATTCAAGCCCTTTGCCAAATCTTCCACTAGCTTTTCTTCTGGAATAGTACCTGATGGGTCACCCTGAGACCCATTTAAGTATTAGTACTGAACATAAGCAGAGAAGGAGACCTATCATAAAGGCATGGCTGCCTCCCAGTGCTACCTCCAGGCACTCTCCAGCTTTTCTTTAGTTCTGCTGATGGCAAGTTTAGCATTTAGCATGGAGTGACTACTACAAATGGGGCTGCGCTGAATCCACTGCAGGCATATTTGTATCTGCACCCACTTTCACTGATCTAAGTCTAGCCTGAATTTGACTGGTGGGTGTGTGTGATAATGGCACGTATGACTTTGCAACACAGTACAACAGTCCAAATGAAGCTTTGCCACTGAGGAAGGCATACAACGTCATTATAATTACATGCTCTTTCAGCAGAGTTTGGTGGCTTATATGTTCAAAGCTGCTGAAGATGAATGATCAGGCTACAACGCTTTTCCTTAAGCATTGGCTCTTTTCCCCCATGCTCTTTGGCCACCAGACTCTCAAAGACACATAAGCTAAGTCGTAACTGCTAGCGCAACAAAGAAGCATCACAGTCCGGATGCGTGTCTTCATGAGGCAGCTTCAAAGAACACATCATTCATTTGGCTTCATTTTCTTGTGACCTTGACTTCCAAGAACTGATGGGCTCTAAACAGCACAAACAGTGACTAGACGGAAAAACAGGTGGAAAATCCCTGAGTCTCTAGTAGGTTATGCCCTTGCACTGCATTCTCCTGAGATGGCATAGGAGAAAGGGAAGACTCAGAAAGGCAAGGGGAGGGGGGAATTCTGGCACCCCAAGCTCTAAAACTGTTAAAAGTCTACAGTGGCCTCTTCTGCCCAATTGTGCTGAGATGTGGTTGTTATGAGAATATCCTGTTCTCCATTAGCTTTTCTACTCTATCAGCACATAATTTCTAAATATTATTATAGCCTATCTCCTTATCAGCCTATTTCCACCCTGCCTTTGTCCTAGGCAGAGAAAATGATATTCTGCTTACACAAAAACCTATTCTTTTACTTGACGTCCAAAACAAGACTGATGATAAGAGCCCATTGGTCTTCTTCAGCAAACCTAATATCATCATTTGCTTCACTGTGAAATTATAAACAGTATTCCAACCTGCCCCCATAACTTAAACACCTTTTTTCTGTCCCATGTTTTTCTTTCTAATGTCAGACAGCTTTGATTTGTTTACAGCTCTACCTCCTGTAATCCGTTTCTAATTCTCTGATTTGAGCAGAACTGAATGTAGATTTCAACATGGTGGGCCCAATCCTACCATTTTTCCCTACAGATTTTGTGTCTGTACAGCCTGCAACTTCCACCTTGCAATGCTCTTTCCAGCGGTGTCTTCTTAGAGTCAACACTATCCCTGGGCAATAGAAACTGAAACAGCCAACTCCGAATTGATAGTCCAGGCATTCACATATTTTACAAATTAAAATACATGTCAGAAGGTTTAATATTTAGTGCTAGTCTTTATCCTTTTAGTCACTGGCCTCCACAGAGGGTACAGCAAAATTTCACCGGTGCCCAGCAGGGTTAGGAGAAAGATAGGGAGAGGAGCAAAATGGGAAAGTTACCTACATGCATAGATTTATTTGCTGCCTAGAAAGGTTCGCCAGACTGAAGTTACTGAATTCACCCCAGAGGACTGAAGAGTAAGAGTCAACATGTGTTTTCTGCCAAAGTACATCGGTTTCTTTCACAAGTGGATTTGACCCACAGTATATACTGGTTCACAATGATGCTTTGCAGCCCCACGGCTGAGTTAAAAATGGCTTTTTTTCCCCCAATAATTATTTGTATTGTGGCTTTTTGGACTGCTTGTTACATATGATCTATGAGACCCTGGAGTTAAAGACGGCCCTCAAAAGCTCTCAAATGTGCCACAGTGGCTTTTCTCAACAATAACATCTCGATTGTGCATCTAGCAGCAACCTACAAAAAAATACTTATGATGGGATCACAATACATCCCTTTCTCCACTGAGGAATAAAGCTGCAAAGGAAAATAAGGATCACAGGTTTTCTTACAGTCAGTGCTGTTTAAAATCTGTGGGCAAAATAAGGAAGAGCAGCCCAAAACTTTAAAAACGGTTTAGCACCTCTTTTTCATTGATTTCTAGTCCCTACGGTCCTCCCATAATACTTCATGCATCTACCTGGACACTACAGTAAGTTCACCTCGAAGCACCTCCTGTAGCTATACCATATGAAGCCTTGACACTTTCAAAGGAGCCCCAAAAGCCAACCACACCGCAAGAAGTGAGTGCAGACCTGGTCAGTATGTTGCTGTCTCCGGTTTCCCTTTGCACCGCTGCCCTTCTGCTCCCAACAGAATTTGACCAGAATAGCTATGGGAGAGTTGTGCTCCACAAATTGCTGTGAGACACGAAAGTCATCTTATGCCTGAATAATTGAGGCACTTTACCAACAGTCTGTTGCTTTCCGTAGTCCTCATTAACCCACAGCAGCCCTATTTAAACTGATCTAATTAGTCCCTTGCAATCAAAGGCAGTGGTTTGGGTAGAAGAATT
>Ga0065711_1046546_pt1 | contig 12831 bp, 5 predicted proteins | sample Hoacrofraction12_FD_59098 | JGI IMG/M metagenome (GOLD analysis project Ga0065711, IMG submission 59098) | Hoatzin crop microbial communities from Cojedes, Venezuela - Epithelial fraction 12 v2 (version 2) | ecosystem: Host-associated > Birds > Digestive system > Esophagus > Crop | place...
GCAAAGTCCCTGGTGACTGGAAGAAGGGAAACATTGTGTCCATTTTTAAAATGAGTTGAAAGGAGGACCCTGGGAACTGCCGACCTGCCAGGCTCACCTCTGTGCCTGACAAGATCATGGAACAGATCCTCCTAGAAGCCATTCTAAGGCACATGGAGGACAGGGAGGAGGTTAGAGACAGCCAGCATGGCTTCACCAAGGACAAGTCCTGCCTGACCAGCCTAGTAGCTTTCTATGATGGAGTGGACAAGAGAAGAGCTACAGATGTCGTCTATCTGGACTTTTTATCTGTAAGGCCTTTGACACGGTCCCCTGCAACATTTTTCTCTCCAAATTGGAGAGTTACGGATTTGATGGGTGGACTGTTTGGTGGATGAGGAATTGGTTGGATGGTCCCATCCAAGGCATAGTAGACAACAACTCGGTGTCCAGATGGACACCTGTGACAACTGGTGTCCCTCAGGGGTCCGTACTGGGACCGCTGCTGTTTAATATCTTCATCAATGACATAGCAAGGACGAGTGCACCCTCAGAAAGTTTGCAGATGACACCGAGTGGTGTGGTTGACACACTAGGAGGATGGGATGCCATCCAGAGAGACCTGGACAAGCTTCAGAAGTGGGCCTGCATAAACCTCATGAGGTTCAATAAGGCCAAGTGCAAGGTCCTGCACTTGGGTCGAGGCAACCCCAGCTATCAACACAGACTGTGGAATGTAGGGATTGAGAGCAGCCCTGACAAGAAGGAGATGCAGGTACTGGTGGAAGATAACCTGGACATGAGACGACAATGTGTCCACCACATCCTGGGTTGCATAAAAAGAACCATGGCCAGCAGGTCAAGGGAGGTCATTCTGCCCCTCTACTCTGCTCTCATCAGACCCCACCTGGAGTCCTGCATCCATCTCTGGAGCGCCCAGCACAAGAAGGACATGGACCTGTTGGAGCAGGTCCAGAGCAGGGTGACAAAAATGATCCAAGGGATGGAACACCTCTCCTACAAGAAAAGGCTGGGATTGTGGAGGTTGTTCAGCCTGGAGAAGAGGAGGCTGCGGGGAGACCTTATTGCGGCATTTCAGTACCTAAAAGTGGCTTTTCAGAAAGATGGGGGCAGATTTTTTAACAGGATCTGTTGCAATAGGACAAGGGCTAATCACTTTCAACTAAAAGAGGCTAGATTTAGACTAGATATAAGGAAGACATTTTTTACTTTGAGGGCAGCTAAACACAAACAGATTGCCCAGAGAGGTGGTAGATGCCCCATCTCTGGAAGCACTCAAGGTCAGGTTGGACGGGGCTCTGAGCAACCTGGTCTAGTCGAACATATATGTGTTCATTGCAGGCAGGCTGGACTAGATGACCTTCAAAGATCATTTCCAACGCAAACTGTTCGACAATTCTATAGTTCTATTTTTTTATGATTCTATGATTCTATAAATTTTTTTGGTGAAGTATTGGACTAAATAAATCGTATATAATGTCTATGCACATGGTAGGATCTACATTCCTTAAGAGGTAATACTGACACATGGGTATAATTCCATTGCTTAAAGAAATTAATGTTAACTTTTAGTCAACATATGTAATGGCTTCATAATAGACTACAGAGGAATCTAATGAAATGCAATTAGATATTTTAGTTTCAGAGGGTTATTTCAGCATAAACATATTTGTAAATGATTTATAGTGTGTAAAGATTATGAAATTATTAAATTTATAAGAATACATTATTTTCTCATTAAAGAGTACATATGGTAGTTTAATAAACTTATCACAACAGATTCAAAATACAGCATTTAAAATGAATATAATTTATCTGCACAGGTAACCAGATGTTGAGTTATACACCATACAGATCAGTAAGTACTAGGATGGAAGACTGTCAATGGAGATATAAGCAGTCCAGAAGGGTATGTTATATTTCATCAGTATCTACCTCTTTGTTTAAAAGAAAATTGAAAGGCGATAATGTTCTTGGTAAGGAATGGTGATAGACAGTGGAATGTCATGCTAATGTGCCGTCTCTCAAATAAGAAACAAAATCAATATCCAGATCATGGGGGATTGCTTATAATCTCATGAAATATTTCCCCATATAAAAAATGCCATCAGTGTTAGACTTCATGACCTTTGCAAACTTGATTTTGAGTAATTAAATTTTGCTCAACTCAGACATCCCCAAACTTACATTTATCTGACAGCACGGTCAATTACTCTATAGACTGTCCATTGCCATAGCAGCTGGGAATGAATTGTGAAAAATAATAATATTAATAATCATTTCTATAAACATCCCACACTTAACGAAGCATTGCTGCTTCCTACAAAAACATTAGAAAATGAGTTTAATGTTTTTAGAATATAGAAGTATAGAAGTCAGTGAAATGAAATACACTTCAAACACAGTAATTATTTCATTTAATTTTAGATGTCACAACTTAAGTCACTTAGTGTAAACTACTTAGATAATCTCCTTAGCTAGACTTTGGAGAAAAAACACACAGTTCCAGAAGTAGATCATCACCTAATCTGTTAGAATTTATCCTCAGATCCACTTGCATCGCTACCGTAACCACAGAGGAAGCTTAAATGACTATGTGAGATGAATCCAAGCTTCTGTTCTCCAATTTCACAAAAAGATACTTCAAGCCTGAACTTTAGACCTAAAGTGCATGCCCTTCTTTTCTTGACAAAGATAATTACATATTAATTACTTTCTTTCTTTTTTTTTGTTTTTAATACTAGTCAACTAAAAAAATTCCATATACACTTCAGAGCATAGGCGTAAACTGTGGTTTCATGTTTAACACAAAGGCCTTTCCAGGAAACAAGAATCCTCTGCAAATTTAAGCAGTCCATTCATGATGCAGCTCTTGATGACTAAAATAAGGCATACCTCCTGCCCACTTTTAAGGAGAAGAAGGAAGATTATCAGTGGAAGTGCAGGCCAGTCAACCCAGCCTCACTACTTGGCATATCCTCCTGGACGCCACATTCATGCAACTAGGAGGAGGAGACTGGAAACAGCCTACCAGCATTTACCAGTGCCAAAATGTGCTTGACAAACCTGACTATCTTCTGTGATGAGATGGCTAACTTGGTGAAAAAGGTGTACAATTATGCTAGCAAGGCTTTTGACATTGTCACCCACAGTATCCTTACAGATAAATTGGTGAGATATAGTTTGGATTGGTGGACTATCAAATGCCTGGAAAAATTGCTTAGACTGCCAGGTTCAAATGGTTGTGATCACAGGTGTACAGTTCAACGGGCAGCTGGTTAATAGAGGTGCATAATGGGGCCAATGCTGCCTTTGCATTGGATGTCTTGACTGATAAGCTGGATCATGAGACAGAGTGCATCCTCTGCAAGAGCACTAGTAAGACCAAGCCGGGAGCAAAAGCCCTGCATCTGGACAGCTGGACTCCTAGTCAGAGGGAGCTTGACAGGTTAGATGGGCGACAGATACCTCAAGAAGTGCAGAAATGGCAAACATGGAGTCCTGCCCCAGGAGGGAATAAGACCGTGCAGCAATGCAGGCTGAAGGCCAACTGGATGAAAAGCGGCTTGTCAAAACAGTACTTAGGGGAGTTCATGGAAAACATCTTGAATATAGCTCGGCAATGTGGCCTTGAAATATGGAAGGCCAAGTGTATACTGGGCTATATTAGCAAAAAATGTAATCAGCTTGAAGAGGGTGGAGATTCTTTTCCCCTCCTCAGCACCTGTAAGGCTGTGTATGGGATAATGTGTCCAGTTTTGGGCTCTCTGTTTTGAGCTGGGCTTAGGAACACCAGAGATCCTTCCGACCTAAAATATTTTATGATTTTACGACTTCTATTTATGCATATCTCTGCCAGATACATTAAGGACACAAGACACAGAGAATTTTATGCTTCAAAGCTTATACACTTGGTTGAAGTCTTAGAAATTTGTAGTCCTATAGACAACACGACTTTTCACATAGTGAAGGACTTGATTACGTCCGAAGTCTTGACATACAGGTAACAAGTACATTCACTACGAGCTGGGTCTACCAAGCCAAACTAGGTGAGGTACAGAAGACAGATAAAGCATCATTCCAGTCTTCTTTCAAGTGAAAGTAAAAACTCACGTTCTGAAAAGCCTGGTTTCCCTCTAGTTAGTCTTGGAATAACATGAATGATAAAAGTCTGCATCTACTGAAAAAGAACTAGGATCACAGAATACTTCAAATTTTACATTAATCCAAAAGATATCCATATGCACATCTCAGTCTTACAAGAGATGATGACTGAGAAACAGCTCTCATTCCACGTTGTTGTCAGCAAAAATTATAAGACATGAAATGGAAAATACTTTTTCATGAGCAATACTATATTTTTGACACTTATTGGCTGGAGAGCTATTAGGAAATAAATAAATTGAGGGTTAGAAGAATGATAGTGATCTATCAAATATATCAATATATTATGCACTCTTTGAAGAAGCAAAGAAAACCAAATCCAAACTAAAAGATATGATCTGTGACGAACTTGGGTAATATATGGTGGTTCAAATGCACAACAGAAACATTATTGTAGGTAACAGAAATGCATAAATAGTACAGAAAAGATGTAAAGAACAGTCAGGAAAGAGATTTATTGGTATTAGTAATGGCAGTAAAAGCTGATCATTCTCACCACATCTAAACTTCTGGATGTGAAAATAAAATTGTTTCTTGGAATATGCATTCACTTGAATTTTGGTAGACAAGATGCAGTAAATTATGGTCATCCCTAGCAAAATTTAACTTGTTTTTTTGTTGTTGTTTTTGTTTTTTTTTTTAAATATAGCTATCGGAAAATTGAGGGAGTTACAATGGCTAGCTTTAGCACAGTAATTATGTGAGTATGACGGTAACTCAAGAAACAGGAAGCCTGGTCCTCCCCATCTATGCTGAAGCCCTGGAGGATGTCCTGATCACCCAGCTAGAATATAACTATTCTCTACTCTTCCTCTAAATATCTCTTTTAACATCAAGAATGAAGAATTTTTCGTCATGAAAGTAAAGTAAATGAGGCAACCTAACAGTACAAGCACAGACCGAGGAGAAGGAATTCCTTGGCTCCAGTCCCTACTCCCAAGGATTTTATCCAACGCTGCTCAAATGGAAAAAGAGAAAAAAACAAAAATCTTGAATGGATTTCCCCCAACTAGGTTAGTAATCCCAACAGAAGACAACGGAGCCATGCTTTCTCTTATGCTGTCTTCTTTTGGCCCCATAGATGTCTTTTGTAGTAAATGGCACCTTTCTATCACGTTGACATTGGATGAGCACATGCGAAACAATGAAAAACAATTGTCTTCCGATTTATTTTAATGTATGAATGGTCACCAGCACATCTGCCGTTGAAATATCTATACGCTCTAATCACAATTTTGTTTAATTCTCTTAGCACAATACAATGCATTCCTAAAGTGTCCCAGCTATCAGTAACACATAGTGGCTGGACACACAGTTTTCACCAGAACTGTGATAATAAATTATCCAGCTAAAAAAATCTAAAGGTGCAAGGAGACTATTTGCTAAGAAGACAACTACGCTGACTACATGCAGGAAACAGACAAGAAGGAAGTAGAATAGGGTATTCTGGCACTGACTACTTTTTCTAATGGACATCATACTTGTTGAAAACGAGCAGCAGATATTAGATACATAAAAGCCTTGTCATACAAATGCAAAGAAAGTTTTTAACTAGTGGAGGGAGGTAGTTCATTTAGCTTCATGACATAAAAACAGAAGGTACATTTCCCTTTCTTTTACATATTTTTTTTCTCCTTCTTTTTCAAGTGGTTTCCAGTAGATTATATTTTGGTGAATACCTGAGGCAGTTTTTATTGCTTAACAGCTTCCTTTCATCCATAAACATAAATAGATGTTTTAAATTTGAAAGCAGAAAAAAAAGATAGAAACCTAATTTCTCTGAGAAAGAACTGCACTGGAGATTTTACCATTTGGTAGTGCTCGATTATTGAAGCTTTATTTTCATTGGTTTTTGAAAAATACTACTGCATTCAAGCAAGTAGATTAAATGCTATTAGCTTTAATACCTTTTTAAACAAAGTAATCTGTTGAAGTGATAATGGATTTTAAAGTAAGTATACTCATTACATCGTTTTTTACACCATTGTGGTTTCCCTGTTGGCCACATAAATCTCTAAACCTGACATTGTTAATTACAATTATAATATGTGGTATGTGAACACTTGATTAACTTCATACTATATTTAAGGCAGACATAAAGGTAATTGAAGAATTCTACCACCAAACTAAAAGGGTGTTATCACAAAAGCCCAAAAATACTGCTTGCCATTTCATTCACTTGGAAATGAGCTGCACAAGATTTCCAGAGCAAAGCTACCATCTATTCAAGCCTTGAAAATTAAAGTTTTATTTGAAAGGCGATCAGCTAATTCTACAGGCATGAGACAGGCACTAGAACTCGTCAAAAATTTATCGATGGGAAAGGTCTGAAGCTGTCGTGCTTTTATATGTATACCCCAATTTAGATTTTTAGTTACTTTTACTTGAAAAATTGGCTCTGACTCTGCACATGGCTTGAGGCATAGTTTCAATACTACTTTTTTGTGTCAAAAACACCTGTCTTTTTACTTAAGTGCCAGAAGGGCTTAGCATCTTGTCAGTGAAGTAACACAGCCTGAACATTTATAGGTGTCACTCACTTTACCATCTGTTTTTTGGATAACAGTCACCATCATCACCCAGCCCCTCCAGAGGCTGTAGCAATCTTTATGGATTAAGGTTTAGATCTACACTGAAGAAGAGCTAGGGGTATCCCATGACTTCCAGCTCATTCTATGTGTCCTTTAACCTTAACTCTGTGAATACCTGGTCCTACATGAATTCAATAACTAACCCGCATGCAAAATATTTTATCAGTAGCATCCTACCTTTTCTTTAAAGTCTTACAGCAAATAATTGTCAAACAAATGTCTCCATGTTGCACACTGAGACAAAACTGCATGCATATAAATACCAGCCCTCGCACCATGTCCAAACCTACAGGCAGCTTACTTCTAATCTCAAGAGATAGGAGCAACGTCATCACTAATACTAAATTACATTTCATTGATAACATTTTAATCAGATAATTTGGCAGATGGATTAATAACAAATACGTATAGTATGAAAATTCAGGCTTAATTTATCTATTAGTGAATGAAAAGGAGATTACTTTAAAGAGTTGTGGTTTTTTTCCCCAGGAAGTACAATTTATTAATCCTTACTTCTTATTAAAATAAACAAACATATAAATAATTAGTGCCACAGACCACATTACATGCCTTTTAGGTATCAGTACAGCTAAGAATTTTTTACACACATACAGGACAAAAGTCAGAGGAGATACAGATTTTGATGCAGGGGTGACATCTCAATACTGCTGTGACAAAATATATAAGCTTGTAGCCTTTAAGTTGTAGCAGTAGGGAGAAGGTTTTCCTTCAGGATAGTATTTAAAGCACACTCGGATCTTTGTCTCATTTAGAGACCTATATAATCCTACAACATGAGACAGGTTCAAGTCTTGGAGTAGGACCAAATGTAAAAGCTAATATCAAGCAAGTACCCTTGTGTGATCTGTTATCTATACCCTTCAAGAAACAGTATGACTTTAACAATTCTTTGGCACATAAACATTGTTTTATAGTTTCTCTGATGTTAAGGTATTAATTAGAAGCATTTATGTCACCTATGACTTGTCCTTGGCCTGGAAGTAATGCTTTATCAGCTCTATAACCAGAGAGGGCCAAATGAACATTAATACATTTCTATGCAAAATCCCAGCAAGGTCTTTCTAATGGTAATGTTTTGGTTGTTAAAAGATTATGTCCTCAGGTCCAAAGGAACACAATGAGAACAGATTACAAAGGTAAATGTTCTTCTAACTGAATATCTTCCTGATAGATAGGTAGATAAATAAATGTATAACCCTGTCCAAGTTACCTGGAATAACACAACCTCCTCTTTCTTTCGGTCTCGTGTATTACAATACACCATTCACACCTTCTTATCCTCTTCATTACTTTCCTTAGAACAGGACATGTGTAAGGGTGGACAATGATGAGTGAGACTGCCCAGAGCAGCTCTAAAGTTTCACATGAAGATTCCTCCTTTCCATTCATAAAGTAGGCAGACAGATGCAGCTGCTGTCCCACATTTGTCCATAGCTGAGCTGCCTGTCTGCCAAGACAGTTAGAGAGTTCGAAAGCAACAGTAAACATGTTCATGTTGACAAAATGAATTTCTAAGCCAGAATATACTGTATAATTGAGAAAAAGAAAATTTATACTAAATCTGAGTGTAGACTAAATCTATTAAACAGTACCTTTCAGAGAATCTAGAGATAATTCTGCTCTCTCCCCCTGCTACATTGCAGTGATTTGTTTCAGCTTCCTGAATGAAACTTGTTCATTTCTCTGGTGGGAGGCAGTGGATGCTGTTCAGCCTTTCTCTTGTACACTGAACCCATTGGGACGGCTTCTTCCTCTCTTCCTCTTCACACTAAATTTGCTGCATTAGTTATTTATTGGTGAAATCACGTCCCTGTCATCAGTGTTGCATACCTTCAAAAGTAATTTAAGCAACTGTGTTAACGTGGCATCAGTAGGACTCTGTAATTACTGTCGTCTGCATGGGGACATATTTTTGGTTGTCATTAGAAGTCAGTTAAGCAGTGCTCCTGGCATTGAGCTGTAGCTGGCCAACATTTTTCTAGGCCCAATTTTCTTTCCATTTCAAATTGGAAAAGAAGCAGCCTGAAACTCCTCAGCCAAGTCAGCTTGTTCACTACATTATGACATTTAGGCTGTGTGGGTGGAGGGGGTTGAGAGCGGTACTGCCTTGCCATTCCTGTAAAACATTTTAGTCTCTCACAGAGCAACACAGCAGTGTCAGCGCAGTGCTCTCATTACTGTGGAAATTTTACATGTAGCCATTAGTCTTCTCCCTTCAATTAGTGACAGTCAGTTAGGCTGTGCCCCCAGCCTACTTTAGCTGTTGGCAGCGCTGCTAAGTCATACTTGTCTCCCATTTGGAAAGTAAACTGGGGAAACCTACTGTTCACCAGCCACACTTTTTGGCTAGAAAAGCAAAAGAGGACAAGGACATAGACTTGTTTGATAATATTATGCAATTACTTTACAGGTAAGTAAATGGCACTGGAAAAGATTAAGGAGATCTTCATGACACAGATGACACAGTGTTAATATGATACACCTTCTGGAGAGCTACTTCACAGAGTTCCTCTTGTTCAGTCTTATTCGTTTTTTTGCTTCATTGATTTGTTTTCAGGGTTGTGGGAGGAGTTATGTACAAAGGGACGGGTTTGAATTGTTATGAGAGTGACTTTTATCAACTGAACATTTCAGAACAGATTTGAAAGGTCAGCTGTAAAAAACTGGTCTGTCTTCCGCAGGTGAAATCCAATTCAAACCAGCAGAAAAGAGAATTCTCTAGCTTGAGAGATACAGGAAACGCAAAACCGAAGTTCCTCTGATAGATCCTATGGGGCAAATAATCTACCAAAATAAATGGGCATAGCTTACCTGATGTTACATGGAATTTCATTTAGTGATAGAAAAAGAGATTTGGGTGTTATATCTGTACAAGATAACTCTTAAAAATCTGATGCTGAGATATGATCAGACAAGATGAAAGTTTTCTTATGTGTTATATCAACATGAGATTTTAGATTTAAAGAACACCAAACTTTAGAGTGTTCAAAATAATGGCTCAGAACTGTGTTTGTACCATCGTGAATACAGAACCAAAAAAGCTTGAAGCCAAATAACAGTGAAAGCTTATTGTAGCCTATATGCTTCAGCTCTGAAACCATGATTTTTATCCGTATTTGTGCTGTAAATATTTTGCTGTTTTGTTTTACCACATGAAATCAAAGCTCACGGCTGTTAAAAATCCGAGTATACATAAACTCAATCACTGCTTCCATCATTCATTCTATCAAAAAATCCTACATTCTTTTGATCAGTTCTCTCTAAATGAGCTACTCATGCTAATCATAACTAGGGGGTTGAAATTTATACAAGCTATTAAGGAAATACATTTTGTAACAGTTCAATGAATAAAATTACCTTTGCAAGATATCTTAACATAATAAAAATAAACTTTGAATCTACCATTACATTTCTTTACGGCTTCAAAAACAATAATCCTAGTTTTCCAAGTCTGGCAATCTAGTTAAGTGCTCTACCATGAAATATCATTTTCAAAGAAGCCTTCTTTAGATTATCCTTTCATGTGAAAATACTGTATGCAGTTTTTACTGCTAAAGGTCAGGTGACGGAGCACTTGGATTGAATAACAAGCAGGGATCAACATACTGCAAGTAGTCTGCTATCAAAAGCCTTCTGCTAAATGACAGATGGCTGGCAAACTGTAAGGAGTCCACTCTTAAGACACTTAAAAAAAAAAAGAAAGAAAAAAAACAAGGAAAAAAACCCAAACCCCTAACAAACAGAAAGAAAATGTATGAGCAAGATCCATGTATTAACATATCCATATTGGTCAGTCACCTGTGGGCATTTGACCTACTTCCATGATGTCCTCCTACAGTGATACAAGCTTTTTTTCTTCTCAGCAGGTAGTAATCTTCTAGGAAGAACTGCTGAGAACTGCAGGTATCCCTGCTTGCTGATCTCCCAAATTGTTTTTGGTGATACGGGCATTTCTGCAGTGTATGTAACTTTTGTATTCTCTTAATTTTCCATTTTCTCCTGACAATCCAGAAACAATATAGCACAAGAAGATTATAAGCTCTGAGACAAAGGTCAATACTAGCTGCAGTGGCAAAGTTCTATGCACCTTCAATAGGCAGCATGTTCAGCATTATTTTTGCACATTTCATAATCATATAATACAGGTCACTAGTAGCTTGTTAGAAGAAGAAACCTTTTGGGTATCATATTTGATTTATGTTAGCTTACTGTTCCTTCACATTGTATATTCCCCACTGAACTCCCACCTATGAAAAGTCAAGAAATCCATATTAACACAAAGCTCAGGGATTCACTTGCCTACTTCTACTTACAAAGTGTGTTAATTTAAGCCTAATGTAAGTAGCTGCTGACATGTAACTCCATTCATTTTCAGCTGTATAGGTGCATACAAAATATTTATCTCATCTGTTTAAATCCAAAATAAGTAGGTTTTATATTCACAGTTAAATAAAGATCCCCCAAAAAATAAGAGTGAGCAAATGTTGCTCCAAAAATGTCTCTCAGATGTAACTTCTTTATGCCCTTCTCCCTCTCCTTTTTCCCAAATTTCTAACAGAAAGTAGAAGTGAAATTCCTTCTGAATTCATAACTGAGGTAACAAATAACAAAGATAGCAAAGTCTTCATATAATAACCCAGTTCCTTCTAACCGTATTTGTAGAGCAGGATGTTAAGAATATAAGAAAACTCCTTCTCTGTCATGATAACTATTTCATCTTGCAACACTGTAGCTCAGAAATAAAGAACACTATATGTTTCAACCTCAAATACTCTTCTGGTCTGATTAATACAATTATACACAGTTATATTTGCACTGCAAGAAATTTCCATCTAAAGACAAAATGAAGTTTACACTCACTCTAGGCTCTGTACAAATTAACACTTCATTGAATATTAATGAATTAGTCTTTGTGACCAATTGCTATGCAAATAATACTTGTGTCAGAATTTATAATTACATTTATTTTGAGATAAAATACATGACTATTAACATAAAAAACCCCTTCCACAATAAAGTGAGTAAATCAATTAAGACACATGCCACAGTATTACTAAACTAACAGTTTTGTTGCTGATTTTGCACAACAAGGTAACACTCTTTTTTCATACTATTTTCTACTCATTATGAAAACTCAGTAGTATCCTAGAATTTTATCTTCATAAACTGCATTTGGATTTGGTTTGGAATCAAATACAATTCATATTAGCTGCTTCATACACCATTATAATTTATCAGTTAAAAGGAAACTGATACTGAAATTTTTTGTTGACTTCATCATATATTTTATATCCCCAAGCCTAAGACTGTCTAACAGTAGGTGGAAGCTACAATCATTGCTTGCATCCTTTTTCCCACAATGATGAGCTTTTTCAATTGTTTGTGTGATGTTTACAGAAGTAGCTTGCAGGACCAAACCCTGAATGTCTTTGTCCTTCTAATGCAGCCTTGGGAGAAAAGAAACTGCCATAAAATGATCTCAGTACTGAATAACCAGTATTGCTTCTACAAAAGTCATATCTGTTCTATTTGCTTGAATTGCAAGATTGTTTCAACATGTTCCTAAAACACAGTCTGTCAAATAACAGAGACATAATCTTTCATAATAATACTTTAAATGTAGTTTATAAAAGGTGAGGGGAAATATGTCTCAGGTTTCTCTGTTTCTCTGTGAGAAAGTTTGGATAAAATACTTGTGTTTTGCCAAGCCCACATGAGGTAAAGAAAGAAAAATAATTTTTTTCTAACTTCCTTTTTGCAAGAATAAGCCATACTAGAGGCGATGATAAGAAAAAGTAAATAGCTAAGAAGTCAGAGAAGGAACTAAAATATTAACAGCAATAATATAAATTACATAGATGATTATTTTTTTTTAAATCACACTGTGTTGTAGAGACTACACTAACAGAGAGCTTTTTAATTTAATAAGATAGTCATAAACTATAGACTCACAGAATCACAGAATCACAGAATAGTAGGGGTTGGAAGGGACCTCTGTGGGTCATCTAGTCCAACCCCCCTGCCGAAGCAGGGTCACCTACAGTAGGCTGCACAG
>Ga0065711_1046548_pt1 | contig 12830 bp, 6 predicted proteins | sample Hoacrofraction12_FD_59098 | JGI IMG/M metagenome (GOLD analysis project Ga0065711, IMG submission 59098) | Hoatzin crop microbial communities from Cojedes, Venezuela - Epithelial fraction 12 v2 (version 2) | ecosystem: Host-associated > Birds > Digestive system > Esophagus > Crop | place...
CCCCCCCGAGATGCTTTCCTGCAGCTGCTGGGTAGGGATTGCCCCCGTGCTGCCAATCACCTCCCCGGTGAGGGGCTATAAATATTTATTAGGCGCCCTAATAGCTGCATCGAGCTAAGCGGAGCGCCTTGCTCATGTCGCTCCTCCGGTCTTGAAACCAGTCTCCACGCGTGCTTAATGTGGACTCCCCCACGCAGAGCCCCGGGAAAGGGGTCTCCTGCCCCGGCCAGGCAGAGAGGTTTGCTAGCAGGGTACCAGCGTGTGCCCCGGCACCTGGAGCCTTCCGCCCTCCTTTCTAAGGGCAGTCAAATCTTCGCCGGGTTGAGCGGTCTCCATCAGCACACAGCCCTCACCGGGGAGGCGGCTCTCTGCTGCCGTGGGACCCTCGCGCTGGGGGACCTGTTTGGACACACCGGGCTTTTATGCTCTAGTCGAGCTGTGAAAAATATCTTAATCGAGAATCTGAATGCACGGAGAGCCCTGAAATAAGAAGTTCAGCTTAGATGCTGTTCACTGTGTAATCCCTCTAGAAAATGAGGATAAGGAATGATAGAAACTTCCTACAACTGCATATGTGTTTGAAAAAACCCACAGGGGCTCTCAAGACAGAAAAAATGTGTATGAATGAAGTATACTAAATTCACCTCTTTTTTTTTGCCTTCCCCCCGTACAAAAACGACTCTTTATTCTGGGTGGCGTACAACCACACTCATAAGAGCTCCCCAAGCTTGCAACACCTCTTGCAACAGCTGCCATCTTTGTAAATTTTGCTTACCTGAGAAATTTTAGAGATAACAGCAAGAAAGATCAAGACAGGCAGCATTTAAAAACCCTCGTTACAAAGGCACAAGCTTGTCTCGGTTTATTTTGACAGAAGGTGGTGGTTTTATTTTGCAGGTGGTCTTTAAAACGGAATAAGCTAGTAACACAGTTTTGGTTTCTGCTTTTCTGCACCTCCTGTTCCCAACCAGCTGACACTTCTGTCTGCAAAGTGGACAGCCTGAGCTTGACTTTTCTATCATGAAGCATGTAGCTTTGTCTGCATAGTGTGCTGGGGAAAAAAAAACACAGCAGCTATGAAGCTGAATAATCCGACTTAAACATGAGCTGGGGCTGCAACAAAACAACATTAATGTATATTCTTCCAAACTTCATGCTTGGTAATATAAGTAAATAACTAGTTTGCAGTTTATCCGTCTCTCTGAGATTTTAGAGTAGATGCTTTAGAGGCAGGTCCTGTTACCAAGACTTTGGTTTTGCGAAGTGTGATACACTGCATTTATGCCTATGAGAAGAGGTAGTATTTCTATTCATACTATAGCAATGCACAGGGGCTCCAGCTGAATTAAGACTCGGTTGGGCTTTCCACTGGCCATACACAGAGAGAGAGAAAGCCTGTCTTGGAGATTACAGTCCAGACTAAGCAGATAAGACAGGAAGAGACGGCAGGGCAAACAGAAGCACAGAAAGGTGAAATAATTTGCCCAAGACCATGGAGAAGGTCTGTAACGGCGTTGCCTGCAAGACCCGGTGTTCTTTGGTTCAGCAGCCCGTACAACAGCTCCAGCGATGCCAAGCGTTGCCTTAAATGATGAACTGAGCACAGTCCCGAAAAACAGATGTACACAGTGTGGTTTTAGTAAGACTGTTTGTTGTTATGGTGCATTAATTTGTGGAGGTTTTGTTCTTCTCAACAGCACTAAGTACTAGCAGCAAAAGGTGTTCAATGCAATTTCATGCTGGTGCCCTGAAGCCAGGCTATTTCAATGGAGTTTTGCTCTTTCTTCCTAAATCTGCCCATTTCTTGCTAAATTGCAAAATTAACAAATTCAGATGGGGTTTCCCAAGCATTAGCGCGAATTATTGCCCCTCCACTGAAGATACTTGTGAAAGGAATACTTTTTGAATGGCATTTGACTTTACATGCCAGAAATAAAAGGAAGTACCTTTATGTCCTACATGCTGTTATGTAAAATACAATACCTACAATAATGGTAGCTTAGTTCCTGATCATAATATTAACTACATTTTTCCAGCTTTGAATTTTTCACTTAAAGTAATCCTAAGGACTTGTTTATTATTGTTACTTATAATGGCTCTTGGGCTGTAAGTTCCTACAGTAGAATGTGCTTTTGTAAGCTAACAAGATGGTGATTACTTTGAACTGGGGTAACTTTAAAGGAAACTTCTGTAATGGATACAATCATAACATTAACAGTATCACTATAATAAACTGGAAAAAAAGAGATGCCTTTGCATTTAGGAATGCTTCAGATGGTTTCGTTCAAAAACAACTGAAATTATCTACCTCAGCATTTTCAAAGGAAGCTATTCAGCCCAGCTGAGACCAAATCTGTATCATTTCTTTCTGGAAAGGGAAGAAGGAAGCTGTGAGGGACTGAAAGGAAGATGCTGCCCTGCAAGCACCCATTGATACACTGCCATGTGCTGCATGAAGAGGTCATGCTGTGGAGATACTGCTTCACAGCACCCACAGAGGTCCTGGGGGATTTCTGCTCTCACTGACACCGGCCGAGTCAAGGTCTCCTGCTGTTCCTCAGGACGCTCCCCGAGCCCTGCTGAACAGCGGGAATGAAGGTCCCAGTCTTACACAGTGACCTGTACAGGGAAAATTACTTCGTCTGATAGGAAAATCCCAGTGATGTCCATCAGATTTAGCATAGGACCAAGACCCCCTGTCTGTGAGCCTAAGAAGCAGGTTCCAGCCCAAGGCCTTGTAAAGATGTACTTGCAACAACTTCTTTCACCAAAGAAGTGCACTGAAGAAGTCATTGTCTGGGGTTAGTTCAAACCCATTATCAATCAATTTAAGATGGCCTTAAGAAAATATATGCCAAGTCTGCACTAAATTCTTGTGAATTAACAGCTTACATTAAAATACTGCATTTCCATTTGCAGACAAGAACTAATTTTTCATGTGCTTCTATTGAAGGAAACAATAATATTTCGTGCGGGCAGAATAAGGGTCTTAGAGATGCTGAAAGTGCTATCTTCCCCGTTCAGTGGGATTTTTCAAAAGGAATCCCTTTTCAATATTGTTTTCATGTAAAGTTGATTATTTTATAGCTGTTATATATGGCTTCTGTAACAGTTGCAAACAGCAAGATACTGATATGCAGCTATTCACAAGTGGAAAGCAGTAAGCAAAATGTTATCAGCTGGAGATATTCCATTCTAAGATGAAGCTTTTTCTTTTTAAATATTTGGTATGTGATAGGGTTCTTGTGAGGGTGTATTGTGCTCCTCTAAGTATCCCATTTACAAGAAAGTTCTCATTCGCAATAGGACGATGAGAAATGAGAGGAATTTTTGTAGATGCAATATCCATAAAACTTCTTCATTCAGTGATTTTATTGCTCTTTTGTCTTCCTGAGACAAACATGAGGTTGCTGTAAGTTACCACTACATCTAAAACTGTTCAGCCTAAATACAACATGGCTAAATAATCCCTTTTGTTTTCCAAGAATCAAGTAGAGATGGGGAGTGTTAAAAAAATAACAAACTTCTCCAAAGTTATATCACCTTACAAAAGGGAAGAAAAGTCTGACACAATATTTTCTTTTTTGCTTTCAGCTGTGCCCCACCTTCTGTTCTTCTACAGGAGAATAACTAATATGGGGACCAAGTACCTTCACTTGATCTCTGGATCTGTGCAGTGATATTCATGCTGGGCAACGAAGTATTTCAAGATACCTGAATTGATTAAATATAGGATTGCGCTGCTGCAGAATTACTTAGGGAAGATGCAGTTCCCAGAAAGTGCTGTTCGTAGCAACACAGAGCCACTGCAACAGAACCAAAGCCCCGGGGAGGCTGCAAACTCAGTTAGACTTCTGAGCCAAATTCATCGCCCTTGCAGCACAGCCTGGCATCCACGTCAATGGATTTTACATTTTCCGTGACTATAGCATGCACTTGTTTTTATTTCCTTCTTCTGTAAAATTATTTAGACTTTATTTATATTTCCCTGGATTTAATTCACCCCTCCAAGCAGGGAGCTCTGCAGAAAAAACGTCCTTCAGAACTTTCTGCATTTGAAAATAAAGGTATACTGCAAGGTACGGCCTCATCCTGGCAACATTCTCTCCTGTCTTGGAGCATACAATCCTCCTTGAAACTACAAGCAGCATGGGAAAATAGAGTTATTTAGAAAAATTATGAAAATAAACACAAAACATTTATGTTTATCAAAGAGTATCACAGGGTTTTGTAATAGTAGCAAAGCACTCAGCCAATTTCAACGTTTTAAAGCAAGAGGGAGGTCTCAAATATAATTAAATTCCTATGAAAATCAACTGCCTAAGTGTCCACACCCAGGACAGGACAGGCGGGATCCAGCTGATTAATCTCCAGTGCAGCAGCTTTTCCCATGATGGCCTTTCCCTGAGCTACGAGGTATCCTGGAGCACCGGCACCTTCCAGGGCAGCTCTGTGAACTGCTGGAAAACGCAAGGTCAAGTCCGAGGCAAGCTCCCAGATCTGGGTTTGTAAACGAAGGGTCCTACATGTCAGCTGAGTGGACGCAGGTAGAGTCCAGACTGGGGGGTCAGGGGAGCATCTCCAGCTCTAGCGCCATGATCATCCATATCTCTGACATGGGGGTTTGCCACAGACTCCCAGTTCTCTCCTGTGAACCTAATCCCAAATCTGCATTTTTCCCTGCTTCTACTGGGAAAAGCCCCTAACTAAATATTTCATTTCAACAACAAATGGTCTTATTGAATCCCTCACAGAGCTGCAGCTTCTTGCCTTCCCCCACCCCAAGAATTCCCTTGGTTTTGTTTGAGCCAAAGGAGAATCGATTGACAACTCTGCCCATTTTGGCACTGAAGTGGGGCGAGGCCATTTTCTGACCTTCCTAGCAATTCAGTTTCACTCATTTTACAGTATAATTTACTCGCATGTTTTCTATGCCTTGCTGAAGAAGACTAGGTTTCTGGTGCTACGTGATCTTGGAATCATCTAGTTTCTTATGAAATATATTGAAGAATATATTAGAAAATAAAAGCTCACATGAAAAAGAAGTTTTATGTTTGGACTCTGTACTGGACTATGCCCACTGAAATTACATTAAAATGCCAAAAGCCATAACATTTCAATAAAATGGAAATGAACAATGACACATCAGCATTAACAGGAAAGTAACCCAAATATCCTCCATTCTCTTCCCAGCTAATTCAGGCATTCTGCTGCTGGCTTCATCAGAAGTTCGTGTGTAACTGAGAGCAGAAGATTAATAAGAGGAATACACTGGACAATCAACCAAATTTTTTTGTAGGATGTTGAAAGCTCCTAGTTGTCAGTCTTCCTGGGGAAAGTCAGAGGATGGGGACAAATGCTGTATCCTTGTCTTCACTGGCAACCGTTGGCATGTAGACTTGTTAGATGCTGCTGAAGCATTGCCAGCCATGGTGTTGCAGCAGCAACGGGCCAGGAGCTGTTCTGCAGTGTAGGCAAGATGCCAGAGTGGAAGGAAAGTGTACATGTTTGGTTTACGTGTTTGCTGTTTATGTGCCTGTTTCCAGGGATGAAAGGACAGCTAAACACTCAATATAAAACAAGGTTATGAAGAGCAATGCAAAAAAGGAGGCTAACTTTCTCCTTATCTCTACAACAGGCATTAAGAAAAGTTCCAGAACTACCTGACTGAATCCATACTTAGGCTGCCAGATTTCCTCCTGTAAAAGGAGCCATGTCTTTTAGCCATGGGTTTTTAACCATAGCTGACCTCTGGCAGGAAGCTAAAATCACTTTTAACTATTTTATTTTTAATGGTTTGATTTTAGAGGTATTAAGTAAAGCTGTAGATAGTTCTTCACACATTTTGAAGTCTTTTAGAGCCTGAGTTGTAATAATGACCCTACAGGGATCCCACAGGGATCTTTCTGGTAGAAGAAATTCTGACAGGGGATAGAACAATTTCCTTGCAAAGAGAAACTGAGACGACCAGAAGTCCCCAGTTTGGAAAAGAGATAGCTGGAAGGATATAATCAAAGTATTAATATCATGGACAATATGCAGATGGAAAATAAGAAATCATTATTTACTCTCCCTCATAATTCAAGATCTATAGTTCACCAGTTTAAATCATCCAACTTCAAGTTTAAAATAAAGAAAAGGAAGCACCCAGTGAGACAATGTCTGTCTCGGCCTGAAATACAAATGTTTTCAAAATCAATTATTTTTTTAAAACCAATGTCAAAGGAGGGCAGTTGAATACAGTGCTGTGGATGCAATGTTTGGCATAGAAGTCCCTAAACAGGCAGAAATTGGTTGCATTTTTGCATATACTTACTTTCTTTATAGTGATCTGCCACTGTTAACCATTAGAGACGATATATGAGTGAGGAGGGTCTTTGCTCTCATCCAGTGTGATTGCTCTTACCTTATGATTAAGCAGTTCCCAGCAAAACAGAAGCACCTGTGACAAAAACACTATAACTGCTGTTGTCTTTTTTGACTTATGGAAACCTATGACAGACACATCAGGCATAAAATGATGGGCTATACATTTATTTCTAGATTTATAGAGTATTTTGGTTTACATTTCAAGTAACTGAGCTAACGCTCTGTGCAGCAGACATCTGAAGATGGAGAGCCATCATGAAAACATGAAATCATTAAATAAACACCTGGAGCTTCCAAAAAATAAACTCCTGTAAAACTGGCTAATGGTATGAGCTTCATTTTAAATATTCAGTGATGAACTACTGATCAACATTTGAGTATAGTTTATGAATACTGGCAATACCTGCTTGGTTATAGGGATAGTTATTTCCAAAAAGCTAAAGAGAACATGAAGAATGTCAAGACTGCATATATGATTACTATAGGAAATAAAGTACTAAAACTATATTTCTACATAATTCATGCACAAAGCCAAGAGGACATGCTGTCTTTTGAATGGTGGCAGTGATGACACGATTCAAAGCTAAAAAAATGTACATTAGACATCCATAACAAATAGTAACATGTTGAAGTAGGTCAGAAAGTTCTGAGCAGAAAAAGTCTCTTAAACTGTATTCGCATCTGGAGCTAAAGGGGAAACACTGCCTAGGCAGGGCTTGCACTCTAATAACTATACTGTAGTTTATACTGGTCTGCAGTTTATACTGGTTCTTACATTTTTTGAACCACAGAAATCAGTAAATACAGCATTTAGTGATGCCCAGAGAACTGCACAGGCATGTTTGATTACCACCCCTGCCCAACAACACACCATTTGAAATAAGAAGGCAGCCAACAAACCAGATGTAAACTTGCAAGAAAGGCCATGTTATCCACCATTTAGAATATCCACTCTAAAACTTAGTGCATGATAAAAATTTTATCAGGCCCAGACAAAACACTTCCTGCAGCTGAAAGCTGCAACAGGACACTGAGGCAGAGAGGACAGAAAGAAACCTTTCCCACTACCAGAAACTTTGGCAGTTTCATGTACCCACCTAACTTGCCACGGCTCCCACGTCACCTGGCAAGGACAAATCATTTTGCCAAGACTGGATGAGCTTTTGCCATCTGGGATAGCCCCCTGAGTGCATGTGGTTTCATGGAAACGCTGTGTACGTGCCACGTTCTTTTTAAACTGTAGAGGTTGCTAGGTTTCTCAAGGCAAAGTCTGCTGACACACAAGTTGCTTTTATCTGTCTTTTAAGCCTCACCTTATTTATTTCACCATACAACAATTGCTAAGGATAAATAAATAACACTGTGACCCTGACTGGTATCCTTTAAGCACTGATGATCTCAACCCCGCTGAAATCATGACGATGTACCTGAGTGCTGGTACTACCGAAATGTTGTGCAGGCTTCCCGGAGGCAGCTAATGCAGACCCAGGTTTTGGCCACACCACATCGTTGTAATTATTTATTTATTTATTTTTGCAGGAAAGCAGGGTAAGACGGAAAATCTAAGAGGAAGATAAAGCCATTTGAAAAAAGTAAAAAGTGTTTTTAGTAAACAGGAAAGTGCTGTAACTCTGTGGTTTTAAGATGACTGACTTGTAATTTCAATACTCCATTAGCAAGAAGTTTTCAGAGACATGTTTGTCCTCTTTGGTCTGTAGAGTTATTAGAATATACCAGAATTGTATGAAAGAATGTTGCACACAATGAAATAAGAATAGCTAATGCAAAATATTTAATTAATATTTTATTGCAGGTAAATGAGACATTTTTTTAAATGATGCCATCCAGTTGAGCACCCTTCTTAGTCTGAGAATGTGGTGTTGTCTCTCACATACTGCTGAAGCCCCTGTTGAAGGGGCTGACTTTAGCTGTATCGTCTTTGTTTTTAGCTGCCAACATGTTGGCTGCCTAAAGAAGAAAGCAGACTAACCTGAGGCCAAACAAAAAATTGGGGTGGGGGGAAGGATATGAGAAAATGGTTTCTAAATTGTTTCCTTTACTTCAAGATTACAGACAGCCTGCGCTATTTTGATTATGCTCAAGGACTTGGAAAGCATGAAGCAAAGAGTATGGCATGCTGCATAAAATGAAGAGCAAAGGCACAGCAATTGCTTGTGTCCTCTGGGTGCAGGATGAAATTCACTGTTACGTGCATCAATCATCCTCTGCTGCAGGGCCTTCCAAGGGGTACTACATACCTTAATACAAAGGTGAGAGACATCACTATCTGTCTACTTGTTTGTGTTCTGTTGGCTTATGGAGTGTCTTGCAAAGGATAAAATTCACTGCACTGCCCCACTGTTTCAATTGCAAACTCACCTTGCTGTTGTCTATGGTAGAACTCTGCTATTTAAAATCCTCTCCAGACAAAGACTGATATTGCTCTACTATGCATTGCAAATTCAGTCAAACATTCTTATGGGACTACTGAAAATTGTACAAATATATTATTTCTTCAGAAATTTGGAACCTGCTGAATTATTTGGATGCTATCACAGTGACTTTTCCCCTAAAAATATGTATTCTACTGTTGAAAGGAAGAAAAAGCATAAAAGGAGGTGATATTCTTGCAGAACCCCCCCAGAAAAATCTGTCCAAATCCCGCTGCTTATCTGCCACCTACTCTGAGGAGAACTGCCAGCAGGGCAAACATTTGTTCCAAGCACAGAGTCCCTCCAGACTCAGGTCCGTAGGTTGTTACCCATATTGCAGCTACGCAGGACTTTGTCAGCAGGGACTTTTATAAATACAGACAGCTTTTGTTAAAGGCATGAGGCAGGTGAGAAGCAGGAAAGCAATGCCTACAATTGCTGATAACTTCTATTAAAATAATCCTAATAGATATCACTGGTGTAAAATTTTCAGTACCAAAGCTGTAATTGCTACAGGTGATAGAATACTTTCAGATTTTTATTGCTGTTGTCACAGATTTTGGTGGAAGCTAAAGCCCTGGCCATGCTTGTATCATTGGGGAGCAGCGGTTACAGCAAGGTTATTTCTTACTCTATGAGACACGCAACAAAGTGAAATCCAGCCTGAACTTTCTCCATGCTTGTGTATGGGACAGAAACAGCACAAGGAAGAGGAAAAATGATCCAGTAGCTTACAAGTGCTCAAATAGCGGAGAAGTCCCAATGCCTGACCCTTCCCCGCTGAGCAGTCTGTTTCAGCCAGGCTTACCTGTGTCTGGCGTGAGACCATCTCGAAGCTGCAGGGCTGCCAAATGGCCTGCAGGAAGACCTATATCCGAATATTCAATAGTCGAAGGATTTTTCTTCCTTTCTCTGTACAGTTGCAGCAAAACAACAATAAGAAATTGAAAAGTTGTACATCTCTACTGCATTTACTTCTGAAAATCAAATCCATTTTTGAGTCACTTTTGTCCTAACACTAAGCACAGAAAATGACAAATTCTTTACACTTGTAGAATATTTGGGGAAATTATACACATATGAAAGCTTTGCTTTCATCTTAACTTGAAGACACAAGTTGCTATATTTTGCCAGTTTCTGCCCCTTTTATTCACTTATTCTCTGTCCATACTTGGTAACTTGTCTCTGTTTAACTTTTATTAATACAGCACGGGCTTAGCTTTTTTCTGTTCTGTGGTTTAATGTACCAAAACAACCAGGAAAATAAATATGGCTTTACTCTAAATTTCATGTCATTTCAGCTTCCCTTATTAAGCTTCCCTCTAGTTTCTCCACTTATTACACCAATAGATTCATATATATTTTAAAATATGGTATTTAAAGCTCTTATAGAAATTGTTTAGCCAAACATTTTAGGAGAATATTCAGCAATATTTGGAGACATTGGAGATATAGAACTTGAGTCTACGACATTAAAAATAAGGAATATTTATTCCAGTCTAGAGTTCATTAAAAATGCACAAGTTTTTGCTGAATATAATTTTACTTTTGGTATAAATCAACAAAACATGTAGTTACTGCTGTCTATACGGATGTCCAAATGTTGGTTGTTCATTTAGGGTAGTGAGGCCAATTATCATGTGACAACAGATATTCTAGGCTCCTGTAAGTACCTGAAACCCCATTTGTTATATGACTGCCTCTGGTTTAAATCCTGACAATTTTTTTCTTGATACCAGCCAACGCTGGTATTTTTCCTATGGTGGGCAACATCCCTAACGTGACAGATGAGCAGTTTATTTCACAGGTTTTGCAAAGCAACTTTCAGGCAGTAAAGCTTCACTGGCCCTACCGATTTGGAATGTATTTGAGCCAATCATGTAAAAGCTGAATGTCTTTGCCAACTCCGTTACCCATCCAGCTCTTTCTGTAATCAGATTATCCAATTTTATACAGTTTCTGCACTGGCCACTTTTGGATTTGAGTTCATGGAAGGAAATTCAGGGATTTTCTTCTCTTTCCAGCTGTATAAAAATATTACTATCTTGAGAACATATCACACAGAGTAAAAAGATTTAGATGAGAATAGTGCTAAAATGAGTATCACCCCTGAGATGCCAATGTTTATTAATAATTGGCTAGTTTCAGGCATTGAATGTATTTTCACATAAAGTGCATTAGCAGAAGGCTGCTGCTGTGCAGAGCAGCCTACGCCTGGCAGCCTGTTGTCAGAGAAGGTGAAAAAATGGATCATGCTGGTTAGACAAGGCATCTCTCCACAACCATCAGGTGACGCACTAATTCAGTGTTTCCAATTTATTTGCAGACTCTGTTAGCTTAGTCCATTATTTCAAATGTGGGTTATCAATTTGACTGAATTTGTAGATAATGAAGCCTCATTTTTCAAACTGCCAGGCACCCAAAACTTTATATGAGATCAGTGGGTTATGGGAGTGTGCTTAGTACCTCTGAAAATTAAGTCCAAAATTAATTGCAAATGTAAAACCAGTAGCAAATAATTAGTTTGAGTGTGCTTCCAATGAAGCCAATGACTATGGTTTTATTGATGTTATTGGGTATGAATCAAGCTCCCTACCAGGAATAATCTAGTGATTTTAAAAAAATGAAAAATTTCCACAAAACTCTGAATCTCATTTAAAGATGCCCGGTAAAATATTCTTGTCTCTTACCAGGTAGTTCCTCCTCAAGAAAACTTTGAATTTTTCTACATTTAGGTTTGTACATACCAAGCTGCTCCTCTTCTACAAAGAGATAACAGAGCTATAGGTTTTTTAATAGGCCACTGCTGAATATTATTAGCATGCAGTGTCATTGCTTTGAGATCCATTCTGCTTATACTAAAAAATAGCAGGGATATGTTAACAAGGTAAACTGCAAAGTCTTCAAGAGCTATCAAAAATTTTGGCCAGAGGTAAATGCAAGACACATTGGCAGTATCTTACATGAAATCTACCACAGGGTGTGAATGTGTTTCAGTTGCTGCCTTAGCCCTTATCCACCTCTCTGCACCAGCCCCAGCAGGAAAAGATGATACATGTTTCAAAGGGGTCTAGAGGGGTTTTCTTACATTCCACCTAAGCCATACTCTTTAGGAGCAAAGCATGGAATTTAACTCTTGGATTTGGAAAGGATATATTTCTAGTAGTGTCCTAAAGGTTCATATTTACGTAAGAAAATATTTTAAGATCCAGTTGAGTTGCGATAATGAAAGTGTCTGAAATTTCTGGGTCATATATTCAGGAATTCAAACTACATCAAGTAATATAAGCTTTCAGCAATTAGTTCTGGGCTGTAAAATAATCACATCAAATCTTTTTCTGATTCCTTGTCACAGAGAACTAGGTTGTCCTTACGTCTGGGCAGAGCTGGACAGATGGTATGATTGTTCAAGAGGAACCTGGGGACTCAGATGCAGTAGCCAACAAATAGCCCCATTTTCAGAGGGTCTCTGAAGCTCCTGTTAGACTTGGTTATCAAGCCCTCCTGAAAAAAACAAGCAGTGGGAAACTACTAGTGAGGGAACATGCTTCTGCATTTTGTCATGTCCTGAGCAAAAGGTGATTTGTCCTGGTCCTTGAAGCACTTATCGCAGCACTTTGCAGCAGTGTAAGGTGCTTATTTATGGCTTGGGACTGGTCTGAGCATGGAGAAAAACGGTAGAAATCCTCCTTAGCTCTGAGGTGATGTGTTGTTAAGTGCTGAGAAATTGCTATGCCTTCACAGCTTGCCTGCTGGGTAGTTTCCACCAGGAAGCTCACACACGGCACAGTGAGAAGTTGCACAGGAGATCACCTATTTGTATGACCCACTGCATCACCTTTGCAGCCCACCATGCTAGCACATGCCGTGCTGCCTGGGGTAGCCATGCCCAAAGCCTCCTCCTCCCCCCAGAGCACCACAGAAACTGCGAACAGCAAGTACTGTGCCCAAAGCCACGACGAGTCCTTTAGTCCCTTCTCAGGGCTCTGTGAGCTGCTTCTCCTTTATGCCACACCACACACCGCCCCC
>Ga0065711_1046549_pt1 | contig 12830 bp, 12 predicted proteins | sample Hoacrofraction12_FD_59098 | JGI IMG/M metagenome (GOLD analysis project Ga0065711, IMG submission 59098) | Hoatzin crop microbial communities from Cojedes, Venezuela - Epithelial fraction 12 v2 (version 2) | ecosystem: Host-associated > Birds > Digestive system > Esophagus > Crop | place...
AAGAGGGCAGATTTAGATTAGATATTAGGAAGAAATTCTTCACCATGAGGGTGGTGAAACACTGGAACAGGTTGCCCAGAGAAGCTGTGGATGCCCCCTCCCTGGAAGTGTTCAAGGCCAGGTTGAATGGAGCTCTGAGCAACCTGGTCTAGTGGAAGATGTCCCTGCTCATAGTAGAGGGATTGGAACCAGATGATCTTTAAGGTCCCTTCCAACCCTTACCATTCTATGACTCTGTGATTCTATAAATCAGATATAAGATATTAAGTCAGAGTAAGCATATTTAGTAAATGGATCAATTCAGCTACAAAAAAATGTTCTATAGACTGCAACACTGAATATGCCTCAAATAAATGTGACCATAGCCCTGCCTGGCTGAGCCCTTTATACACTAAGAATTTATGTGTTTTAGTAAGTTTTGTTACATGATCTCATTCATTTGGAAAACCTTTAAATGGAATCACCTTTGCACTTTTCCCCATAGGGTACAAACACTACATTTTAGTTTTTAAAGGTCTTTGTTCTCTCTCTCTCAAAAAGGGATTCTTTTTCACATTAAGGGCATGCAAAGGTTGGTGGGTTGTTGCTTTGTTGTTTTTCTTCCTGAGCAGGTAGGAGCCTAAAGGAAAAGGACAGAAAGAAAAATAGGCTGTTTGACTTGAAAGCATACAAATAATAGGGAAGTAAGTAAGTGACCTAAGGGACATTTCATCTCTATGTCCTTTAGTGACTAGTAAACAACTATGAACTTCAGTCTTGCAAAATATCTCCCAGGTGGCTACAAGAAGGCAGCTTTAAATAATCATTGTGCAAAGGAACAAAGTTTTGGAGATTCAAATACTGTTTGCAGTTGCATTTTAATCCACTGAGTTTAATTTCAAAGAAGTGGCTGATTTTCTCACTAGTAGAAAAGTATAGGCAAGGTCTTTTGAAAGTGTCTAAACTGTCAGACAAAGTTATCCAAGATGTCAATGAAGAAAACTGCCCAAGAATGTAACCATATATTGCTCGCTGGAATGGTATAAACTACAGGACATATTTGTTTTAATGGCTACCCAGCTCAAACAGCAAGACAAACTAACATGTCCATAGAGAGAACTGTAAATAGTCAAGAGGTAGATACAGTCTTTGATGATCTCTGTTGATTGAATGTAATGAAAACTAAAGAAAAATTTCTGCAAGACATAGGTACACTACTGGATGCCATACTGCCCTCTGAAGTCAAGATACAAGGTATCATTATTGCCTGATGGTCTTCTGCTACTGGTAATGACCCATACCAGAATTAATGACACTGCCACACAATACCTTCACAGGGTATAGATGATTTCAGAATACTAAGAACTAATGGCTATTCTTGAAGACAGTATTGGTCACATTTCGGAAGTGAACTTTTGTCTAGGTGTGGATTTATAGAACACAAATGCATGATCTCTAAAAAGACTCATTTCTTCATACAATTCATGTCACTGAATGGGAGTCAGATAATTCATTTTACTAAATGAGTTCCCTGTAGTTCCTTTCAACCTTCAGTGAAATTATCTCAAATGTTTTTAAATCAATGTTTTAGCATATAAAAGCAAAAGACAGACCTCAAGCTTGCTATAATTTCCCAGCCACCCATGAGCATCATCTCGTATGCACGTACTTTGTGTCATGTGACAGGGGACCAATCAGCTGCACCGCTTACAGATTATGGTTATTGACCTTCAGACTAGCTACAAAGCATCTAGTCATGTAGCTAAGTAAATGACAAAGGCATTAAGACTCATCTACAGGATAACAAAATAAAAGCTTTTTCATAGTGGGGAGACATTAGTGTAGCACGTATCCCACACATACTGGAAGACTCAGGTTACCAATGCCAAAATGTCCCCAGAATTTTTTAGAAAGATTGCTGCCAATAGTGAAAAAAAAAAATTTAATTAACACAAGATAATCTTTACAGACATCATCCTGAGACAATGTGGTCACTCAATCAAAACTTAGTAACATGCTAGGTACAAATGATCACAACTATTTTGGACTTTTTATACAATTCACAGTCAAGTCCAAGCCTGTAATATATGTACGCTGGACTTTAAAATAATCCGTGCCCCAAAGCTGAAACCAAATCCAAATCAGGATCAAAATCAAATGAGGGAAAAATACATGAACTGAAAAGTGGAAATGCTGATTGAGTACTCTTCAGAACATTTTAGCAGCTATCCTTCAGCAGTAAGTGAAAGCAGTTAACACTAATATAACAAGCGGAAAAGAGAAGAAGCTGAGAATAATTAACATGAAGCTAGAAGCTAACAGAAATCTAGTAATGGAAGCAAAAATATGTAAGGAAAATCCCCTGTCAGATGAGATGAGAACAAAAAATGGATCAAGTATTTCTGCATGTCTGTTAAGAGCAAAGGAATACTAACAATTATATGAGTCTGTTATGAAATGGAAAATTTTCAGCAGACAGACAGAAATGCTCAGAAAATATTGCTCTCCTGTGGTCTGGAAGAAGGTCAGATGATATATTGATATTAGGTGGTGATGGTCATAAATATTTCCCATTCCATTAGTAGCTAAGGAAATCTCTAATTTTAGTAATGATTGGTTTACATTTTTAAGTCATACAGAGTCTGTAAGTTTGTACCTAGTAGCTTCAACTGGGCTACACAGAGCAGGGTGATGTGTTAACAGCGATTTTCAAGATCCTGAAGCACTGGGGATGTTGTGGCAATAGTTATTTACATCAATGAAAAGCTGGACATGACCTGGCAACGTGCGCTTGCAGCCCAGAAAGCCAACCGTATCCTGGGCTGCATCCAAAGCAGAGTGGCCAGCAGGTCAAGGGAGCGGATTCTGCCCCTCTGCTCCGCTCTGGTGAGAGCCCACCTGGAGTCCTGCGTCCAGCTCTGGAGCCCTGAGCACAGGAAAGACATGGAGCTGTTGGAGCGAGTCCAGAGGAGGCCACAAAAATGATCAGAGGGAAGGCAGCACCTCTTCTATGAGGACAGGCTGAGAGAGTTGCGGCTTCTCAGCCTGGAGAAGATAAGGCTCCGAGGAAACCTTATCTCAGCATTCTGGTACTTACAGGAGGTTTATAAGAAAGCTGGGGACAGGGTTTTTATCAGGGCCTGTTGCAACAGAACAAGGGGTAATGATTTTAAACAAAAAGAGGGTAGATGTAAATTAGATATAAGGAAGAAATTTTTTATGGTGGGGAAATGTTTGCGCAGGTTGCCCAGACAGGTGATAGTTACCCCATCTCTGGAAACATTCAAGATCAGGTTGGATGGGGCTCCAAACAACCTGATCAAGTTGAAGATGTCCCTGCTCACTGCAGGGGGGTTGGACTAGGTGACCTTTAAAGGTCCCCTCCAACCCCAACTATTCTATGACTCCATGATTTACACATTGATATTTACGTATCTCTAAGTAACTTGTCAGAATGATACTGACTGAATGACTAAAGGAAAGGGAGAACTTCAGAAATCACATTGCAGCACAGCTAAATGCAAATCTTTGCAGCTAGGAAAAAACAGCTAAGCCACGTCATTAGGATGGAAGACTCCACACTGAAAAGTGGTCACTTCAATTTTCAAGAAAGAATCTGAACAAAGAGGCTAATGTAATCCTTGAATGTATAAATAAGGAACTGAGGAAATTTAACTCATTACAGTTATTGCTATAAAGTTATACTGCAACTGCCTCTGAAGAACATGTCCAGGTCTAATGACTGAACTCCAGGAAGTACAGATAGGTATTGTTCAACTACTGGGAACATGTCACTTAACAAAGACTCGATTAATACTGTCTATTTGGCTTATCAAATCAGAAATAAATTTCCTAGTATGTACCTTCTTGGTTTGGGAAAGAGAGTAACATGATCTTCATGGAAACGGAAACTAAATGATGAGGTCTGCTCATTGTGCATTAACAAAGCTCTTAGAATTTAAATGGTTTTGAAAGATTACAATGGGTTGTAATGAACACTGTTGATTGAGATATTAATATTTTCTGAACGATACATTATTTTAAGACATGAGTGTGTATAAGCATACAGATAAATGGATGAGAATCATTGTAAATATTTTCATGCGGACCATAGAAAATAGCTACCTGTGGCTGGAGAGGTGAATGAGCAATAGGCACCATATGGGCAAGCTTCTTAAAATTCACAGAAGTCATATCCACCCTCCGCTCATTTGGACTGCTAAAATTCAACATAAGGCATGCAATATATACAAAACATACAGTAGTACTTATTTAAATAATAAACTAGATTTAAAATTATATTCTCAGGTAAGAGAACTAAGCCTTTAAGGCTTGTTTTAAAACAAAATTAATGCTGAAATCAGTATTACTTGAAATGCTGCTATGGAAAATTTGCTTGAAACAAAATATCTCTTCTTGATTGACTGCAGCTGCAAAATGCATTACTAGTGGATGTCAAAAGAAAAGCAAAATATTCTGAAACGCTGTAATCTGGTTCACTGGGAAAGACGAACATAATACAATACAAACATCTAAGAAAAAAAACATCATTGTGCATGACACTTTATTAGAAAGATGAATGATTAAAATTAATTCAGAAAGTTTGCTTCAAAAGTGAAATACTGTTCACTTGCTTGTGTCTGATTAATATTGCTGCTTTTTCATGTTATTGTTGATTAATATATATCAGTTCTATATAGATAAAACAATAAAATTGGAAGAATATTACATTCACAAGGACTAAACATAAAGACCATTTCACATGGGAATATCTGGGGGGAAAAAAGTAACCCTGATGCCTGATACATTCACAGCTTTGATCTGCTGTGTGTCCATAGGCAGACCACATTACTTCCATGCACTTTCCACTCTCTTCCTATACAATGTGATTTTATCTCCATTTTATCTCCATCTGGACACTCACTTCCTTACTTCTACTACAACCTTCTTTACCTCCCTTTGTCTCAAAGCTTTGAGGATCTGACTTTCTTTACAGATTCTACCCTCCACTTGGCCTTCAGTTAGTCCATAAATTAAATTCTAAAGGAATTCTTCTTATCAACCCATATGGTCTCCCAGGTTACAAAGACCAGAAGATTTCTTACATCAAGACCATAAATTGAATTTGAGTTGAAAAATAACCTTCTGCAAATTATTCAATTGCAATTTAGAGTCTTTAGATGTAATGTCTCCCAGTTCTGGAACAAAACTTTTACCCTTTTCTAGTCTGACTTGTTGTTTTCCTTTCAGCTAGTGGATTTTGTTGCATCTATGAAAACATTTCAGGGAGCAGGCACCTATCAGCCATTATTAAGTAAACATTTCACCTTCTTTAAATATACTGTATCTTTAGCCTCTTAAATTTCAAGGCAGGTTTTCCAGATTTTGAAGCTGATGCTTACCTTGTCACCTGTAATCTACAGATAAATGGCTAACTAATATGTAACTGACAATAACAACCTGTACTCCTGCCCTGCCTCTGGTGTACAGGAAAATATCTCAAAGATTACTGCATCAAAACCCAAAAATATTCTTGATTACCATCTGAAAATGCATTTCAGATACACATGTTCCTTTAAATGAAAGTATCTGAATCACTCCTGCCTCTCTCATACTGTGTCTGACAACAAACCCCGCTTCTCAGGTTTTGAAAGTGAATCTCATGCTATGGGATGTCAAAGCACTGACCAATATTGCTTCCTTCATCCCACCATTCTGCGGAGCCTTGGCTGCTAACTGTCTAAACAGAGGAAAACAGAAGTAAGGTAACTCCATATTTTTCTCCATCTCTTGCTGGAGCCTATCTTACCATATTACCATCAGAGCTGAAAACCAGGAAAAAAGCTGCTAACACATAAAGTATTAGTACTGTAGGTTAAAGTCTAACAGGTATCTTTAAACTTGACTGGTAACATCAGTCACTGTGAGAATCCCTAGAACGACACTCCACTGGTAGTTTAGGATTCCTTTGAGGTCCTTTGAAAGCAGAAAGGGAGCAACAGTGAATAGAAAAAATTGCCCTCGAGTTACGTCTGTGATCTTTTGACATTTTTAAGCTACATCACTCAGCCCATTTGCTCACAAAGCTGGACAATAGTTGTCTTTGTACTATATAACAATTTCTTTTTCCATTTCTTCCTTCAACCTCTCCATCAGTAGATACCTGTCATGTTTTGCATTATTGTATCTTTCCACAAAAAAGTATCTACAACATGTTGCTTGATGTGCTTAGCAAGTAAGTTTTATGCAATACATTTCAGCAGCTAAGAAAATGTTTAACTACAGTTATTGAAATCTTAGCATTTCATGTAAAAACCAAGGAGCATAAAACCCAAGGTATCAAAGTAAACCCAAATAATTGTTAAATTATTAATTATATACCCTTTCAATTAAAGATCCCTTTATTTTCTCCAGTTTTATACTATCTACAGCATACTGCTTTTAATGATTATTTGTTGCTTGAAATTTTATAAGCTTGAATTTTTAAACATTTACAGGAAATGGACTGAAAGAGAAAAGTTTCTTGGTTTCTTACTCTGAGAGGTAACGCATATATTAAAAAAGTGCTGCTGCCAGATTTTATTACCTATGTGCATGAATAAGTATCCATAACACATAGAAGAGAAAAATAGGTGTAACTGTTTGCCCCATGTTCTAATCAACAATATCTTAAAATCAGAAAATATGAGCTGGTTGTGTTAGTAGTGCAGAGTCGAAGATGAGAAGGTAAGATAATCTTGCTCTCTTACAAAGGTTATGGCAGTCAGGCAAAGTCCCTGGTGACTGCAGGAAGGGAAACATTGTGCCCATTTTGAAAACAGGTAGAAAGGAGGACCCTGTGAACTACCAACCTGTCAGCCTCACCTCTGTGCCTGTGAAGATCATGGAGCAGATCCTCCTAGCAGCTATGCTAAGGCACATGGAGGACAGGGAGGTGATTTGAGACAGCCAGCATGGCTTCACCAAGGGCAAGTCCTGCCTGACCAACCTTGTGGCTTTCTATGAGGGAGTGATTGCATCAATGGACAGGGGAAGAGCTATGGATGTGATCTATCTGCATGTCCGCAAAGCCTTCAACACAGTACTTCACAACATCCTTCTCTCTAAATTGGAGAAATATGGATTTGATGGGTGGACTGTTCAGTGGCTAAGGAATTGGTTGGACGATCACAGTCGGAGGGTAGTGGTCAACAGCTTAATGTTGAAACAGACGCCGGTGATGAGTGGTGTCCTTCAGGGGTCCGTACTGGGACCAGTGCTGTTTAACATTTTCGTCAATGACTTAGCGAGATCGAGCACACCCTCAGCAAGTTTGCAGATGACACCGAGCTGAGTGGTGCAGCTGACACACCAGAATGATGGGAAGCCATCCAGAGGGACCTGGACAAGATTGAGAAGTGGGTCTGTGTAAACCTCATGAGGTTCAACAAGGCCAAGTGCAAGATCCTATCCTGGGTCAGCGCAACCCCCGCTATCATTACAGGCTGGGGGATGAGGGCATTGAGAGCAGCCCTGCTGAGAAGGACGTGGGGGTACTGGTGGATGAAAAGCTGGACATGAGCCACCAACGTGTGCTTGCAGCCCAGAAGGCCAACCGTATCCTGGGCTGCATCAAGAGAAGTGAGGCCAGCAGATTGAGGGAGGGGATTCTGCCCCTCTGCTCTGCTCTTGTGAGACCCCACCTGGAGTCCTGTATCCAGCTCTGGAGCCCCCAGCACAAGAAGGACATAGAGCTGTTGGAGCGGGTCCAGAGTAGGGCCACAAAGATGATCCGAGGGCTGGAGCACCTCTCCTATGAGGACAGGCTGAGACAGTTGGGGCTGTTCAGCCTTGAGAAGAGATGGCTGCAGGGAGACCTTAGAGCAGCCTTTCAGTACTTAAAGTGGGCCTACAGGAGAGATGGGGAAAATACTTTCAACAGGGCTTGTTGCGATAGGACAAGGAGTAATGGCTTTAAACTAGGCGTGGGTGGCTTTAGGCTAGATAGAAGGAAGAAATTTTTTACCATGAGGGTGGTGAAACACTGGAGAAGGTTGCCCAGAGAGGTAGTGGAGGCCCCATCCCTGGAAATATTCAAGGCCAGGTTGGACAGGGCTGTGAGCAACTTGGTCTAGTTGGAGATATCCCCACTCACTCCCAGGGGGGTTGGACTAGATGACCTCTAAAGGTCCTTTCCAATCTAAAGCATTCTATGGTTCTATGATTCTACAAGAACTTAGGTATAGCGACAATGACAACTGCCTCGTAAGCATGCAGTTCATGAAGAAGGAAACAAAATACTAAATTAAATATTAACAGCTCTTACACAGCAAATGAGAAGAATCTATGAATTTGACTCACTATGTTTCTAAGCAGTATATGGGGTACCTAGGTCAACAAATAGATTGCCCTTCTCCAAGACTCCACCAAGTTTCCAGCCTTGGTGAAGCAGGCCATCCATGTCACCAGCAAAGAAAATGCTTTGGAGATTTTGGCATTTTGGGGATGTACTCTCACTCCCTCATCTCCTGCTTCCACTCACTCAGTTGCATCTCTGATTGGAGCATCCCCCACCCTCCTGGGTGCCTCCAGGGAGCAGTGGCCACTACCTGGAACGCCCTGCTTGGTGTTTCTGTGATCCAGTTTTGAACCTTTGACCCTCACAATACTTCCCTTTTTCCCTATGCACCTTTCACTCTAGTTGCCTTCTTGGAGATCCCTACTCTTTTGCTAACAAGAGGACCAAAGGCCCCCTTGTTACATAATGGTGTTTCTGAGTGAGTATGTCCACAGTCAGTGGGTCTTGTGCCAGCCTCAGGGCTCTCCACTTGCCCTGTGTGCCTCTGAGCACGCTTAATGCATCAGAATACTGCACTTGGGAGGAGTCCTTGCAGGACTGTATGTTTGTTCAGTGACAAGGTATTCAGCTCCACAAAACTCGCTGGACCTTTTCAGAACTGCAAGCAGTATGTAAATTTAGTCATAAAAATGTGGGTGTCTAGGATCTATCAGCTACCTAAGTACTTATTCACAGATTTCTATGAACTGTTTAATTTACAAGATGCACACAGATTTACTTTTTAATATGTAAGCCAAATAATCAGAAAGAGTAATTCTTCTTTAGGACAGTCCTAAATTTGCATTAATTCTTAAATGCATTTGAAAATATGTGTGTGTGTATACATAGATACCTACCCTTGATGGATTTTTACAATAATTTATAGCCTAACATCACATCTTCGGATGACTGAACAGAAAACTTATCTGGAACAAGTCAGACTGACAGTGCATTTGGATATGTGTCCTGAAGCATTTGACGAAGTATGTTTTTTACTTGAATTAATTAATTGTGATTGCCTCTGCACAGTATTTCAGAGCAATTCAATTAAATTTTATGTGGCTTCTACTTTACAAAAAAGATAAAAATTATTAAGCGAGAAAGTTCTGGAGACTGTAGCACAAGAGACAAAGTTAGAACAGAAATAAAGTGCTAATGATAAATCTAATTATAATTTTAAATATTTACATTAAATTTTTCTCCTTTGGCTATTCTTTAAACACTATCATAATCAATGTAACCATCTTATTAGACAAATAAATATCTGACAAGCATTGCTTATTACTTTTAATGAATTAGTATTCTTATTTTTCTTTTGTCACACAGAGTCTAAATTAATATTCTGGAAAATGTGGCTATATTTTGTGCTGATTCTTTTTCATTTCCATGGTTTGGCTGCAACTGATGCTGTTGACCGCCATAAGGGAAGAAAACGTAGGCAGCACTGTAGTTATCATTAGACGAATGTAGAACAGATAGAAGTGAAATTTAAATATGTTGAAATATATTATTATAAAATGTACCCGCTTTGGGAGTGTGACAATTTTTTAATGAGTCTGCAATATTTTCTGAATTTTTTTTGTGTAAGATTATATTTGATATTTTTTCTTTACTTTAGCAATCATACTATCTTTGTGAAGCGCAGGAACTTGAATGGTGTTAAACAACGGTGTTTGAAAGAGTAACTCTAGCAGTTTATTGATAATTAGTAAGTTGGAAATAAGCTGCTTCTATATCAAATGATACAGTATAAAGCTCATTTTTGGCAAATCACATTAAATTGTGCTTGCAGTGAATCATCCAACAAATTCACCTTTTGAAAAGTTCCACTGCTGTCAAAGCATACAAGGATAAGCAAATACTGCTGCAAGCTTGGACCCCCACTTGAAAAAGGGTTCAAAATCTTTTTGTATCTTGATAAATTTATTAGATTAACTTCCATCAAAGTTTCAGTTTTCACAGACTCAGGCTGTGGTAATTTGAATTTCATTAATCTTATATTACTTATTTCATTTAATTTTTATGTAATAAAAAAAATTTGTTTATTCTCTGAGCAGCACTGTTCCTCCTATCAACAGCCATAGTAGCCAGATGAAAGAACAAGACATTTTTTTATATAGACACTACATCTCAACTGCCAATGGAAAGAAAAGGATACCATTTCTCTATCACACTATTTGAGAAATTATTTCTTTTCTATATATGAATGTTCTTACAACCTAAGTAGAAGGAACTGTCTTTGCCTAAGGAAAAATAAAGAAATTATTAATGCTGTAAACAAGTATTTATTCTTTAGAAACTTCTGCTTTCTTTAGAAATTATATCATCATTAAATATTTCCACATCTTATTCTGCCAAAATAACCACGCAAATCACCGTAAAAAGGATACACTTACCTCATTTAGACAACCGATTCAAAATCTGTGTGCATCTATTAGTCATATTCATATGAGGTAATTAATATTTGTCTCACACACCTTTTCTCAGAATACTCTCAGTTTCATTCTAATTACCATTAACTGGTTAATTATCTCCAGAACATAAAATGTTAGGCATGCAATGTGAGCCAGGGGCATTAAGGTGGGATCTAGGCAGCAAGGAAATTTTCAGGGAAGAGTAGTAATTACAGCCTTTACACTCACATCTCTCTGCAAATGTTAGCTCCCCAAAAAGATGAAGCAACTACTACCTCACCTTTTCTGGTCAGCAATACATTTGAATAAATGTAGATGCCTAAAGCATGTCTGTTCGTTTCTGCCCTAAAATATCCGTGTCTCCACACTGATTTCACAGGAAGCCTGTGGTGTGTTGGTCAGTACCTGAATTTAGGCAAGACAGAGGTGGACAAAGCTTCTCATTTCCTTCTTCAGCCTCAAATGCTCCTAGTGCCTGATACTAGCCTCTTAAGCTTAGTGTTAGCTTTTGAAATATTCCTTTGAGATTTTGAACTTTTAATACATCCTCAATTTCATGTGTTTGTAAATACATTGTATGACTCAAAGTTTATATAACTGAAAACTATTTTAGCAATGAAAAGAGTAAAACCTTTGTGCTAAAAGCTTAGAAACTGCAGATAAGTGCAGAAAGCTTTAAAAATGCCTTCAGAATCCATACATTCTGTCCCAATTTTTTTTTTCTATTTCTTTGTGTAGATACTTGACTTCCAAGTTAAGCCTTGTAAAGAATGACTAAATACAGAACTGGAATTTAAGCAAACACAACCTCTGATAATGTTTTAACTACAAACTTTGCATGTGATCAGGTGGCTGTTACCTGTTTGGAAAAAAAAAAGGTTGTTAGCTTGGTACTAGTTCAGGTTAATTTTTAAACTTATGGGAAGAAGTCTGTATTTTTTCTGTGATATTGCTCTTCAGAGAATCTTCCAAGCAAATACTTTATTCTACAAAAGCTTCTGTAAAAGGTAACATACAAACTTGGTCCAAACATTTTTCTGAAAACAGTCTTTCTTGTCAAAAGGATAGTTTAGAGAAAGGAAAAGTAAAATGAATCAATTTTAGTTTCAGTTCTTTGACTTGCCTTACATTGGACTGAAAGACAGTAGAATTAGCAAAATATAACAGAAGAGATGCTGGCATGATGCAGAAAACAACAGAGTTAGTAGCAGTGGTATTTGCTCTGTCAATAATGCTGTTCAGTCCGTATGTTTTAATTAATCATTCTCGTATTATAAACAATAATTCCTACTTTATCTTCGTGAAAGATAAACTTCCAGAGATAATACTGAAATCTCAGCTCTTAGTATACTATATTGTATTGTCAGACAGTAAAAAATGATCAAAAATGCTTCCCTTTTCTAACTTCACCTGAAAAAAAATGACAGAAATAGAATGCAGCTAGAGATGGAAAACACTTATTAGATCATCTAGTTTGTTTCCATGACAATGAAGGATCTTTCCCCACAGTACATGTTCTAGAGTTTTCTGAATCTAATTTTATAAGTTTTTGGTTGTCTGAGTCTTATACCATCTCCTGTATGATTTGTTCTACAATGTGGTAAATTAAGAAATTTGCATGGGCATTCAGTCAAAACTTTCTACTGATTACTTCACACGTCAGGACTCTTTTTTTAAATCTCCTAAATAAATATCTTTCATTCTTGCTGTTTAATTAACACATATATATGCTGCTAATCTGTCTCCTTTCAACTCTAACTAACCTAACCTGGACATATTTCCATTTCTCTTCACTATTGTCTTCTGGATTTTTTTGCCTACTTTTTCTGCTTTTCTGAAATATAGATTTGATAAAAATGTATGTCCAGAATTATGCACAGTGATGCCAGTGCCAGTGTCTCAAAGGATGGCATGTTCCACATCATATTTTGCAGTTAGAAATACCACTCAAAACCTAGGATGGTGTTCAAAACTTTTTAATTAGATGGTAACCTGCCAGTGATGGTCAGCCCTCACATACAGGGTCCTGCACCTGGGGAGGAACAACCCCATGCACCAGTACAGGCTTGGGGTGGACCTGCTGGAGAGCAGCTCTGCAGAGAGGGACCTGGGTGTCCTGG
>Ga0065711_1046550_pt1 | contig 12830 bp, 14 predicted proteins | sample Hoacrofraction12_FD_59098 | JGI IMG/M metagenome (GOLD analysis project Ga0065711, IMG submission 59098) | Hoatzin crop microbial communities from Cojedes, Venezuela - Epithelial fraction 12 v2 (version 2) | ecosystem: Host-associated > Birds > Digestive system > Esophagus > Crop | place...
AAACTGAAGCATAGGAAGTTCCAGCTGAACATGAGGAAGAACTTCTTCCCTCTGAGGGTGACGGAGCCCTGGCCCAGGCTGCCCAGGGAGGTTGTGGAGTCTCCTTCTCTGGAGATATTCCAACCCCGGCTGGACGCAGTCCTGTGCATCCTGCTCTGGGTGACCCTGCTTCGGCAGGAGGTTGGACTAGATGACCCAGAGAGGTTCCTTCCAACCCCTGCCATGCTGTGATTCAGTGATTCTGTGATTGTGTGCAGAGCTGTGCCCCTTAGAAGGGCTGTGCCTGTGCTTTCCAGGCTGTCTACAAAAAGCATTTTCAGGAAGTGTCTGCCTTTCACGCTGAGTTGCAATGACCTTTGCAGGACCATTGCATGCCCTACCTGAGGGCTGTGACGGCAGCCAGGATGCTGCTTGGTCCTCAGTGTGCATCCCCGTGATGGATTGCCCATCCACCACCCATTGCCAGCACCAGAGGGATGTTCCTTCTCTGTGAGCCTCCAGCAATGCCCTGCGACAGGGCTTGGCTCCGCTCTGCCCAGCCCTCTCCCACAGCCTGGGATCCTACAAAAAACCATCAAAACCCGAGTCCTGACACTTTGCTTGGGAGGCGCGAGGCAGCCTGGCCAGCAGTGATGGGGAAGGTGTGCGGAGCGCAGCGCTGCCCGCGCCAGGAGCTGAGTGTTGGGAGATAAATAGAACAGCTCCTCCTCCTCGAGAGGGAGCGAGGAAGGGGGATTGAAAGTGTTGGCACTGGACTTGCATGCTGTGGGGAGCTGCTCACACCGGCTGCAGCCTCTGCCATAAAAAAGAAGAGGGTTGCAGACGTGGCTTTCACTGCGCGTTGTACAGAGCCCTTGGATGGGACCACGTTCCACTGGTCTGTGCTTTGCTTGTAACATATAATTGGACTAAGGTTGGCCAGGAAAGAAAAAGGGGTGAGAGAGCCCGAACTACCTCTCTGGCTCATGCCAAGAACACGCACATGGTGGTCACCATCAGCCGATGCTTGATAGTAAAGTATCCGTGATAGCAGGATAGCTGGTCTGATCCGTTGTGCTTGTGCACGCCTCGGAGCTAGGTGGCTTGGAGCTAGGTGGCAAGAGGAATAGTTCAGATGTAGAAATTATACAGCTTTTGAGGCTGGTTCCTCTCGGACGGACCCCAGTTGGATGCCAGCCCACCAGGCTGCGGACAAACGCCGGAAAGGAGCCCTCGAATCTGACTGTACGTGCCCACGTGGCCCTGCTTTTCCACTCCGCCCGCCACCATCCCCAGGAGCCTGTGGAGCTCCGTGTCCCTCTCGGAGGCACTGGCTCTCGCTCAGACTCTGTTTATTCGGCAGGATAGTGCCTTGGATACGAAGGGGAAAATAAAAGGATGGCTGTGGAGCCTTGCAGCGGCGGGGTCTCGCCGGGCTGTGTCTGATGTTGTCAGCTGCTAGAACAGCTGCGTGAACAGCTGGTCTAAACCTCTTTGCAAACTGCCCTGAGACCAGAGCCTCTGGGATAAATCCTCCTTTTTACGACATTTGCTCTTCCCCGCCCAAGGCAGGTCATTGCCATGAGCTGTTGGTCAGAAGGAGAACGAAGGAAGAGGCTGCATGGCCAAACCCCACTCCCTGCAGGGCTGGACCCCGTGGAGGTCCCTGAAGCGGAGAGCAGGGTTTGGGTTGCAGCAACCTCCACCAGCTCCTCTCATTCACCAAACTTTCTTCCTCCTCTTCACGTGCCCTGCACAGAGGCTTGCCTTCCTGATGGTAGAAGACGCTGTGGTTTGGTTTTCTAAGGATATCCTTGGTTAACCTTCTGGTTTCGGTTGACTCAAAGCTTGTGGATACCCCAGAGAAAATTGCTGCATGGAGAAGAGGACCTTGCTGTTGAGGTCTGGCTGCTGCTGAGCTGCTGAACATCCTTTTTTCAGCTTTCTGCAAAGCAGCAAAAACTTAGCCCTGCAGCAAACAAGTGCAAATCCATTGACTGAAGTGGGTCTGGGATGCACTAAAGTCAAGACTGGCCTGACCTGTGGTTTTCAGCTTGAATTACTACATGTTTTCCAAACTAACCACCAAGCCAGTGGAAGAAGGTCTCCACCTGAACGTCCACCCACAGCTCTCGACCCAGCGTCTTTGTGTGCTTGGCTCTGGTGTTATCGAATAACCCAAGACAGAGGGAGGGCAGAGCTGTGGCCTGGACCTGGGTCTGGGTTCAGCATCACGCTTTCTCTTTCCACCTGTCTCCTCCAGGTCCTTGTCCTGAGAGATGTCAGAGAAAATGTTCTTGTGCCACTTCGAATTGGTGGGCATTTTGCAGGGTTTACAGGTGTGTGGTGGCTGTTACAGATCCAGCAGCACTAATGATGCCTGAGAGCAAGGCACCACCACCCACTTTTTGGGGAAGACCCTTCCACTCATGAGCAATCAGTGGACCAGCTGTGCTAGGAGAGGACACCATCCACCATGCTATATTCCACAGGATGGAGAGCATGGCAGGGGCAGATTCTCAGCTTTCATCAGTTGTTCAGCGGTTGGTGATATTTGAAGATGGACTCTACGATTTATGCTGATGATGATCCGAGGGCTGGAGCACCTCTCCTATGAGGACAGGCTGAGGGAGTTGGGGCTGTTCAGCCTGGAGAAGAGAAGGCTCCGGGGTGACCTTAGAGCACCCTGCTAGTGCCTGAAGGGACCTACAGGAAGGATGGAGAGTGGCTTTTCCCAAGGGTGTGTAGTGATAGGACAAGGGGGAACGGCTCTAAACTAAAAGAGAGGAGATTTAGATTAGATATTAGAAAGAAATTCTTCACTGTGAGGGTAGTAAGGCCTTGGCCCAGGTTGCCCAGAGCAGCTGTGGCTGCCCCATCCCTGGCAGTGTTCAAGGCCAGGTTGGATGGAGCTCTGAGGAACCTGGTCTGGTGGAAGATGTCCCTGCTGATGGCAGGGGGGTTGGAATCAGATGATCTTTAAGGTCTCTTCCAACCCTTACCATTCTATGATTCTATGCTAGATCTGGAATTTGAAGTGCTGGCACCCCAATACGGGGGACGTACAGCCCTATCCAGATCTTTATAATGCTGACAATGCCTTTTTTTTCCTCCTGCCCTCCTAGGAAGGACAGATTTACTGCGGCTTGGTGACCTGCCCGGAGCTGTTGTGCTCCTCTCCCCTAACGGTGCCGGATTCCTGCTGCCAGGTCTGCAAAGGTAATGAGGGGCCCAGGACCTGCTCCTGAGCAAGGGTTGGGAGACCCCGGCTGGTTGCCACCAGCTGGCAGGAGCCATTTCAAAGCAGAATTTTGGAAGCCTGTGCTGTAAATCAGACCAGTTGCTCTGTCTTGGTTGCACCAGGAAACAAAAGAAGAGGGCTCAGGTTTTTTCTTGCATGCTTCCTCTACCACACCTAGTTGTGTCCTGCCTCCCTGCAGCCCATACGCTGGCTAGGGCTGAGCTCTTTGCCCTGCCACTGGTGTATCATGCCAGAGATGTGACCTGCATGGAGGGCAAAGTCCTCCAAACAACTCACTCATCAGGTTGGAGGTGGTTGTATGGACCGTGTAAAGATGGTACATGCTGCTGTTCCTCCAGGAAAGTTTCCAGGAGAGTCAGGGGAAACCAACCCTTTCCACCCCAGTAGAGCATGGTTGAGTTAAACTCCCACAGCTCTCTGTGGAGGAGAAACTCTTTAATTTTCTGCCATTTCCCCTGACTCACACTTGGGAGGATGAGGAGAGATCAAGCTCCATGTCTCCAGATGAGACAGACTCAAGAGCGAATGGGCAGGTTCGCACCCTGCTGACAATGAAGTCACAGCGTAAAATGACTCTTTAATGCAAGAAATATTTATGAAGCTGCAAGGCCATGTGGTCTCCTGGCCATGGCCACATTATGGCCTCCTCCAGGTGCCTCCTCCAAACTCTTCCCTTCTGCAATTTGTGCTTCTCTCTCCCAGTTTTCTTTGGTGCAGCTGGGGCTGTTATTGACTTGGTCAGAAATGTCTCTGGATTTATTTTAATGCCAGATCATCCCTATCACCTCATACACTGCCGCTGGGGTGTTTTCATGCCACCTAACTTCAGAAATCTGCAAAGCCGTGTCTTTCTGGAGCTGAGCTCTTGTTAATAGTGGGGATAAAAGGTTTTCTGGGGTATGGCTCCCATTTGCTTTGGGTAATGTGAATTGCATACTCAAATCTCTTCTCTCTCCAGACCTCGGAAGTGGGCCAGCACCCTGAAGACGGCTGCTTTTAGTCAGCTAGACATCAGAGAGCAAATCCTCATCCAGTCCTGCAGCATTTCACAGGACAATGTTTTTTTCATTGCAGATGGCTCGTATGAGAAGTCCACAGAAGAGGAACCGCTGCAGTTAAACAGAGGTGTTGTACGTGACGTTTGCATTTTAAAACTCAGATTATTGCTTCTAGCACAGCCCCATTAAACAGCTGAAAGAAAGTAATTTGCCCTCGGCCATAGTCTTATACAAAGAAATGACCCACAGAAGCTCTAGGAAGGCAATCAGTTCCTTGGACAGCAGAACCACGGACACCTGGTTTGCAGGTGAATGGTGTCTGGGGGTTGACTTTAGGTGAGGGCTATCAGCATAGGCTGAGACCACAGACCACCAGGGAAAGACTCTTGTCCTCTTCCTCTGAAGCATCTCTGATGTCTTCGAAAGAGCAAAAGACCTGTGGGAACTGGAAATCTTGGGCAATTCTCCTCATAGTTGGCCAACCTGGCTGAAGTTGTCCAGTGGGTTCAAACAGCTGAGGAACATGGACAGAGCAGACTCAGAAGTGACCGACAGCCAGACGTGATCCTTACCTGTAGAGTCAGATGACCCAAATCTCTCTTTGGGGGGGGGGATTTGCTTTAGGAGAGGGTCTCTCCTCTCTAACCTGGGCTCAAAGGTGTCCTGCTTCCCAGCTGTAGCTCCCACAGAGTAGCCAGCACTGGAACTGGCCACCAGCGTGCTTTCCCCAGGCTGTTTTTATCGGCAGCCCCAGCAAGGAAAAAGTGACTCCTTGGCTGCCGAGGATTGATTCACGGTGACATTTCAGAGCAGGGTGTCCCATGCCAGGTCTGTGGGATTAGGTCACTTACAGCTCCTGGCTCTACCCTTTTCCATACTGCTGGGTGAAATGCCAGCGTCACACCTCCAGCACCTATAAAACCTCCAAAATAGACACAAGGGGACCCTTTGTGCTGCGTGTCTTGTCCCAGCGGTTTGCTCTTGGAAGCTTGGGATGTTCCTGGGATTTCAGTCCTGCTGGCTGGCAGCCCCATGCCAACCCTCCTGGTGCCAGACAGGTGACAGGGCAGGATACGGCCCGTCCTTACCTCTCTGATCCTTGTTGTGTTGCACAGATGCCCATCCTCAGTTTCCCAGCAGGCGTCTAGAAAAGACCAGCCCATTTCTCTGCCTGTGTTAGGGATGTAGAACCTCACCTGAGGGCACTGGGTTGAGCGTGGGACAAGAGTGCTGCTCCACTGAGGGTGACCCACATGTAGCATAGGGAGGGCACCAGTGTGGGGCATTGACACAAACTGCTCAGCACCCCTTAGGTGATGGTAGGCACCGAGATGGCTCCTGGGTCATTGCTCATCCCTGTGGTCTCTGGACCTTCCACTCCTGACAGAAGGTGTGCAGGACACTGCATGGCTTTTTCCAGCATGCTTTGGGGTGAGAACAATCCTACTGCCTGGGTCTGAGTCCTCTTCTTTTCTCTGACTGCTCACAGAGGCACTCGCAAGACCAGTGTTTGGGGGAAGCAATGGGCAGGAAGACGCCTGGAGCTACCGCGTCCACTGTTCTCAGTTCTTCCCTGGAGTTCATTTCCAGGAGCTTCAAACCCAAGGGAGGAGGTGGCACCACTGTGAAGATTGTCTTGAAAGAGAAGCACAAGAAAGGTATGGTATGGAAGGGCCAAGCAGTCTGTACGTGGCCTAAGGTGACTTCTCCAGGACTTTGAATTCTCCAGGGAGTCTGTTTCAGCAGCAGTTTTCCACCACCAAGTCCCACCTCCCACTCCTCCAAAGCCAGCCTCTCCCAGCTATCTCAGCCCTGGTGGCCCACAGCCCCTTAGCTGCATGAATCTACCACTTTCCGAAAAGGGTTAGAAGAAGATTGGTCCTTGGGGTGTTTCAGAGATCTGGGACGTGGGAAGGGAGCTGCTCAGCTGCAAGAGTCCATGTTGTCTTCCGGGACAGTGCTGCAGGAGGACAAGATGTTCCTCTGTGCACCTACCCACCATGTGCTGAGTCTGTCGCAGTGCTGTTGTATTTCTCCTGGAGGAGAAAGCTGGAAAATGAGATGAGGAGGCAACCCCATGGAGCCAAAGGGGAAAAGACAGGTCCCTTCTCTTGGGGGCTCTCCCACCACCGCATCTCCAGAAGGGCTCTTTCCAGTCCTTGGAAATGAAGCCCTGGAGGAAATTTTGGGACCTCCAAAAATTTTCATGGAGGAGTCAGCAGGTGGCACTCTTCACTGTGCTTCATGCCTGTGGCAGCCTGGGAGAGACCCTGGGCTTGCAGAGGCGTGGAGGCAGGTGAGGTCCTGCCCACACTTACCACTCAGCCCCACCAGGGTGGTTGAGCCCAGCAGCCTCCATCTCCTGGAGCTGGTCCCCCTGCCCCATGGCACCTCCTGGGTGGGATGGCTCCAATATGTCTGTGTCTGCTGCTGCCGGGTGTGTGGCCAAAGGACCATGTTCCTCAAGACAGTGGGGCCACCCATTTGCAAGGTGGTGAAATGTGTTGAGCTCCACCAAGCCTTGGGTGTACAAAGACAAGGAGAATTTATTTCCGCCACCAACTTTTTTCTCTCTTTCCTCCAGCTTGTGTTTACAATGGGAAGACCTATTCCCACGGGGAAGTGTGGCATCCCGTCTTCCGGCTCTACGGCCTCCTGCCCTGCATCCTCTGCACTTGCAGGGATGGTGTCCAGGACTGCCAGAAGATCACGTGCCCTAAGGAGTATCCGTGTGACTATCCAGAGAAAGTAGATGGGAAATGCTGTAAAATATGTCCAGGTAGGTGAAATCCCACCTGCTCCTGCGGCTGCCTTCCAGTTCCTTCTCTTAGCCTTGGTTTAAAGCCCAGCGCAGATGTGTAGGTGTTCACATCACTGGTGACTTGAATTCACACCAGGTGAGCTCAGCAGAGCAAGCACTGATGTAAGGGTTGGCCTGTCTTAGAAGGCAGCAGAACTAACTCAAGGTGAGGACCCAAAAGGTTGCATCTGTTGGGTAGGTGTAGTCTGGAGAAAGATACCCAAGGAGGGACATGTTAAGCATCTTCAGACAGATAGAAGATGTTTCTTGGAGGAGAGGGCATGGTCTGTTCTCCAGACCTGCAGCTGGGACAAGAAGTCATAGGGTTAAATTGTGGCAGCTGAAATTTAAGTTTGAGATGAGGAGGACACTTTCCGGGCGCGGGGTTATTTGTGGCACTCATGGTTTGGGTTGAATTTCACTTGAGGTCCCCATCCCTGAGAGGGAAGGGTTAGGCACACAATTGTTGGGGTGGGCCAGGTAGAACTGGACTGGTGCTGGGTCTGGGACATGGTGGAGAGGACACCTTTTTTTTTCATGTTCAATGGGTTTTGGGTCTCTCAGTTGCTTCTTGGTCTTCAGAAAGCTGTTTACCTTAAACCTCAGACCTGGCAAAGATGTGGCAGGGCATGAGATCTTCTGCTCCCACTGGAGAATGTATCCTAGGTTATACCTCCTCGTACTCTCATTCAGCAGTAGGTGTTTAGATGATGGACCACCCACTTCTTCCCTAGAGAGACTAAAGATGCCTGAGGCTCTTTGAGCCTGACTGCAGATGCAGCAATCGCTGTGTGCTCTCCTCCGATGTGCATCTGCGAGGTGGTTTCGTGGAGGGGTCTCACCACGGAGAATGAGCAAGGGACGTTGCCACATTGAAGAATGGAGGCAAACAGGCTGCGAAATAATTTCAGCTGTGATTTTCAAGGTTTTCCAGCCTCCGAGCAGGAAGGTTCTGGGATGGCCTCTCTGGGCGAGCGAAGGGCAGAAGCTCAGCTTGCTTTAATAAGGTTTCTGATATGTTTATGAGCAGGATTTATGACGTGGTGCCTGCTGGGAAAGGGATGTGATGAGTGAGCAGAGCCCTTCCAGTCTTGCATTCCCACTATCTTTCTGGTTTAAAGTCTACAACTTTCTCTGCTGGGATCTCTTGTCTGCTGTTCAGTCTTCATTTATTTCCAGTTAAACGCTCTGACCCAGCCAAAATTATTTTCTCCTTGCTTTCCAGTACTCGTAGATAGCAATCACACACACGTTGCTCAGCCAAGTTACTCCGCGTGGAGGTTTCACCCACCTTCTTTTTCCAGCCAGTTTCCACGACTGTCCTCTTCTTCCTCCTTTGTACCCAGTAGCTCGGAGAGAAGCGCCGAGTGATTTCTATTTGCACCAAGGAATCCTGACTGAAGGGGAATTGCTGCGATGCCTTGGTTGGATGGGGAAACCCATCTGCTGGGGGCAGAGCTAGCAGCTGGGACCCCTGGGTTCCTGCTCCTCCTCCCCAACGCCGTCGGCCATCGAGTGGCTTCAGCGTGAAGCTCTGAGGTTGTTAAATCCCTGTTGTACCTACGAGGACGTGTGGCTCCTTCCCTGTCGTGAAGGGGGGCCCTGGAGTGGGTGAAGTTTAATGGTCTGGGATGGAAGTTTCCCTGCACCCAGACCCTGAGGTGGTCTTCCCCCTTCATGTCACACTGAGCCCGTTGCTGAAAAAGCCTGGCTTTGCACCCCTTTAAATTGAGATTTCCATCCCCTCTCTGAGAAGAGTAGCTCAGGACTGCCCCAGAAAGCACGGGGGAGAGCAGAATCAGGCCTAAAATAACTGTCCTACTAAAATAAACCCCACGCGTCTATTTATAGCCAAGCTTTCTTTCGAGTAGTGTAAAAAGCTTCAGCATCCAAAGTGACGGGGAGAACAAGGCTAAATTCAGCAGAGCTGGGCTCCTCTGCGTTCCAAGGACCACAACCAAAGGCAATAAATCTCCTTCCAAAACCATGGGGATTCTTAATTACTCCAGATACATAAAAATAATTAAAAATTTAGCAGCTCTCCTTTACCAAGGATGTTGAAAAAGTCACGTAGGTTCCTGCCGGTGCCCCTGGTGTGGGCGTCCCCGCCGTTGCACCCCGTGTGGGGAGGGGGCTCAGTCTGGGGCTGAGCCCACTCGTGGGGCTGAGCCTGGAGCGCTGCCCAGGCAGCCCGGCCACGGCGCTGGCTCCGGTGCTGTGGGCTCATCCCTTCGCTTCGCTGATGTTCCTTCTCCGGGACGGCAGCGGGAGCGAGATGGGAAGCAGGGAATCCAGCCTGGGCTTTGCAGTGATGATGGCACCAAGGTCCCTGCAGCAGGTACAGGGGATTCAGGTGGAGAAAATCCCCATTCCCCATCCCCACTGGCAAAGAGGCTTCCAAAATCAAGGGGAATGGAAAACATGGGGATGAGAAGGTCCACAGATCCTTTATCAGCATCTCTCTTTGCTGCCAATCTCGGTGCTGGGGAGCAGACTCTGGGAGCCAGGCTCCCATCCAGTGATGCGACCGTGCCGCGTGGCATCAAACCCAACGAGATGCCTTTCCCTTGACCCGGGTGCTGAGATGGCTCCTCCAAGCTCCTTCCTGCCCCTGTTTAATGAACTCTGTCCTTGTTTTTTCCCAGAAACCAGAGTCAAACCCACCGATGAAATAGTCACCACGCGGTGTGGCAAGAACCCCAATCGTGTCCTAGTGTACATGTTTGTGCCACCAAGCTCGGAGACCTCCAAGGAGATCCTCAGGACGATCGCAGTTGAGAAGGAACCTGCAGAAGAGGTGGAACTCTACAACTGGAAGCTGATTAAAGGTGAGTACCCTAATGAAACCAGCCAGCAATGGAGGAGGTGTGTGTGGAAACCTGGTGCTTTCCAAGCTTTGTTCAATTTTTTCAGGCTTTTCTAGTGGTGCTCCAGACATTGTGTAGTGAGTCGAAACCTGCTGACAGCAGATTGGCTTTTCTAACTCCCCCCTTTTGCACTCTTTTGCTGCAGTTGCGTGCAAACGAGGGGCTGGAAACCACTTTTGGCCCCAGTGTACCCTGCCATTGGCTACAACACCATCCGGAGGCACAGCACGTGGGCCAACGAGGCCGGGGCCATGGGGTTGCTCCTCCAAACCTCCCTGCTTCCATGCCAAACGCACATGGAAAACAAAACAAAAAATTGTTCTGGTCATTCCATATTTTTGCTTTTGCTCTTTTTTTTTTTGTTTTTCCCCCAAGTCCATCCATCACTGGCAGCAAAGCTTGCAGAGCTGCTGCAAAGGCGCACGCAGTGGGGATGAATTGCCCCCAGCTCACTTTTTGGACAGGTGGATTTGGATGCTTCGGTCATTGTGTCCTCCAGAAGTCAAAGCACAGCAAATACACTGTCAAATGACACCAGTCTCTTGCTCTGTCCCCATACCTTTAGCTTTGCAACACTCTTACGGACCAGAGGAGCCTATCTCTACTAGACACACTTGGTTCAATAGATATTTGTGTTGTGTTTCTCTTGGGCCTGAGAAAGCATTGCAATCCCCCAACCCTAAGTCTTTTGGACATACTCTACCCCTTGCAAAAACTTGTGCCTTGAGCACTTTGAGGTTGGTTGCACCCTACCTATGGATACAGCGACCCTCAGCCCATGTAGCTGTGTGTCTCCTGGACGTGTAGGCAGATATTCTGGTCTCTTGGGTACGTTAATGTCTCACCTCACTCCTTAACGAGACCTTAGCCCTCCTGGGACTGGCTCTTCCCAGCTGCCAAGGGTGGACACACATGGACAGTAGCTGGAGAAGTTAACTGCAGAGATGGAGCCCTGGCTGCCACCATGTTTCCATCCTCCGCCTGCCATCCTCCGTCTTCCACGTCCTCCACAGTGCCCCTCTCCCCATCCTCCCCCCTGCATTGGCAAAGCCTCTTTCACAATGGCACCTTGTAGCTGGAGGACAGCTCTGAGCCTGCACTGTCTGGGCCCCACCGTTTCCTCTCCTTGCTCCTTGGCAGAGGTCGCCACCCAAACCTTCTCGCCACCTTCTGAGGCCAAAAGCTTCATGTCTGCACGGAGCTCCCGAGCCCTGCCAGCCAAGGACAGGGGAGGCCCTTGTCCCCGAGGCCAACACAGCTCTTTTGCTTGGCAGAGCAAAGTGTTACTATTGGGAAAGAGCATGAGCTCAGTCACATATGGATTCCACCTCTCCATGGTCCATCACTCTACCAACAGAGCAGCATGTGTGGAGAAAAGAGGCTGCAAGTCGCGCCTGGAGCCTGTCCATCTGCCTTTGTATGGGCTTACGATACCTACGTGGCTTCATCTATTTCTGTGCCGGGACGGTTTCCTCTATGAGGCAGGAGTTTGGAGGAGAAACCAGCACCAACATTCAGCCGAAAGCTTGGCCCAGCTTGCTGGTGGTGCATGACCAGCCCCCACATGAGTGGCAGTTGGGGCTTCCCCATGTTTTTAGGGGTCTGAACACCTCAGGAGTTTTGAAATGTGACTTTCTGATGTATTGGAGAAGGAATTGTCGCCAGGAGTGAGGACAAAATAGGAACAGGCAAGATCAGAGAGGGACCAGCACAGTTTGGAGGCTCTGTCGTTAACTCCTGCCCTTCACCCTGCCTCGCTGGAGGCCTGGGCTGTACTTGGAGGTGCGGTTCCCCCCATGAACCTCTTTCCCACGTTTACCCTGCCAGGCTGTTGATTAGACATTGACCAAGATATTCTTTTCCGTCCCGAAAACCTGCAGCTCTGGGACCTTCGGTGATCCCCAGTGTTTCACCACGCTGATTTACCCTCACACCCAGGCTGGAGGGGACCTGTGGGGTCCAGATTGGCCGTCCTTATGCTATTCTGGCATGTCCTTGACAATCTCCTGCCATGGAGACTCTATGGCCCATGTAATCTCTTCCAGAGCCACAAACCTGTTTCTAAGGGAAGACTTCTCCCAGCGTGCAGCCTCCCTGCAGCTTGAGCTTGTGCCTTCTCGTCCTCTCTACCGCAGGTGTGAAGAGCAGACTCTTTCCTCTGAAGATGCCATTAGCTCCTGCCTCTGTCCTCTCTCACACAGTTTAAGCAGATGAGTTTTTTCAGTCTTTTCTTGATGTTAGAAATTTCTGGTCCTTTGGTCCTTCCCATAGCTCTCCTCTGGATTCTCTCTGTGTCTGTCTTGAAGTACAGAGCCCGAAACAGGGCACAGGGCTCTGGTCAAAGGTTGTGCCCTGCTGGGATGGGTCTCATACACCCATATGCACCCATGCTGCCATCTCCATCCACCCGCCAATGCTTTGTTTTCCAGAAAATTTAGCAAGTTCTGAGACCAGTTTCTTGAATTACGGGACCGGTGCTGTTAAACTTCTTTGTCGACGACATAGACAATGGGATCAAGGGCACCCTCAGTAAGTTTGCCGATGACATCAAGCTGTGTGGTGCAGTTGACATGCCTGAGGGATGGAATGCCATCCAGAGGGACCTTGACAGGCTTGAGAGGTGGGCCTGTGCTACCCTCATGAAGTTCAACAAGGCCAAGTGCAAGATACTACACGTGGGTTTGGGCAATCCCAGGCTGGGTGCAGAATGGATGGAGTGAGCCCTGAGGAGAAGGATTTGGGGGTGCTGGTCAACACGACCTGGCAATGTGCGCTCGCAGCCAAGAAGCTGCATCCCAGCAGCGTGGGCACGGGGCGAGGGAGGGGATTCTGCCCCTCTGCCCCGCTCTGCTGAGACCCCCCGGGAGTCCTGCGTCCAGCTCTGGAGCCCTCAGCACAGGACAGAGCTGGAGCTGTGGGAGCGG
>Ga0065711_1046551_pt1 | contig 12829 bp, 8 predicted proteins | sample Hoacrofraction12_FD_59098 | JGI IMG/M metagenome (GOLD analysis project Ga0065711, IMG submission 59098) | Hoatzin crop microbial communities from Cojedes, Venezuela - Epithelial fraction 12 v2 (version 2) | ecosystem: Host-associated > Birds > Digestive system > Esophagus > Crop | place...
AACACGAGGAAGAACTTCTTCCCTCTGAGGGTGACAGAGCCCTGGCCCAGGCTGCCCAGGGAGGCTGTGGAGTCTCCTTCTCTGGAGATATTCAAGACCCGCCTGGACGCGGTGCTGTGCAGCTTGTTGTAGGTGACCCTGCTTCGGCAGGAGGGTTGGACTAGATCACAGAATCACAGAATCACAGAATAGTAGGGGTTGCAAGGGACCTCTGTGGGTCATCTAGTCCAACCCCCTGCCAAAGCAGGGTCACCTACAGTAGGCTGTAGAGGACCTGACTTCCAGTGCAGAAAAAAATGGAGACAAGACTGTCCCATACCTTGAAGAAATACCTCTGAGTGCTCACAGAGTGGAAAGTGGATATATGCGGTTTTGTGATAATAATCCAGTATTTCATTCTGGCAATCTGGACTCAAAATTCAGGACTGTGTGATAGCTTCAATTCAGAGTTAACAAGGAAGTGATAAAAATGAATTAAAAGCGATGCCAAATGAATGGCTTGGTCTTGTTTCCAGTCTCCCGTTACGCTACAGTAACCTGAACCGGTGCCAGAAGCTTGACTCTTGTTTCAAGGCTCGCCTTTTCGATAATGAAAGGGCTATTTCTGCAAGCTGGAAAAGAACGGACTGCCATCCACTCCAGCGTGCAGCCCGCTTAAAAATTAAACAGCAAGCTCACAAGGAACAGAAAGAAAATGATTTAAAATAAAAAAGAGGGGTGCTGTGGGATGGTGCTGCTAGGAATGAAGCCGTGGGCTGGTTGGAGGGTTAGAGGAGGTGGCTGCGTGGGGCTGGAGAGCAGCGTTCCTTGGTGGAAGCGGGGCCACGGCGGCGCGGGGCAGGGCAGAGCAAGTTGGGACGGTGCCTCTCCAGCTCCTGCCTGGGTTTGGTTCCAGAGCAGCGCCGTTTCGAGAGCAGCATTTTAAAAATGGATCAAATGAGAGCACTTGGGTGAGGTATCTGGTATCTGCTTTGTTCGGGAAGTAGACCCCGTGCTAGGGTTCTTCGCATGGACTGGTATAATGTGAATAACGATATTTGCCTTGGTAACCCAAACTGCTTGGAGCTATTAAGGATTTTTTTTTTTTAAAAGGGGTTGCAGAGCTATTAAGGATTTAAAACTACTTAGAGCTATTAAGGATTTAAAAAAAAAAAAGGGGGGTTGCAGACTTGTAGCTGTTTGCCCTGTTCCTTTAGCTTGGATCATCTCCAGTTTGGCTCAGACAACCTTTGAGATTTCAGCTTTGCTCTTTTCCGTTCCAACCCTGCTTTCCCAGCACAGCTTTCTTGCCGTACAGCGTATGTTAGGGCGACGTTTGCGACGAGCGAGCTACCAAAACATCTCGGCGTTTTTACTGGAAGCACCTGCTATCCATCAGCAAGTAATCCGGTTTCTGACAGCAGACAGAAGTAGATAAATCCTTATTTGCTGGAGAACTGCCCTTGCCAAATAGTGCTGCTGAATGATTTTTTTTGTATATAACAGAGTCTATTCATCTTTATGTAGTAGTGCTTTTTACTTTCTGAGGATCCAATTCTGCTTGTCTTACTCTAGCGAGTAAGCCTGGCTGTCTCGAAAGGACCGTTTGTTCTTGAAGTCAATCAGAGTTTACATTTTAACTGTTATAATTGGGAGGCAAGGTAAAGAGAGGGGAAGTTGGGGCATGTTACTAATCTTCATAAAGTATCCCGTCATCCCGAATAATGAGGTTGCTTTTTTTTTTTCCATAACTAATCTTGCATAAGCAGATGCCGTGTTGCCTGCGAGCAACGCGTAGGACTTTGTTATTGGGCAAAATTAAGAACTGAAAGTTTATGGGAATTATCTGCCAGAAAGCAATGGAAATAAAGAAAACAAATGCTAAAGCAATGAAAAAATGAGTTGTGCTGGACTCCGTCACACGGATGAAAGCAGGCTGCTGGGTTATATATGGCATTCAAGCTACTGTATTCACTGTTACACTAAACCCCCAGTTTTTACTTTCTGGAACTGTGTATAACTTCATTTCTGATCTCCCTCCGGCTATTTGGTGGTGTTGGGGGCTGTTTATTTCTCTCTCTCTCTGGTTTCCCTTCCTTTTCTCAGTGTACTTGTCCTTCAGAGTCATTAGGCTGACTGATGCCATCTCCTTTAGCAATTTCTCGTGGAAAGGTTTCCTTTGTAAATGTTGCCTTCTGTTTGTGCCTCTGGGCGCTGGGGTGTGCAGGACTGCTCCTGGTCCTCCACGTGATCCCTCAAAAATAGGTTGCTCTTCCAGTGTCCTCTCCTGAATCCCACTCCTGTGGAACCCAGATCTCTCTTCACTTAAAACGGGAGCCGAGAGAGAAAGCGTTGATAAAGAGATGTCAAGAAGAAGCGCTTCCCTTCACCAGCAATCCTGAGTATTGAAGACTGCCTGCAAGCGTGGTATCTCAGCCATAGGTAGACACCCATGAAAGGGAAGTTTTGAAGGCATTTGTGACTTTACAAAGCTTGTGATGTATTTCTCTCTTTGAACAAACCTCCTAGAAAAGAGAACCGATGCATCCCTGTCACTCATGGCACATCTTTGCATGGTCGCTCATCCCTAGTCCCCACTGGTAGAGCGAAGGTGGCCAAGCTCTCTGCCGGTCAACGGAGACAATTCCCATATGGACCACGTCTGCTAATCATACCCCTCTTAGGGACATCTCAGGTTTAAAAGGCTTTGAGCAAATTCTCACGTTGGAATAACCGTTACTTTCCTTAACCTGATAGAATTAATGAATTTTTCATTACATTTTTCATAAACTCAAGACATTTTTATGTGCCCAGTGTAATAAAGGAATAGGGCAATAAGCAATGGGCTCATCATCACTTAAAGCAATTAAACTACTCTTTTGCCTCGCTGTCCTATTTTTTAAATTCATGTCACTCAAGTGTCTCGTCCCTTCAGATAATACATAACTAATGGAACAAGCCTGCAGAACTCAGAAGGGGAGAGAGCAACCGAGAACTCTGGAGATTGATCCAGAGATTTCCAGCCAAGACTTTGAAAAGCAGGAACCTGAAGTTCAGTGGAGATTTCCCTCGAAATCCCTTCATTGCTGGTTTGCAGACTCTCCTCCGTCGGGTCCTAGAAGTTTTATTTCTCCTTGTATTGAGGAGCTTGCATGGAAACGCCAGGCAGCGGTGTCCTGCGGTCCTCAGCCAGCCCCACCACCTGCCCCACAGCCAACCCCATGCTGAAGCTCCGCTTGCATTTGTATATTTATATTGTAGTCCGGGAGCTGATGCCGAACACTGGCCCTCGTGCAATAGAATCACAGAATCACAGAATGGTCGGGGTTGGAAGGGACCTCTGTGGGTCACCCAGTCCGATCCCCTGCCCAAGCAGGGTCACCTACAGTAGGCTGTAGAGGACCTTGTCCAGGCGGGTCTTGAGTATCTCCAGACAAGGAGACTCCACAGCCTCCCTGGGCAGCCTGGGCCAGGGCTCCGTCACCCTCAGAGGGACGAAGTTCTTCCTCATGTTCAGCTGGAACTTCCTCTGCTTCAGTTTGTGCCCGTTGCCCCTTGTCCTGTTGCTGGGCACCACTGAAAAGAGTCTGGCCTCGTCCTCCTGACACCCACCCTGCAGATATTTATCAGCATTTCTAAGGTCCCCTTGCAGCCTTCTCTTCTCCAGGCTGAACAAGCCCATCTCCCTCAGCCTTTCCTCATAGGAGAGATGTTCCAGTCCCCTCACCATCCTCATAGCCCTTCACTGGACTCTCTGCAGTAGCTCCTCATCTTTCTTGAACTGGGGAGCCCAGAACTGGACAGAGTACTCCAGATAAGGCCTCACTAGGGCAGAGTAGAAGGGAAGGAGAACCTACCCTCGACCTACTGGCCACACTCCTCTTGATGCAACCGAGGATCCAATTGGCCTTCTTGGCAACCAGGGCACACTGCTGGCTCACGGTCAACTTGTCATCCACCAGTCCTCCCAGGTCCCTCTCCGCAGAGCTGCTCTCCAGCAGGTCCGCCCCAAGCCTGTACTGGTGCATGGGGTTGTTCCTCCCCAGGTGCAGGACCCTGCATTTGCCCTTGTTGAATTTCATCAGGTTCCTCTCTGCCCAACTTTCCAGCCTGTCCAGGTCACGCTGAATGGCAGCACAGCCTGCCGGTGTACCCACCACTCCTCCCAGTGTTGATGAACCATAGTCTTTTCACTGTATGTGTGAGGTCAGAGGGTGCCTGCAGTGTGGGACTGTAGAAAGAACCTAACACTTGCTTTTCCCTAGATCCTCATGTAATCTGAGTTAGTCATGCTTTTCCTAGCTTTCTTTGTGTTTTGGCTTTTGAATATTCAGAGAAGTTTGTTTGTGGTTTTTTTTGGTGTGATGTATACAGAATATGTTCTCCATAGGAAGCATTTTACCTTGGAGCCAAGCCTCTGAAATTATGTCAGTCCACAGAATATCCGTTCTGCTTGCTCTGCACAGCCCACACCCCATGAAAAAATCCAGAACAAGGATAAGATACTGAGAACTGCTGAAGTTCTGGATTACTTGAAGAGCAGAACATTTATTTGTTCACTAAAACTGAGATGATGTTAGAAGAATGCTCCAAAGGATGGTAGAAAGTCCGCTATGTTTCCGTGTATGTGTGACCTGAGAGAAGGCCTTACTCTTCAGCCTGTTTCACTGATTACAGCATGTGAGCAAGGCAGTACGCTAGCACTGAGCTAACGCTAACTCTTCAGGGAGTTGAAAGTAATGCAGCCAAGAGCAGGTGTGGACACTTAGGTTCTGCATCTGGTCTGGTTGGTGCCCCTTTAACTCCACCTAGATTTCACAGTGTTTGAGGGAGCTCAATCAATGGGATTGGGTCATCTCCAAAGAAAGTGTCTTTTTTTCCTTATTATTATTTTTTATTCCAGGTGGTGACACCCTGCTGTTGTCCAAGCAACTACAAAGTGGTAAGTATAATCTCTTGTTATTTCAGTACTGTGCCATCACCTTTCCCCTGAAAGGGCTTGGTAAATGAAGGGTCTACTCCTGAAGCTTCTGAATGTATCCTGTCCCATGCAGGAATACGGTTGTTTTATTGAGTATTTTGCAAGGCTAAGGATTAACCGGGTGAAATATTTTCTGCTGTTTAGGATTCTTCTTAAACTGGACTGGACGATCTGCCTGTGATAGAGCAACCATGTGCAGTTGTCCCTATTGCATTATCTGCTTTTGTGTGCTTGAAATAAAAAAAGAAAGGTGTTAATTGTTTCATCATCCCAATGTCTCATGTCAGTTTGAAAGTACAAATAGCGGATGATTTGGTTGGGGCCAGTTATTTTTTGTTGATTGTGGTAGACAGGAAGTTAACCCAGGCTTGCTCAGGATAGGAAAATAATAAGCCTTTTGTGTCTTGCATGACTGAATTTCGGTGATTTTAGCTCCAAGGGTAACATGAATGATGCCTGGAGGATGGCTGTAATGGTTATGTATTGAACCAGCACTGCCACCTGCTAGTATCATTACTAGGACTAATCAACCAACAGCTGGTGCCCAAGTGCCAACCACGTGTAGGTTCATGTTTTTCTTAATTATTATCCTTTAAAAGAAAGGCTGGAAACCTAGATCATGGTATTACGAGGAATGTGAATATCAGCTCATGGGAAGTCTCTTCTAATTTTGACCCAGTAATTTTATGAATTAACTCACGTCAGAATCTAAGGACCTTGTATGGCATTACTGCTAAAACTATAAATAGAAGAGAAACCCTTTCTTATGTCTGCAGCTCACAGTACTAGATATGTACTGGCAACACAGTTGCTATTTCTTTTGAGTTGTACACACAACTTGAGTATTGATTTTTGACATGGAAAATTTGTTTGTGATTCAGCAAAAATTTTAAATATATAGCAACTTGTGGGATATGTTACCAGTCATTACTGTTAGTAATTCTCATTGAACTTGGTGTATGTGAACTGTGAGCATAGGGCAGTGCTGGTGACCTGGGCCCGAGTGAGTCTGTGACCTGCTGACAGTTGAATGGTATGGACGGCACAAGTGGCCTAACCTGTTGTAGTTTACTAGCAGGGATGTAGCTGGAAGTATATTCAGTCCCTGCATAACACGTTCACTAGTTTTAGGCAGAAGGGGTGGAATTCTGTTTTAACTTTCTTGCAGGGAAAGCTGTATGTGAAATATTTCCACTATATAGTGTGCAATATGTTCTTATTCCTGAGCATGAGGTTGAGCAATGTCTTTTGCTTTTGATGTGGAATGTAGTGACTTTTTTGATTAGGAATCTGCCTTGCGCACAAATAAATTTTATCTGTTTAGTGAAGAGTTCTGTTGTTCTGAAGGAGGATAATCTGTGACTGTATTATGTGTAAGCAATTTCTTTTACAACTATTTTGAGTGTAAAATATGGAGAAAATCAAGAATAAGTAGTTGAGATCTTTAGGTAATAGGGGGGACAGTACTCTTTTCAAACTAACCAAAACTTTGTTGCCTTGCAATTTGCTACTGAACCATGGGTTTATCCCCATTCATTCCAGATGAGGAATTCCAACCTTTTAGTTCTCATGCAAATAAATAATGCATACACCTGCTCTGAAATGAGTGCCACATGTATTTAGCCGGTGTAATGCTTGTCTGTATTGTTCTCCTTAATGCGGCTTAGAGCAAGAACTGTGGTTAAACTCTGTGGCATGTTTGGAAGACTGTTGAAGCCTGATGAAACTCACAGATGCTCTTTTTCTTCAGAAGGCGGGTTTTACTGATTATTTTCAGCTTGGATGTCTGTTTCCAAAGAGGCCCTGTCTTCTTCCCATTTCTCATGAGCCATGTATCTCAAATCTTTGTCATGGCATCAGGACCCTCATATATCAATCCAGTGCATCTGTTAGGAGTTTCAGGTGCTAAAATACAAACCAGCTGCTGTTAAGTGTTCTAAGACTGCTTACTTTATGTTGTCATGCAGATTCCTCTGACTGGAGAAAGGGGGAAGATGTTAGTCTAGCTCTGTTAATGCAAGTCAAATGTTTAGCAAAGATGACCTGTTCTTGTGCACTTCATTTTATTTCATGAAGAGGCAGTGGATTATTTGTGGCAATGGACTTTCATTGCAGATATGTGTAGCATGACCCAAAGATTTTAGAAAAGAAAAGGAAGGGGCAAAAAAAATTGCTGTGGTCACTGTTCGGTGTTTTTTTTTTTAATCTAAGAGCTGGCTTAGCTTATATAAAAGTTCTCCTAAAATTTGATAAAATTCAAATATGGCAAGTCTGTTTAAAGAGCCTTTTCTGGAATTGTTGGATCTTCTTTTGAAAGATTGGCAACTACTCAGTTGATCTTATTTTTTAAGATCAACATGTTTAATTTAAAAAAATTGCTAACAGGTACACACACTTTTCTTAAATAAGTCTTTAGTGCTACAAAAAGAAGAGAAGGTTTAGGCCCTAACCTTAAAGCTCCAAATACTTTTTATCTAATACTTTAAAAAGATAAAAATAAAAGCAGAGCAAATGAAAGGATATTATCTTTGAGGTAATTTTTAGATTCTAGGAAGTATTCTAGGACAGTTTAAGATGCTTCAAAAGGGCAGTAAGTTTGTCTCCTTCACTCAGTTTTTTTTTTTCCATCATTCATATTAGTGTATCTTTGAAAAGAATAAAGGAAATGAAATCTTAATTCCTCAGAGGCCCCTCACATATCTCGCTAAATATCTTGTGGTAATGAAATGTAGTGTGAAGGCTTGAACCTCTTAGCGTACATGGATTCTTATCTTAAAATTACTCCATTGGTTGAATGGTCCTTATCTCTGTATGACTTGTCAGTTTGGAGGCATGGTGGAGTAGTGATCTTTACCAGACAAATTTCTGATTTAACCTTTATAACCTTTCTTCTTTTTTTTATCCCTCTACTTTCCACCCTGCCCCCGCACTGGTTACCAAGGAATTCTGCATACCTGTAGTACTGCCATTTAAACATCACATTTCATAACCAGCTGTTATAATGCGGAAAGATTAAATGGATACCCAGCTACTTACATTTTTTCGTAACATCACTTCAAACTGAAACTTATTTAGCTATTTTGCCAAGTCTTGGGTGGAAGTTTAATCATTTTGATAAGAAACTGAGAAGGGGTGGCAGTGGTTCTGCTTTTTTGGTTTTGCTTAACTCTGTTTTTCTGAAGTGTGCAAGCCTCTTCTCTGCCTGTGAAGAGAAAAAGCAATGACTTTGACATTCAGGTCCCTCATAGTAAACCAAAAACCTGATTTTGGACAGTGAGTTAGACTGCGCTCTGGCCTGTCTCAAAAGGGGAGAGGAACAGAATAAAACTAATTGTCGGAGAAAAGGGGATTTAGGGGTTTTTTTGGGCATGTGGGTGTTTTTCATTTGTTTTTTTTTTTTTGAAGGAGCGGGAGAATACCACTCGCTTCTTCAGCAGTTTTTTCAAGGTAGAGTCACCAAAGCCTCATCCTAATTGCGTATCTCATTTTTACTTGAAATCTCTGGTAGTTAACATATACCTTCATGTATCCAACCTAGCGCTAGCATTTTCTCAATAGAAACTAAAAGTGAATTTTTGTGAAAATGTATTATGATACAAAGAAAAATAAAACCAAAAAAACAAGTATATATGAGGAAAGAGAGGAAGAGAACAGAAAACCTTAAGAAAACTCAGTACTCTTAACAGTATTTGAAAGGAAATTAGTCCTTTTTAGCAAAAACCCCTCCCATTTCTTGTTGCTGTGGTGTCTGGTGAATGCAGTCCTCCTCAGATGCTTTGGCTGAGAAAGATCACTAGATATGACAACATATATATTTATCCTTACTGCATTCATTTACTTTTTAAACTTATCTTTCCAGAAAAAATGTGAGGCAGTCTGTAGTTCCTGTGGAGCACAGTCCATCTGTTTTTAATGTGAGTTTACAGGAGATTTTTTGAGAAATTTGAGACTGAATTACTGTTTGTGCTGTTGAGGCGGCCTGTAGATGAAGGATTGCATTCTCCAATTTCATTTAAAGTGGGGCCTCGGCAGTGGAAGATGTAAGATTGTTAGCATGGGTTAATCAGGTATGACCTCCAGATACCCTGGAGGATGGAGACAGTGACTAAGCTGGATTAGGAACCTGCATATGCAAGGATTTCTCTCTGCCAGTTATGATTTTGGTTTCCATCTTAAATCAGTAAAAGCTCTGCTGGAAAATTGGATCAAGTGGCTTTGATTTGTAATAAATTTCTGTGATTTATGGCTAATTCTTTAATAGGGTTTCCTTTTTCTTCTTCAAGCAATAGCATGGATATCTTCTGGAAAACTAGGGAAATACCCAACTCTCTTATTTACAGGGACGTACTTTCTTCCCTGTTTGCTACATCCAAACTTCAGCTCAGAAGACCTGTGAGATGCATCCAAAGCAATCATTATACACTCATAGCAAGCATGATCTGGTGGAGGTAAAGGGCACAGAAAGTCTACCAGGCCTTGCCATCGCTCTGGTCTTTCCTGCCTCTCTTTCTCAGTCTCACCGGAGCAGTTCTGCCATGGGGTGCTGCAGGCTGTAGCTGCCTGGCTTGTGGATGTGCCTGCACGTTTGGGAAGGGAAATGTGACGGGGCTGTGCTGGTCTCCAGTTTGTTTGCAAAGAGTGGGAAAATCCAGTGGAGGCTTATATTTGCCTGTTCACTTGCTGCTTTGTCATCATCCAGAACTGTAGTGCCCATGTCTCCGTGTGGAGGAATCTGTGGGCTGCGGAGAAACCTGTATGGAGATGATGTTTTTCTACTTCTGGTTCATACAGCTCTCCTGAACTGAGGAGGAAGCAAAGATGCCTTGAAAGCTTTTTTTTTTGTCTTTTTAAGCTAGCTCTTTCTTGCTATTCAGTTTTGCTTTATAAAATTTTGAGCTGTGCTTTTTTCTTACTTTACTTTTTGCAGAGTAATCAATCAATAATATTTCAGCTTTTCTTGATAGGTTAGTGCCACATTTTCCCAGTGGCGTGGATAGCAGAAGCATGGTCTGACAACATGCCTTCTTCACGAAACCTGTGACCTGCTGCCTGAATTGAAATGCTTGACACGATTGTTTTCCAAACTTTATTGGATTTGCGGATCCCCAGAAGGGGGTTGATGTGGGCCTCTGTATAATGCATTTCTATGGGTTTTGGGTTTTCTTTTTATGTTTTAAGTGCTTACTAGAGTAAGGCCATGGACCCTAGAGGTCTGCAGAGTTGAGGTTCAAAAACACTACTTGAAAGTTCAGCTGGTGCCTTGTTCAGAAATGTCTCTGACTTAGCTATAAAACGGAACAGAGAATCAAACTGCGTGAATATGGACACCCCGCTCCCCCAAATTAATGAAATGTAGTGATCCTGATTTGAGCTCTAGAGTGTATACGAAGTTCAGAGCCAGGCATTATATTTGCCAGGAGGGAGGGCTCATGTTTCTAGGCATGTTAGAGAATTCCAAGATTTGTTAAAAGTTTAAATACAAAGTTTTGTTATAATGCACTGCATTCAGTCCCAGATTTTCATCTGAAATGAAACGAAAATCAGGCTTTTTTTGAACAGAAACATTCTGCAGAAACAGGGGATCAGTGAGAGGGAAAGGTTTGGTAGTTTCCATACCCAGGTTTGCCTGCTTGCTTGTTTATTTTCTCCAAGGTGACTCCTGACCTTTCCACTGAGTGTGGTACTGTTGTAGGACAGAAGTGTCTGCTTTTCAGAAACGTGATGCTATTTACTGTAACAGCTAAATCCACCAGCGAGATGTTCTTTCAAGGTATAGCATGCTTCTTTCTGCCTTTCCAGCTTTCTTGTAGCTAAAGGGAAATTATCCATGTTTCAGACTCCTCAGTATCATTAGTTTTCAGTTGGCGTAGAAACTTTTCAGCTGTGTTTGACTTTACTGAATAGCAAATGGACTTGCATAGATTCTGCTTGACAGCTCACACTGGAAAAGGTAAATACACGCTCCAGGGTAAGCTTTTTCTGCATAATTTTCTATTCTTTCAGTGACAGATCTTATGTCCCTTGTGAACATGCTTTTAGTTAGTCTTTGAAAATGCTTCCTTAACAGTGGAATGTGTAAAAGGAAAAAACAATACCAATTGCATCTCTATAGAAGTGTCTGTCTGCCAAACATTAAAAAAAAAAAAATCAAGAAAAAACCAAAAATCACAAACCTGTGGCATTAAGTGTTACAGTGTCGTGGAGGTCTGCAACCTGTCTTTCAAAAGGAAAAGATAAATCCTTTAGTATTAATTTAAAAATCAGCTTTTTTTGTAGTTAGTATTGACTGTACTAAGGACAGGTGTCTATGTGGACCCCTCTTCTTAGGCAGAGCTAACTTTGGCCTCTTCAAGGAGCTACTTGGAGGAATCCCGTGGGTCAGGGCCCTAGAAGGTAGGGGGATCCAGGAGTGCTGGTTGCTGTTCAAACATCACTTCCTCCACGCTCAGGATCGGTGCATCCCCCTGAGCAAGAAATCTAGCAAAGGAGGCAGGAGACCCACATGGATGAGCAAGGAGCTTCTAGCGGAGCTCAGGTGGAAGAGAAAGGTCTGTGGAATGTGGAGAGAGGGACAGGCCACTTGGGAGGAGTACAGGAATGTTGTCAAAGCATGCAGAGATGCAATGAGGAAGGTTAAGGTCCACCTGGAATTGAATCTGGCGATGTCAAAGACAACAAGAAGGGCTTCTTCAATACATCAGCAGCAAAAGGAAGACTAGGGATGATGTGGGGCTGCTGCTGAACGAGGTGGGTGCCCTGGTGACAGGAGGATGAAGAGAAGGCAGAGTAACTGAATGCCGCCTTTGCTTCAGTCTTCACTGCTAAGGCTGTCCCTCAGGAATCCCAGGCCCTGGAGGTAAGAGAGGAAGCCTGCGGAAAGGATGACCCTCCCTTGGTCGATGAGGACTGTGTGAGGGATCGCTCAAGCAATCTGAATGCCCACAAATCCATGGGCCCCGATGGAATGCACCCACGAGTGCTGAGGAAGCTGGCGGATGTCATTGCTGAGTCACTCTCCATCATCTTTGAAAGGCCCTGGAGGACAGGAGAGGTACCCGAGGACTGGAGAAAAGCCAATGTCACTCCAATCTTCAAAAAGGGCAAGAAGGAGGATTCAGGGAACTAAAGGCCAATCAGCCTCACCTCCATCCCAGGAAAGATGATAGAGCAAGTCATTCTGGAGGTCATCATCAAGCAAGTGGAGGAAAAGAAGGTTACCAGGTGTAGTCAGCATGGATTCATCAACGGGAAATCATGCTTGACCAGTCTGATAGCCTTCTGCGATGGCATGACTGGCTGGGTAGATGAGGGGAGAGCAGTGGATGATGTCTGCCTTGACTTCAGCAAGGCTTTTGACACTGTCTCCCATAACATCCTCCTAGGGAAGCTCAGGAAGTGTGGGCTGGATGAGTGGTCGGTGAGGTGGATTGAGAACTGGCTGAATGGCAGAGCTCAGAGGGTTGTCATCAGGGGCGCTGAGTCTGTCTGGAGGCCTGTAACTAGTGGTGTCCCCCAGGGGTCAGTACTTGACCCAGTCTTATTCAACTTCTTCATCAATGACCTGGATGAAGAGTTAGAGTGTGCCCTCAGCAAGTTTGTTGATGACACAAAACTGGGAGTAGTGGTGGGTACACCGGCAGGCTGTGCTGCCATTCAGGGAGACCTAGACAGGCTGGAAAGTTGCGCAGAGAGGAACCTGATGAAGTTGAACAAGGGCAAATGCAGGGTCCTGCACCTGGGGAGGAACAACCCCAGGCACCAGTACAGGCTTGGGGCGGGCCTGCTGGAGAGCAGCTCTGCGGAGAGGGACCTGGGAGTGCTGGTGGATGACAAGTTGACCATGAGCCAGCAGTGTGCCCTGGTTGCCAA
>Ga0065711_1046552_pt1 | contig 12829 bp, 9 predicted proteins | sample Hoacrofraction12_FD_59098 | JGI IMG/M metagenome (GOLD analysis project Ga0065711, IMG submission 59098) | Hoatzin crop microbial communities from Cojedes, Venezuela - Epithelial fraction 12 v2 (version 2) | ecosystem: Host-associated > Birds > Digestive system > Esophagus > Crop | place...
TGATCTCCGCTAGAAGCTCCTTGTTTAACCATGCAGGTCTCCTGCCTCCTTTGCTCGATTTCTTTCTCAGGGGGATGCATTGCTCCTGTGCATGGAAGAAGTGTCGTTTAAAGAGCTTATTGATTTTTTTTATTTTATTTTTATAAAAGTTTATTGATTTTTGAATCAGTTGTATCCCTTTGTTTCTTTTTCTCTTCTTTCTGCAGAAATACAGGGACAAACATGAAAGGGGGAAGAGTTAAGTTTTATCTGTCGGTTCTGCATCTACCCAAAAACCTGTCCTTCCCTCCATATGATAAGTAGTGTTACTGTCCTTGCAACAAGATGGGGCGAACACTGGTCTTCTATGAGTTATGTAAAAAGCAGCTCTAAAGGTGACTTGCCCTTCCAGAAGAAAGGACTGAAATCCTACAGGCCCCTGAATACCGTTCTTCGGCTGCTTTTCAGAAAATGCTGGAACAGTGACTGAATCAGAAACATGGATCCATTTCCTGAAAATTCTTCCTTCTTATGTTTGTTAACCCACTTGTTCTTTTACTAAAGCATGATTGTTGTACAAAATATTTTTCATTAACTACCACCTCTGAATATAACAATTCCTGACTTCTACAGTGCATATATATTGTGTGTACTTATTAAGGATATACATATTTTTTAAATTTAGAACTACTTGTTAAATTCCCTGAGGCTTCACCAGGCAGGAGATACTCAGGTTTGCCTTTGACATTTCTGATCAAAAAAGATTGGCAAAAACATCAGCAGGTTAAGGCTGAGACCAGGCAAAAGAGACAATAATTGCCATTGCAAAACTGGCTTAATTCCCACAACAACATCTGGAGGATTTTAGAATATGGAGACAAATTATAGTAGCAAAAAAGGGTGCTCTTTAATTGGTGAGAAGAAAGGGAAGTCGAGGAAGGAGTCAGAGACATGAGGAAGAGAGGAATAAAAAGATACTCAACAAATTTTTTTTAAAAAATGTTGCGGGGAAATGGTCACATCTGGAGGTTATTTCTTTTCAGTGAGACTTATCTAGAAAAATATTTATTCCTGCAGAAATAGTAAACATTCCAGCCCACAACCTATCCCTTGTCCCAGAAAATAACACACCCTTGATGCAGTTTTAGTGAAAGTAATAAAGAGATATTTGAACTTTTGTCGTGTAGTAAATGACTTGATCAAGTATCCAAACCTTTGGACTATGTGCGTGGATCAAATAAAATTTCAAGCATCAATGAGAGAGTAAAAATAATTGCAACATGATACTCCAGAAGGATGCCATTCCATTAAATCCAGCTACTACTATTCATCTTCTTAGAAAACGAATTTAACCAGTTGGTATTGAGTTAATGCATCTTTATATTTTCAAGTGCAGTAATGTGCCCAATAAGAATAAAATTGTATGATCTTAAATTTTCCAGCATTCAGTGTTGTTTATAGAGTAACCAGAATCACCTTATTAGCTGACTGGATAGTTTTCTGCTTCAGTGTATTTATATCACAGATTAATTTAACAGGATAAATTCCGAGCTCACTCTTGTATTTTACTTCAGAACACAATACTAATGAAACCACATGAAATGTTATCCTGAAGAATAAACTCTGGGAAATATCAATGTGATTTTCAAAATATTTATACATACATACATTTGTGTAAATATACATGGATTTATATATTGCCCCATACAGACATTTTCACCAGTCAGTGAGGAAGTTTCTTGGTAACAAAAACTATGCAGTTGACATGAATATTTATCATGACTTCATTTGCAATGAAGCAAAGATTAAGATTAAAACAAAGGCAGCATTAAAATTACATACTTTATCAATTAACCATGCCCTGCGTGGAAACACAATGGTGCAATTTTATAACAGATGTGCAGATTCCTGCAGTTTTTTGCAATTCTAATAAGAAATAATAATATTCAAATATCTTCAAATTTGATATTTGTTAATGTATTTGCAATCATTTAGACTTGTAGAATACGATCCCTACTAGAACAAATCAAATTTTTAAGCTTAAGATGTAGTGTAAATCATAATGGAAAGTTGTTTATTGGTAACATATGGTAGAATAAGAAAGCATTATCATAATCCTTTTGTATCTAGCCATGCTGGAACAACTGTGGGTAGCCCCTGACAGGTAGAAGTGGCAAACAAAATGCAGCTTCCACATCAAATTTGGAGCTTTGATTTGCTATTTTTTTGAATTTCTGCGTCACTCTAAACTACACAGTGTTGTCTTGTGCTACCTCTGAGTGAGCTAATATCTCCGCATGACCCAGCAGAGCACCATCCTGAAGTAATAAGCCTGGATTTCCAAAACAAAAAATAATAAATCAAAGTTTGGCATAGTGCTACTATAAGTGTACTTTTTCAAAGTTCAGGTCTAGCTGTCTGAGAGCTCACTAAAGTGTATCTGCACAACAGTGATCTAAGAGGCTAACTTGAGAAAGTTAAGCTTTAGGAGTTTAATCATGGTGCTTCAAGCATAATGGTGCTCAAAAGGCATAATAAGTTTATTCCATGCTAATACAGTCATACATTTATTTTTTGTAATTAGTAAAAGTACATGCCTGTTGGATGTTTTCAGCAGTTCTTATGGACCCAGAGAATGTCTGAATGAGGTGCAGCACATCTTTGTGTGATAGATTAGCTAGTCCTGTTTAAAATGCCAGTTTTTTTTTTCCCTCTGGCCTCCTGTACAGTCCTCCTGTTCTCAGCACCTGTTTTCCAGCCCTAAACTGGTTGTTCTCATCATAGGAACTGCAAGTGGACACCAACAGTATAGGCTATTCATTTATTCTTTTTGCGAAGGTCTGAAATGAAATGAAATCTTGCAGAAATGCACAAAGGCTTAGAAATGTTCCTTACTGCACTTCGTCTGTATATTTTTGTTATTAAAATGGCCAAGGTTTAGGACTGAATGAAACTCACAAATGAGGCTAGTAAATCTTGTGCTGAATGGCTTCCCACCGCTACCCAGATATTCTTCACTGGAAGTGCAGTACTCCAAGGGTCAGATCTGCAAGTAAACAGTTTATGCCGCCCGCACAGAGGCTCTGTCATTTAAGCCATGAATTCTGAATATTTTAAGTAGATGTCTGTAAGTTAAACATTTGTCATATTGCTATGACTTTTCAAGGTGAATGTAAGCCATCAGATTCATCTCTCCCATAGCTTTGATCTTGTGTTTTCTTTCTGTGAAGTGCTTGCATTCACAGCGCAGGCTATAGCAATCTATCTGCAGTCCTAGATTTACTGTACCTGCAGGCCCCTCACACATGCTGAAAGGGCTAACCCACATAGTTTTCCAGACTCCACTTGTCAAGACTGCAGTTCCTGGACTCCACATTGAGAATCTGCCTTGTTCACCACAGCACATCACTGAAGTTCAGCATCTGAATTCCTGCTCGCTCAGGGGCAATGACAAGGTTATTTTCTGGCCAGACCCTTCTCACTCAATTTATTCAAATCAATAGTATTTCAGAGAAGACGTAAAAGGAGAACAATTCCTGGAAGTTTCCATATAACAGGCCCTGGCTTTTATGGGAGATTTTGTCCTCCTTGTTTCTTGCTGGAATGACAATGCAGTGGGATGCAAGCAGTCAAGCAGATTTCTGAAGGTGACATAAGTACAGGGTGGACTAACTCTGTGTGACGCACAGCTGATTCTGCTATTCGCAGGCAAGGAATAACTGGTTAGAGAGATGGTAATCAATAGCAGTCTTGGCTGTAGTGACCTTAAAGCAGTGGACCTCAGAATGCTAAGGGGAGTGATGAAAGAGAGGAGCAAGAATACAGACCCTGGACTTCAGGAAAGTCTCTGTAAGTGTATTCAGGAAACTTCTTGGCAAGATCCTGCAGCAGGACACTACCCAAGGAAAAAAGAGGACATGGAAGTGGGACAGGCTACAAAGGAACTATTTAGAAACAATACCTAGGTGTTAGGAAAGTCTAAAACTCACTGAGGTGTGATGCTTGCAAGGAATGTAAAAAGCAACAAGAAAATATTCTATGGCTACATTAGTAGTAAAACACTGAAAAGAAAAATATTCGGACATTGCTGAATGGGAAGGGTGACTTAAAGACAGTGAATGCAAGCTAGACTGAGTTACTCAGTGCCACTTCTGCCTCAGTTTTTGTCAGTGGGGTCTCCCAGGCCTCAGTGATTAATGAAAAGCTTAAAGGAAGGCAATAACTATTAGCAGTGGATGATGATCAAGACTGGTATTACCTGAAAAAAAACTCCACCTTTACATGTCCGTATGTCAGGCTGCATCCAAGGATGCTGAAAGAACTGACCAATGTCCTTGCAAGGATGCTTTCTGTCATCTTTCAAGGGTAAAGGAGATTGAGGGGGATTTCTGATAACTGAAGAAAGTCACTCAGCTTCAAAAAGGATCAGAAAAGAAAAGCTGGTAAACTACAGGCCATTCAACTTCACTTTGTTCCTGGGAAAGTCATAAAGCAAGTCCTCTTGGAGCACATATCTAGGCACTTGAAGGCAAAGAAAGTGGCTGTGTTACTAAGGGGAAATCATGCCTGACCAATCTGTTTGCCTCTGTGACAAAATGACTGGATTTACAGATGAGGATAGAGTGAGGGATGTCTTTTGTATAAATGCCAGCAAGGCTTTCAACATTGTCTTCTACCATGTTCTTGTGTGCATGTTAGAAGACTAAAATCTGTGTGAGTGAACAACCAATGGGTAAAAATCTAGTGGTATGATCGAGTTCAAAAGACAGAGGTTAATGGGTCATACTCAGATTGGAGGCTGGTAAAAAATGAAGTGCCAGAGAGGGCTAATCTGGATATGCTGTGTTTAAGATCTTTATCAATGATCTGGAAAAGGCAGTGGAGTGTACTCTCGTCAGCTTTGGACATGATACCAAATTGAGGAGACTAGTAAACATATAGTCAGTATGGCAGCAGGGCTGCTGTACAGAAGGACAGGCTGAAGGAATGTGCTGACAGGGACCTTATGAAGTTCAGCAGGGCCAAATACGAAGACCTGCAACTGGCAAGGAAATACCCCCTACAGTGATACAGGCTGTGGACAGACTAGCTGGAGAGCAGCTCTGTGAAAAAGAAGTCCACAGGGTCTTATCAGACTGCTAGCTGAAAAAGAAGTAACAGCAGGCCTGGAAGAAAAGAAATCCAACAACCTCCTAGGCTATATTAACAGGAGCAGTGCTGGTAGATCAAGGGGAGGGATTACCCTCCTCCATTTACCACTCTTTAGACTGCATCTGAAGTACTGTGTCTGGCTTTGGCCGCTTAATACAAGCTAGACACTGACAAACTAAGCAAGCTCATTGAACGGTCACCAGGATAGGTGAGGGTTGGAGCACCTGCCCTATGAGGAGAAGAAAAGGGAGCTGTCTTGTTTAGTCTGGAGAAGAGAAGGCTTCAAGGAGACAGAATAGCTGCCCCCCTGTACCTGTGGGGTGGTTATAGAGAAGACAGAGCCAGGGGGTGCTTAGAAGGAAGAGAAGAGGCAATGCATGCAAGTTGAAATAAGGTTCATACTGATTATAAGGAGAAACTCCTTCTGCAGAGGCAAGGAGTAGAAGCTGGTTGCAAACAGGTTAACCAGAGAAGTTGTGCCATCTCTCTCCTCCCCAGGAGGTTTTCAAGACCCAACAGGATAAAATCCAGAACAGTCTGGTCTGATCTTAGAGATTAACTTTTTTTGAGGAGGATGCTGGTCTAGAAATCTCCACAAGCACCTTCCATCCTAAATTGTCGCAAGAACCTATCCTATGTTCTCATGATCTTAACACACAGAGCTGCTTATATGGCTGGTGTGCATGAGCCTCCTACATAGTCACTCTTCCTCCCCTTGAATACCACAGTGAATTTGAACTTCCTGTATGCTCTTTTTCAGGGCCTTTCTGTCCCGTGTGTTTAACTAGAGTGTATTCCTCTTGCACATCTAGCTTGTCTTTTTGTGTAGCATTATCCTCTGATTTTTTTCTTCTGCTGTTATGAAGCCTGATGTATATAAGCCCCAAGAAAAAAGTATTGTTTCATCAGTGGGGATAAATTACTGTCCCTAGTGTCCTTAGTTCTTGCAGCAGGTTTTCTTTATCTTATCCTCTTAGTTGGGGCTGCTAGCAATATGAAGTCCATAAAGATACAGAAGATGCTTGAAACACTAAAATATTACACTGACAGAATATAACACAATGCCATAGCTTCTGTCTCTGATCATTGACATTATGGTTATGCATGCTAACTTCTGCAAAGATAACCTGATAAAATGGGTGACCTGATTAAGCACTTGCAGATTGAACGGAGCACTCCATATTAGCAAGTCTTCCGTTGTGCTTCTGCATGCTGGGGGAATGATCTAAAAAAAGCATACAAAGAGAAAAGAACTGGAAATACTTGCTGTAGAGCTATGGCATATAAACTCTGTGCTTACACCTCAATCAAGAGGAGTAGAAATACAATTCTTCATGTAAGGAGGAAGTTAGGTTCACTTGCATGTTGCAAAATCTTTTTCACTAATGACTCCGTAGAGACCTTAATTATGCAGCTGTTAATACTAAATGCAAAATTTACTTAGGAAAGAGGGAGCAACTACTAATATCATTGAAAGCAGGTAGAGAGGTGGTGTCAGTGTACACTATGAGTGCATCAAGGCATTGGAGCTGAATCCCAGAAGCAATGCCATTCCATAAATATCGAGGCAGCTCTTATCAATAGTGTACAAAAAAACAATTACTTGACTCTACTGTAAAGATGAGAGGACAAGATTTGTAAGGACTGTATCATAATTTAAAGGTTAATAGGATGTCACAGAACCTGGACACGAGGCTATTAACACATCCCAGTGAGGCTCACATGTTTTCAATCACTTGACAGACAAATCCTATGTTGTTGTCCATCTGGGAAGATCAGGTCCTTAGGAGGCTGGGCCATTAGCTATATACACAGAAACAGCATCTGAATGTTAGGAATAACCCAGATAAGGTTCTTCAAGCTGCACATGTGTCACATTAAAAGGGGTAAGGGAGTCTGATAAGCCACAAAAAGAGAGCCCTCATATTGAGTCACGAGGTTCAGAGCCGACCCCCATGCGTTCTAAACTCTCTCTCAGAGAGGAGTCTAGGTGTGGCTGGATCTACTCCTAGTCCCAGACTTGGTCAACGGTTTATGTCTAAAGGGTTAAATGTGTAGCCACTTATCAGATTCAACTTGCCTGTTAGAGCCCCACCAAGGACTTTCACTGAACCAGTTTCGCAAAGTTGAAAAAGTAGGTAATTTACTCAAGCGACAGGTATCACAGATTCGGGATTGCCGTTGGTAAATGCGCTGTCTACAAAAGTTGAGCTCAAGGTAATGGTTTAGCGCTTTAGTTAACAATGTGTTCCTGTGGATACATCTGACAAAGTCAGAGGCGTGACTCTTAGCAAAAAAGCATTCCTTCTTGGGGCAAGAAGAGAGTTTCAGGCCCGTTAACCCGACCGTCAGATAAAGTTCTTGCTTGGCTGCTCCTCCCAAAGAGAGTTTTCAAGTGTCAATTTTTATGTTTGAAAATCTTTTGGCGAGGTGGGACTAAGTCAATTATTATGTGTCGATTGGCTTTTGGCATGGAATGTCGTGTCATCAGAAGCGGGACTCAGCAGTTTGACACTCCTATGGAGCGGGCATCTTGGTATGTGCTTCTGGGGGCCACCTGTTCCTTATCCGAAGCAATCTCTGGCAGCGCAGCCTCTGTTGCGCCCTGCAGATCGCTTGATTTACAGTGATGGGCTGTCCCCCCTTACTTCTGTCTGATAAGATAAGCACAAGTCAATTGCTCCCTTTGTTAATTCTTCGACTCTTGGTGCCTGAGTCCCAGAATGTCTTTTGTCTTGCATTGACAAGTCCAGCAAGGCCATTGATTACAACATGTTACAAAAAACTTAAATTGTTATTGTTACTGGCTCAGTTTGTGTGAAGGACAAAGAAAAATTTGGCCCAGAAATACAAATCCACAAAATTAAATACAGCATCTGCACACTCTACACCTGATAATTATATATGTTATATCCAATATTTGGAACAATTTTGTGGTATACGCTACTTTAACAGGTTTAATGAAATATCATCATCCAGCTTTTGTAGAATTACATATATAAATATATATATACATGTAGTTTGCTCAAGTTTCTGGAGCATCTACTATTGCTGAGTTATTGACATCACATTTTCTACTTGGTGGAAGGGCATGGAGAGCAAAAATAGCACTGAAGAATAACAGAATTTGGAAAGTAGCTACCTAGGTGTCAAAGTATTTAAGTAAATGTCCTGGTTTTGGTTAAAGCAGAACCGATTCTCATTTAGTGAATTTTCCTTACAGCAAAGTTCTTCTAAGTGACTGCATTTTTCTGAATTTGGCAGTATATTTTACAGACAGTGTCTGCTCCAAAGCTGATAACACCTATTATTTGTAGTTTTACTGAGCTAACGCTAGGTACAGAAGGCAGAAAAGGCCCAGACTTGTGATTATTACTACAGCAGCCAAGGTCACTAATAGGCCTTTTATGTTCTGCAAGTGAGGAGTCTTAAAGGGTCGGGAGGGACAGACAGAACAGGTGACCCAATATTGACCAAAGAGGTATTCCACGTCATACATGTCATACTAGCTTTAAAGCTAGGGGATCATGAGGGTCTCACCCTCTTCATCTATGGCCGGCTTCTGAAGAGGACCCTGCTCTCTGTCCTGCCTGCAGTCCTGATACATATTCCGATCCGTGCATTCCTGAATCCAGTTCCCATCTGCTGATGAGTCCAGCCCAGGACTTCCTGGAGTCTTTCTGGCAGCTGCTGACATGATACCAGCCCCCATGGCACACAAATCCAGGAAACTCAACATTGGTTTTGTATATTTTGCATTATTTCTCTTATTATTAGTACTATTAGTAAGGCTGCTTTAATATTAGATTTTTATGTCTCTCTCCCTTTTCCTCCTTTTTCCCTTCCCCTGGTGGGGAGAGAAGGGTTTAATAGAGAACATCTGCCACTCTGCTTATTGCCTCCCTGCTTTAAACAGTCACATTAGAAACAAAGACATTTGTAACACATATTTCAGTTGAACTGTCCCTGGAACTGTCAAAATAATCATAAAACAAGCCCTGGAATTCCATGCTCTACAGGCATCACAGATTAATGCATAAACACTTAGGACTTCATTCTGGTTTTACCCTCATGCAGTGGCAAATTGCACAGTGGCAGAGTACCCACATTCCTTGTTTTAGACTCCCAATTTTGATGTTCTGACTTGCTTTGATGCATAGACTTACGTACCTTCATTCATTCATTAGGGAACTTCGGTACTTTACATCAGTCCTCCACATTGCATCTATAGACAATGTGAATACTGCAGTGACTATGTTTGCAATGAAACCTGTGCCTTCACTACACTGCAAAATATGCAAATATAAAGTTGAATACAAAGTCAACACACGTTCCTCCAAAAAATATACCATCAGCCTTCCTTTTCCTGGGAAGGGATCACAGGTTCATAGGCAAGGAGATAGTTGTAGAACTTTCCAGCTGACGTTGCCTGACAGCTAACAAGGGGACCAGAAATATGTAGTGCACTGCAAGGAGTGTCTGCCTCTACCTATAGAAAGAGCCATTATTGGTCGTTTGTCCTACTATATTTAAGTCAAGGATGGAGATTAGTTGTTTTAAAACATCACAAGGAAAGCTGAATTTTGTTTGGGAGATATGGTTGATGGAGATTTAAACAGCATTACCACCAGGGTAGTGTGGCCGAGCGGTCTAAGGCGCTGGATTAAGGCTCCAGCCTCTTTGGAGGCGTGGGTTCAAATCCCACCACTGCCAGGGGCATCTTTTAGGACAAGGTAATGCCCAGTACAAGTATAAATCGGGAGAGGAGTGGCTGGAAGACCAGCTATGCAGAAATGGGATCTGAGGGTGCTGGTCGACAGCCTGCCCTGGCATGCATTTAGTTTAACACAGCACAACCAGCTGATCAATGTTTAGTTTAACACAGCACAACCAGCTAATCAAAAGACATTGTACTCAGTGTTGAGGCAGCTTCATGTCAAGTACCGTGCACAGTTCTGCGCCCCAAAATTAAGAATCATGTGAAGGTCCCTGAGTGCATCGAGAGGAGGTCAACAAAACTGATGGAAGGAATGTCCTACGTAGAGCATCTAAGGACTTTGGGCTTGTCTAATTTGAAGAGGAGTCTGAGGGGCAACCTGTTTTCTGTCTACGACATATGGAATGGTTCAAAGCTGAGCCAGGGGAGGTTTAGATTTGACATTAGGAAGCATTTCTTTACTGAGAGGGTGGTCCAACATTGGAGCAGGCTTGCTAGAGGGAAGGTTGATTCCCCAAGCCTATTTGTGTTAAAGAGGTATTTGGACAATTCCCTTAATAACATGCTTTAACATTTGATCAGCCCTGAATTGGTCAGGCAGTTGGACTAGATAATCGTTGTAGGTCCCTTCCAGCTGCCATATTCTAATTTAGTCTAGTCTAGTCTAACTTTGTTGTCTCCTGTCTTCACAATCAGCTGGATTGAGCTTTCTGACATGATTTCCTTTTTAACGATGCACTACCATTCCACGACCCCAGTGAATCATTGGAGAGGTAGCTTGTTTTGGGAACTGAGAGCACAGGAGAAAATGGATGTACAAAGGAACTCAGATATTCCACCCATAAATCCTTACAGTACAAAGAGGTGGGGGCTTTTTTTCAGCTAAGACTGGAGATATTTAGGTCTTTCACTAAAATAAAAATTGGTGCCCCTCAACACTTACCTTCTGTCCCTCCAAAGAGAGTTTTGTCTTTACTTCAATTTATACATTGATTAGTGAACTCTGAGCTGTGTCTGCAGTTAGCACAATAAACAGAGCTATGCTTTTTAGCAATATACAGGTAAAGATCATTTTAATTCTTCCTACTTGTCTTTTTCAAGAAAACAGAACATTCTAGACTTCTCTGATTCATTTGTGCTGTGTTTTGCTTCCTTGTTAAAGAGGTAGTGTGAGTAAAGTAACACTTCAAATTACTCATATGAGTGAGTTAGTGCTCACTAATCATTTAAAAATGTCATGATCTGCTTTATTTTGCATGTTGTTCTACTCAACTGTGCACAGTAATAGGTGCTTCACAGTACTTCACACAGATTTTCAGGAAATACTGTCCTTTCAAGCAGCAGTACCCAATACTGCAGTATGCTGAGGCTTGGTATATGTGTTGGTTATGTTAAGTTTGTGTCATGAAAACGCATGAACAGATTGTCCCATTCCTTTGGCATGGGTAGCATATACTGCACTGTGAGCAATGACACATAATTTGTATCTTGAATCTCAAGCCCATGCAGATCACTAATTTTAACTGTTAGGCACTTGTGACTTTATTGCAAGTTAAAGGTAGGAAAAGTGGGGGAAATTATCTGCTGATATACAATTAACTGATAAAATCAAAACATCTTCAAGATTCACAGACCAAAGCAACAATAACAGGCCAGCAACAGTTTTATGTATTTCAACCCATAAAGGGTGAAAGCTGTTGTTTTATGAATATTAGCGTTTAATGTTATAAATAGATCACAGCATGACCATCTGGGCCTAACAATCTTCATGTTCAAATATCATTCAACAGTTATGAAATTGTCTGGAAATGTTCTTCTCCTGCTGATTCTAAAAATGTATTTATCTCTTGGTTCTTTTATTTATAAATATAAATATCAGTAGTACATCTCTATGTTATGGCTGGTTGGACCTGGAAATATTGGCTTGGAAAGTAGTTTGTTTTTGAACACTGTTAGCAACTTCTTTGAAATTCGTAAAACTAACGATTTGTTGTTTCAATCTGAAATTTTTAAAATAGTGTGCATCTAGATCCCAGATTTTTATCAGCTCAGAATACATGGTAGCTATCTCTTAACTAGAATGAAATGAAGTTATGTTTCTAACTCAAATTTCTGAACATCACAGACCCAGAAAATCACAAAAAGAAATTGTGATCGCCTAGTCTGACTTTCTACACAACTTTCTTGTACTGTTTTCAGTTTAAGTGAGACTATATCTCATAGGAAAAAAATTAGTATTGATTTCTATATTTTTAATGATGAACTGCCAAGTGATCTTTTATAAACTTTTCCAGTAGTTAATTTCTCAACTTCAAAATATGCAAAATTATTGTGGTTTTGTCACCGAAAATCCGGGAATAAAACCTCATAACACCAATGTAGTGTTAAAAGGCAGGCATTCTTTATTGCAGCGCTGGATGCACGGGGGATAATTCCACCAAGCGTGCATACCCCATACCTTTTCCGCATAGTTTATATAGATCAAAATATACATATTTATTAGGTTACATAACTTATCCCTTTCATAGTAAAATTAGTTCATTTTCAAACACTCCTCCCACCCGCGCTTGCACAGTGCCTCCTAGTGGTGGTCGTCGGGGGTCTCAGGATGAAGGCTCATCCTCTTCATCACAGTGTCCCCTGGTTGACCCCAGCTTCTGCACATGCGCAGTCCTCTTCTGGCTCTTGTCCCATAGCTAGGTCGCTGTAACTATGTTGCTGTAGCTAGGTCGCCTTGACTGGCTCTAGGCGACCACTAATATTTCAGGTGGGAAACTTTTGTTTCAGTTAATTTAGACAATAGATAAAAACCACAAACACACCTGCAACCATAGTAATGCTATTCTTATTAAAAATTTCCTTCACTACTATTGTTTAACATTGATAATTACCTGGAAACCAAACTCTCTGTTGCTGGACCTAACGTCCAGATGGGCAGGGGCTATACAAGGGACATAACTAGCAACATGGTTTATGTTTATG
>Ga0065711_1008435_pt1 | contig 12828 bp, 2 predicted proteins | sample Hoacrofraction12_FD_59098 | JGI IMG/M metagenome (GOLD analysis project Ga0065711, IMG submission 59098) | Hoatzin crop microbial communities from Cojedes, Venezuela - Epithelial fraction 12 v2 (version 2) | ecosystem: Host-associated > Birds > Digestive system > Esophagus > Crop | place...
CACTGGAACGGGTTGCCCAGAGAGGTAGTGGAGGTCCCATCCCTGGAAACATTCAAGACCAGGTTGGACAGGGCTCTGAGCAACCTGATCTAGTTAGTGGTGTCCCTGCTCGCTGTGAAGGGGTTGGACTAGGTGACCTCTAAGTGTCCCTTCCAACGCAAAACTTTCTATGATTCTATGATTCTACACTTATGTCAGCATGAGATCAGCAAAATTAGGAAATGCTTTTGAGAAATTATTAGAAAAACTGCACATTTGTAAAGAGAGCAAAAGACAGTGTCTAATTTGCATTAGACCTATATCTCTATATATTTTATGGAGCTAGAACACAAACATAATTTCTTTTCGCACTTTCCATGTTAAAGACCTTCAGACACTTCAGCTGAAATCCAGTTTTGGAATGTAAGTTCTTTAAATACCGCTTCTAATAAGGTTAGTTCAGGGGAGGAAGTTACTGGCTGGATCTGAAGTTGGTATCTGTCCAAACTCAACATGCCATCATCAAGAAGTGACCCAAAAAGAAGTAGAATATTGCCTGTCTCCAAGGAATAAAAAAATTTTTGATTCCTTCAAGAGAAAAGAAAAAGAGGGGGATGAACTAAATATACAAAAATTATATCAGGTAGGAAATTATATTTGACATTTCCACTACCGTTATTTTATTTTATATTGATTGTAGTGGGTACACACCAGGTCTCACAGCAACTCAGAAGAAAAACTTTTTGGACACAAAGTCTAACATACTAAAAAATATAAACTTTCATATTAAATTGGCTTATTTAAACATCACAAGAAATACTTGTAGTCAATAAGATATGCATCCTGATGTCTGTTATTGATCTGTCTGAAAAGAATCTCAAGAGGAAAAAATGTGGCATCTCTGTGGAGTGAAGGAACAAATCTTTGAATGGGATTAAGGGTTTGAAAGCTGCATAGAAAGCAAGCAAAAGCAAACTCTGCAGATTTCTTAGGTGATAGAAAACACATTTCAACCTGTAACCATTTTCCTTTAGCCTTTAAACAAGTTGGTTATCATTGAGGAACAAGGTAATTTTTAATTCAGCTCGGTGATTCACAAGACAGTTGGAGAAAATACTTGTTCTAGGTTTTTTATATGATCCATTCATCTGACTCTCTTATCTTCCTCCCTGGTAAAGTAAAACACATTATTTTTGTTCTGTGTTGTTTTGCAAACAATATGTCACCTCTAGTCAGAAGTTTAAATCTATCCTACCAGTATTAAACTAAAAGCATTCAGTTCATTCCTTAATTCCCCCTTTAATTAAGATCATAGAAGCATTCCTTGAAGAAAGAGAAAGAAAACCATTTATTATCTAAAAAAGGAAACATTTTTTGAAGGTTTTAGTGCCCAAGTAGAAGTAAAATGTAGCAAATTTATAGACAGCAGTGAGTTCAGGTTTATATTTCATTATTTAAGATTGTGAGGATGACCCAAAAATTCAAATATCTTGTTCTTTGAGTCACATTCAGAAGCATAAGTTATACATCTAAGTTCTTTGTAGCACTAACCTGAAAAGTTACTTTTCTGAGAAATGAATTTATAACACTTTTCATAACATGATACCTAAAGCATTCAGGAAAAAAAACAACCAAACCCACAAAACAAACAGAAGAAGAAAAAAAAGATTATTGTTGAAATATTGTATTTTTCATCTATTTATAATTACCTATCTCTGTCCCTGAGTTAGGTACAACTTTGAGGCTGGGATTCAGAGAGAGAAGCCTCATCCTAGACTGATGTCCTTAAATCACCTGTTCAGAAAGATGGGAATCTCATTATCATTTCCAGATACAGCTTGCAGACATGGTGAGCATTGCAATGTACACATGAAGTCATAGATGAGTACAGGTGGGAGGTACTCTGGAAAATACTGCTTTGAACTCATCAGGCTGAAGTACACTCCATGTCCTGAGGAATTCCTAGTCCATCATCATAAAACAGGAGGATCTGGCAGTGTGTTTTTCGATGCTAGTGATTGTGTTGCTCTCCATTGGGGATTACTCGGGCCTTCTCAATGTTTATTTGGCATAATTTGAGTACACCTGCTAGATTTGTTGCCTGAATGATGACGCACAACATCTGTGAATCGCTGTCTTGAGACTGGATATGCTAGCAAGTTAAGGAGTCTTCAGCTGAAATAATTCTCTGCGTAACTGCCATTATAACTGTTCATATGTGTGCTTTTAGCCCATGACATGTGCTCTGTAAAGCAAAATGAGTGTAACCTCCTTTCTTTATAGTTTAAGCTGCACTGTATTTGCCCTTACAGATAGCTTTCAGTTTTCTTCTAGAAAGTTATCACAACTCGGATGATATATGGCAATTTGCTAGGCTAACTTCATTTTTACTCCTGTACTTGTGGAATTAGGCACCAAATTGCTGCCTCAGTTCCACAGAAAGTGAATATGCATTCTTACAGTTGACCATGTGCTACAGTTTCCCGTTTTATAAAAGAAGATTAGGGTTTCTTCTTCCCACACAATTCTCTAAAAAGAAAATTCACGAATCATTAAGCTAGAGGATTCAGTCACTGACTGATGAAGACCTTAGGAATATAATGTTAAATTTAATGCACTTCTGTCAAGTTTTATGGCCACTTCTGATTACTCCAGTTACATGTATATATATGTGTATATATATAGGTATATTCATATGTATACATAAAATTATGGGCTATTTCTTTTAATATTATCATATTTATCCTAAGAGAAAGTATCATTAATAAATAGACATTTGCCATGACAATACGCAAGCCACTTGGCAGAAGTTGGCCTGACAGGAAATTTAAACACCTGTTTTGTAAGAAATTTTTGGCTTTCTTTTAAATGGTCCAAGATAAATAAAATAAATATATTTCTATAATTTGCACTGAAAAGTCCAAGTTTAAAGATAAGTTTTTCAAAGTGATATCTTGTTTAGAGCTTTACTAGGGATTGTCTTGCGGTCAGAACCCAGAATGGTGGGACCTAGTGACACACTGGGTGATCTGACTGCTTAGAGAGACAAGGACAAATCAGCTAGCTGGCTGGTAAGAAAAATGGACCCTGGAAACTTTTAAATATAGACAGCCTTAACACAGGCAGCTTGAAATCTTGTGGTCTGTCTTGGGAGAATTCATCCAGGTCGTGTGCACAACGTTTGAAGGAGAGGAGAAGAGGAGAGCACAAGATCACTGCGTCACAAGATATGGCTACACGGCTGCACAACCACTCTCTCCACCACTTCTGCAGTACATCCACCTCAAAAGTGTCACAGTGCGATGTAATCAGCTCGGCGATTCTCAGCTTTCCACCTGCCAAACATTCAACAGGCTAAAAGACAGGGTTAGTGGACTAGCCGATACAAAACAGTAAAGAGTTTTCTATCAGAATTTTAGCGAAATGAATGTACTCTTGCAAAAGAAATAGAGCAGACACTATTTTCTGTCAGAATCATTCCACTGGACACTTTCTGACCAGTTTCACTGGCACCTTAAGTCTGTAACTTATCTCAGGGACACACTATGTGTCCCTCAACATTCAATACATTACATTCAAATAATTAAAATCTAATGCTGTATGAAATGGATATTCTATAAATACATACATAACATTCAACTATTCCATCATATCAGTTAATTTTATTTTATAACTCCTTATCAGCAAGATTTTCTTATTAAAAACATCTAATTTATATTTCACTTATAAAGAGAAAAGTTTTTTAGTACTGTATAATAAACTACATATTGCTTTCCTGTTAACATGATCTGAGTACTATCAGATAAGAAAAAAAAGATAAAGAACATGGAAACAGCAATATTAAAATTTTAAAGAAAGAATCTCATCTTAAACTGACAGCACTTTTATGTTGCCTTGACTCACTTGTGGCTTGTGGAGAATAATACGGGAATATATGTAAAGCTACAAACTCAAAGATAGGTTTCTTTTATTTCTTCCAAACCTTTTGCAGTGACAAGAAGATGAAAGAACATGGATCACTATATCTGAGGAATTCAAATTACACAGTAGGCTGTCACTTCCATTACAGACTTAAATAAGGGGTAGCATATACCTCCACTCCCTCAGGAGCAGTCTAAGTAATAGAAGTGATCTGTTATTGTCTAGTTCCAGAAGAAGATTACTCCACTGAAGTACCCACTTACATCATTGCAGAGATGTACAATACTTTGTATTTTTCAACCCTTCTCGATTTAGCTCTTGCACATATATATGAGAAAAGCAGTAATTCACTGGCATTTGTTCCATTTTTCAGCAAAGAATATTAACGTGGGAGTGTCTCACATTTCCTCTGTATTCTGCATCGTTTATGTTGAGAACTAGGAAGGGGATAAAAACTCTCGCTAATTTATTTGTGGACGCTCATCAATATCTGAAGCAGAAAATGAACATGAGTCAGATGACAAACTCTCTATATTTTACTTCTATTTTCACTAATGACATGTTTTACAAACTCTTGCTTTCTGTCTGATATGAATTTCAGTCTTATAAATTGCTTTCAAAAACATCGTAAGGTGCCAGTATTAGATACAGAATTGGAATAGAATATATCCTCCTCTGTTTCTGACACAGAACAGAACTATACTTCATTTCGTGCTTCATTTTAATGAATTCTTCATGAATTCTTGGTTATTCCATTTTCAGCACAGTATAATATTTTCTCTTGAACTTCATTAGGTGCTTTTGAATAATTTATTAATATATGTATAAGTAGATATAGTTCTATTGAGGCTTACTGAAGTCACTGAGATTACTGGCCCATTTTCATCACAACTTTTTTTTTTCTCACTTTTTTAATTTCTATGTTGCAGCTGAAGGGCAATACTTTATACTACAGAATTTCTTCTTTCATTTAATTTCTTCTTCACCCTGTGTTATTCTCTCACATGCTATAATTGCTTGCTTTTAAGAATGTACCAATTTCACTATAGGATTTATTTTCTTCGTCACAAAAGACAGACATATAGTACAACAATAGTCTTGGAGTACATGTATAAAACAGTGCATAATAACACCCTTTCCTTAAAATCTTATTTAACTATCCTAGAAGAAATAAAATATCAATTTAGTCCTATCACACTCTGTAAAAAATAGAAATACCGTCAACTAGTTCATTTTCTAGTTCTGTAGAAATATTTTTATAATTTGATCTTGCAATTATTAAAACTTAAATAATTTTCCATGCCTTTTGTGTTAAAAACAAGTTCAGTCTTGGTTAATTTTTAGCTGATACAAGAAGGACACAATGTTCCTTTTCACCTGTATAGAAGCACATTAAATAATCTCCAAAACACAAAATATCTACATGGCTACCAGGACTATCCTAAACCATAACAGCAACAAGACATTATTTATCAATGCTAAATGATTTCTAAAAATGGTCATCAATGTATGAGACAAAGATTTCTTCACTCAGACAATAGGAATATGATAATGAAGCATAAATATTATTCCTGGAAAAAAAAGCTGAAAGTCAACCACAATTCTGTTTGACTAATAACATATGACCAGTTGAGTGAAAGTGCATCTCTCATATACATGTAGCAGAAATTATGACAGAAAAGGAGGGAGAATATCTTTGATTTTTTTTTAATCACTGTGTTTGTGTTGTGAAAGTCACCAGCATCTTACCTTTCTGCATTTCTTAAGGAATTAATGACTGGTTGGTATTAACGGACCTCATAGTCACCTTGGCCCATTAATTCTTTCCACCATTTATTATTCTTCAGGAAATGTACTGAATTCTGATCATTACTGCTTAATTGATACAATAACTGACATTATTAAAAACTCTTGTACATACAGCTCTAAACGCACACAGACTTCTCCAAATCTCTTCTCTCTTCTGCAGTTTAGTTGATAATCAGAGTCCTGCTAGTCACCACAATGAAGCAGTTGCTTTGCCGAGCTCTTGGAAATGCTTAGCATCAGATTTCAGGTATATTGCTAATGTGAAAGATACTATATTTTAGTTTTTGGGACAATTACATCATCTATTTGTTTAGGTGTATTCAACCTTTTTGTACTAGTTAAGCGTGTGACCAAGTTGTTATCCACATTGTTGGTCCAAACATAAAATCATTCCAGTCAGACATTCAAAAGCGTTAAAATAGAAAGAGTATGAAACATTGCATTTAGTAATAAAAATCTTTACATTATTTTGTAAAATACCAAAACAACTAGATATTCATGTGTCTTTCTGAACAATAGTGGCAATTAAATAGAATGGGAAAGATTATGTAGTACTTTGCAGCTTAACTAGAAAAATAAGAATAATAATAAAATAAAATATAAAATAAACTAAAACAGTAAAAATAGGAAATCACAGAAATACTGTACAGTAGCAATCTGGTAGTACTAGAAAAAATGTGTTGGAGAAGTGTACATTTATCTGTTTTCACATGTCTTTTTAGACAGCCCTCATGGAAATAACTTGCAAAGGTAAGAGAGACTACCAATCTATAGAAACAGAATACGATCCTGTAAAATCAGTCAAAAAATTATGGCATTTACGAAAAGAATTATATCTTTTCTATTATGATTTTTTTTGTCCCATAGAATTCTACAGCCGTCATATAATTTCTATTAAAATCTAGAGACTGGTTCAGAAAAAGGGTATTTAGTTCAGCAGGAAGCTTCCATAAGAATAGCACTGAGGCTTTTTCTGCAAAAGTAACTTCTTGTTGCTTTACCACTCACTTTCATGTTCTTTGTGCAATTGGAAGACACTTGCATTTTATTATGTACTTTAATAGCAGCAAAATCAAGTCTTAAATCTGGAAGTTAGTGGACAGCTGCTGTGTAACTGATGCAGAGATGTTCACCTTCTTTTCTTCGCTGATGCTTCCCATCTTTCAGAGGAAAAAACCTTCAGAAATATCTTTGCCATCTTCCCAGAGACTATAAGAACTGCATTTTGTAATCAATACTGCTTGAAGGGAAAAAAATGAAAGAAGTGATGCAGCTTGATCACCCAGGATGTTTAAGCAGTTTGGGCATAGCATAAGATATTTGGCTTAATAAACAGTCCCACACCCTCTCAGTAATAGCAACTGAATCATTTCAATAGATCCCTCATCTCTATCACTGAGTTATTTGATTCCAGCTTGCTCTTCCCAGCTGCCTTGGAAGAATAACTATTTCTCTGGGGGTGTCAGCAGAGCTGCCAGTGCTGCAGCACCAGCTGCAGCTGGAGCCAGCTGGAAGCTGGATTCTAGGTGCACAATCCATGCTCCCTCCGCTGTACGGTTCACTCCTCCCAGCTCTTTTCTGCCTGGCTGCATCAGACTGAAGGTAGAAGTTAGGCACACCCAGCTAGGACACCACCCGAAAAGACCTAATTTGGCCTGTCTTTGCTCCCAGAGATTAAGTGGTAGGGAGGAAACTTTTCCAGTTTTCACCTCTGATTATTCTGAGAACCAGAGGTTTTGCTTTGATTTCTCAGCAGAAGAATACGGCACTTCCCCTAACACAGCTTTGTGGCATGAGTCATAATTCCTGTGTAAGGGATGTTCTGAGAGGTTAGTGCTGAACTGTAATTTCATGCTATCTAAAGATCTTTTCTCTGTACTGTACCTCAACAAGTGTCATTGTCGTCCTAATTCTGTACTTTCTGGAGAACGTCCAAAAAGCTCATTGTAAAGTATTATGTTGTATTGTTCTAAAGCATTGGGTAGTTAAGCATAAATGGATATTCAAGCAAATGCTTGAAGTAAAAATATGTGCATAAACCACTTTCTGGCTTCTCACAAAACTCCTGAAGAATTAGAAATCTTGTAGTTCCATGTTCATATCATTCTGGCATTCATATGAATTTGCATCTTTTTCCTCTGCATACTTTCACCTCTAGAGGCATCAAATTCTGTGAAACCCCTGAGATGACATTTACCAATGGAGAAGAAACCTAAAATACTGAAGCAATTGTAAAAGAGGCAGTGATAAAATAAAATATGTATCCTTGTAAATGTATATGTTTCTCTCCTCCTTGCAGGGCTCCCATTTCTCCTCTATTCTTTGCCCATATTCTTCTACTTTTCCTTACTCAATCACCTTAAATTTATTGTGGTCTCTGCAATTTCCCTTTTTACATGCGGAACTCCTAGAGAGTTGCTGAGCAATTTTACTCAGGGTAGCTTCATTATACTAAAAGTGAAATATCACTACTGATATTTAGAACGGACAGAAGTGTATGTGGCCGTAACAGCATCTCAAAAGAATACAAAATGCTTAACTAAGCCTCTTAATGTTATAAAACATCAGATAATAGTATAAGCATGGGCATCTTCATTAAAAGTTTTCCTGCAATATCTCAAGCTATATATCAAATCTATCACAAAAACTAGCGTGTCAAGTATATAAATCTTACAGAAGTCATCAGTTTTTAAAAATAATTCTTCAGATAAGATTAATATGTACTCTTAAAAGCAGTAAAACGAAACCCTGAGTTACACCAGAGGTACCAAAATTTTGCTATGATATCTACTTCAAACTGGTACAAAAAGCTTGCAAATCATTTGAGTGTATCTTTCTAAAGCTGTATCCAGGCCAGAAGCTGCTGCCACTAACTGAAGTCTAGCATAGGCGGATTCCTGATTCAGACTATGTATAGGATTATTTTTTGTGGACAGGCATCTAAGATACAGAACAAACACGTAGCTTGGAAAAAAAATGGACCAAATTATCAAATTCTTTTTTAAAAATGCATCACATATATAGGTTAGGTTATTTGTTGATCAATTAGAAAAGGATTTTAAAGTCTGCAAAAATATGCTAGGTTATTAGAGTAGTTCAGGCTAACAGCAGATTAATCAACTGTTACAAATTCATAATAATATTTCATCTTTAATTTTAGATGGTAGGGCCACTTCTTGCGATCCTTCTTTACACTGTGAGGATACAGTATCTAAAGTGTATTATCTGCAGACCTCCCTGGATAATTCTTGAGTTGTTGTGTCAAATGGTTATACATTAAGTGCTAAAGTAGACCCTCTGTGGCTGCTGGTTGTTATATTGTTCTATCCCTTTGATGAGTCTCTCCGGTGAATATTGAAAACTTAGTGTGCATAGATACTGTGAAATGTCACTAGGTAAGGTATTTTGATTAAATATTTTAAGGTCTGTTAAACTCTGGGTACTGTACCGTCATGCTTCTCTAATTTTAAAAACATTCTTTTGATGGGTCTTCTTATTCTTTCGATGTCACAGCATTTACATGACTCTCAAAATTAAACTTTTTTTTTTCTAAGACCAAGACAAGTTTGAAGTTCGAATGACTGTAGCAGCCTTTTCTTTTTTCAACATCTTTTTCACGCTTTTCATCTGTTTCTTTGGGATTTTTTATATATAAACAAACTGTATTGAGAAAATCCAAAATCAAGATTACTTGTAGGGCAAAGGAACATAATTAATTTTTTTCAAAAGCTTTGTCAAAGCCTGAACCATTTCTAGTTTCCCAATCTGACAAACTAGAGAAATTTACTCATTTTGTACACAGACATGAGGTAGATAAGCTTATCAAAGAAAACCTGAACAAGAACCTTGGTAACCCTTCCGTGACTAATATAGGCTCTTCCAGCTTCTCTTGTCCATTCTCCTCTGAGCATGACTTCAGAATGCAAACAGGAGATGAAGCACTGCAGCTTCTTCCCCTCTCTCAGTTCTCCCTCAGCCTTTGATCATTTCAAATTGAATTTTGAGACTTGATCTTCCCGTTGGTTGATGCATTCCTTTCACCTCACAAAAGCCCCCATGATGGCCCTGTATCTTAATTTGGGTTTTTCTCCACATTTTCTTAAAAAAAACAAACAAACAAACCAAAAAAACCCTGCGAAAGACAAAGTTAATTAAACTGCTGAGTTCCAAGGATAAGCTTGCATTTTTGCATATTTGTGAGGTCAACATTTAAGAAACAGCTCTTAAAAGAAATGTAAGTTTGATGGGGGTTTTTTTAGTTATTTGCACCTGCAACTTTCCAGGCACAATTACTCCTGGATACAAACAATATAGCCCAACAACTAGGCTTGCAATTCACCAGGCTTGCTGGAACCTGTTTGAAGCTCTGGCACAGAATAGCTACTCCTTTCATAACAGTTGCTTTTCTACAAGTAGTTAACTCATTACTTTGTAAAGCACTTCAAGGTACTTTTAGAATATGAGAGGTGTCCTACAAAAATAAATTACAATTTATTCTCTTCTGATCTTTTTGCTTTCTTTTCTATTCTGTTTTAGCCTATCCACACCATAATGATCTGTCTGAGCAGATCTTCGTAATTTCAAAGCTATTTCGGGTTTTGGACCTACTTTCTGCAAAAATGTGGAATGTCTGTGGATGCAGTAGTGTCATCACATAGTAAGAAGTCATTGAGGAAGTGTATTAGATCTTTAAATCATTTTTTTTCTTCAGCTGATTCTTTGCTTTCTATCACATCAGATGTTTTAAAAATGCTCTCTGGGTGGTGAACAAATTAATTTCTTGTACTTCAAACACACACAGCTCTGTGATACTGATATAAGTCAAGATGAACTGATGCTTCTACCAGAACAAATATTTGAGTCATAAATGCTTCAGGTTACGCTCTGTTGTTTTTTCTTGAAATAAAGACTTGAATTTTATCAAATTTAAATTTTCCTCTATTATTATTCTGGTCTACTTCAAGAAAATCTGTTTCTTCCCTTCTGTGTATGATTCATTTTCAAAAGCTTTAATGCATACTTTTATCAAGTCTGTATATGATGATGGAAAGCAAAACAGACTGCAAAAACTATGGATTTCTGTATTAAAGTTCCAGAATATGAAAATGAGAATTGCCTACATTTAAAGGCAAATAGCTTATGTTTTGCCTCCCAGTCATACAACTTATCCATACCTTTCAAACATAAATGATACACTCATAGTCAGCAACAAGTTATTCAGCATTCTGCAGAACCAAAAAATCTGTGTGAAATTCTCTTCTTTCCTGAAACATAGCAGGTCGAGTTAAAGGAGCATGATTTCCTTCTGGTGTCAAACATCTGGGGGGTGTGTGTCTACATATATATATATAGCCATTTATATTTGTTTACATGTATATCTCATATGTTTTGTCACTTTCTTCCTTAGCAAGCTAGGCATTTTGGAAGAAAAACTCTACTAATTTATGTATCTCTATTTCTCTGAAGTGGGCAGGAAAAGGTAAAATAGTTTCAAGAGGAGGATGTAGCAAAACAGCTGCTTTTTCCCACTGTTGCTGGACCTACTCCACCTCTTGTAAACTTCTCATTGTTCCAGTGGTAGGAATTTGAGTATATATATACTCATTGTGGGGAATAAATGTCCAAGCACAGAGTTGAGTTTATGTTTTAATTGTTGACTGGCTCACATTACAGCAACGCTGTTTATTGATGAGCACAAAGCCTGGAGAATTTTGGCTCTACAGTAACTACTAGTTTAGAACCAAGTATTCATGGAAGGTGGTTTTATTTAAAATGCAGGATTTCTTTCGAAGAGAGAAACTATACAAGGTTTATTCTCCTCTTTTATCTTGGCTTTTGCAAATACAGTTTTAAGCCTCATTAGCAGAAGCATCAGCTTTTCTGTAGAAGAGGTTCACTTCAAATTCACGTCTGCATTTCTCTAACTCTGAAAGGCAATTTATTTATGCTTTTGTCTAGTGTAACATATATTCACAGATACTTTTATGGCAATTTCAGATATTTATACAAAAAAAGAAAAATGACAGATGTGTAAAAATTACATTTTTTTAAAAAAAAAACTTCTGTGTTCAATTATATGTGGTAACCAGCCAGAATATTTTGCTTACTGTGTGTCTACCAAAAAGAAGTGGAAAATTCAATGAAACTTACTCATTGAGTTCTTTTGCATATTAATTGTGTGGAAAAGTGTGGAAATTAGTCATTTCCATTCTCTAAGATCAAAATTAATAATAGGTTTAACAGTTTCATTGAATAATTGATGATTTGTACGTATGAATATACTGTTCAGAATGTAATGTTCTTTGCATTCTGGACATTATTTCAGCTTTAGCTCAGCAATAGATAAAAAGAGTTAAACTGTATCTAACTATTTTGGTCAGTATTAAAGCATATATATTGCTTTTAATTCTTGAACTGTAATAACAGTTTTACTTTTTTTACACAATTACCTTTATTCTGGGGTTTTTGTATATACCAAATAAATAGTTAACGTCAGTATGACAAGACAGAGAAAGAAAATCACAAATTATTCAAGCTAATGAATTAATTCTTATTTTTTTTTCAGCTCTCACATCTCATTGTCTATATTCCGCCAGAGAATACAGAAAAATATTGAGCATGTTGAAAAATTCAACATGAAGCATTCTGAAAAATGAAAATGTAAAAAGTATCCTTTGTCAACCCAAGATGGCTTTAGCTAATAAAAGCATGCAACCGTTTATGAAAGGACTTAATTTTTATTATGAAGAATACAAGTGCTTATGAGCTTCATTATAAAAAGTGAAAAGGCACAACTGGCATATCCATAATTGGAAGAACTTGAAGAGAATATTTTATATTGCTGTTATATTGCACAGGTTGAAAGTCATCAAGACATCAGTCCTGCAAATGGGACCACATTTCTCAAGGCCACTGTCACCAGTATTAGTCTAAACCTATTACAGTATTTGCTGGTACATCAGTTACTTCTTTTTTCAGCCTGAGATTTTCCCTTTTAAGGGAAAGAAGCTGATCTACAACAATGAAGACCATTGCTGCTGAATGAGGCGGGTGTCCTGGTGACGGAGGATGCGGAGAAGGCAGAGCTAATGAATGCCTTCTTTGCTTCAGTCTTCAGTG